>Ga0208511_100043_pt1 | contig 102081 bp, 74 predicted proteins | sample LakWasMet39_LOW7_2_FD_183879 | JGI IMG/M metagenome (GOLD analysis project Ga0208511, IMG submission 183879) | Freshwater sediment methanotrophic microbial communities from Lake Washington under simulated oxygen tension - Sediment Metagenome... | ecosystem: Environmental > Aquatic > Freshwater >...
TCGACTGAGAGGGAACGATGAATCGGGCCCGTGGATCCGCCCCGACCTGCCAGTTCGAGCACCACCCGAACCCATCGCAGAGCCCTTGCCCCCGCTCCGCGGGGGTGAGGGCGCGCGGCAGCGCGGTGAGGGGGCCGACGGCGGCGTACCCGACCCGTCAGGCCACCGCTCTAGAAGAGCCGGGCCACGATGTCGTCCGCGAGCAGCCAGCGCGCCCGCGGGATCGACCACCGCGCGCCCTCGTCGACGAGGTTTCCGCGGGAGACCTCCCTCGCCGCCGCCGCCTCGCGCCCCGCCCTCGGGTCGACGCCCGTGCGCGCCGAGAGCGTCGCGAGGTCGACCCCCGCGGCGGTGCGCAGCCCCAGCATCAGCCCCTCCTGCACCCGCACCTCCGGCGCGATCGCCTCGGTCTCCCTCGGCGGCAGCTCCCCTCGCTCCAGGGCGTCGCAGTACGCCGCCGCGTCGGCCTGGTTGCGCCACCGCTCGCCCGCGCGACCGTCCGTCGGCACCGCCGTGCAGCCCACCGCCCCGGCCCCGAGGCCCAGGTACCACTCGCCGCTCCAGTAGGCCTCGTTGTGCCGGCTCGTCGCCCCGGGGCGCGCGTAGTTGGACACCTCGTAGTGCCCGAGCCCGGCGCCCTCGCAGGCCCGCTCGACGGCCTCGTACATCGTCGCCACCCGGTCGTCCTCGAGCCGCGGGAGGCGACCCTTGCGAGCGAGCTCCCCGAAGCGGGTGCCCGACTCGATGGTGAGCGCGTAGCACGACAGGTGCTCGACGCCGTCGCCCAGCAGCGCCGAGAGGTCCTCCGTGAGCGCGTCGATGGACTGCTCGGCCATGCCGAACATCACGTCCGCCGACACCCGCAGACCCCCGGCGCGCACCGCCGTCCGCACCGCGCGCGCCGCCCCGTCGGCGTCGTGGAGCCGGCCGAGGTAGCGCAGGTGCTCGTCTCGCAGCGACTGCACCCCGATGGATACCCGATCGACGCCGACGTCCTTCCAGCGGGCGCAGCGGTCGTCGTCGAGGGAGGTGGGATTACACTCCACGGTAACCTCGTCGAGCTCGCCGCGGCGGGCCACGGCGGCGACGACCCGGCCGAGGTCCGCGGGGTTCCAGAGGCTCGGGGTGCCGCCGCCGAAGAAGAGGGTGCGGGCGCGGGCCCCGGGAGGGAGCGCGTCGAGCCGGAGCGAGAGCTCGCGCACCACGGCGTCGGCGTAGCGCGCGTGCGGGATGCGCGCGGGGTTGATCGCCTCCGTCGCGAAGTCGCAGTACGGGCAGCGCTGCAGGCACCAGGGGAAGTGAACGTAGACGGCGAGGTCCATCGGTGGGCTGCGCGGGCCTTAGCACGAAGGGCGAAGTGCGGGCCCGCGGCGCGAGGCCTTTGCTAGAGTGCGCGCCGAGGTCGTGACGCGTGCTGCGGTTGTTCATCCGAGAGGCGTCCATCACCCTCGCCTCGCTCCTGCTGGTGTCCGCGGTGGGCTTCGCGCTGCTCGACGCCGTCGGCGACCGCGACTGGCAGGCCACCGCCATCTACGCCCACCTCTTCGGCTTCACCCGGGACCACGCCATCGGCGCCGATCTCCCGCTCTTCTGGAACCCGACGGTGCTCGACGCCGACCGCCGCACCGCCGCCGACCTCGCGCAGCTCGACGGGCCCTCCACCCGCGCCGCCGCCCGGGCGCGCCTCGACCGACGCGGGTCCGCCGCGCTGCCGACCATCCTCGCGCGCCTCGATCAGCTCACCCCCGCCGCGCGCCGCGAGGCCCTCTCGCTCATCGCCTCGTGGTCGCAGTCGCTCACCGGCTCGGAGCGCGCACCGGACCCGCTCGCCGGTGAGCCGGAGGCCCGCGCCAGGGTCTGGTGGGCTCGCTTCCAGGCCTCCCGGGGGCTCGATTTCCGACTCAGCTACGCGACCCGCCAGGCGCAGCGCGTGGGAGCCCACGACCGCACCAACGCCTACGGCCGCCTGCTCCAGCTCGGGACCTTCGCGCTCCCGGGCATCCAGAACGTCCTCGCCACCAGCTCGGGGCGCGACGAGCAGGCCCGCCTCACCGGGCTGCTCTCCGCCCTCACCAGGATCCCGGTGCGCGCCGACCCGGGCTCCGCCCCCGGCGAGGTGCAGCGCGTCACCGCGGCGTGGCAGGCGTTCTGGTTCGCCGAGCGGCTGGAGTTCGAGACGCTCACCGAGGAGCGCCGCGCGACGGCCCGCTTCTTCGAGACGCGCTACGGCCGCTGGGTCGAGCGGGCGATGCGCGGCCGCTGGGGCTTCAGCCGCCTCACGCACCGCCCGGTGGCCATCGAGCTTCGCTGGCGGCTGCCGGTGAGCACGCTCTCCTCGGGCCTCGGCGGCCTCGTCGGCACCGCCATCGCGATCGCCTTCGGGGGCGGGCCCATGCTGCGCCGTCGACGACTCCGGCCCAAGCTGCTCGACCTCTCGGGGGCGCTGGCTCCGGGCCTGGTGGCCTTCGTCCTGCTGTGGCTGCTGCTGCTCCGGGCGTGCTCGCCGACCCCGACGCTGCGAGGCGACCTCGCGCTGGTGCTCGGGCACGGGCAGTGGGCGCGGGCGCTCGCGTGCGCCGCGGTGATCGCCGCGGGCGTGGGGTGGTTTCTCCAGCGCCCGAAGGCGGCGAGCGCGACGCAGCTCGTGAGGCTCGAGGCCGAGAGCTGGGTGGCCGAGCGGATGCGCCCGGGGGTGCGAGAGGTGCTCCGCCACGGGGCGCGCATCGGGCTCGCGTCGCTGCTCGCGCCGCTGGGCTTCGCCGGACCCTTCGTGCTGCTGGCCTCGCTGGTGGTAGAGCTCCCGCTGGGGCTGGACGGCATGGGGGAGCTCACGGCGCGCGCCCTCCTCGCGACGGACGCTCCGTGGCTGATGGCCGCGGTGCTGACCACGGTCCCGCTGCTGCTGGGACGACGCTGGGCGCGGGGACTGCTGGTCGATGTGCTCGACCTCCCGGCGTCGCCGCCGGTGCGCGTCACCGCCCCTCCATTGGACTCCCCTCCCTGATCTGGCGTATCCGGGCCGGTATCCTCCCCGCCATCCGTCGAAAGGACCATTTCTTCCAATGATCAAGAACGCCCGCCTCCTCGTGATCGGTCTGCTCCTCGTCGGCTGCAACGACGGCCCGACCGCCGTAGGAACGGTCTTCGACGCCGCCACCCCGACGGACCTCGGCTCTCCCGCCGACCGGCCCGACGCGAGCGATGTCCCTGTCGCCACGGACGTTCCCGTCGCCACCGACATCCCCGTCGCCACCGACGTCCCCGTCGCCACCGACGTCCCCGTCGCCACGGATGTCCCCGTCGCCACCGACGTCCCCGTCGCCACCGACGTCCCCGTCGCCACGGACGTCCCCGTCGCCACCGACGTCCCCGTCGCCACCGACGTCCCCGTCGCCACCGACAGCGGCCCTGTCGACGCGGGCGCACTCGACGCGGGTCCCACGGACGCGGGAGCGGTCGATGCCGCGTCGTGCACCCCGGCCACCGAGACCTGCAACGGCATGGACGATGATTGCGACGGCGTCGTCGACGAGTCGGGCTGCGGCACGCACCTGCTCATCACCGAGGTGGTCGTCGGCCCCGACGAGGGCGAGTACGTGGAGATCCACAACCCGACCGCGGCGGCCATCGACCTCTCGAACGTCTACCTCAGCGACTTCCACGACTACGCCTGCTTCCTCGGCCGCGGGTGCACCTTCACGGGCGGACGCACGCTCGCCTCGCTCGGCTCGTCGGACTTCGTCGCGCGCTTCCCCGCGGGCGCCACGCTCGCCCCGGGCGCCTACGCGGTCGTCTCGCTGAAGGGCAACCTCCCGCTCTTCAGCGGCATCGCGGGCGTCTGCCCGAACTACTACCTCGGGGGCGCCACGGGCGACGCCGGGGTCACCCTCGGGACCTGCATCGCGGCGCTGCCGATGCGCGCGACGGGCCACGCGACCAACACCATCGGCACCAGCGCGGGCCTGACCAACTCCACCGAGCCCGTGGTGCTCTTCCAGTGGGACGGCAGCGCCGCGCTCCCGGTCGACCTCGACTACGTGTTCTGGGGCACGCCCAGCTCGACCAACGCCCAGGTCGACAAGACCACCACGTCGATCACCCTCGCCGCTGGCGGCTCGGCGACCTTCCTGCCCGACACCGCCGCCGCGTCGCAGCAGCGCGTCGCCGCCCCGGCCAACGGCGCCGCCGCGGTGCGCTGCAACTACGCCGAGGGGACCGAGCGCCGCACCGGCGGCAACGGCCTCGGCGGCCACGACGAGACCAGCGAGGCCCTGATGACCACCTGGCGCGTCACCGCCGCGCCCGCCCTGGTCGACGGGAGCCTCGCCACCCTCAACGCCACCCCCGGCGCCATCAACAACTGCCGCTGAGCGGCCGAGCCGTCATGACCCCCTCGCGCTGGATCCTCCTCGCGCTCTGCGCCGTGCTCCCCGCCCTCGCGTGGCGCCTCGGCGGAGCGTCGCTCTGGTACTCCCTGGTCCTCGGCTACGGCGCCGCCGCGTCGCTGGCTGCCTGGGAGCTCGCGCAGGACGGTCAGCTCAAGGCCGCGCTGGCGCCTCGCAGCGGCGACGCCACCCTCGGGCTGCTCCCCGCCATGCTGCTCTTCGGCCTGGTGTGGCTCCTCGTCACCCGGGTGCTCGCGCCCATCCCCGAGCTCCGCTACTTCACCCCTGACGGCGCGTGGGTCGGGCGCGCCGACGCCCACGGCTTCCAGGCCGCCACCGAGTGGCTGCGGGAGCGCGCCTGCGCCGCCATGGGTCGCTCGTCGGCGATCCAGGGCAGCGCCCGCGTCGCCTTCGTCCTCGCCATCGCCGCGCTGGAGGAGCTCGCCTGGCGCGGCGGCGTGCAGCAGGGCCTCTCCGAGCGCTTCGGCTCCACCCGGGGCTGGCTCCTCGCCTCGGGGCTCTACGCCCTCGCGCAGCTCGGCACCCTCAACGCCGCGCCCGCCCTGCTCGCCCTCCCCTGCGGCCTGCTCTGGGGCGCCATGTACCGCTTCCGCGGCCGCCTCGCCCCGTCGATCCTCTCGCACGCCCTCTTCAGCTGGGCGCTCTTCGCCCACAACAGCAGCCCCTTCATCGCCCGCTGACCGCGCGGCCGCTATCATCGCCCGATGGTGCGCCCTCGGACGCCTCGCGCGGATGCCCTCGCCCTGCTGGCGGCGATCTCGCTCGGCTGCTCCGGCGGGTCCCGGCCCCCGGCGCTCGGGGGCTACGACCTCGACGCCGGCGCCGACGAGTCGCTGGTCAGCGTGGTGCGCGACGCCATCCCCTTGCGCGAGATGCCCTCCTGCGGAGGCACCGCGATGTCCCTCACCCGCCGCCGGGCCAGCGCCATCCTGGTCATCGACCGCTCCGGGAGCATGGTGGAGAACACCCTCGACGGCGTCCGCAAGTGGACCGCCCTGCTCGCCGCCCTCGACCGAGCGCTGCCCCGCATCGAGCGCAACGTCTCCCTCGGGCTCGTGACCTTCCCTCAGGAGCTCGCGCCCGGCGCGCCCCGCACGGCGGCGTCGGTGTGCGCGCTCCGCAGCAGCCTCGACCTCGAGCCACGCTTCGGCGCCGCGGGCGCCATCATGGCCCGGCTGCGCGCCTCCCTCCCCAACGGACCGACGCCCACCGCGGGCGCCGAGGAGGTGGCGGGGCGGTGGTTCGTCAACGAGCCCGACCGCGACGGCGGGCGCTACCTGATCCTGGCGACGGACGGCGCGCCCAACTGCAACACCGCGCTCGAGCCGTCGAGCTGCCGCTGCTCCGGGGGAGCGGCGATGTGCGACCCGACGATGAACTCCTTCGCGCCCATCAACTGCCTCGACGACGAGCGCACCTCCTCGACGATCCGGCTGTTTCGCCAGCAGGAGATCTTCACCTACGTGCTCGGCCTCAACGGCGCCGAGGCCTACGCGTCGGTGCTCGATTCGATGGCCGTCGAGGGCGGCCGGGCGCGCCCCACGTCCCCTCGCTTCTACCCCGCCAACACCGCCGACGAGCTGGTGCGGGAGCTCACCGCGATCACCTCGGGCATCGCCGACTGCCGCTTCGCCCTCGACGCCGCGCCGCCCGACCCGACCCTGGTCGACCTGCGCCTCGACGGAGAGAGCCTCATCCACGACGAGGGCCGGCGCGACGGCTGGGACTGGTCGGACGCCTCGCGCCGGGAGATCAGGTTCTACGGGGCGACCTGCGACCGGGTGAGCGCGGCCACCGGCGGGTCTCGGCTCGTCGCGGCCTTCGGCTGCCCCGCCCCGGCGCCCCCGTAGCGCCTCAGGGCCTTCGGGCGGGGAGCGTCACCTCGAAGCGGGTGCCCCGGCCGAGCTCGCTCTGCACCGTGACGCTGCCGCCGTGCGCCTCGGCGATGCCCTTGACGATCGCGAGCCCGAGCCCCGCGTCGGCGCGCCTCGCCTGCGAGCCCTGCCAGTAGCGATCGAAGAGGCGAGGCAGGTCGTCGGCGCGGATGCCCCTGCCGGTGTCGGTGACCGAGAGCACCACCGCGCCCTCCGGGCCGACCTGCGCGTCGAGGGAGATCGAGCCGCCTGCCGGGGTGAACTTGAGCGCGTTGGAGACGAGGTTGCCCAGCAGCCTCACCACGCGGTGACGATCGACGTAGAGCTCGGGCACCGCCTCGCCGACGGTGGCGACGAGGCGCACGGAGGCCGCCTCCGCCTGGGCCGAGTGCAGCTCGAGCACCTCGTCGAAGAGAGCGCCCACGCGCTCGCGGCGGCGATCGAGCGTGAGGTGCCCCTCCTCCACGCGCGAGGCGATCAGCAGGTCTTCGATGAGCTGGTTGGCGTGACGGATGACCCGGGTGATGCGCTCGATCGAGGGCCGCTCCTCCTTGCACCGGCGGCCCATCATCACGGCGGTGAGCTCGATGGCGTTGAGGGGGCTGCGCAGGTCGTGAGAGACGATGCCGAGCATGTCGTCGCGCAGCTGCCTCGCCTCGACGGCGGCGCGGAAGTGCCGGGCGTTCTCGATCGCGAGCGCGGCGTTCTCGGCCAGCCGTCGCGCGACCGAGAGGTCGAAGGGGTCGTACGGTCGGCCCTCCCCGACCATCACCATCGACAGCACCCCGACGCAGCGGCCTCCCACGCTCATCGGGACCAGGATCACCGCCCGCGGCTCCAGCGCCCGGGCGATCTCCCCGAAGGCGCCCACGCGATCGGTCTCGCTCAGCCAGGCGGCGTCGATGGTGGACACCAGCAGGGGCTCGCCCGTCCGGAGCACCTCCAGCACGCTCGGCGGCGTCTCCTGCTCGAACTCCGACGACCTCAACCTCGCGAGCAGGGGCTCGGCCTCGGGAGAGCGGTGACTCACCGCCGCCCGCCGTACCTGAGCGCCCTCGAGCAGGTCGACCGCGCAGAAGTCGGCGAGCGCCGGCACGACGAGCCCCATCAGCGCCTGGAGGGTCGCCTCGAAGTCGAGCGAGGCGCTGAGCGCCCTCCCCGCCTCAGCGAGGAACGCGAGCGCCCGCTCGCCACGCTCGCGCTCGCCCAGGTCGACGAAGGAGAGGCTGGTGAGGCGAGGCCCCGACGCGCCCGGCGCCCCCTCGAAGACCGCCGATGCGAACTGCACTGGGAATGTCGAGCCGTCCTTGCGGCGCAGCCTCAGCTCGCCGAGCGCCTTCCCGCTCCGCGCTCTCTCGGCGAGGAAGCCCGCGAGCTTCGGGTCGCTCGTGTCGACCACGCCTCCGCGCCCCTCGGCGCAGATCTCCTCCTCGGTGCGGCCGAGCATCTGGCAGGCGGCCGGGTTCGCCGCCAGGATCTCCCCGGACTCCCTGGTCAGGAGCATGCCCGCGAGGGAGTTCTCGAAGATCGATCGGTACTTCTCCTCGCTCGCGCGCAGCGCCGCCACGGCCTCGCGCTCGGCGGTGACGTCCCGGTAGTAGCAGACGAGGCCGGCCTCCGAGGGATACGCACGGACCACGAGGTTGTGTCCCGTGACGGGCCCGATCACCTCGAACTCCGAGGGCCCGTCGCTGGCCGCCGCGCGCCGCAGCTGCACCTCGGCGGCGCTGCCCAGGGCCGCCGGGAAGGCCTCCCACATCACCTTCCCCAGCAGCGCCTCTCGCGGCAGGCCGATGTACTTCTCCGCGCTACGGTTGAGGTACGAGTACCGCCACTCCCGGTCGTAGGCGATGACCGCGTCGTGGAGACGGTCGAGCACCACGGGCAGCGGCTCGTCGCCGCCGCGCCCCGCAGGGGTCAGCGCCGTGAGGTAGACGAGCGCCTCGGGCTCGCCCTCCCCTGCGAGCCTGGAGCCCGTGAGGCGCACCGGCACGTCGAGCCCGCCAGGGAGCGCGATGCGGCACTCGATGGGCTCGCGATCGTCGCCCGCGAGCAGCGCGTCGCACCAGCCTGCGAGGCTCTCGCGCTCGTCGCGCATGAGGCCCGTGAAGGCCTCGCCGATCAGGTCATGGACGGTCGATCGCGCGAGCAGTCGGATGAGCTCCGGGCTGGCGTCGCGCAGCCGCCCGTGCCGGTCGATCAGCGCGACCGCGCAGGGATCGCGCACCAGCGAATCTCTGTCGTGTTCTCCCCGCACGCACCGAAGAGAACCACTGCCCCGCGCGCGGTCAACGAGGCGTCGAGAGAAAGGCCCCCGCGCCGCCGAAAGGTCAGTTGATGGCGACGGCGAAGTTGCGGGTCTCGGGCACGCAGTTCTCCGCCGAGCACACGGCGAAGCGCATCCGGCCAAGCACGACCGTACGGGCGCCCGCCCGCTGCACCGGCACCGCGAAGCGCGCGACGGCCTGCGTGTACTCCGCGGCGTCGGCGCGGCGCAGCGAGGGCTTCTCGGTGGAGCCGTCGCGCACGTCGAGCTCCAGGTTGACCGGGTACAGCTCGTTGACGTGGAAGTGCCCGGCGCCTCGAAGCTCGACCGTGAGCGCGGCGGGAGCCGCCGGGGTAGCGCCCGCAGCGAGGGCCGCGGTGAGGACGAAGCTGGGCTCGGAGATCTCCGCGCGAGGGCCGCTGGCCTCGGCCGAGGGCGCGGAGGGCGGAGCGGGAGGAGGCGTCGCGGGTGTCGCGGGGGCGAGCGCCGGAGGCTCGGGGGCGACCGGCGCGGGCGCGCTGCGGTTGCACCCGAGCAACATCACCAGGCCGACAGAAGCAGCGACACGATCGATCCGCATGATGGGCGACAACCTCCGGTGGGTGGCTCGATGAGCGCTGGCGGTCCTAGCACGCGGCGGAGGCGGCCTCCAACGGAGCACAGCTCCGGAGAGCGGCTCGACGAACGTTCTCCCTTCCACCCAACGGAGGCCCCGCGGTAACGGTCGTCTCCCCCTGACGATGATGGCCCACCGGTCGACCGCGCTCCCCGCCCTGCTGCTGCTCGCCGCGACCTCTTCGGCCTGCGCGGCGGCGCCCCGGTGCTCCGTCGCCCCCGCGGGCGCCGTGGTGCGATGGGCCGACGTCGGCCTCGACCCCATGGCCCGCATCACCGTCGTCCCGGTGATCGCCTGGTCACCACTGTCCTTCGACGCCTCGGAGGGAGCGGTGTTCGTGCGCTTCGACGCGGCGGGCCTCGGCGACGCCCCGGTGATCGACCGCGCCGCCCTGGTGCTGGTGCCGTCACCCTCCGCGCGCCGCGACCGCTGCTCCCTGCTCCGGGTGCGCGCCGTCGACGAGCCCTGGACCGTCGCCGCCGTCGAGCGCGGACAGCGCCCGGCCGTGTCCACCGACGCCGCGGCGGAGGTCACCCTCCCCCCGCAGCGGGTCCCGGTGCGGGTCGACGTGACCGCGCTGGCGCGGGCGCTCGGGCCCGACGGGCTGCGGCGGCGCGGCCTCGCCGTGACCGCGACGGAGGGAGGAGGCATCTTCCAGGGATCGGGTACCCTCTCGCCCGAGGAGCGTCCACGCCTCGAGGTGCTGCTGCGATGAAGCGTTCGATCCCCATCGGCCGCTACCACCTGCTCGACCGAGTCTCGAGCGGAGGGATGGCGGACGTCTTCCGCGCCAAGGTCGTCGACGCCGACGGCACCGAGCGCCTCGTGGCCATGAAGCGCATCCTCGAGCAGTACGCCGAGGACCCTGCCTTCGTTCGGATGCTGGTCGCCGAGTACCGGCTCTCGCTGCTGCTGGTGCACCCCAACATCGCCCGCATCTACGAGCTGCTCCAGACCGACGAGGGCTACTTCATCTCCATGGAGTACGTGGACGGCAAGGACCTCCGCGCGACCATGTACCGCGCCTCGGACCGTCGGCGCCCCGTCGATCCCACCGACGCGGCCTACCTCATGGCCCGCGCGGTCGACGGCCTGGAGCACGCCCACGTCGCGACCACCCACGACGGCCACGCCCTGCGCCTCGTGCACCGCGACTTCTCCCCCTCGAACATCCTGGTCAGCTACGACGGCTCGGTGAAGATCATCGACTTCGGCATCGCCAAGGCCGACGTCGACCGAGAGCGCACCGCCCAGGGGATCATCAAGGGCAAGGTGCGCTACATGTCCCCCGAGCAGGCCCAGGGCGACCCCCGGCTCACCGGCCAGTCGGACGTCTTCTCCGCCGGGAGCGTGCTCTACGAGCTGCTCACCGGCACCCCCGCCTTCACGGCTCCCTCCGAGGTCGAGCTCATCTACGCCGTGCGCCGCGCCGAGCCGGTGCCCCTGCGGGAGCTCGCCCCGCACGTGCCCGAAGGGCTCGCCGAGGTCGTCGAGAAGGCCATGGCCCGCAGCCGCCGCGACCGCTACCAGACGGCGGGCGAGTTTCGCGACGGCCTCGTCACCTTCCTCCGCGGCTACGCCCCCAACTACCGGCGCACCCGCCTCGCCAACTACATGCGCTCGCTCTGGGCGAGAGAGATCGACATCGAGATCCGCACGCTGCTCGAGTACGCGCTCTCCGAAGAGCCCGCCGCCGCCTCCGTCGACCTGCTCGCCAGCGCCTCGCTGGAGGAGTCCGTGCTGGAGGTCTCGCGGGCCCTCGACGTCGGGTCCATCCCCGGCGTCGCCGACGCCCCGGCGGTGCCTTCGCTGCCCTCGGGCACCCCCATCGCGGTGCGCCCCGACGACCTCTTCGCCGCCGAGCTCAACGCCCCCTCGCTCCCCCCCGACGGCCACCGCTCGTGAGACCCATCGCCCTCGGACTCCTCGGCCTCCTGGGCTGCGCCTCCCGCACCCCGCAGCCGCAGGTCGCCCGCCCCAGCCCCGACGCCTCGACCGCTCCCGCAGCCGCCACCGCCGACGAGTGCGGCGCGATCCGCCCCGACCGGCGGTGCCTCCCGGCGGGCCTCTCGCTCCTCGGCGCCGCCGCCGCCGAGGCCCACTTCGAGCAGCGCCCCCCCCGCGCCGCGCGGCTGCGCTCCTTCGCCATCGACCGCGACGAGGCCTCCGCCGCCCGCTACCGCGAGTGCGTCGCCGCGGGCCGCTGCGCCCCCATGCGCTGCGACGCCGAGGTGCCCGACGCGGCGCCCGCCCGGTGCCTCTCCTGGCCCGACGCGAGGGCCTACTGCGCCCACCGCGGCGGACGCCTGCCCACCGAGGCCGAGTGGCAGCGCGCCGCGGGCGGCACCCTGGAGCTGAGCCGGCCGTACCCCTACGGTGCCGTCGCGGCGGCGGCCGACGCGGGCGTCGACGATCTTACCCCAGAGGGTATTCGCGACCTCGCCGGCTCGCTCGCCGAGTGGGTCGACGACCCTGGGGATTTCTACCCCGAGCTGCCGGAGATCCCCTCCCTCGACGGCTCCGTCGACGCCGCTGTCGACGCCTCCGTCGACGCCTCGCTGGCCGAGCTCCCTCCGCGCACCGACGGCGGGCTCTTCGTCTACGACGACCCCCGGGGCGTCTCCCGCGGCCCCTGGCGCGTGGTGCGCGGCGGCGACGCGCGCCTCCCCTGGGCGCAGTGCACCAGCGCGCTGCGACGCTTCCGGCTGCCCACCGAGGCGCTGCCCTGGGTGGGCGTCCGCTGCGTCTACGACCCGGCCTCCCCGTCGCCCGGGCGCCCGTACTCGTGAAGCTTGTATTGGATCTTCCGGGCCGACACCCCGAGGATCTTCGCCGCCTTCGAGGTGCTGCCGCCCACCGCGCGCAGCGTCTCCAGGATGGCGTAGCGCTCCAGCTCCGCGATGCTCGACCCGGGGATCACCGGCCTCCCCTCGCCCTCCTTCGAGCGCGTCGAGCCGGCGGTCATCGGTCCGGGTAGCTGCTCGACCTCGATGCGCTCGCCGCGGCAGAGCACCACCGCGCGCTCCACCGCGTGCTCGAGCTCCCGCACGTTGCCCGGCCACGACCACGCCATGAGCCGCTGCATCGCCTCCTCGCTGAACCCGGCGATGCGCTTGCCGTTCTCCTGGGCGTAGCGACGCAGGAAGAAGCCCGCGAGCAGGGGCACGTCCGTGCGGCGATCGCGGAGCGGCGGCAGGTCGACGCGGATCACGTTGAGCCGATAGAAGAGGTCCTCGCGAAATTGTCCGCGGCGCACCCGGTCTTCGAGGTCGACGTTGGTGGCGGCCACCACGCGCACGTCGACCTTGAGGGTCTCGTTGCCGCCCACCCGCTCGAACTCCCGCTCCTGGAGGAAGCGCAGCAGCTTCACCTGCGTCGCCGCGGGGATCTCCCCCACCTCGTCGAGGAAGAGGGTCCCTCCGTCGGCCTGCTTGAAGCGCCCCTCGCGACGCCCGACCGCGCCGGTGAAGGCCCCGCGCTCGTGGCCGAAGAGCTCGCTCTCCAGCAGCGACTCGGAGAGCGCCGCGCAGTTGAGCCTCACCAGGGGCTGCTGCGCGCGGGTCGAGGCGCGGTGAAGGGCGGCCGCGACGAGCTCCTTGCCGGTGCCGCTCTCCCCGACGATGAGCACGCTGGAGCGCGACGGCGCGACCTGGGCGACGGTCTCCAGCAGCGCCTTCATGCTGGGGTGCTCGCCCACGATGTGGCCGAAGGCGTTGCGCTCCCGCAGGCGCTCCCGCAGCACGGCGGCCTCGGCCATGAGCCTCGCCTTCTCCATGGCGCGCTCGACCACGGCGATGAGGCTGCCCGGCTCCAGGGGCTTGGTGAGGTAGTTCTCCGCGCCCAGCTTGATGGCCTCGACCGCGGAGTCGATGGTGCCGAAGGCGGTCATCACCACCAGCACCGTCGAGGGTGACGCCGCGCGCGCCTCCTTCAGGAGCCCGAGGCCGTCGAGCCCCGGCATCTTCAGGTCCGTGAGGATCAGGTCGGGAGAGAAGGCCCCGAGCTTTCCCAGCGCCTTGAAGCCATCCGCCGCGGTCTCGGTCTCGTAGCCTTCCTCCCGCAGGATCTCCGAGAGCGCCGCGCGCGCGTTGGCCTCGTCGTCCACGATCAGGATGCGTCCTCTGCTCTCGTCCATCACCCGGCGCACTCTACTCCGCGCTCTCGGAGCGCGTCCCGGAGGTTGCGGAGCCGGAGAGCCCCGGAGGCTCGCCGGTGGTCAGCGGGGCCCCAGTTGCGTTCGCGAGCGATGCGCGTTCTCTCGTCGCATGCACCTCCGATCGCTGCCGTGGCTCGTGGTGGGTCTGCTCGGGTCGGTCGTCGCCTGCTCGGCCGGTGAGGCCTCGGAGGTCCTCGAGCCCGCCGACGACCTCGGCGCTCCGGTCGACCGGGGCCTCGTCGACGCCGGGCTCCGCGACGTCGCCCGCCTCGACCTCGGCGGCGCCGACCGCGCGACACCCGACGCCTCGACGATCGACCGGGCGACGGACGACGCGCCGTCGAGCGACGCGCCGCGAGGGTGCGGGCCCAGGGAGTTCTGCGGCAACCGCCTCGACGACGACTGCAACGGCCTCGTCGACGACGGCTGCGTGTGCGCGCCGGGCGCCACGCAGCGCTGCTACTCGGGCGAGCCCGCCCAGGCCGGTCACGGCGCGTGCGCCTGGGGGACGCAGACCTGCACGGGCACCGGGGAGTTCGGCACCTGGAGCGCCTGCGCGGGCGAGACGCTCCCGGCGCCGGAGTCCTGCGACGGGGTCGACAACAACTGCGACGGCGTGGTCGACGAGGGGTGCCGCGCGTGCATCGAGGGCACGGCCACCGGGGCGCCCTGGCAGATCAACCGCACGATGGGCCCCGTGTGCTTCGGGCGCAGCTTCACCACGCACGGCGACCCGGCGGAGTTCGAGCTCGCCGCCATCCCTGCCGAGGCCGCCGCGGGGTGGTCCGCCGTCGCCGCGACCACCATCGACTTCTCCCAGGACTCCGCCCTCTGCGGCCGCTCGTGCGAGTGCCTCAACGGCGGTGAGTTCACCTACTTCCAGACCTTCTTCGAGGTGTCGGCCAGCTACGTGGTGCGCTCCCTCACGGTGTCCATGGGCGCCGTGGACGACGGCGCGCGGGTGACGGTGTTCAACGACCGCCACCCCGCCGGCGTCTCCGACCCCGGGGCCTACGTGCAGATCGGCGGAACCGGCACCACCACCGACCTCGCGCGCTACATCGCCCCGGGGCGCAACCGCATCGTCATCACCCACCTCGATGACTGCTGCAGCCATCGGGAGCTCGCCGGGGTGCGCGTGGTGCTCAACGGCGGCCCGCTGGAGCGCTGCCCCTGAGGGTCGCGAGCGCTTGACCGCGCGCGCCGATGCCCTATTCCCCTTCCGCCATGGCCGACCCTTCGGAGCCCAGCGACATCCCTCCGGCGATCTCCACCGGAGCCGTCGACGAGTCCACCCTCCTCCCCGTCGAGCGCGACCGTCGCTTCCTCGTTCGCCTGGTGCTGCTGCTGCTGGTGGGCCTCATCGGCGGGTCCTTCGTCGCGATGCAGCTCCGAGGCGCGGCCAGCTCGTGCGGCGCGAAGCTGATGCGCCCCGGCAGCACCGTCATCCCTCCGGGGCCGCGATGAGCTCCCCCTCCGCCGAGCGCCGCCGCGTCCGCGAGCACCTCACCCGCGCCCTGCGCTCGGTGCGCTCGGCCCCGACCGACGCGCTCACCGCCCCGCAGCGAGCCCGCCGCCGCGCCGCCCTGCGCGCCCTCGCCCGCTACATCGCCGCGGGCCGCTTCCCCCTCAACCGCGTCTCTCCCTCCCCGACTCCGGTCTTCGTCGACGAGGGCGGGGCGCGCTGCGCCATGGCCGCGCTCATCGAGTCCACCGGCGACGGTGCGCTCGTCGGGCGCGTCGCCCGCGACCACAACCTCGCGTACGTCGAGCAGCTCCGCGGCGACCCCGCGCTCCGCGCCTGGCTCGACCGCAACGGCATCACCCTCGCCGAGGCCGCGCGCATCCAGCCCGCCTACCACGCGCACACCGACGTCACCTGGCAGCCCACGGTGAGCATCCTCGCCGGTGTGACGGCCGGCGCCTCGACGGACACCGGGGCGCAGCTCGCGCTCGCTCCGGCGCTGCGGGTGGGGGTGCGACGGGTGATCCGGGGGAGCACCGACAGCGGCAGCTCCGTCTACGGCAGCCTCGCGCTCAACCTGGAGTACGCGCGAAGCTTCGTGGTGGGCCTCGGCGCAGCGCACCACGTCGGGCTGGTGCTCCACTGGGAGCCCGACGGCAACACCAGCGACGTGCAGTGGTACCTGCTGGGTGGCCCCATCGCGGCGCTCGACGACGACGGCGCGCCGGGCACGGCGTGGGGCGCCCAGCTCGGGGCGGGCTTCAGCTTCCGCAAGCGATCGGTGCCGTGGCTCTTCGAGGCGATCGCGCAGGGGCTGGGTCAGTCGGCGGGCGCCACGCTTCGAGCGGGCGTGAACGTGGGCGTGATCTGGTGAGGCCGCGCTAGCCGCCCCAGCGCACGCCGTACTGCGAGGCGGGCGCGTCGGTCACCGGGGGGGTCGGGGTCACGGCGGAGGCTCCGGTCGCCTCGGGCGAGGCCGAGGGGCGCGGGTACCGGGGCTGCGCGGGCCACGCGGTGTAGCGCGGCGCGTCGGGCGAGGCGGCGCCGAGGTCGTAGCGCTGCATCAGCGGCGACGGGGCGTCGGGGCCGTTGCGGGAGCGGATCCTCGCGCACTCCTCGGTGGAGATGCGCTTGGGTCCCGCGACGGTGCCGAGGCTGGCGTCGGCGTCCATCAGCAGCCACGGGCGGTCGGGGCCCATGTTGTCCGGGTGCCAGGGCTGGTCGAGCAGGATGTGCCCGGCCTCGTGCGACTGCGTCCAGGCCTCTCGCTCGGCCGCGATGCCCGCCCGGTCGATGAGGAAGCCGTTGCCGATGGACCCGCCGTCCCCGCGCACGAAGGCCTCGCCGATGCGCGTCCCTCGGGAGAAGCGGTTGATCACGATCATCTCCATCGTGGTCACGTCGTCGTCGATGAGCGGCTTGATGAGCGCGCGCTCCTCCAGGGTGCCGGAGGTGCTGTTCTGGTTGTTGAACTCGTCGACGCCGTCGCTGAAGTCCACCACCGCCAGCTCCGCGCCCTGGCGCAGGTCGGTGCTGAGGGCGGAGCCCGGGACGGGCGACAGGGTGGTCCATCGGCCCGCCCGGTCGAGCACCAGCACGTCGGCGCTGGGCCTCGCGCCGTAGGTGGTGCGCGGGTTGCTCGTCACCCTCGCGCGGTAGCCCCTCGCCTGTAGCATCGCCGCCATGGCCATCGCCGTGTCGACGGGGCGCCACCCGGCGCGCGTGACCAGCGGGGGCATCACGACGCCGTTCACCCGCAGCCGCACCTCTCCGCCGGAGGCGAGCGCCCCGTGGTCATCCCCGAAGGCGATCATCGTCGTCGGGGGAGGGTCGACCACCCTGGCCACGTCCCCCGAGGGATCACCCCAGGTCACCCCGCACTGCCCGTACACCTCGTTGGCGATGGCCACCTGGCGACGGCCGATGTCCAGCGCCGCGGCCTCGCTCCCTCCCACCAGCGGCACGCCCCCGCTCGACTGCGCCCGGTCGCGCAGCACCAGCACCCTGGCCCGCACCATCCTCGCCGCCATCGGACCGTCCTCCCGGCCCGGCCTCCCCACGCGCACGTCCGTGGTCGCCTCGCCCGCCACGCCTGCGCGCCGGTAGCGCACCCTCACCCGGTCTCTCAGCGCCACCCGCAGCGTCTGCGCCTCCACCCCGGGCGCCCTCTGGTCGACCTCGTCGCCCACGAGTCGCACGTAGCCCGAGCGCCAGGGCGCCGCCGCGTCGGGCCTCGCCATCGCCACCTCCGCAAGCCGCGCCCGGAGCGCGGTCGGATCGCTCACGAAGGACGCGGGCGTCCCGCTGCTCTCCCAGCGCACCGAGGCCTCGGCGCCGGGCGTCGGGTCCCACACCTCCGCGCGGACGTTCTCCAGGTCGGGCGAGCGCTCTCCCCACGCGGCGCGGCGAGGCAGCGTCTCGTCGTTGGTCACCTGCCGGGAGATCATCACCGCGTCGCGGTGCGCGTACACGGGAGCGTTGTCCCCGTGGAGCACCGTCACCGCCGCCACGGTCACCGCCACCCTCCAGCGCTGGGCCCCTGCGACGAGCTCCACCGAGGCGTCGTCGGGGCGCTCGCTCGCGGCCACGCCGACGAGCTCCACCGTCGCGGCGCCGCGGCGCACGGGCAGGTTGGCGCGCTCCACCAGCGCCCCGGAGGGGTCGCGCACGCGGAGGCCGCCGGTCACGGTGACGGCCACGGCGCCGGTGGGGATGCCCTCCAGGGTGAGCGCCACGCGGTCGTCGTCGGCCGGGGGCGCGGGGCTCTGCTGCGAGTCGGGGACGCCGTCGTCGTCGTCGTCGTCGTCGTCGAGGCCGACGAGGGCGCGCGTGGGGTTGGCTTCGCCGGTGCTCCAGCGGAGCGTCGGGGCCGAGGGTGAAGGCTGCGCGGCCGAGGGCGCGAGGCGGGTGAGACCGGCGAGCAGCACCGCGAGGCAGGGGGCGAGACGCATCGGGCGCGAGGATAGCGCGGTCGGGTGGCGCGGGAGGGGGGCTACGGACGTCCGGAGGTGGGGCTACGGACGTCCGGAGGTGGGGCTACGGACGTCGGGAGGTGGAGGAGCGGTCAGGGGCGAGCTCGGGACTGGAGCTGCCAGAGGCCGTGCTGGACGCCACCGAGGAGGTAGATGGCAAAGGTGCCGTGGCTGGGGATCTCCATCGGCGGATGGGCGAGCTCGGCGCCGGCCACAAGTGCCGCGGCGAGGGAGGCGTCGATGTCGAGGTAGTGGATGGGCATTGGGGGCTTCGAGCTCGAGTGGTGGGTGGGGGCGCCGGGCCGGTCCGTCGCCGTCATCGGATGCCGACGAGCCGCGACACCGCGCCGGACCTGGGGTTGTAGCGGACGACGCAGCACCGCCCGCACGGGTCGCCCCTCCCGGTCCAGTCCGCGGGGTGGCGGTCGTGCCGGGCGTAGACCTCCAGCAGCCCCTTGCCGACCGGGGACACTTCCGCGGTGTACTCGCCCGGTTCGCGGCCGACCGATGCCATCGCCGCAGCGACCGCACGCACGGCCTCGCGGTGCTCCTCCAGAAACGCCTCGACCTGCATCAATCGCAGCATGGGATGGTCATCGTCGTCGCGCCCGCTGGCGGCCAGACGGGTTGTTGTGGCGGGGCGTGAGAGGTCGGCGCCATCGGCTCGCTGGGTGGTCTGCCGGTCACGAAACCACTCCATGAACTCATTGGCGACGTCGGTGTCGAGCTCCAGCGCCGCCTCAGCAACTGCCGGATACCCCTTCGCCGCCGCAATGGCCGCGAGCGCACACGACAAGAACTCCGGTGACCAGGTCTCGACGGCGGCCTCGGCGACCAGCCTGGGCAAGCGCTCCAGCGCCGACGCGTACGCCTGCTCAAGCTCCTGCGGAACCCTCACACCCTTCCTCTGTCGACACACCTCTACCCAGGCGGGAAAGTGGAAGTAGGAGAAGTCCGCCTTGTTGGGAGCCGTTGCCAGGGCGCTCACGACATGCGGCACTGCGGCGAACGACGCGGAGTACACGTCTCCTTGGTGAGCGAGTGAACTCCACAGGGAGAACCACGGCTCCGACTCGCCGACGCCTGCTGGAAGCGAAGCGAGTTGCCGGAGCAATGCTGGCGTGTCGCCCGCTGCGCCGTAGGCGTGCTTCAGCTCGGACCAGAGCGGGCTATCAAGCGGTATCAAGTGTTCCTCCACGATCGACCAGACGGCTGGCCGACGTGCCGCCGCAACGAGCGGGAGACGCGTTCCTCAAGCGGAGTGCGAGCGGTCGGCATCATCGACCTGTCAGGTTGGCCGCGTCGGTATGGTCAACGGCGTCGTTTCGCCGAACGAGATGCCTTGCGGTTCATCGGGCCATGGCCGATAGCCGAACGTGTATATCTCCACGAAGTCCAACCTTCCGTCGCTGACCTTCAGCAGGCTACCGGCCGGCGCATCGAGCTCTCGCAGCTCGATCTGCACTTCGCCTCCAATCATCTCAGGCGGAGACACTGGAGACGTACCGTGAGGATGAGCGAAGTACGCGTAGAGACCAGCACCCGTGAGGGTTACGCGGTCGATTCGAGCTGATCCGAGCTGCTCCCGAAGCGCCCGGTGTACTACCGTGGTCCCGTCGAGGAGTCGCCCTGCGAGGTCGCGAATCAGCGCGGCCAGTCCAGGCGAGATCTCGGCCGTGGTCAGCTCACGTGGATAGTCACTCATGCCCGTCGCCATCTTACGGCTGGCCGATGCGCCGCCGCAGTGGGCGTGACGGAGAGACAGCGGGTGAATGGGGATCGGTCGGTACCATCGGCTTGTTAGGTTGCGTTCCGCTTCCAGTAGGTCCAGGTCTCGACACGTTCGTACTCCTGCGGCGAGAGGTCCCGCGGCGCGCGAGCCCAACGCAGATCTGCATCCTGAACGGGGCGCCACTCAGGGTCACGGGACTCTCCAGCCTGCAACGGCTGAACGTCGCACGAGAAGCGCTCCTCTGCCGCACCCAGTCGCTGGTAGTTGTCTTGGCACTCCATGAGGGATGGCCCGTTGGCGCCACCTCGGTAGGCCGGATCGAGCAATTGCACGCCATCGTCCTGCCAGAAGCACACTTTGCAGATATTGTGAGACCCCGGTGGCTCCGCCAGAGTCCGGTGTCCACAACAGGGGCAGGTGAAACGCTCGTCGCTCATGTCTACCTAACGAACTGGCGCTCGGTTGCAACGCGTTGCTGGGCGGCCCCTCTACTATGCGCAGCAGATTCTTGTGCCGTCACAACAGCTCGGCGCGATGATCCATCGTCAATGTCGGCGGCGAAGTCAGGAATACTTCCGGATTCCAGTCAATCATCACAGCGATATTCACGACCGTGCTTTGGTATGCCCACTCGCGATCATAGCCGAATCTTCCGTTTTGCAAGATCTGGCACCATTCACCAGAGAGAATCGAGGCTCGCTGTCCGTGGGGGCGCTCGGGTGCGCCACAGCCGAAATGGCTCCAAACGAAGGTCACAAGCAGAGGACTCACGTCCGACCGTATCTCGACCCCGGCGAGCTCGCGCTTAGCGTTCGCGAAGAAGTCAGCTTCTTTGACCCGTGGTTCAAACGCGGCCTCCTCGGCGAAGACAACCCGATGAAAGAACGAGTTCTGCGATTGAACATGTCGGACAGGGAGGCGCAAGGCACGAGGTGTTCGGTTCCGCAACGAGGCGGCCGGCGCACCTCGCGACAGCTTCGTCCATCGAGTCCGGAGTTCTTGAACCACGATCATGTCTGGTCCGCCTGACGGCTTGCCGATGTGCCGCCGCAACGAGTGCAACGGGTTGTTGGCTGGGCGTGCACCAACACTCTCCGGCTGAACTGAGTCGATCGTTGGCTCCGCCCCATCACCTGGCTTCCGGCTCGTACGAGAGGTCGCCGCCGTGGCATGAGTATCGGCATCGCTCCCCCGCGACGGGGTCGACGACCAGGGCATCAAAGTCCGTGAGGCAGTCGCCCGCGTTCAAGAGTCGCATCCAGAACGCCCTTCCAAACTGTCGACGGGTCGCGGGGTCAGGGCCGCGATTGCTGAACAACAACACCGCGCGGCCACGTTCGTCCGCGCACAGGAATGGGTATGTCACGTCTGCCCCGCTGGGCTCGACTCGTGCCGCAAACAGACCGATCCGGATGAGGGTGTCTGCCGTGTAGGAAGACTCAAGAATGCACTGAAGTCCGACGGGCAGACCGGCACGGACCCAGCAAGCCTCTCGGCCACGCTGAAGCAGAGGTAGGAGGGCGGCAGGGCCTGTGTTCCCGACGTACTCTGCGAGCGGCTCTGACGCCTGCGGGGTTCCTTCGATCTCGACGTCGGCACAGACACAGAACCACCAACCGTCGGAATAGACCGGCGTCCCGAGTCTTCGTCCGAGCTTTCCAAAGCGAGTACTCGTGGTCCGGGTCACGTCGCTACTCCGGCTAAGACTGGCCGGTGCACCGCCGCATGGGGTGCAACGGGTTGGTGATCGGTGTCGTGGGGGCGGTCGGCACCATCGGCTTGTTGGGCACGCTGCCTCCGTCACTCACTTGTTCAGACGACTTCGCCAATAGCCGGGACGTCGACTCGTATGGCCAAACGCCATCACAAGAACCGATTCATTCTGAACTACGAAATAGGCAACGTACGGAAACCGTGGGAATAGAAAGCTCCGCACCACCCTGCTGCCAGAGACGAAAGGCCAGGTGTTGGGGCTCTCGGCGATTGCATTCAGCACCCGTCCGGCTTCCGCGAGTAGGTCGTCGCCGAGGCCCTCTCGCTCCTGCTCGTACCACTCGGCTGCCGCGGCAAACTCCGCGTCCGCCCCCTCATGAATGATGACATTCATCCTCGGTTTGCATGCAGACGCGCCGCGATTCGAGCCCGAACGGCTTCCCACGGCTCGACCTTCGCCGTGCCCCGGTCGACCTCTTGAAGACGTCGCTCAACCTCGGCAAGCCATGCAGCCTCGACGCCATCATCGGCAGGTTCGTCGAGGCTAGCGATCAGCAACTTCGCGACATCCGCCCTCTCCTCTGGAGGAAGCTGTAGGGCCTCTGCGAGAACGGTGTTCCTTGACATGTCGTGACCCTACCAGAATTTCAGCCGCCTCACACGGCAGGGCACGAAGCGGCAGCCTGCGCTCCGTCGACGGAATCGAAGTCCGGCTCGAAGTTGCCCAACGACTGGCCGATGTGCCGCACTGGGTGGAGCGGGTTGACGGCGGGTGCAGAGGGGGCGGTCGGCACCATCGGCTTGTTAGGCGCGCCGGACGCCGCGCCGCGCTTCGACGCAGGCACTCGCCATCCAGCTCGACTCATCGAAATGATGTCCGAATCCATAGCGGTATTGGCCTGTGACACTCGAACGGCTCCGTACGATCGAACGCCCCACCGCGGACGATCGATTCCTCAACACCCCACACATGAACTCGGCCTCTGCGGATCTCGAGCGAAATCTCAGCGGGATACACAGAAAACGTCATCAGGCAATCATGGCTGGCGTCGAAAAGAAAAACCCCGCAGATTGGTTCGCAAATAGAATGGTCGACGCCTTCAGGCAACCTGTGCCTTTCACACCTCGCCCGGCAACTTCCAACGAACCACTCGATGTTGCCGCACCGCAGTGGTCTGTTTTCCGTCGGCATTGCCGCCCCTACTCCAAGCCGGCGCCATGCGCAGCGAAGTCTAGTTGTCACTGGAACATCGACGAGGGTATCTCTCGCCTCAGAGTGCCCCGCAGGTCCGGCGTCGACGATGCGATGTTGCGTGAGTGAATCAACATCGGCAGCGTCGACACCAAACGGATTGAGCATCCAATCATTTGGCTGTGGCTGCCGCTCCGGGACGTCATGCCCCAAGACAAGCGGGCTCTGACTTTGACAATGAGCCGCCGACATCAGTGCGGCAATGCTCGTCATCCGTAGCAGTCTCAAGACCACCCCGATCAGACTCGACTACTTGCTGCCGGTGTAGTCATATCACCCCGCCGCCGTCTCCACCCAAGCAATCTCCACTTCCTGACGGGTCCACACCCGAAATTCTTGTTGCACGACACCTTCCAGCTACTCCACCAGCAGATCACTCGCCGGGCCGTTGTCCGCTGAGGTCCGTCGCCGCTGGTCGTCTCGCTGGTCGTCTGGTCCGTCGTCACGTCGCTGCCCCTGTTGTAGGCTGACCGTGGCCCGAGTGTTGCTTTTCGCAGGGCGTTGTGGGCCGTCTAACGGCACGCCGATGTGCCGTCGCATCGGGTGCGACGGCTTGGCGGCGGGTGTAGTGTGGGCGGTCGGCACCATCGGCTTGTTGGACACGCCGCTACCTTCCTTCCCAGTAGCCCGGTCGGCGCTTGGCGTGAGCAATCGCCACGACGAGGATGCGCTGTGGCTCGTCACGGTAGAGAATGAAGCAGGGAAACCTCCGAAAAAGAGCCCTGCGCATGCCGAGACAGATCGGCCAGCGATCCGGCGCTTCGACAATCAGCCCAAGCGTCGCTTCGAGTTCTTGCCCAAAGCGCGCCGCTACGCGCGGATCTCGTTCCGCGTACCATGCCGCAGCCTCCTCGCCCTCGGCAACGGCGAGCGGGTGCAACTCAAGGGGTTTCACGACGCCCGTTCGCCGCAGCGAGGATGCGGCGCCGGGCCTCTGCCCAGGGGATCGGTGTCACGGTCCCCGCGTCGACCTCGGCCAAGCGCCGCCGGGCTTCCTCGGCCCACGCCTGTTCAACCCCTTCGTCGGCCGGTCCGAGATCATCGAGGCTCTCGAGCAGTTCGGCGACCACCGCCGCGCGCTCAGTAGCCGGCAGTTGCAGCGCAGCAGCCAGTACATGGTCGACGTTGTTCATGGCTCGGTTTTACTCCCCCTGTCGCCGGAGCGCGAGTTCGCCCTCCGCCTTGCCCGTCAACTTCCCCGTGCGCTCATCGCCCGGCGTCACAGGCACCGTTGGGGACCGTCGACCGCCACCCGCCGAGGCTGTCCAACGGCTGGCCGATGTGCCGCCGCAGTGGGCGCGGTGGGTTGACGACGGGTGCAGTGGGGGCGGTCGGCACCATCGGCTTGTTAGGCAAGTTGCCCCAGCAGATTCGTAAAACCGCCATGCCACAGCACTGCAGTGGCTCCTTAGTCCGACGGAGGACCATCAAGAGAATACCAGCCACGAATCACTTGAACCGCAGATGGCCTAGCGACAGAATACCCCTCTGCCTCAAGCGATTCCTGGCCTGATTGGAACGCCCTCTCAAGAGCCTCTTGCGAGATTTTGGGATCAGAAACAAGTCGGCATGCGGCGACCTTCCTTGTCCTCACTCGGCGAGTCGAGAGCGCTACTTCTTCATTCGTGCGTGCAATATCGAATTCCCCTTCCACCGCCACAAGCACGGCAATGCGGTGCCCCCCCAGTCGCACAAGGAAAGGCTGCAAGACGGCCGGCGGGCGATCTTCCTTATCAATAAATCCAAGCGGCAGACTAACGGTCATCCACGTTCCGCTGGACTGGTCGCGCAGAGGAATGCCGTCAATCAAATGCAGTGTCTGTCGCTGAGAGTCGATTTCCTCCATGGAAACCGGGAACTCATCTCCCAGCCCTGAAAACAAGGCGGTCCGTTGGGCCCGAATCAACGCGTGGGCGATGCGAGTGAATACTTCAGGCAAATTCGCCGAGAACTTCAGCCCTGGACGACTCAAGTCAATTCCCGAGCGCTCTGCGGAGAACCGAAGCTCGACCGCTTCTTCACCCTCCAGAAAGAGAGCGAGTTGTGCAATCGGAATACAGTTCCTTAGTGGAGTTCCGTCAGGTGGCAAGCTGAAATTGCATTGAAAATCGTGGTCGTTATTTGAGTCGCGCGCGAGCAGGAATTCCGTGCCGGGTGATACAATGCGAACTCGCTCCATTCGCGCGGGCAAAAAGGGAGCACGAGCATGAGAGTTGTAGACTTCACCTTGCACATCGATACGTCTGCCGGTCTTGATGTGCAGAAAGTCGAGATAGCACGGCCTGCTGTACTTGACTCCGGGGGAGTCGCTGACTTCAATCTCTACACTGTCGACGTCCGGGCTATCACTTGACCGCACCAGACGCCGCAGGCCAAACCTCTCTTCGAAGTGCTTCACTCGCTCCACTGGAATACGTGCGCTACTTCTTAGGCCGACACTCCAGTCCGCAACCTCTTGCAACATCTCTGCGTCATTTTTGGTTGTGATGTTCAGCACGAATGGCTTTGGTGGGCGTCCGGCGGCAATCCTGGCCTGGATTTTGTCTTGGCTGTACTTGTCGGGATCAGAGAGCCCCAGGCTTCGAATCGCGTCCCGAAGTGATGAGGCGGTTGGCGGGTCCATGAGAGCAGCCGCGCCAATCGGCACTGTCACTTCGACAGCATTCGCCGAGACGCCTTCCTCCAACTCCCAGTAGCGTCGAACGGACTCCTCCACCCATGTACTGTCTAAGTGCACAAGATGAGCGCGTGCGAATGACAAAGGAAGGTCGGAGGAGTTCGCCTCAAAGACTACCACCACTGATGGCCCAGGATGTTCAGCCAAATGACGCAGATTGCTAAGCTTCATCCGCGGGATGCGACCGACCCGTGTCGCTTTCACCTGAACCGCAACTAGGTGCTCCTTGCGTACGGCGACATCTTCTGTTCTAGATGCAGACAAAGCTCCGAAATCGGCAATTGGCACATGAACCAAAAAATCAAAACCCCGACGATCCTCAGTCGCTCGATTTGCAACCCATCGCAAGGCAGAACACCAGCTTTCAAACTGGGTCTCTCCCAATCGTCCGAGTGCATCACTTTCGCTGCCTTGGTTGCTATCTTCGCTCACGGCTGATGTAAAAACCTTGTTGTTCGAGATAGGATCAGCGACCGCGTCGAGAGATTGAAACGCCCGTCACAAGCCGCGGCGGTCGGCCAATCCGTCCTCGAGTCGCCTGCTGCTCTTTGCCCGTCGCTCACTGGCGCTACTTCTGCGCCCGCCTAACGACTGGCCGATGTGCCGCCGCAGCGGGCGCGTTGGGTTGCGGACGGGTGAGGTGGCAGCGGTCGGCACCATCGGCTTGTTGGATGCGCCGGGCGTAGCTCCGTGGAGCGGCGCGGGTGAACGAGGGACGCTGGGCAGCCGACGCTTGCGCCGGAGACTCCGCCTCGACAAACAGTGAATTGATATTGAGGAGCCCCCTCGTGTGTTCGACTCCACGATGCTGAGTCGAGTTGAAAGAACAGTTAGATTGCGTTCCTGGCCGACTTTGAGCATTTTTGCCGGGCCCGAAAGAAGACCCAAGTTGGAAGCGTGAACACAATCCACCATGCGCCACCAGCAATGACCAGTCCGAGATTAGTAGGGACAGGCCAGCCTTCAGGCGAGCCGTGCAAGGTATTCATGCCGACATATTCGAGGACTTCAAGGCCGAAAACTGTAGGGAAATAGGCTAGCACGCCGATCCCAGGCGCAAGCCGGATGAGGATCAGAAATAAGACGACCAGGACCATGCCGGATATCACGGCATACAAGGTCTGGCGAACGACCTGGCGGGGCGCAACTCCTTGGGTCGGGGTAGGCGCACCTGGGGCGTCGGGTGCGCGGCGCCTGTCGCAGCTCGTCGTCTCGCTGGTCGACTGGTCCACCATTACCCTACTGTCCTCGTTGTCCATTGACCGTGGACCGCCACTCGCTCTTTCGTTGGTCGCCGCCCGCCGCCCGCCGCCCGCCACCCGCCGCCCTGTGCGCTGTCCAACGGCTGGCCGATGTGCCGCCGCAGCGGGCGCGACGTGTTGGCGGCGGGTGCATGGGGAGCGGTCGGCACCATCGGCTTGTTGGGTGGCGCCTGCATCATCACATCGAGCCTCGGGATTTGGGTGGCCGGCTGCCAAGGCCACCCTTGTGCAAACGAGGGACTGATCCCACCGCCGGCGCAGGCAACTTTGCGAGGCATGTTTTTGAACAGGTCTGGACGAGGAGCGGTACCACATCCGTAGCGACCCACAGCGAAATCCAACGCTGCATAAAGCGCTCGCGCTCCAATCGCGTGTCGCACACTGAGCAGAATGTGGCGGCCACGGTGTGATCAGGCAGCCTTGGGAACGGCGGACGAAACGTGCGGTTTCCGTACAGTGCTCGAGTACTAATGCGGCTCTTGCGGAGTGACGGACACCGAGCAAGTTCGTAAGGAAACCAGTGAAGTCGATACGATGTGTAAGGGTCGAATTCCGCAAGTCGCGTAAGCAGCATGATCTCGCGCGGGATAGCCACTAGGTGGCTGCCGTACAATTCCATGCGAGTAACACGGGACATCAATCCAATCAATGGCGGGAGACGCTTCACTTGAGCCCAGACTTGTCCGCCGAGTTCCTTGCGCGGCACAAACTCCTCAAGGCCACGTTCTGCGGTGAAGGCGACTAGCTTCTCGACTTCAGTCGCCACCTCAGGTGGAGTGGTGTCGTCGTGAAACGACAGCTCTTTCCACTTCGCAGGAGAGTCTTCCGGTGGCTGGAAACAGTCACAAGAGGCATACGCAGACAACTGACGAATTTCTTCGATTGGCGGATTGCAAGAAAATAGCTTCATTGTGCCTCGCGCCTCCCACAGAGGCCCACCCCGAGATCGGCGATGCTTTGCCGGATTCGCCTGCGACGACGCCCACCCAACGACTGGCCGATGTGCCGCCGCAGCGGGCGCGGCGGGTTGGAGACGGGTGAGGCGTGGGCGGTCGGCACCATCGGCTTGTTGGGCACGCCCGACGTAGTAATGAGCCACGCGTTCGCACCGACGGGCGTCCGCAACGATGTCGGTTTCAGCGGCATCTGGCTCACTGATGGAATGACCCTTTCGGCCGGACCAACGTTCGAAGCGTCTTCAGCTTGCGCGGGCGATGCTTTGCCCACGCGATCTCTGAGCCATCGCCGAGCGCCTCGTAAATGGGGAGAAGCTCGGTGATTCCTTCAAACTCCCACTTCACGCGAACTCCCTCCGAGCCGCCGCGATACGGCTTCGTTTCCTGGCGTGCGACCTTGCTGGCCTTCACGTACGCCTCGTCGAGACTCTTCGCTTTGACCAGGATTGTGTTCTCCCACGACAAGAATCGCTCTTCAGGATCATCCCGCTTCTCGTCAGAAAGCTCGACGAATCGAAGCAGATACGACGCCAGATACCAACCGACAGGCGAAACGTTCTTGTCGTGGGTCACCGCACGCACTCCCTGTGGCTGCCCAACATCGCAATCGGTAGTATCCCCGCTGCATATCCCCATAAAGGGCGCTGCTATGCAGCCGCTGCCTATCTCCCTAACAGCCCTTCCCGCCCGAGGCAACCTCCCCGCGCCCCCGCCGATAAGGCCGCGCGCAGCCTTCTTCCGCGCGCCACCGGGAGCCCCGCCATGACCCTCTTCGAAGCCGTCACCGCCACGATCCGCAGACTCCACTACTCGCCGCGCACCGAGGAGGCGTACCTCCACTGGGTCCGCGAGTTCATCCGCTTCCACAACCGGCGTCACCCGCGCGAGATGGGCGCCGCCGAGCTCACCGCATTCCTCAACGACCTCGCGGTCCGCCGACGCAGCTCGGCGTCCACGCAGAACCAGTGCCTCTGCGCGCTGGTCTTCCTCTACCGCAAGGTACTCGAGATCGAGATGCCCGCCCTCGAAGGCCTCGAACGCGCGCACCGCCCCGACCACCTCCCCAACGTCCTCTCTCGCCGCGACGTCCTCGCGCTGCTCGACCGGCTTCAACCGCCCTTCCGTCTCCTCGGCGAGATCCTCTACGGCTCCGGGCTCCGCGTACAGGAAGCTCTCTCCCTCCGCGTGAAGGACATCGACCTCGATCGCCATCAGATCACCGTCCGTCGCGGCTAAGGGGGCGCACGACCGCGCCGCCCTCCTGCCCGCCCGCGCCCGGGAGGGCCTGAGCGCGCAGATCGAGCTCGTTCGCCGACACCACCTCGCAGAGCTCGCCGCGGGCCGCGGCGAGGTCGACCTCCCCCACGCGCTCCGCACGAAGATGCCGGGCGCTGCGACGAGCCTCGCGTGGCAGTACCTCTTCCCCGCATCGCGCCCCTGCATCGAAGCCGCGACCGGGCGGCTGGTGCTCTACCACCTCCACGATACCGCCCTGCAGAAGGCCATTCGCGACGCCGCCGCGGCCGCCGCCCTCGACAAGCGCGCCACCTGTCACACGCTCCGCCACAGCTTCGCCACGCACGTCCTCGAAGCCGGAACGGACATCCGCACCATCCAGGCCCTGCTCGGGCACAAGGACGTCCGCACCACGATGATCTACACGCACATCGTCGACCGCGGCCCGCTGGGCGTCGTGAGCCCCCTCGACCGCTGACGCTTCGTGCCTGGTCCTCGCCCCGTCGCCCATGTACGGAACCCATCGCCACGGCCGCAGTTCTCGTCGGGTCAACGCCTCAGTGCGCGCCTCGAGCTCGGAGTACGGGCGCGAGGCCGTCGGCGGGCGCTTCTCCGGTACGACCGCGAGGCCGACGGCGAGGAGTCCCCGGTACGACCGCGAGGCCGTCGGTAGCCGGGAGCCAGACCCTGAGCGTCAGCGAGGGGTAGAGCCCACCCACGCCCTCCCAATGCGGCCTCGCCCGGAGGGTAGCGACCGACCACGGCTTCCCAGCGCGCCTCAGCGGCTACGCGCTCCGAAGCCGAGTACCGTTCGTCGTCGGCTCCCCACCCGATGACGTCACTCGTCGTGACGAAGACGCACCAGCCTGACGTGGTCGCTCGCTCCCCTCCGGGCGAGGCCGCATTGGGTAGGCCTGGGTGGGCTCTACCCCTCGCTGACGCTCAGGGTCTGGCTCCCGGCTACCGACCGCCTCGCGGTCGTACCGGGGACTCCCCGTCGTCGGCCTCGCGCTCGCACCGGGGACTCCCCGTCGTCGGTCTCGCGCTCGTACGGCCGCGCTCCCGCCACCTCCCGACGTCCGGAGCCCCGAGCTCCCGACGTCCGGAGCCCCGAGCTCCCGACGTCCGGAGCCCGCTCACCCCTTCGCCAGCGCCTTCTCCACCTGCGCCCGCGACAGCACCACCCTCACCTCCTCGCGCCCGACGCTCACCTCCGTCGCCGACACCCCGCCCGCCCGCAGGATCGCCCGCACCCCCCTCTCCACCGCCCCCTCGGCCTTCGCCTTCGCCTTCGCCGCGGGCGTCTGCGGCCCCTTCGCGCGCTGCGCCTTCGCCGCCGCGACGATCGCCCTCACCGGCGCCTGCGCCGCGGGCTGACCCTCGACGGTGCCTCGCTCGATGAGCTCCGCCGCGGAGTCGGGCTCCGGCGTGGCGCTCGCGAGCGCGATCAGCGCGTAGGCCCGCTCCTGCCCCGCGGCCAGCGCCTGCTCCCGAGGGACGTGCTTCACGATCGCCAGCAGCTTCATCGCCTGCGTGACCGACAGCAGCTTCGTCGCCCCGAGCCACGCCTCCAGGCTGGCGTGCTCCGCCGCCGCGTACAGCTTGCGCCGCAGCACCTCCGAGAGCGCCTCGCCCACGTCGTAGAAGCTCTCCACCACCGTCACGAGCCTGCGCCGGATGAGCGCCTCCAGCGCCTTCAGCCTCTTCTTCTGCTCGGCCAGCGCCGCCTCCTTCGTCGCCGTGATGAGCTTCGCCCGGCCGCCGCCCGCCCCCGTCTTCGACTTTGCCATCCGTCGATCCTCCTGCACCGAATCATCGCCGCGCCGCCGCGGACGAATCAACGCTCGCCTCCCCATCGACGCAGCGGCCCCCTCGCGCTCGTGCTCCGCATCCCAGCCTCGCGCATCGCCCTTGCGCCCGGACGCCGCGCGGTGTAGCGACCCGCGGCAGATGGAGAGGAGCGGGCGCTCGCCGGAGGTTCCCTGGTGAACCTCGGGAGGAAAGTCCGAGCTCCGCAGGGCAGGATGCTGGCTAACGGCCAGTGGGAGCGATCCCGAGGACAGTGCAACAGAGAAAGACCGCCGCACGCCGCGAGGCCACTGCGGTAAGGGTGAAACGGTGAGGTAAGAGCTCACCGCGGCGCTGGCGACAGCGACGGCACGGCAAACCCCATCCGGAGCAAGACCCAATATGGAAGCGATGCGGGTCACACCGCGGGAGACCTGGAGCCCGGTCGATGCTTTCGGGTTGGTCGCTAACGATGTCGCGAGCAATCGTCGACGCTAGAAGAATGAGCGCCCCCGCACGGTGAGCGATCGCCGCGCGGGACAGAACTCGGCTTACAGCCCTCTCCATCTCCGAAGACGCCTCGGGCCCCGGCAACGGGTCACCCGGGGCGTCGGCGGTTCTGGCCTCCCATCACCGGGTCAGCCGGGACACCAGCGCCGACAACGCGTCGAGCTCGATGGGCTTCACCAGGTGCGCGTCGAAGCCCGCCTCCTCGGAGCGCCGACGGTCGCTGTCCTGACCGTAGCCGGTCACCGCGACCAGCTTGATGCCCCCGAGACCCTCGATCGCCCGCAGCCGGCGCCCGAGCTCGTAGCCGTCCATCACCGGCAGCCCGATGTCGAGCAGCGCGAGCTGCGGCCGCCGCTCCGCCGCCAGGCTTAGCGCCCCGGGACCATCGTGGGCCTTGCTCACGTCATGCCCCATCGTCGCGAGCACGTCCGCCAGCAGGTCGGCCGCGTCGTCGTTGTCGTCCACCACCATCACCCGCACCGGGCTCGACGTGCGGCCGCCGAGACCCCCGTCGGGTAGCGAGGTGGGCGCGGTGACCTCCCCTTCGAGCCCCGGGAGCCGCACGCAGAACTCGCTGCCCGCGCCGACCCCCTCGCTCCGCACCGAGACCTCGCCGCCGTGCAGCGCGACCAGGCTCTTCACGATCGCCAGCCCGAGCCCGAGGCCCCCCTGCGCCCGGTCGAGGGCCTGCGTCTCCTGGGTGAACATCTCGAACACCCTCGGCAGCATCTCCGGCGCGATGCCGATGCCCTCGTCGCGCACCCGCAGCTCGATCGACCCGCCCGACCGCGACGCGCGCACCCCGATGCGGCCCCCCTTCTCCATGTACTTGGCGGCGTTGTTGAGGAGGTTGGCGACCACCTGCGCGAGGCGCACCGCGTCGCCCCGCACCATCAACCCGGCGGGAACGTCGACGTCCAGGTGGTGCGCGCGCTGCTCGATGAGCGGCATCGCCATCTCCACCGCCCGGGTCGTGACCTCGGCGAGGTCGAGCCGCTCCAGCTTCAGCTCGACCTTGCCGCGGGTGATGCGAGAGACGTCGAGCAGGTCGTCCACGAGGCGGACCACGTGCTTCACCTGCCGCTCGACCACCGCGATCTCCTTCGACGGCCCGCCGCGCATCTTCATCAGCGCGACCGCCGTCAGGATCGGCGCCAGCGGATTGCGGAGCTCGTGCCCCAGCATCGCCAGGAACTCGTCCTTCGAGCGGTTGGCGCGCTCGGCCTCCGCGAGGGCCCGCTCGTTCTCGCGGTAGAGCCGGGCGTGCTCGATGGCCACCACCGCACGCTCGGCGAGCGCCGTCGCGAGCGCGAGGTCTTCGGGCCCGTAGCGGCGCTGCGACTCCGCGGTGGCGAAGCTCAGCGCGCCGATGGTCGCGCCGCGCACCGAGAGCGGCACCGAGAGGTAGGAGCGCAGCCCCAGCGCGCGGAGGAGCTTCTGGTGCTCCGGGTCGCTCGCCGCCGCCTCGACGGCGGCGACGGGGATGTCCGACACCATCTCCGACTGGCCCGTGCGGATGACGTTCCTCGCGCCGCCGGGCGTGCCGGGGCGGCTCGGGTAGCGGCGGTCGAGCTCCTCCAGCAGGGCGATCTTCGCCGGGTCGACGTGCGCGATCGCGAGCCTCACCACCCGGCCGTCTTCGACCAGGTCGACCGCCGCCCAGTCGGCGATGTCCGGCACCGCGAGCTTCACCACCCTCGCGAGCGTCTCCGCGTAGTCGATCGACGAGCCAAGCTCCTGCGCGGCGCGGGCGATGAACCCCCCGCGCACCTCGTCGCGGCGGCGCTGCGTGACGTCCCGGAGCAGAGTGATCACCGAGTCGGGCTTCCCCTTCGCGTCGTAGAGCGGCTTGGAGCGCACGACGGTCCAGTGCTCCTCGCCGGTCGCGGGGACCCTGAAGAGGAGCTCCCGCTCGACCGCCACCCGGGTGCGGAGGGCGTTGCGCCCTGGCATCTCCTCCGGGGGGAGGGCCTGGCGGCGCTCGTCGAAGACCTCGAAGCGCTGCGCCCCCTTTGCTCCCTGCGCCCGGAGGAGCGCGTCGACCGAGGGGTAGCCCAGGATCTCCGCGGCGCCCTCGTTGGCGTAGAGCGCACGGCCCGCGACGTCCTGCACCACGATGCCGTCGTCGACGCCGTCGAGGACGGCGTGGAGCTTGTCGAGCGCCGCCCTCCCCTCCCGAAGGCGCGCGACGGTGCGCTGGCGGCTCCTGGCCACCCTCGCCGTCACCACCGTGATGGTGACCGCCTCGACGAGGAAGACCGCGAGCTGCGATCGGTCTCCGCCCCAGTCGAAGCGAGGCGTCACCAGGAAGTACTGCCCGAGCAGGGCCGCGAGCGCCGTCGTCACCAGGCCGGCGCGCAGCCCCCCGTACCAGGCGGCCAGGAGCACCGCCGCGGGGTAGAGCAGGAAGAGCGTCGGCCTGCCCCCGCGGGTGTCGAAGAAGTACGAGACGAGGGTCAGCAGCACCAGGGCCAGCGCCGCGACCGCGAGGCCTCGCGCTCCGGAGGGGAGCGGCTCGCCTTCGGGGCCGTCGACGGATTGGGGACGCGGCTGGTGGTGCATCCGGTGGCTTCGAGGAGGAGGAGGCGTTGCGGCAGCGAAGCGGCGGTCACGGCTCACATAGAGCCGTCAGGTGCCCTCGTCGCGGCCGATTCGTCCGCCCGGTCCCCGTCGCGCCCGGATCACTCCACGACGCGACGCACGGTCCCCTCGTCCGCGAGGTCGACCTGCAAGGGGAAGAGGGGCTCGGTGCCGTCGGCGAGCCGCACGATCTCGGTGAAGGGCTGCTCGAACAGCTCCGGCGCCCGCACCCCCGAGAGCACGAGCACCCAGCGGCCATCGTCGAGCTCCAGCACGCTCCCCGGAGGATAGCGCCCCACCCGGTTGACGAAGAGCTGCAGCAGCTCGGGGTCGTACTCGGTGCCTCGCGCGGCGTACATCCGTGCGAGCGCCGTAGGCGGCGACATGATGGGCCCGCCGGAGCGGTACCGGGTGAGCGTCTCGAAGTCGTCCGCGATGTGGATGATGCGTGCGAAGAGCGACGACCCGCCGGGCGCGTTGAAGGGCCGGTGGTGCTCCAGGCAGGCCAGCATCCGGTGGATGCGCGCCTCGTGGAACCCCCGCTGCGCCAGCAGGCTGCGCACCGCGGCGCTCCCGTGTCGGCTGAAGGGCGGGGGGTACCCGTCCTCGTCGGTGGCATAGCCGAGGTCGTGGTAGCAGGCCGTCACGCCCAGGTCGGCGAGCGTCGTGTCGGGCAGGCCCAGCTCCCGACCGATGAGCACCGCCAGCATCGCGACCTGCGAGCTGTGCCGCGAGAGGGCGTGGGTGCTCTTGTCGAAGCGAGCCCGGGCGAGGCCCTCCTCCTCGCTCTGCGCGGGGAGGTCGACCATCTCGTTGATCATCTTGCGCACGGGCAGCGGGTTGGCCGCGCGGCCCGAGGCGAGGCCCTCCCAGAGCCCGTCGACGACGCCCGCCGCGCGGTGCATCACCGCCCCGACGTTCTGGTCGATGCGTCGGCGCTCGTCCTTCATGCGGAAGCGAAACACCGGGAGCAGCTCGAGCGCGCTCATCCCCGCGGCCTCGAAGGCCGCCTGGAGCGCCGCGCGAGGCTGCGCGCCGACCGGGTCGGCCATCGCCCCGACGACGATCTTGCGCCACTGGTCCATGGTGAGCGTGGCGTGCAGGTTGAGCCCGCCCACCTCGTGGCGCAGCCAGAGCGCCGCGAAGTTGTCCCCGGGCTCGACCCTCTCGTCCAGCCGGAGGCGCTGGTCGTTCACGTAGACCTGATCCTCCACCATGATGACCTGCACCATCCCGAGCAGGTCGCGCAGCGCCGCGAGCGAGCGCTCGAGGTCCCTCAGCGGCGCCTCGAAGGCCATGTTGCGGGTGTCGTGGAAGCGGGTCATCCGCATCGCGCCGGTGAGCATCCGCACGAACTGCTCCCCCAGCTCCCGCACCTTCGCCGCGAGCTCGCGGTCGTCCCCGGCGCGCGCCCGGTCGAGCGCCTTGCCGACCTCCCGCTGCGCCTCGCCCACCTCGTCGAGCCCGCTCATGACGCCTCGCCCGCCGCCGAGCGCTCGGCGATCGCGCTCTCGATCACCTTGCGCATCGCCTCCGTCGCCGCCCCGGCGGCCATCTCCCGCAGGATCGCGTCGGCCTCCTCGGACGGGTGCCTCGCCAGCCCCGCGGCCGCCGCCCTCGCCTTCGCCCCGTGCTCGTCGTTCTTCATCAACCGCTGGATCAACCCCGCCGGCCTCGACCACTCGCGAAAGGCCCCCATGGCCCGCGCGGCGTCGACCAGGGTCATGGCCCGCCCCACGGCGGCCATCTCCTCGGGCGACGAGCGCAGCTCCGCGCGGTGTTCGGCGTGGCGCTGGAGCAGCGTGAAGGCCCCGGGCTCGCGGTGCTCACCGATCGCCTCGACGGTGCGCACCCGCAAGAGCTCGCTCGTCGATCGCAGCAGGTGCACCAGCACCCCTCGGGTCGAGGCGTCGGTGCGCGCCGACGCCGTCAGCCGGAGGAACTCCATCTGCAGCTCGTCGTCGTCGCCGGAGATGAGCGTCGAGGCCACCAGCGCCGGGGCGTCGGGCAGTCGCTCGGAGAGGGCGCGAAGCAGGTCCGCCGCGAGGCTCCCTCGCACCTCCCGCAGCCGGGCGATGACCATGTCCGCGCGCGCCGGGAGGTAGCCCTCGAGCAGCTCTCGCAGGATGCGCCGGTCGTTCTCCGCGCGCTCGGTGCCCAGCAGGTCGAGGAGCACCGGGAGCGGATCGTAGGGCAGCGCGGCGAGCAGCTGCTTCAGCTCCGCGGGGGCCGACGGAGCATCGTGCGGCACCGAGCGCACCAGCTTCTGTAGCGCTCGCGCGTCGAAGAAGCCCGACACCAGCGGACCGAGCTGCTCGGCGAGCTCGGGGTGCCCGTCGGCGAAGTCCGCCAGCACGTCGTAGAGGGCGCGGAGCTGCTGCAGCCGGCTGTCCGAGAGCAGGAAGTCCCGCGCCTCGCGCACCAGCGGCGCGACCTCGTCGAAGCCCAGCGGGTCGGTCGGGTCGCCCGCCACCGCGAGGAGCTGGCGGGTGAGGTCGATGGTGACCTGCGGCAGCCTGGGAGAGGCGCACTCCGCCACCAGCGTGGCGCGGGCCTCCTCGGAGACCTCCGCGGGCGCTACGCGCTGCGGTGACGGCAGCTCCGGCGCCGGGAGGTCGAAGTCCGCCGGGACCTTCACGGACGCGGCGATCGCGAAGCCGCCGCTCGGGCGCTCGCCGCCGGGGACCTCGTCGTCGTCGTCGTCGGGGACGAAGCCCTCGATGGACTCGATGGAGATGTGATGAAACCCGGCCTTCCAGAGCAGGGTGACCAGGTCGTCCTCGTCGTGCCGCACCCCCACGAAGCGGATCGACAGGATCTCCAGCAGCTTGGTGAGCTCCTGCCAGGTGGTGTCGGCGTCGAGGGTGATCTTCCGCACGCCGTCGCGGAAGAGCTTGAGCGCCAGCGAGCGCTCCCGCTCGCGCTCGATGTAGACCACCTCCTGGTCGAGCACGAGCTCGAAGGGCCGCACCGTGAGCGGCAGCTCGCCATACCGGGACAGGTACTCGACGAAGGCGCCGCGGAGCGCGTCGAGGAAGCCCCGCACCGCCTGGTTGCTGGGGTCGTAGATCAGGTAGCTGCGCGAGGCGCGCGCGAGGGCCAGCATGCACGCGTGGGCGGCGACGGCGCGCTCGGTCCCCTGGAGCGCGGTCTCGCCCTCCGCCTCCGCGGGCGGCGAGGAGAGCCGCGCCGGGAGGGCGCTCCCCGCCGGTCGCTCGGAGAGCCGGAGCGGGGGCAGCGACGCGTACGCGGAGTCGCCCGTCGAGGGGGCCGAGCGGGCCAGGCTCTTGGGCGGCGCCGTGGGCCTGGGCGGCGCCGTGGGCCTGCGCGGCGCGACCGTGGGCGCGCGGGCGGGCGTCGCGGTGAAGAGATCATCGAGCTCGAAGCGCTCGGGCACCGCAGCGGGCGGCGGAGGGAGCGTGAAGATCTCGTCGGACGGAGCCGGGGCCCTCGAGAGCGGGCGCGAGGGACGGTCTGACTGCGCCAGGGGAGTCGCGGCCGTCGGGGGAGCGACGGCGCGGGAGGGGCGAGGCGGCGGCGACGTCCGGGCCTCGGGGCGAGGCGGCGCGGCGGTCGGCGGTCGGAGCGCCAGCGGCTCGGCGCGGGGCAGCGAGGACGACGACGGAGAGCGAGGCGGCGCGAGCGAGAGCGGCGAGCGCGACGCCGGGGCTACCGGCAGCTGCGGGTCGCTCGGTCGGCGAGGCGGCGCGAGCGTGAGGGACTTCGCGGGAGGGGCCGAACCGAGCGGCGGGTGATAGGGAGGCAGCACCGGGAGCGACTCGACGGACTTCCGACGAGGCGGCGCGCCGATGGGCAGCGGCGGCTGCTGCGCCGAGGGAGCGGCCGCGCGCTCGTCACCCGTCGGGGGCTCGGAGCCATCTCGTTTCTCCATCGTCAGCGATGACCTCCAGGGCCCCCCTGAGGTAGCGCGTCCCCAGGGCCCGGAGCAAGTGCCGCCGTCGGGCGATCAGTAGTCGACCACCGCGTCGAAGCCCGCGTCGCTCTGCAGCGGCAGGGCCACCGTCCGCTCGCCGCGGCCGTAGAGGAAGCGGTAGCGGGCGAGGTTCTGCACCACGCGCCGCACGTAGGTGCGGGTCTCGTCGAAGGGGATGTGTTCGACGAAGGCGTCGACGTCCTCGTTGCCGTGCTCGCGCATCCAGCGGTTCATGGCGCCGGGGCCTGCGTTGAAGCTCCCGATGGAGCGGGGCAGCACCGCCCGGTACTGGCGGTAGAGCCGCCCGATGTAGTGCCCCGCCACCCGGATGTTGTACTCGGGCTCGAAGAGGCGCTCCTCGGTGAAGGGGATGCCGAGCTCCTGGGCGACGCGCCTCGTGGTGGGCGGCACCATCTGGAGCAGCCCGATGGCGCGCGCGGTGGAGACGTCCCTGGCGTTGAAGCCGCTCTCCTGGCGCATGATCGCGAACAGGTAGTCGCGCGGCAGCCCGTTGGCGTCCTCCGCGGCCTCGACCAGCGGGGCGAAGGGGCGGGGGAAGCCGGCGTCCCAGATCCAGCGCGTGGTGGCGGAGGGAAGGTCGTCGAGGGCGTCGGCGTGCCGGGAGGAGAGCAGGAAGGCCCTGCGCGCGTCGCCGAGCGAGAGGTACGCCCCGGCCATCACCTCGTCGGCGCGCTCCCGGGGAAGCGTCGCGCGCAGCGAGTCCTCCTCGGCGACGAGGACCTCCGCGGCCTCGCGGTCGAAGCCGAGCGCGGCGAGCCATCGGGCCCTCGGAGGGAGGGAGAGCGCGGGACGGGGACGCGCCTCGGGCGGAGCGGGCATCGGGTCGGGCGCCGCCCCCTGGGCCCTCAGCCGGGCCTCCGCGAGGAGCGCGTACCAGGTGAGCGGGCGGTGCTCGATGAGCCCTCGCCACGCCGTCACCGCCGCGGAGGGGTCGCCCCCGCGCAGCTTCGCCACGGCGGACCAGTACCTCCCACGACCTCGCTCCAGGTGGTGGGTCGCCAGCTCGCTCGATCGTGCGAGCGGCTCGACGGCCTCGGCGAAGCGCCCGGCGGAGTAGAGCGTCCACCCGAGGTGCCAGGCCGCGTCGACCCTCAGTCGCGATGGCGCCTCGGGCCGATCGCGAAGGAAGGCCCTCCACCGCGAGACCGCCTGCTCTCCCCGCGCGTGCCGGGACTCCAGCCACGCCGCGCGGAAGGCGGCCTCGTCGCTCCAGCGCCCTCGCAGCGAGCGGGCGACGGCGTCGTAGGCGCGCACGGCGTCGTCGTCCTGGTCGGCGCGGGAGAGCGCCCGGGCGGCCATGAAGGCGTCCTCGTCGCGGTCGGCGTTGAGCGGGTTGCGCGCCGCCGCGGAGAGCCAGCGGTGCGCCTCGGGGTACCTCCCCCTCGCCCCGAAGAACGCCCTTCCCAGCAGGTGCGTGCGCCTCGCCTCCTCGCGCCCCTCGAGCGCCGGGATCGACTGCAGCGACTCGATGGCCTCGGCGTGGCGCGCCCTCGAGAGGAGCACCCCGGCCCGCTCCATGGACTGCGCGGCCGTGAGCGGTCGCCCCGCCCTGGAGAGCGCCGCGAGCGCCTCGGCCCCGGCGGCGGTGTCGGGCTCGGCGATCGCCAGCCGTCGGCGAGCCTCCTGGGCCGCGGCTTGATCGGCGGCGGCGTCGAGGGCCTCGGCGGCGAGGCGCCACGCCCTCGCCCGGTCGATGCCCGAAGGCGGGTGCGCGACCCACGGGCGCATCGCCGCGGCGGCCCACGACCGGTCGCCCGCGGCCCATGCCTCGAGCACGGCCATGGTGCGATCGCGGGCGCCTCCGCCTCGGGCCGCGAGGGACTCATAGGCCGCCCGGGCGTCGGCGTGGCGCCCCACCGCGGCGAGGGCGGAGGCCTCCATCCGTCGGACCTCGAGCGAGAGCGCGGGCAGCTCGCCGGCGAGGCCCGGCAGGCGGGCGAGCGCCCTCGCCGGGTCACCGAGGTCGAGCGCGACGCGGGCCGCGATGAAGCGGGCCTCGGGGCTCGACTGCACCGAGGCGGGGAGGCGCTCGAGGGCCGGGAGCACCGCGGCGCGGTCGCCCGAGCGGACGAGCGCGACCACCGCGGCGAGCGAGGGGGGCGCGGCGGGCTCGACCCCGGCGTCGTCGTCGAGGGCGGCGTCGGGGGCCGCGGGTGGGCGAGCGATCGGCGGGGAGGCGCGGCGGGTCGGCGGGGCGGGCGGGTCGCGCACGCACCCGAGGAGCGAGAGCCCGAGGAGCAGAGGCAGGCTTCGGAGGCGCTTCGCCACGGTCCCTGACCGGGTATCACACCGCCGCCCCGGCGTGGAGCGCCGTGCCGTGACGACGGCGAGCGGCGACGCGGCGGTCGCGTGGTAGCGTGCGGCGTGCGGTGCACGGAATGACGGCCACGGCGGCGAGCGCAGAGCAGGTCCCGAACGATCCCTTCCGGCTGGTGGGCACCCGCCTCGACGGGAAGTACGCGGTGGAGTCGGTGGTCGCCGAGGGGGGCTTCGCGGTGGTCTACCGCTGCGCGCACTCCGAGCTCCAGAAGACGGTCGCGCTGAAGGTGCTGAAGATCCCAGCGCACCACGCGCAGTCCGAGCGCGGCGAGTTCTTCCGGAAGTTCGCCAACGAGGCGCGCACCATAGCGCGCATCGACCACGAGGCCATCGTGCGCGTGCTCGACTTCGGCAGCTCCATCATGCCGACGGGCGACCTCGCGCCGTGGATGGCCCTGGAGTGGCTGGAGGGTCAGACCCTCGAGCACGACCTCGACGCGCGCGCCGAGACCGGCACCGCGGCCCGTTCCCCGGCGGAGTGCCTCGCGTTGCTGCGACCGGTCATCGAGGCCGTGGCGCTGGCCCACGAGGAGGGCATCGCCCACCGCGACATCAAGCCCGGCAACCTGATGATGGTGACCAGCCGTCGCGGCGACGTGAGGGTGAAGCTCCTCGACTTCGGCATCGCGAAGGTGATGACCGACGACGACCGGGCGCCGTCGCCGGGGCAGACGTCCACGCAGCCGCACCTCCAGATGTTCTCGCTGGAGTACGCAGCGCCCGAGCAGCTCAGCGGCACCCGCACCGGGCCGTGGACGGACGTGCACGCGCTCTCGCTGGTGCTCACGGAGATGCTCACCGGAGAGCAGCCCTACGAGGGCGACGACTCGGTGGAGATCTTCTCCGAGGCGCTCAGCCGACGACGCCCTACGCCCGCCCGCTGGGGCCTCGACGTGGGCCCCTGGGAGGCGGTGCTCCAGCGCGCGCTCGCGCTGCGGCCGGCCGACCGCTACCCCGACGCTGGATCGTTGCTGAAGGCCCTGCTCGCCGAGGTGCCTCAGCAGGCCGCGTGGAGGGAGGGCCTCTCGGTTCCGCCTGCGCCCTCGTCCGATCGCCCGGCCCCGGCGCCAGCGCCCGTCCCGGCACCAGCGCCCGAGGTCGAGCCTGCGCCGAGAGACTCCGACCGGATCACCGAGCTGCTCCCGCAGCCTCCCCGTAGGTCTCCCCCGCGCGCCTCCCTCGAAGACGACCCCGAGCCGGTGCGCCTTCCGATCAACCGCATCGGCTGGCTCGGCTGGGCCGCGGGCCTGCTGGTGATCGTCGGCGTCGTGGTCGCGCTGATCGCGACGCGACCACCCGCGGCGTCCCGACCGCCGACGCCTCCGCCGATCGCCGCCCGCCCGCTTGCAGCTCCGCCCTCGCCCGCCCCTGAAGCGCCGCCCGCGCCGGCACCTGCGGCCGCGGCTGCGCCCGCACCGGAGGCGCCTTCGGCGGCGCTCCCCGATGTGCCTGCGGTCGCTGCGCCGACGCCCGCTCCGGCGGTCGCCCCCGTGGTGGTCGCTGCGCCTCCGCCCGCCGCCGCGACCGCCCCTCGGGTCGCGCCGACGCGCGCTCCGGTGCGCCGCGCGCGACCGGCCGGGGAGTCGGGCGGACGCATCCCCATCGAGTGATCTCCTCCGTCGGCGATCGGCGATTGCGCGCCTCGGTCTGGCGATCGGATCGCGATGCCCCTATGGTTGCTCGCCCCGTCAGGGCGGTCTCCCTCCAACGACCGCGCGGGTGTTAAGCGCAACATGAACCAGGACTTCGGCGTCAATCAGGCATTCGTGGAGGAGCTCTTCCTCCGCTACCAGGAGAACCCCTCGACCGTTGGCGAGCGCTGGCGCACCTACTTCGACGGGCTCCAGACCCAGGCCGGCCACGTCGTCGCGCCCTCCGGCAACGGCCACCCGGTCACCAACGGCAACGGCCACGGCGTCGTGGAGATTCCGCCGCACCAGAAGCTCAGCATGGCGCCCATCGGGGTCGACGCCGAGCTCGCGCAGCGGGTCAACCAGCTCATCCACGCCTACCGCCTCCGCGGTCACCTCTGGGCCTCGCTCGACCCGCTCGGGCTCGTCCAGCTCCCGCCGCGAGAGCTCACGCCCGACCGCTACGGCATCAGCGACGCCGAGCTCGACGCGCGCGTCCCCACCGGCGACCTCGGCGGCCTCGGCCACGACGCGACCGTGCGGGCCATCGTCGAGCGCCTCGAGGAGACCTACTGCCGCAGCATCGGCGTGGAGTACATGCACGTCGAAGAACTCCAGATGCGCGCCTGGCTGCGCGAGCGCATGGAGTCGAGCGCCAACCGCCTCGACCTCGACGCCGACGAGCAGCTCCACATCCTCGGGCGGCTCATCGACGCGGAGATCTTCGAGCAGTTTCTGCACACCAACTTCACCGGGGCGAAGCGCTTCTCGCTGGAGGGCGGCGAGTCGCTCATCCCCCTGCTCGACCTGATGCTCCAGCGCTCGGGCGAGCTCGGCGTCGAGGAGGCCGTCATCGGCATGGCCCACCGCGGCCGCCTCAACGTGCTCTGCAACATCATGCAGAAGTCGCCGAAGGACATCTTCGCGCACTTCTTCGACAAGCACCCCGAGCACAGCATGGGGCGCGGGGACGTGAAGTACCACCTCGGGTACTCCTGCGACCGGCCCACGGCGCAGGGCTCGATGCACCTCTCGCTGGCCTTCAACCCGTCGCACCTGGAGTTCGTCAACCCGGTGGTGACCGGGCGCGTGCGCGCCAAGCAGGACCGGCGCGGCGACACGCAGCGCCGCCAGGTGGTGCCGCTCCTCATACACGGCGACGCGGCCTTCATCGGCCAGGGGGTGGTCGCCGAGACGCTCAACCTGATGAGCCTGCGCGGCTACGCCACCGGCGGAACGCTCCACGTCGTGGTCAACAACCAGGTGGGCTTCACCACCAACACCGAAGACGCCCGCTCGACCCGCTACGCCACCGACCTCGCGAAGATGCTCGGCATCCCGATCTTCCACGTGAACGGCGAGGACCCCGAGGCGGTCGCCCACGTCGCCCACCTCGCGGTCGAGTACCGCCAGCAGTTCGGCCGCGACGTCGTGATCGACATGTACTGCTACCGGAAGTGGGGCCACAACGAGACCGACGAGCCCCGCTTCACGCAGCCGGTGATGTACTCCGCCATCGACCGCAAGCCCTCCGTCCGCGCGGCCTACGTCGACCGGCTGCTGCAGCTCGGCAAGGTCACCCGAGAGCAGGTCGACGCCCTCGCCGCCAACCGGAAGCAGTCGCTCGAGGAGGAGCTCACCGAGACGAGGGACTCGCTGCACCACCCGCTGCCGAACACCCTCGCGGGCATCTGGGAGCGCTACCACGGCGGCGTCGACGCGCAGGTGCCGGACGTGGAGACGAAGGTCAGCCTTCCGCGGCTGACCGAGCTGATCAAGGCGATCACCACGGTGCCCGCGGACTTCCACATCCAGCACAAGGTGGAGAACCTCCTCAAGGGCCGTCGCGACCAGGTCAACAGCACCGGCACCAGCGCCCTCGACTGGGGCACCGCCGAGGCCCTCGCCTTCGCCTCGCTGCTCGAAGAGGGCTTCCCCATCCGGCTCTCCGGGCAGGACGCCGGGCGAGGCACCTTCAGCCACCGCCACGCGGTCTGGACCGACGCCGTCAACGGCCGGCGCTACGCCCCGCTGACCTCGCTCGCGACCGGCAAGGCGCGCTTCGAGGTGTACGACTCACCCCTCTCGGAGACCGGGGTGCTGGGCTTCGACTACGGCTACTCCCTCGACTACCCCGACGGCCTCACCATCTGGGAGGCGCAGTTCGGCGACTTCGCCAACGGGGGACAGGTCATCATCGATCAGTTCCTGTCGTCGGGTGAGGACAAGTGGAACCGCCTGTCGGGCCTCACGCTGCTGCTCCCGCACGGCTTCGAGGGCCAGGGGCCGGAGCACTCCAGCGGCCGCGTGGAGCGCTTCCTCCAGCTCTGCGCCGAGGACAACCTCTTCGTCTGCAACCTCACGACCCCCGCGCAGATCTTCCACGCCCTGCGCCGTCAGGTGCTGCGACCGCTGCGCAAGCCGCTGGTCATCATGACCCCCAAGAGCTTCCTCCGGGCGAAGGAGTCGGTGGTCAACGACCTCGTCCACGGGAGCTTCCAGCGGGTGATCCCCGACGTCGCGGTCGACCCGAAGGCCGTCCGCAAGGTGCTGCTCTGCTCGGGCAAGGTGTATTGGGACCTCCACGCCGCCCGCGCCGAGCGCAAGGCGATGGACGTCGCGATCATCCGCCTGGAGCAGCTCTACCCCCTTTCCAGGAGCGAGCTCGACGCGGCCCTCGCCCCCTACGCCCACGGCACCCCCCTCTTCTGGGTTCAGGAAGACCCATGGAACATGGGAGCGTGGTATTTCCTCTCCGCCCGCCTGCCCGGGATGTTGGGGGGGCGGTTCCCGCTGGGCTGCGTGGCCCGCGAGGAGAGCGCGTCGCCTGCGACGGGCTCGCACGCAAGCCACAAGCTCGAGCAGTCCAGGCTGCTCGATGAGGCACTGCGCTAAAGCCCCTCACAGGAGTTCTTCGATGACCAGCAGCGATCCTTCCTCCCCCTCGAAGCCCGGCGCCGCCCGCCGGGGCAAGCTGCTGGTCATCGACGACGACGCCCTCGTGCGGGTGTCCCTCGGGCACATCCTCAGCCTCGACCACGAGGTCACCCTCTGCGACTCCGGCCAGAGCGCCCTCAAGCTCTTCGCGGAGGGCGCCCGCTTCGACGCCATCCTCTGCGACATCAACATGCCCGGCATGGACGGCCCCCAGCTCTTCGAGGCCATGGAGACCGCCGCGCCCGATCAGCTCGAGCGCACGATCTTCCTCACCGGCGGGGCGTACACGGCCAGGGCGCAGGCCTTCCTCGCCCGCGTTTCCAACGAGCAGATGGAGAAGCCCTTCGAGTTCGAGGCCCTCCGCGCGGTGCTCGCGCGGGTGATGGGCTGATCGCTCAGCCCGGCGGGATGTACGGCGCGCCGGCGACGTAGAGCCCGGCGACGGCGCCCCAGCCCACGCCCAGCAGCACCACGAAGAGCGCCACCGAGACCGCCTGCATCCGACGCTGCGCCCTCGGCGACGCGGCGATGCCGTGGATGAACGACGCGGTGTACACCCCGTTGGCGAGGTGGAAGGTCGTGCCCAGCACGCCCAGCAGGTAGACCACCAGCGTGGGCAGGTGGTGGCGCATATGCCCCGCGAGGTCCTCGAAGCTCTCGTGCCCGGTGGGGCTGTGGAGCCCTGGGCCGATGCGCGCCAGGTAGACGTGCGCCGCGATGAACCCGAGCAGCCCCAGCGCGGACAGCCGCTGGAGGACGTACTTCGCGTTGCCGAAGAAGCGGTACCCGTTGGGCTTCGCCATCGAGAGCCGACGCAGGCCCCACGCGACGTGGATGAGCAGCGGAGCGAACACCACCGCGCTGACGAGCGCCGCGCTCAGCGGGTTGCCGACGTACGCGCGGCCCTCGGCGGTGACCACGGTGTCGACCGCGCGCTCGGACCACGCGGCGTCACCGCGCCATGCGTAGAGGTTCTCCCAGAGGTGCCAGGCGACCCATACGCCCAGGGGAGCGATGGCGAGCACCGAGCCCAGCCGGGGGAGAAAGCCGCCGCGCGTCGGAGTGGTCTGAGCAAGCGCTTCGGACATCGTCGGGCTCTCCCTCGCTCGCGCGTTCGGCTCTGCGGGGGGTGAGAGCCCGTCGCGCGGCGAGGAAGAAACCACGAACCCTGCAGCCCGCGCAACCCGCGAGCCGAAAGGGGGAGGCGGCTTACATGAAGCGGGGAGCGGGGTGCCGGAGCGAGGAGTGGAAGGCCACCGAGCGGGGCGCCGTGACGCGCTGCTCGCGGCGCTCGACGGCCCCATCGCGGGAGATGGAGAAGGCCACGGAGTAGGCCCGGCCGTCCCAGCGCAGGGCGTCGATGCAGTCGACGGGCTCGCCCTCGGCGAAGAGCTGCCCGGCGTCGAGGCGACGACCCTGGGTGTCGACCCGGGTGAAGTACACGCCCTCGCGGAGCTGCGCGGCGAGGCCGAACTCGCGGCCGTTGAACACCAGCCGGGCGGCCCGAGGATCGGTGAGGCCGTCGTGGATGATCGCGGACGATCCGCGCGGGGCGCCGTCGACGCCGACGAGCTGGAAGCGCACCCGGCCGTTCTCCGCGTCGACCCAGGCGACCCCGAAGGCGTCGCCCGCGGCCACCACCGCCGGCGCCGAGAGGCCCTCCTCCTCGCTCACCAGCGCGCGGATCTGCACCGGAGCGCCGTGCCCGTGGCCCTGGAGGTCGGTGCTGGAGAACCACATCCCCTCGCCGCTGTCGTGCCACGCCACGCCCAGGCGGTCGCCGCTGCGGGCGGTCGCGATGTCGAGGTGGTTGCGGTCGGGGTCGAAGGCGACCGAGTCGCCGTCGGGGTGGTGCTGCGGCAGGGCGCTGACGGGCAGGTCGGCGGCGCGGGGAGCGATGGCAGGGATCGCTCCGGTCAGCCCCGGGGCGTTCTGCACCAGGTTGGCGCTCTCCTCGATGGCGTTGGGAAGAGGCTGACGGGCTCCGGGCCGGTGGGACATCGCCCCCTGGGCCCCTTCGCCGACCGCCTGCTGCACCTGGGCGACGGAGCGCTGTACCTCCGGGCGATCGGAGCACCCTGCGAGGGCCATGGAGGCCCCCGCGAGACCGAGGGCACCGAGCGTCAAAACCGTGCGCTTAGAGCGATCGTGCATGAATCACCTCGTAGACCAGCGATGTTGAACAGCGACGCTACCAAGCAGGTTTGTTGACAGTACGCTCGCCCCCCAGGGCTGGCAAAGGGTGCCGTGGACGATTCGTGGTTGGTGGTAGGGTCGCGTCCCCCTATGTCTACGGTCTCCCGCGGCCTCACCCTCGCGGTGCTCGCCCTCGTGTCCGCGACCACCGTCGCCGCCGAGGTGCTGCTCACCCGCGCGCTCTCGGTCACCACCTGGTATGGCCTCGCGTTCGTCGTCCTCTCGCTGGCGATGCTCGGCCTCACGCGCGGCTCGCTCGACGCCGACGCCGCGTCCCGCGCCGGAGAGCCCCTCGCGCCGTGGATCGCCCGGCGCCTCCTCGCCCTCTCCCTCGGCCTCGCCATCACCGTCGCGGTCGTGGTCTCCGTGCCGCTCACCTTCTCGCTCAACCTCTCCTCGCTCGCGGCGCTGATGGTCGTGAGCGCGGCCGCCGCGATTCCGCTGGTCGCGGGCGGCGCCATCGTCGCCCGCCTGCTCGCGGACGCCGCCGTCCCCACGCCGGTGCTCTACGCCGTCGACCTGGGCGCCGCGGCCCTGGGAGCTCTCGCCCCGCTCGTGCTCCTGGGCCCCTTCGGCGCCCCCGACGCGCTCTTCCTCCTCGCGGCCCTCAGCGCCGCCGCGGCCTGGGTCGTCGCCCCTCCCGGCGACCGCACCCGCGCCCGCGCCGTCGCCATGGCCGTCGCCTCGCTCGTCATCGCCCTCGGCGCCCGCGGCTCCGATGCGGGCCTGGTGATCCGCTATCCCAAGGGAGCTCCCCGCCCGGAGCGCGAGACCCCCACCTTCGAGGCCTGGACCCCGCTCGCCTATGTGCGCCTCGGCCCCTTCCGGCAGGTCTCTCACTGGCACCTCTGGTCGCCCTCCCCGAATACCCCGCCAGGTATGGTCGAGGCCGCCGACGCCACCCTCGACGGCGAGGCCGCCACCCCCGTCTACGCCTGGCGCACCCCCGCGCAGCTCAACATCCTGCGCTTCGACGCCACCACCTCGGCCCACGTGCTGCGCCCCACCGGCAACGCCTGCGTCATCGGCGTCGGAGGCGGCCGCGACCTCATCGCCGCCCTCGCCGTCGGCCACGACCACGTCTACGGCGCGGAGATCAACCCCGGCATCGTCGCGATGCTCCACGCCGTCCGCGGCCGCTCGCCCACCATCGACGACCCGCGCGTCACCGTGCGCCTCGGCGACGGGCGCGCCCTCTTCGCCCGCTCCCGCATGCACTGCTCGGTGCTCCAGGCCTCGCTCGTCGACACCTGGGCCGCCACCTCCGCCGGGGCCTTCGCCCACACCGAGGCCACGCTCTACACCCGCGAGGCCTGGTCGATCTTCCTCCGCCGCGTGGCGCCCTCCGGCGTGCTCACCTTCTCCCGCTGGTACGACCCGCGCCGGGTGAGCGAGACCGCACGCCTCGTCGCCCTCGCCGTCGCCTCGCTCCACGACCGCGGCGTCGCTCGCCCCCGAGAGCACCTCGCCCTCCTCGCCGCAGGCAACGTCGCCACCATCCTGGTGAGCCCGGCTCCCTTCTCCGCCGCCGACATCGCCGCGCTCCACGACCTCGAGACCCGACTGCGCTTCACCCTGCTCGTCACCCCCGACCGGCCGGTGACCGAGCCCCTGCTCGACGCCATCCTCGAGGCCCGCGACGACGCCGCCCTCGCCGCCGTCGGCCGCCCCCTCGGGCTCGACACTTCCGCCCCCACCGACGAGCGCCCTTTCTTCTTCCAGCTCCTCGCGCCCAGCGCGTGGCTTCACCCCATCGTCGCCCTCGAGCTCGCCCGCGGCAGCGGCGGCGTCATCTCGGGCAACGCCACCGCCATGTTCGAGCTGCTGGCCACCTTCGCCGTGGTGCTCCTCGTGGCCGCCTGGCTGCTCGGCCCGGCGCTGCTCCGCTCGGCCCGCGACCCCGAGCGCCCGCAGGGTCGCGCCCTGGTCTACTTCGGCGCCCTCGGCGCCGGCTACATGACCGCCGAGCTCGCCCTGGTGCAGCGCCTCCACGTCGTGCTCGGGCACCCCACCTACGCGCTCATCGTCGCCCTCGCCGGGATGCTCGTCGCCACCGGCGTCGGGGCGCTGCTGTCTCCGCGCGTGCTGCGCACCAACCGCCACGTCACCATCGCCGCCGTCGCCGCCGCCGCCCTGCTCGCGGCGCTCCCCTACGCGGTGCTGCGCCCGCTCGCCCGGGCCACCCTGGAGGGCGCCGCGGCCCTGCGCTTCGGCGGCGCGGCGGCCTGCGCGGCGGTCGTGGGCCTCGTCCTCGGGCTCTTCTTCCCGGCGGGGTTGCGGGCGCTCCCGAAGCGAGAGGGCGCGGCGCTGGCGCTCGGGGTCAACGGCGCGACCAGCGTGCTGGGGTCGGTCCTCGCCACCACCCTCTCGGTGTGGTTCGGCATCCCCGCGACCTTCGCGGCGGCGGGTGTGCTCTACCTCGTCGCCGCCTGGGCCTCGCCCTCGCGCTGGCGCGCCGTGTAGGGTCGCGGCCGTGCGAGAGCAACTCGAGAGCCTCACCCTGGTGCTCGCGATCGGCGCCGCCGTCGCCACCGGCTCGAAGCGCCTGGGGGCTCCCTACAACGTCGCGCTCGTGGCCGTCGGGCTGCTGCTCGTCTTCGCCGACGTGCTGCCTCACGCCGAGCTGAGCTCCGACCTGGTGCTGGTGGCCTTCCTCCCGCTGCTGGTCTTCGAGGGGGCGCTCTTCGCCGACGCCGACAGCCTCCGCGAGGCCTCCCGCCCCATCCTCGCCCTCGCGCTCCCGGGCGTCGCGATCTCCCTGGTCGCCACCGCCACCGTCGCCACCTTCGTGCTGGGCCTGCCCTTCTCCGCGGCGCTGCTCCTCGGCGCGCTGCTCGCCATCACCGACACGGTGAGCGTGCTCCTCGCGTTTCGCAGCACCCGGGTTCCGAAGCGCCTCGCCGCGGTGATGGAGGGAGAGAGCCTCTTCAACGACGGCACCGCCCTGGTGCTGGTGAGCATCACGAGCGTGGCGCTGGCGACCGGGCACTTCGGCGTCGCCGCCACGGCCCGCTCGCTGCTGCTCGCCATCGTCGGCGGCGTCTCCGTGGGCGCCGCCTTCGGCGTGGTGGGAGGCGCCGTGCTCCGCCGCACGCCCGACCACCTCACCGGCGTCCTCGGCTCGGTGGTGCTCGTCTTCGCCACCTCGCTCACCGCCGAGCGCATCCACGCCTCGCCGGTCATCGCCGTCGTGGTCGCGGGCCTCGCCGTCGGGCGCGCCGCGCGCCGCGGCCTCGAGCCCTCCCGGGTGCTCGCCCTCCACGGGTTCTGGGAGGTCGCCGGCTTCGGCATCAACGTCCTGCTCTTCCTCCTCGTCGGGATGCAGATCGACGCCCGGATGCTGGTCTCCGAGTCGCGCTCGATCCTGCTGGCGGTGCTCGCGCTGCACGCCGGGCGGGCCATCGCGGTGTACGGCTGCTTCGCGCTGCTGCGCCTCATCCGAGGCGACATGGTGCCGCTGCGATGGCAGCACGCCATGGTCTTCGGCAACATCAAGGGCGCCCTCTCCATGGCCGCCGTGCTCGCCCTGCCGGCGGACCTCCCGCTGCGCCCCCGGCTCATCACCATCGTCTTCGGCGTCACCTTCGTCACCCTCATCACCCAGGCCCTCCCCTTCCGCCGGGTGCTCTTCGCCCTGGGCATCGCCGCCCGCGGCACCGACCGCTTCGACGTCGCCAGGGCGCGCCTCATCGCCGCGCGACGGGGGCAGTCGGAGCTCGACGGGCTGCTGGAGACGGGCATCCTGTCGCGGCGCGACCACGCCGAGCGCCGGGCGAGCTTCCAGCGCGAGGTCATCGAGGCGGAGGCGTCGCTGCGCACCCCTGCGGCCGACGCGACGGACGACGCGACCATCGACGGGGTCGTGCTGCTGGCGCAGAAGGTGGCCCTCGAGGACGCCGCCCGGCGAGGGCTGATCGAGGGCGAGACGGCGGTGCGGGAGATCGCCGCGATCGACCGGCGGCTCATCAAGATCGGCGCCCACGAGGCGACGCCGATGGCGGAGGAGGACTGATGCGGATCCTGATCGCGGGCGCGGGGCGTGGCGGGCTGAGCCTCGCGGTGTACCTCCAGGGGCAGGGCCAGTCCGTGACCATCCTCGAGCGCGACCCGCTCATCGCGCGGCGGGCCTTCGAGCAGCACGGCATCGTGGCGCTGGAGGGCGACGCGACGGACGTGGGCATCCTGCGGCAGGCGGACCCGAGCCGGGCCGACGTGGTGCTGGCGATGCTCCACCGGGACGCGGACAACCTCGCGGTGGCCGCCCTCGCCCGCCTGCTCGGGGCCACCCGGGTGATGGTGCGCATGCGCGACCCGGAGTACCGGGCGGTCTACCTGGCCGCCGGGGTCCAGCAGATCCTGTCGGAGACGGAGGTGCTGGTCGGAGCGCTCGCGACGGCCATCGAGTTCGAGGCCGTGCGGCACTCGATGGTGCTGGGCGCGGGCGAGTCCATCGCCATCGAGATCGTGGTGCCCGAGGACGCCGCGGTGGTGGGGCGCGCGGTGAGCGAGATCGCCGTCGACGCGGGCTTCCCGGGCTCGTGCGTCATCGCCGGCATGACCCTGGACGGGGCCGTGAAGGCCCCGCGCGGCGCCACCGTCATCGAGCGAGGCACCCAGCTCCTCATCGTCTCCGCACGCGCCGACCTGTCGAGGACCATCGGGTTCTTCCTCGCTCCCGCCGCGAAGAAGTAGGGCCCCCCCGCGCTACCGCCTCGCCGCCCCGCGACGGGCGTTCGGTCGGCGGAGGTTGAGCGGCGCGCCGCGCAGCGCTTCGGTTCCGCGCGGCGTCACGAACTGGTCGAGGTTGAGGATCGCGAAGGGCGCCTCGCCCCGCGCCACGAGCTCGGCGTTGCGGCGCGCGACCACCTGCATGATGAGTGGGAAGGCCCGCACGCTCCACGGCCGGGTGTCGTGCATCAGCACCACGCCCCCGTAGGGGTGCTCCAGGAGCTCCCGGCGGAAGCGGTCCTGCACGGCCTCCGCGGAGGTGACCTCCCAGTCGTGGGTGTCGATCATCCAGTAGGCCGGGGTGAGGTTGCGCGCGGCGACGGCGCCGAGGCTGCGCGGCGCGGTGAGCAGCCCGAAGGGGGCGCGCATGAGCTCCGGGCGGCGGCCGGTGGTGCGCTCGACGATGTCGCCGGTGCGGTCGATCTCGAAGGCGATCTGCGAGGGCCGGAGGTTGCCCAGCACCACGTGGTGATAGGTGTGGTTGCCCAGCAGGTGGCCGCGGCGGACGATCTCCCGCAGCAGCCCTCGCTGCGCCCGGTGGTGGGGCTGCTCGCCGTCGATGCGGTGGCCCACGACGAAGAAGGTCGCGCGGACGTGGTGCGCGTCGAGCATGTCGAGCAGGCGCGGCGTCGTGCGGATCTCCGGCCCGTCGTCGAAGGTGAACGCGAGGCAGCGGCGGAAGCGCGGCGGGCAGCGGCCGTCGATGTGCTGGCCGCCCAGCAGCGAGCGGCGGGCGCGCACGACGGGCGTCGCCTGCGAGGGGGCGGCGGCGGAGAGGAGGGAGAGGAGGAGGGCTGCGGCGAGGCGGGGGACGCTCACGGGGAGAGACGCTATGCGCTCACCCCGTGGGACCGGGAGTTTCTGGCGGGATCGCTCAGGGAGCCGTGACGCCGATGGTCAGGTAGTAGGCGGGGATCGGGGTGCCCGCGGCGCCCATCTCGGCGTAGGGCGACACGCAGAAGGTGTAGGTGCCCGCGGCGACGCGGAGGAGCGCCGGGGTGCTGGCGCTGTTGAGGCGCGAGCAGAGGGTGCCCATGGCCACGTCGTCGTTCTCGGCGATCGGCATCGCGCTGCCCTGGCGGTAGGCGCGGAGGACGGTGTCCTCACCCTCGCCGAGGTTGCAGGTGCCGTTGGCGTCGGTGGTCTCGGCGAAGAGCGAGGCGCCCGCCGGGACGGTGACGGAGTAGCAGTCCACGTCGGTGCCGGGCGTGATCGCGCCGCGGAAGATGGTGGTCTGGGTGACCGGCGCCTGCGGGGCGGCGGGGGTGTTGTTGGGCTCGGACTCCATGCTCGGGAGCGTGCAGTAGCGGGCGTTCATCGGGGCGCCGGCGTCCGCCGCCACGCCCGCGTCGGAGCCCGAGGGGGCCGACGTCAGGAAGTTGGGGCAGAAGCCCATGCTGGCGCAGGTGGCGGTGGGGCCGCAGGCCTCGCCGATGGCGGCGGTGCGGCGGCAGATGCCGCGCGAGGCCATGCTCGGAGCGGCCACGGAGCAGGAGAAGGCGCCGTCGCAGAAGGGAGCGGCGGTGCGGCAGGCGGCGCCCGGGGCGGTGCCGTCGGCGGTGCAGACGCCGGAGTTCATCCCGGAGGCGCCGACGCAGATGGAGCCGGTGGCGCAGACCGCGCCCACGGGGCAGGGCATGCCGATGGCGATCGGGGGCGCCTCGCTCACGGTCATCTCGAAGGCGCCGGTGGAGGCCTCCTTCGGGGAGGCGCCGTAGCCGCCGACGACGATGAAGACGCTCTGGCCCATGGTGAGGGCGCGCGAGGTGACGCGCGAGTGGTAGCGGTGCGTCGCGCCCGCGGAGGTGCCGATGTCGTCGTTGCAGGCGATGGGGGTCGCGGCCGCGGTGCAGGTCGGGAGGATCGCCACGACGGTGTCGAACATCGCGTCGTCGGTGCCCGCGTTGGCGGTGCTGACGGTGAGCGTGCCGGCGGTGCGCATCGTGTAGCGGTAGACGAGGACCATGCCCTTGCCGCCCATCGCGGCGTTGATGCAGCCGCCCTCGGCGATGCTGCCGAGGTTGCCGATCTCCACGGCGGCGCCGTCGGTGTTGTCGCCCATCACGTGGATCGCGCCGTCAGCGCCCGGCATGCGGGTGGACAGGTCGGTCGCCGCGCCACAGGCGGCGGCCACCGGGTTGCCCGCGTCGACGCGCGGGGCGTCGGTGCGGGGCGCGTCCGTGCGCGGCGCGTCGGTAGCGCCGCCGTCGGTGCCGCCCATGTCGGTCGTCACGCCCATGTCGGTGGTGACTCCGGCGTCGGTGCCGGGGTTGTTACCGCCGTCGCTGCTGCAAGCGGCCAGGAGTCCGGTCGCGAGCATCGTCGCGAGCATTCCACGCAAGTTGGTCTTCACTGAGAACCTCCGAAGGGTTATCCGGTCGGTGTTCGCTTCGAATCCCGACCAAAGGAGCGGAGTCCCTTCGCACACGGCGCCCCCGACCGTCAACGGGAGCGCCCACCTCGCGCAGGTCACTCCACGGTGAGGTCGAGCCGGCAGCCGCTGGTGCCCCCGTGGCCGTCGCGGACGAAGAACCAGAGCGACTGCGCCCCGGGGTGGTCGGAGGGCAGCCACACGTTGTCCCTCGTGGGCGAGCGGGTGAGCCCTCGGCCGAGCTCCCCGTTGGTCGCGTACCACGAGTAGAACGCCTGCTCGGAGCGCTCCTCGAAGGCTCCCACGGTGGTGAGCACGGTGTAGCGCTCCAGCCACGCCTCGGCGGGGTCCGGGGTGAGGGTCACGTTGCGGGCGCGCGGCACCCGGATCGCCTGCCCGTCCTCCGGGACGCACACCTCACCGCCGGTCGGGGGCACCGACACCCAGCGCGTGTTGACCCGCACCCTCGGCGGCGGCGGGTTGGCGTTGGGCCGCGGGTTGAGCGACACCACCACGCGCTTGTACCCGTTGAGCGTGCGGCCGTCGGCCTCGACGGTGAGCCCGATCCCGACGATCACCCCCACGTCGCGGATGAAGCGCTCCACCAGCGCTCGCGGCGCCCGCTCGCCCAGGCGAGACACGATCGCCTCCAGGTCGACGCTCTCCCTCGGGATGGTCAGCGTCGCCTCGGGACCGCTCCCCAGCGGGATGCGCAGGCCCGCGTCGCCGGTGCAGCCCTCCTCGCCGGTCCCGGTGCCAAAGCCCCCGATGCCGCTGAAGGGGTCCGAGGCGGTGCACGCCACCCAGCGGTAGGTCACCGGGCCGCGGGCGCCTCCGACGACCGCGCACAGCCGCACCGTGCCGCCCGGAGCGAGCTCCGGGGGGTCGGCCACGATGTCGAGGATGCGCGGCGAGACCACCAGCTCCTTCGGGTCGAGGTCGCCGATGCACCCCAGCGCGAGCGCCGTGCACAGCGCCCCCCAGCGCGTGACGCTTACGGGCATCAGTATTCCCCCGTGAGCCCGAGGGCCGGCAGGATGGGCAGCCCCGGGAAGGCGGTGCGCGCCGCGTAGTCGTACTGGTAGAGCCAGTTCTCGACGTTCTGCGCGAAGTACACGTTGATCACGTCGAGGTAGGCCGACATGCGCCACGGCCCCCAGCGGAAGCGGTAGTCCACCCGCACGTCGAGCTGGTGGTAGACGGGCAATCGTTCGGTGTCCGAGCCGTCGTCGACGCGCGGCGGGTTGAGCGCGCGGTGGCGGTCGATGTCGGCGTCGTAGAAGGCTCCGGTGACGCGGCGCCGCGGGGCGCCGGAGGCGAGCTGGAAGCGCCCGCCGACGCGCCAGCGGGAGTTGATGTCCCAGGAGAGCGCGACGTTGAGCACGTGCGTCTGGTCGAAGTTGAAGGGCACCACGGTGCCGTCGCCGACGTAGCGCTCGCTTCGGGAGAGCGTGTACGAGACCCAGCCGTAGACGCCGCGCTCGAGGCGGCGGCGGACGAGCACCTCGAGGCCGTAGGCGCGGCCCTCGCCGTCGTCGACGATGGGCACCCGCTGCGGCCCGTCGGGGGTGGAGATCACGTCGCTGGAGTTGCGGATCAGCCGGTACATCCGGGAGAAGTAGCCAGTGAAGCGGGTCTCGATGCTGCCCGGGAGGTTGAGCTCGACGCCCGCGGAGGTCTGCCACGAGCGCTGCGGCCGGAGCCTCGGGTTCTGCACGCCGGGGACGAGGTTGAAGAAGGGCGGCTGCTGGTGGAAGAAGCCCGAAGCGAGGTTGGCCACCACGCGCTCGTGGAGGCGCACGCGCAGCACCGCGCGGGGGTCGACCACGGTGGTGTCGACGAAGGCGTACTTCAGCCGGTCGATGCGCAGCCCGGCGGTGAACTCCACCGGCCCGGCGCGCAGCACCTCCTCGACCCAGCCGGCGATGCTGAGCTGGGTGATGCGCGGGCTGAACGCGAGCACCACCGGGTCGAAGGCGGGCGGCGGCACGCTGCCGATGTTGTTGAACAGCGGCACCTGCAGGTCGGCGTTGAAGAGGATGGTGAGGGCGTCGAAGCCCACGCTGGTGGTGAGGTGCTGGCCGGTGGGGACGCGCAGCGTGGCGCGCTCCCCGAGGATGAAGCCCGTCGAGGCGAAGGACTGGTCCTGCTGGCCGGGCACCTGGTTGGTGAAGGCCGTGTCGTCGACGCCGACGGTGCCGGCGAGGGTGAGCTGCGCGCGGCCGGGGAGGCCGTAGTCCCAGCGGCCGATGAGGCGGTGGAAGGTGTACGCGAGCTCGGACTGCTGCTCCGAGGCGGTCTGCCCGACGCCCGCGGCGGCCGCGCGGGAGAAGGTGTCGTTGGAGCCGAAGGCGAAGAGGGAGAGCTTGCTGCGGGCGTTGAAGCGGTAGTCCGCGCGGATCTGGTAGTCGGTGTACTGGAGCGAGACGCCGTCGACGATGAGCGGGACGATGAGCTCGAGGTAGCTGCGACGCACCGCGAAGGCGATGGAGCCGCGGCCCTGGTCGAAGGGCACCACCGCGAGGGCGCTCGCGCGCAGCACGTCGACGCTGAACTCCAGGAAGGGTCGCGTGCTGGGCGGCGGCCTGGTCTCGAGGGAGATCACGCCGGCGGAGAAGCGCCCGTACTGGAGCGGATAGCCGCCGGGGAAGAAGTCGAGCTGGCCGACGAGGCGGGAGGAGATCACCGCGGGGCCCGCGCCGAAGTGATAGAGCAGCGGGACGGGGAAGCCGTCGATGAAGAAGCCGGTGTTCTCGAAGGAGGCGCCGCGCACCACGAAGAACCCGAGGCCGAAGGGCGTGCGGGCGACGCCGGGCATCGAGGCGACCACGCGGGTGGGCTCGCCGAGGGTCCCGGGGACGGTGGTGAGCTCCTCGCCGCGGAGGCTGAAGGTCGTGGCCGCGCCGGACTGACGGCGGGTGCGGATCGTGGCCTCGCCGGACTCGGCCTCGCCCGACGGAGCGGCGACGGGAGCGGTCACCGGAGCGGTCACCGGAGCCGTGGTGGTGGGCGCGGTGACCGGGGGCGCGGCGCCCTGGGTGACGACGAGGTCGGCGGTGTCGCCCTCGTAGGGGTTGCGGGGTATCACCGAGCGCGCAGGCGCCCTCAGCCGGAAGCGGAAGCGCATGCGAGCGGGCATCGCCCGGCCGCCCTGCTCGGCGGGCTCGAAGACCATGCGCGAGGCGGCCTCGAGCACGGCGGCGTCGAGGTCGGGGCGCAGGCCCTCGAGGACCACGACGTCCTGCACGCGGCCCTCCGCGCTGACGGTGAACTCCAGGCGCACCGAGGCCCCGGAGGGGAGCGAGTCGTCGTCCGGGAGCGAGACCTCCGGGGCGGACACCAGCCGCGGCGCGTGGTCGACCGCCCGGGCGATGGACGGGGCCGCCACCGCCGAGAGGGCGACCAGCAGGGCGCGTCGTGCAGTCAGGTCCATCCCGACACCTTCACGGGGCTGAGGCGGGCGACGGTCGCCCGCTCGACCAGGTTGCCCGGCTCGGAGGGCACCAGCGCGCCGTCACGCGCGCCGAAGACCAGCACCACCGGCGCGGCCTCGGGCGTGTAGGCGAGCTGCACCAGCAGGTCGCGCTCGAAGAGCCGGCACTGCTTCTCGCAGCAGTAGAAGGGCTCCCTCACGCGGTAGACGCCCTCCGGCGCGAGGGGGTCGAGGGTGCGTGACCAGCGCGTCGAGGGGATGGCCGCGCCGACCTCGCCGAACTGCGCGCGGTGCTGGATCCAGCCCGTGGGGAGGAAGACCCCGGGGCCGCGGTCGCCGTGGTTGTGGAAGGAGACGAGGCGCCCCGGAGGGATGTCACCCAGCGCGGCGGTGGTGCGGTAGAGCCCGCACGGCGGGAGCGGCCCCGCGTCGGGCTCCGCCGGGGTCATTCGCTCGAAGCACCCTCTTCCGAGAACAGCATCTCGACGTCGGCGCGGGTGAGGCCCTTCATGCTGACGTTCTCCTCGGCGCCCAGCACGCTGGAGACGAGCTCCCGCTTCTTGGCGCCGAGCTGCATGATCTTCTCCTCGATGGTCTGCCGCGCGATGAGCCGGTACGCGGTGACCACGCGGGTCTGTCCGATGCGGTGCGCGCGGTCGGTGGCCTGGTCTTCCACGGCGGGATTCCACCACGGATCGAAGTGGACCACCGTGTCCGCGCCGGTGAGATTGAGCCCCGAGCCGCCCGCCTTGAGCGAGATCAGGAACACCGGCACCGACTCGTTGCGGTTGAAGTGGTCGACCTTGTCCTGACGGTCCTTGCTGGAGCCGTCGAGGTACTCGTAGGTGACGCCGTCGCGCTCGAGCGCCTTGCGGATGAGCGAGAGCATCTCGACGAACTGCGAGAACACCAGCGTGCGGTGACCCGACTGGATCGCCTCCTGGATGATCTCCCGCAGCGCGTCGAGCTTGCCGGCGTCCTCGTCCTTGAAGTCCCCGGGCACCTTCAGCAGCCGCGGGTCGCACGCCGCCTGACGCAGCCTCGTGAGCCCCGCCAGGATCATGATCTGGCTCTTGCCGATGCCCACGCGATCGATCTCGCCGAACACGTTGGCCCGCACCTGCCCCAGCACCTGCTGGTAGAGCGCGCGCTGCGGCACCGGGAGGTCGACCTCGCGCTCGACGACGATGCGCTCCGGGAGGTCCTTGGCGACCTCGCTCTTGGTGCGGCGCAGCACCAGCGGGCGGATCACCCCGCGCAGCCGGCGGATGGCCTCCGCGTCGCCGCGGTCGATGGGGCGGGCGTAGCGCTCCTCGAAGGTCGCGAGGTCGCCCAGCATCCCCGGCGAGAGGAAGTCGAAGATCGACCAGATCTCCGAGAGGCGGTTCTCGATGGGCGTTCCGGTGAGGGCCAGCCGCCGCTGCGAGCGCAGCCGCTTGGCCGCGCGCGCGGTCGCCGAGAGCGGGTTCTTGATGTTCTGCGCCTCGTCGAGGATCGCGTACGCGAACTCGTACCGCTGCAGGAACTCCTCGTCCCGGCGCAGCAGCGCGTAGCTGGTGATGACGATGTCCGCGTGGTCGAGCTCGTGCAGCCGCTTCTCGCGGTCGGGCCCCGTCCAGGCCACCGCGCGAAGCGACGGCGCGAAGCGGCTGACCTCGCGGAGCCAGTTGGTGACCACCGAGGTCGGCGCCACCACCAGGGTGAGCGGCGCGCGCTTCGGCGGATCCTTCACGACGCTCACGACCGGCGCCGGGGCGGCGGCCTCCGGGGCGGCCTCCTCGACGACCTTCTTCGTGGCCTTCTTGGGCTTCACGGCCTTCGCGGGCTCGGGCTCCGGCTCCGGGGCCTTCTTCTTGACGACCTTCTTGACCTTCGTCGCCTTCGCGGGCTCCAGCTCGGCGGCCACGGGCGCCAGCGCCGCGGCGGCGGCGTCGAGGGTGCGCTGGTGCTCCTCCTTCAGCCAGGCCAGCAGCGTCAGGGTCTGGAGCGTCTTGCCGAGGCCCATGTCGTCGGCCAGCACCCCGCCGGTCTTCGCCCGGTGCAGGAACACCAGCCACGAGAAGCCCTCGATCTGGTACGGCCGCATCGTGGCGTGGAGCGACTTCGGCTGCGCCACCTGCTCGACCATGCCGTGGTCCGCGAGCCTCGCGAGGAGGTCCTTCGCCGCGGGCTCGACGCGCGCGCCGGGGAGCAGCCGCAGGAGGTCCTGCACCCGCCCCGCCTGGGAGAGCGGGATGTGCTGCCTGCCCTGGGCGAAGATCTCCGCCATGCGCAGCAGCACCTCGTCGACCTGCTCGCGCGACACCGGCGCGAAGGTGCCGTCTTCGAGGCGCACCAGCCGCCGGCCCTCGAGCAGCGCGCGGCGCAGGTCTTCCTCGTTGACCTTGCTGCCCTCGCTCACGAACTCCACGTCGAGCGAGAGCCAGTCCACGCCGGAGCCCACGCGCGCCCTCGGGGTGACGGGCGTGTCTCGCACCTGCACGTGCATCAGGTCGTCGGGGATGAACCGGTCCCAGTCGTCGGGCAGCGAGCCGACGCCCTCCATCCAGAACGACACGGCCTTGTCGCCGCTCGCCTCGAACCACCCGGAGTGCTCCTCCGGCAGCCCGAGGCCCAGCTCGAAGAGCCGGTCGGCGGCCATGCGCTCGGCGCCGATGTCCCGGCGGATCACCCGAGGCTTCGCCCAGCCCTCGTCCTCGGTGACCGTCTTCGGGGGCGGAATGATCGCGAGCGGCGGCGGCAGGTCGGCCGGCGGCACGTCGAGCTCGACGTCTCCGTAGCAGGCGCGGAGCGTCGCGCGCACCTTGCTGAGGTCACCCTCCGCGCGGAGCATGAAGGTCGGCGTGATGTCCACCAGCGTGGCCACCGTCGACAGGTCGGGCAGCTCGGTGCCCAGCGCCAGCGCCACCTTGGGGACGATCTCGCCCAGCAGCCGACCGAGGTCCTCCACCGGGTGCAGGATCATCGGGGCGCGGGAGAGCCGCTCGAGCCACGCGGGCGTGACGCTGTCGGCCACCGTGCGGGCGATGCCCTGCACCGTGTCCACCTGCCAGGTCGGGGTGCCCTCGAACCAGAGGCCCTGACCCCCGCTGTACTTCCGTCCGTCGCTCTTGCGCTCGAAGACCACCTTCGCGCGAACGCTCGACGCCCCGGCGGACTCCAGCTCCATCTTCGGGATGAGCGGGTCGTCCACGAAGCGAAGCTCCATCAGCGTCGGCTCGATGAGCACCCGCCGCCCTCGCAGCAGCGTCAGGAGCTCCGCGGCGTCCTCGCCACGAAGCTCCACCGCCGCCTGGCGGGCGCCCCGGGCGTTGCGCGAGAGCACCCGGAGGATCGACCGGTGCGGGCTCATCGACGGGCCCAGCGCCTCGAGCGCCGCGTCGGGCGTCATGGCCGTGCGCGACTCGGCGTTGAAGGCCGTCACCGCGATCGCCATCGGGCGGAGCTGCAGCCGGTACTCGAACTCCGGCGCGCGCCGCGGGTCCGTCGGCGGGAGCCACACCTGCCAGTTCATCCGGCTCTCGCCGGAGACCACCGTGCCCGGCGCCGTGGGCAGCGTCGAGACCGCGGGCGTCACGCTCCCCACCAGCCGAGACCCGCTGCGGTCGAGCACCACCACCTCGCGCGGGTGCTCGCTCTCGCCGCGGTGCGGGCGTCGGCCCTTCACCTTGCGGCGGTCGGCCTCCTCGCGGGTGTGCTGCGCCTGCGCGACCTGCGCGGCCTGCTGCATCGCCGCCTCGCGCAGCGGCTTCATCCGGTCGCGGAGGGCGACCAGCAGCGCCGCGACGTGCTTGCAGTGACGCTCCGGCCCGCGCCACGCCGGGCAGGTGCAGGCCGAGGTGAAGGTGCCCAGCTCGGACACGTCGACGCGCACCTCGTAGGGCTCCGCGGCGCGGCCGTGCACCCGGCCCGAGGCGGCCCAGCCGTCGATGGACGACTCCAGCACGTGGCCCCGACGCGCGTAGCCGCGACCCTTCTGGTAGGCGTTCATCCCGACGGTGCGGGAGAGCAGGCGTTCGCTCATGCGGGCGATGGCCAGCGTCGCCGGGGTCTGCGGCAGCACGCCGCCGTCCTGGGGTTCGTCCCCGCGCGGGATCTCCGGCAGCGCGTCGCCGTCGTCGCCGTCGTCGTCGGGTGACTCCGGGGGCTCGTCCAGCCCGAAATCGTCGTCCCGCGTCAGCTCGTCGCCCTCTTCCTGCTTCGGGTCTTTCGGACCGAGATTCGTCACCGACTTCGCTCCCGTTCAGCGGTCTCCGCATGGGAGGCGCCCCGCGGCGTCACTGCGCCCGGTGCCCCTCGTTGCTCCCATGTGGCCTGGACGCAATGGCACTCTCCGTGGATTCGACCCTTGCGCGCGACCGATCGCCTTCTTCAAGGCATCGTCGGTCACCCGCGCGACCTCACCACGTCTTCCCCACCCGTCTAGCACAGCCCCGCGCCACACAAAACCCATCTGCCGCCCGGCCCCCCGCTCAGACGCCCTCCGGCCTCGGCGCAGCCCCGATCACGAAGACGCCCACCGGCGAGGCCACCACCAGCGAGACGCTCCCGGCGTAGAGGAAATCCCTCGCGAACTGCACCCTCACCTGGCTCGCCTCGACCACCGCCCCGGCCGCGCCGTGCAGGGGGAAGGTACCCAGCCGGTGGCCGTCGTTGGCCGAGTAGACCTCCAGCGTGGCGTCGGGCGTCGTGGCCCGGGTGAGCGCGATGTCGGGGTAGCCGTCTCGCGCCAGGTCGGGCGAGTAGAGGGACGCCGCCCCGAAGCCCGTGGTGGGCTCAGGGCCCTGCGCGGTCACCACGGTGATCTCCCGGCCGGTGCGGCCCGACACGAGCCGCAGCCGACCGTCCGCCGCCGAGGAGACCAGCAGGTCGGGGGCCTCGTCGCCGTCCAGGTCGGGGCCCGCGCTGAGCGACTGCGTGGCGCTGCCGGGCAGGCAGAAGGCCGTGTCCCAGCGGGGCGTCCCGGTGGCGCCGGAGAGCACCGTCACGCAGCGCTGGCCGTCGCGCAGCATGCCCATGGCGACCTCCTCGACGCCGTCGCCGTCGAGGTCGCCGGTGACCACCAGGCCGAAATCCCTGGGCTCCGCGGGGCGCATCGAGGCAGGCAGCCGCCACGCCACCCGGCCGCTCTGTAGCCCGACGGCCATCAGCGTCGGGGCCCCCGACTCGCTCGACACGAAGACCACCACGCCGGGCTCGGGGCGCCCCCGCAGCGGCAGGGAGATCGGGCCCGCGAGGCCCCACGCTCCCGGCAGCGCGAGCCGACGCAGCAGGGCCCCGCGACGCGAGCCCACCACCAGGAGCCCGCTGCGGGTGCGGTCGGCGGCCACCACGTCGGCGGCGCCGTCGCCGTCGAGGTCGGGCACCAGCGCGATGTCCTGGCTCTCGCAGCGCGCGGGCACGCTGACCTCGACCAGCGGCGCCGTCACCCCGCCGCGGTGCATGAACACCCTCCCCTCGACGCAGCTCGCGAAGCCCCGGGGGTGCGCCGCCCCGAGCGACGAGGCGGTGGTCAGGTGGGACACGAAGGCCTGCGTCGAGCGCCCGTCGAGGCCCGCCGGCAGCGCCAGGTGAAACTGCTCCCCGAACTCCGTCGGCGCCTGCGTCTCGCTCTGCGGGCTCCACGCGGTCGCCCCGTCGCCCGCCGCCCCGGCGGCGTCGGTCGCGACGGGCTGCGGGTGCAGCGGCTCGGGCTCCAGCGCGCGCACGCGCTCGATGCGGGGCGGCGTCGAGGGCCCCTGCATCGAGCGCCAGCCCAGGTACGCGAAGCCCGCGGTGACCGGCAGCACCAGCGCCAGCGCCGCGGCCACGCTCATGCCCCGGGGGCGCTTCTCGCGCTTCACGTGGGTGCGGTCGATGGACTTCGCCTCGAGCGCGGTGTGCACCTGCGAGTCGCGCCACGGGATCGGCGGCTCGACGACCTCGGGGGCGGGGCCTGGAACGATGCCTGCGCCGCGGGCGACCGGAGGCGCGGCGACCTTCCCCGCGGGAGGGGGGCCGAGGCTGTCGAGGTCGAAGCCGCTGATCGGGCGCTCGGGAGGGGCCTTCGACGAGGCGGGAGGCATGGACGGAGGCGCCAGCGAGGCGGAGAGCGGTGGGCGGTGCGTGGGCCCTGCGCCGGAGACCTGCTCGATCGCCTCGGGCGGCCGGCTCGTGGCGGGCGCCGGGCCCTTGGACGAGCGGCGGGAGAGGTCGGCCACGAGGTCGTCGAGGTCGAAGTCGTCGGCGTGCGCCGGGCCGGGAGGGCGCGCCGTGGGGAGGGGGGCGACGGAGCGGCCCACGGGCGATCCCAGCGGGGCGGAGTCGGCGACCGCGGACTCCAGGGCCACGCGCATCGCGTCGGCGTCGGTGTATCGGCCGCTCGGCCGGCGGTCGAGGGCGCGGCGCAGCACCTCCAGCACCGCGGGGGGGAGGCTGTCGGAGAGGCGCACGACGCCGGCCCGGACGGAGGCGAGGCGCGTGGCGTCGTCGCCCGCGAAGGGCAGCACCCCGGCCGCCAGCCGGTGGAACATCACCCCCGCCGCCCACACGTCGCTCTCCGCGGTGGCGTCTCCGCCGTCCCACTGCTCGGGCGCGGCGTACTCCCCGCCGATCGGGACGCTGGCGGGGCCCGAGCGCTCCCTCAGCTCTCCCTCGCGAGCGAACTCGGCGAGCTGCCCGCCGGGGATCAGCCGCGCCCTCAGCCGACCGTCGTCGGCGACGAAGAGGGTGACGTCCCTGGGCGAGACCGCGCGGTGCGCCAGCCGCCGCGAGTGCAGCACGGCGAGGGCGCTGAGCACGTCGGAGACCAGGGCGACGGCGACGTGGAGGTTGAAGACCCCCTGGCGCTCGAGGCGTCGGGCGAGGGTGTCGTCGCCGTACCACGGGGTCACGCCGTAGACGCCGCCTCGGGCCTCGACCGCGAGGTCGAGCAGGGCGCCGACGCGGGGGTGGCGCAGCTCGCGCAGCTCGGCCCCCTCGGTGACGATGCGCTGCATCGCTCGCGGGGAATGGCTCCCTGCGGGGAAGTACAGCACCATCACGGGCTGCTCGTTGCCTGCCATGGAGGCGCACCACGCCTCGGGGGCGTTGGACACCGGCGCCAGGGAGGCGAGGACGTACCGATCCGCGAGGATCGTCCCGACGGAGAGCGTCGATGCGGACATGCAGCCCGCATTGGTACAACCAAACGCCTTCGCGTCACCACCCGTCGATGTGCTTGACCGCGGCTGCCTACACCCGTTCACTCCGTAGGTAGTCCCGCCTCATGCCTACGACCGTACTCCGCGATCAAGTGTTGGCACCGAGTCGCGTCGGCGAGGTGATCGACGGCCGTTGGAGGCTGCTGGCCCGCCTCGGCGGCGGCGGAATGGGCGAGGTGTACCGCGCGGAGCACGTGACCGACGGGCGCGTGGTGGCGGTCAAGCTGCTGCGTCCGGAGCTGGCGTCGAGCGCGATGCACGCCCGCCGGGTGCTGCGCGAGGGGCAGACCGCGGCGCTGGTGAGCCACCCCAACATCGTGCGCATCGAGGACCTCGGCATCGACGAGCGGGGCGTCGCCTACCTGGTGCAGGAGTTCCTGGACGGGATCGACCTCGCGACCTACGCGCAGTACCGCAGGGGCCCGGTGCCAGCGAGGGACCTCATCCCGCTGATGCTCCCCATCTTCGACGCGCTGGGCGCGCTCCACGACGCGGGCGTGGTGCACCGCGACCTCAAGCCCGAGAACATCTTCCTGGCGCGCGACGGCTCCGGCTGGTCTCCGCGCCTTCTGGACTTCGGCCTCGCGGTGATCGTCGACCACCTCGAAGATACCCCCTCGCCGTGGACCTCCAGCGTGGCGCTCGGGTCGCCCGCGTACATGTCCCCGGAGCAGTTTCGGGACACGCACCACCTCACCGCCCGCTCGGACCTCTGGTCCCTCGGGGTGATGCTCTACGAGCTGCTGAGCGGCGTGATGCCCTTCGCGGGTGACAGCGTCGCCGAGCTGGCCCGGGCCGTGGCCGACGAAGACCCCATCCCGCTCGATCGCCGCGTGCCGGGCATCTCCTCCGCCCTCGCCGCCGCCGTGATGCGCTGCCTCGAGAAGAACCCCGACGACCGCCCCGCCTCGGTGCGCGAGCTCATGGCGGTGCTGAGCGAGGTGCACCCCACCCTGCCCCCGCCCGTCGCCGAGGGGGACCTCGCCCCCACCGAGCGCCACTCGGTCTTCCCCCCGAAGGCCGTGGCGGCCATCGCCCCGACGCCGGAGCCCGTGGCTCCCGTCGTCGTCGAGAAGCCACCGGCGACGGAGGTCGCGACCGCAGGAGCGCCGCGCCTCGCGGCGATGGTGCTCGGGGCGGTGGTGCTGGTGGTGGTGATCGTGGGCTGGTGGCTCCGCTCAGGGCGCTGAGCCGGAGCCGGTCAGAAGAGGGCGATCTGTCCGAGGCCCACGCGCTGACCGAAGTCGGCCTCGCTCAGGATCTCCAGCGCGCTCGCGGAGCCCTGCAGCTTGCGCGCGGCGGTGAGCTTGTCGCCCGCCTTCCCCTTCGCTCCGACGACCACCAGGGTGGTCTGCGCGTCGACCTGGTCGACGACCTCACCGCCCAGCTCGTTGAGCTTCCTCGTCGCGTCGGCCAGCGAGTAGCTCCCGAGGGTGCCTGCGAAGGCCACACGAGCCCCCGCCATCGTGCGCAGCGACGGAGCAGCCTGCACAGGGGCTGACACGGTCTGCATCGGGGTCGAAACGGTCTGCACAGGGGTCGAAACGGTCTGCATCGGGGTCGAAACGGTCTGCATCGGGGTCGCAGGCCCCTGCACCGCCCCTGCGACGGCCGCGAGCGCCTGCGCGTCGTCGACCATGGAGAGGAAGTCCGTCTCGCTGATGATCTTCAGCGTGGAGCCCGCGGCCACGAGCTTGTCGGCGGCCTTCTCCTTGGTGGACTTCTCGCCGGGCTTCTTCAGGTCGCCCACCACCAGGTAGGTGAGGGCCTTGTTCACCGCGTCGAGGGCGGTGCCGCCCATGCTGGCGACCTGCGCCTCGGCCCCCTTGCGATCCAGCGTCTGCATCTTGCCGGTGAACACGAAGGTCATGCCCGCGAAGGCGTTGCCCGCCGCGCCCGCAGCGCCCGCCGCGGCGCCCGCGGAGGGGGACAGCGGCGCGCTGATGGTCACGTGCTGCCGCAGGTCCTTGATGAGGTCGGCGTTGTCCTTGAGCCCCTGGATGACGTTGTGCGCGATCACCGCGCCGATGCCGTGCACCTGCGAGAACTCCGCCTCGGTCACCGCCAGCACCGCGTCGAGGGTCTGGTACTTCTCCGAGAGGATCTTGGAGACGTTCTTCCCGAGGTCGGGGATGCCGAGGGCGCGGAGGAAGGTCGCCAGGTCGAGGGTGCGCTTCTTGTCGACCTCCTTCACCAGCTTCTGCGCCACCTTGTCGCCGCAGCGGTCGAGGCTCGCGAGGTCCGTGGCCTTGAGCGTGTAGAAGTCCTTCACGCTGCGCAGGAAGCCCGCGTCGAAGGCCTGCTGGAGGATCGTGTCGCCGAAGCCCAGCATGTCGGCGCTGGCGGCGAAGTGCCCGAGCATCCCGATCTGCACCCCCCGGCAGGTCTTCGGCGCGGTGCAGAAGAGGAAGTCGTCGCGCATCTCCGTGGGCGCGCCGCACTCCGGGCACGCGGGGGGGAGCACCACCGGCGTGTCGCCGGCCTTGGAGACGAACTCCACGTTGGGGATCACTCCCCCGCGGCGCATCATCACCACCTCGGCCCCGAGGCTGAGCCCGAGCTTGGTGATGAAGCCCGGGTGGTGAAGCGACGCGCGGGTGACCGTCACGCCGGAGAGCGAGACCGGGTCGACCACCGCCACCGGGGTGATCGCGCCGGTGCGAGCGACGCTCCACTCCACGGCCCGCAGCACCGAGGTCCCCGAGTCGCCCTGGAACTTGTACGCGAGCGCAAAGCGGGGGTGGTGCGCGGTGGAGCCGAGGCGGTCCTGCTCGTCGTTGCGGTTGGTCTTGAAGACCACGCCGTCGATCTCGTAGTCGAGCGACGGTCGAAGGGCGGCCATGCGCTGGTAGGCCGCGCGCAGGTCGGCCTTGGTCACCACCTCGTAGTCGATCGGGCTGAAACCCGCGGCGACGAGCCACTTCAGCTCCTCGTCGTGGGTCTTCGCCGCGGTGCCGACGACGTCGTAGCCCGCGAAGTTGAGCCCGTAGGCCGCGCTCTTCTTCGGGTCCTTCTGCTTGATGGCGCCCGCCGCGAGGTTGCGCGGGTTGGCCATCCCCTCGGCCTTGTACTTCGCGAACACCGAGAGGCGCATGAACACCTCGCCGCGCACCTCGACGGACTGCGGGGTCTTCAGCGTGCGCGGGATGTCCGCGATCTCCCGGGCGTTGGTGGTGATGTCCTCGCCGGTGATGCCGTCGCCGCGGGTCACGGCGCGCACCAGCACCCCCTTGGAGTCGTAGTGGAGCGAGCACGCGATGCCGTCGAACTTGGGCATCATCACCGCGTCGCCGACGAAGCTGGTGGCCCACTTGTCGAGGTCGTCGTCGGAGTAGCACTTGTCCAGCGAGAGCATCGGGACCTTGTGCTTGACCCCCTTGCCCGAGAGCGTCGGGCCCATGGAGCCGAGCACCGGGTGGTCCGGCGCGGCGGCCTTGAGCGCCTCGACCAGCTTGTCGAAGTCGTAGTCGCTGATCTCCGGCGCGTGGAGATCCCAGTAGCGGTGGTTGTGATGGGCGAGGAGCTCCGCGAGCTCGGTCACGTCCATCCCATCAAGCGGGGGCAGCGGCTTCATTCGGGTGACACCTTCTTCGGGAGGTTTGGGAGGTCTGTGCGGGCGCTCAGCCGAGCGGCGCGGCCTTCACCGCGGCGCGGCCGTCTTTTACCACCACCGTAAAGCGGGCGCTCCGGCTGCGGGCCCGGGACACCACCTCCGCGCGGCTCTTCTGGAGCGTGACGGCGAAGCGGTCCCAGGTCACGCCGTCGACGGACTCGCCGCACTCCCGGCGCCGCGCCACGAACTGCTCGAAGACCTCCCGCCACTGCCGCTGCTCGTCCGCCTCGTTGAGCGGCAGCCGCTGGTTGATGGGCGTCCCCGGGGGTTCGCCCGGGTTCGAGAGCAGCGACTCCAGGTCGTTGACGCTCCGCAGCTTGCCGCCGGAGCGCTCGATCTCGCGCTTCACCACCTCGTCGATGCCGTCGTTGGCGGCCACGGCGACGTCGCGCGCGAAGCCGTCGAGCAGCAGCGGGTCGACCCGGTTGCCGGGGCCCTTCTGGAGCCCGCGCAGCGCCGCGATGAGCCGCTTCTTCTTGCTGTCGTACTCCCAGTAGAAGAGCGCGAAGCCCACCGCGATGAGCGCCGCCACCGCCGAGAGCAGCGCCGCGAAGGGAACCCGCGCGATGTCCTCCTTGGAGGCGTGCATCAGGAAGTCCGACGGCATCGAGGGGAGCCCGCGGCCGACGGCGAAGCCCGCCCCGACGCTCCCGGGGAGCGAGGCGTAGGCGACGCGGCCGCCCTGCTCAGGGAGGTCGAAGGACACCGCGCCGCGGGTCGTCCACTCGGGGCGCTGGGAGAGCGTGCGGAGGGGGTCGGAGAGCGCGCCGACCGGAGGGGCCGCCACGCTGCCGCGCTCGGGCACCGGGGTGTACCCGCCGTAGGTCTGCGCGGCGCCGAAGACGATCACCGACGCGCCGGGGACGAGCTGCGCCACGGTCTCGACGAAGCGCGGCTGGATGGCCATGCCGTGGACCACCGCGCCGACGTAGTAGCGGCCCTCGGAGATCACCGGCCGGGCGGCCATGCGGTACGCGGTGCCCGCGAGCTCCCAGATGTCGTCGCGCACGTTGCCGGCGATGGCGCGCTCGACCAGCGGGAGCCCGCCGACGTACTGGCCGACCTCGTTCTCCTGGAGCCCGACGCGCCCCACGATGACGCCCCGCGGGTCGACCGCGAAGAGCACGTCGCCGCGCAGCGGGCCGAGGCCCTGGTTGAGCTCCCGGAGCCGCGAGGTGAGCGCGGTGCCGATGGCCGCGGGCGTGTCGGCGGTGCGCCGCGTGGCGGTCACCATCAGCGCGACCAGGCTCGTGTCCGACGAGAGCGGCGCGAGGTCGTCGAGCCGGGTGCGCGCGTCGCGCCGGAGGAACTCCTCCACGATGCGCCGGTCGCTGTCGACCATCGTCGCCACGTCGCTCGCGCGGTCGTGGTCGTAGGTCTTGCGGGCGAGCGTCATCGCCGCCACCGAGGCGCCGGCGACCAGCGCCAGCAACACCATCCAGAACCTTGAGAACAACATCGCCGACCGCTCCGCTTCTCAGTGACCCCGACGCCGACGATGGTTCTCTTCGGGCGCCGCCGGGGCCGCCGCAGGCGCCGCGCCCGGGGCCGCCGGGGCCGCCGGGGCCGCACCGATCGCCAGCGTCACCGACGCCTCGCGCCCAGCGACCGTGACCTCCGCCGAGGCCCGCTCGACCCCTTCGAAATAGGCCTTCACGGTGTACGGCCCGTCTTCCAGCCCGGTGGCCGTGAAGGCCCCGGTGGCGTTGGGCTGGAGCACCCTCCCCTGCCCGGGGCCCGCCACCAGCCAGCAGCGGAAGGTCGGCTGCCGCAGGTCGCGGAGCTCGTAGCTCCCGGCCGAGGGGAGGCTCACCTGGCGGCGGGTGCGCGAGGAGGTGACCTCCGCGGCGACCACGCGGTCGTCCCCGCCCGCGCGCACCACGTAGAACTCGTGGGCGAGCAGGTCTTGATTGTCGAGCGTGAGGGTCGTGCCGGGGGAGAGCAGCACCGTCCCGGGTCGGCACCGGCCGCCCTCGACGGGCACCGTCACCGGCTGCCTCGACTCGGCCACCGAGGCGCCGGTCAGCACCACCGCCACGTCACGCTCGACGTTGGACCGCGGCGCCGTGATCGCCAGCGCCCCGTTGGGCACCTCCCAGAACGCCCCGCGCCACCGCGCCGGCGTCGCCCTGGCCGAGGGGCTCAGCGCATCGGCGCCGGTGAGCGTCCCTCGCAGGTCGTGCGCGAACGCCGACGCCGTCGAGACGATTACCAGCGCGGTAAGAACCACCCACCGACGCGACCCCGGAGACCACCGCCTTGCCATCACCGGGGGATGGGACACCGTTCACCGAGACCGCGTCAATCGACGAGTTGGGGGATGGAGAGAGAGTCCCCGGTCAGACGCTGCCGAGGCCGCGGGCGAGCATCTCGATGTCGGCGCGGCGCACCTGCTCGACGGTCAGCGCCGGGAGCATCACCTTGCTGCCGGGGAGCTTCGCGAGGCGCTCGATCATGGTGCGCTGCAGGGCCTCGCGGCGGGCGCGGGAGAGGCCCACCCGGGCGACGCCCTCGAGCGCGGAGGCGCGGGCGAGCACCTCGGCGGCGGCGCGCGCGGGCTCGACGCCGGTCTTGAAGAGGGGGGTGAGCACCTGGTTGATGACCAGCTTGGCCAGCGGGAGATGCAGCTCCTGGGTGAGCTTGGGGATGAGCTCCTCGGTCTCCGTGGTGGGCATCTCCTCGGCGAGGGTGACCACCACCATGCCCGACTGCCTCGGGTCTCGCATGATCGCCAGACCCTCCTCGGCCTCGCGGCGCAGCAGGCCGATGGGGGCGACCTTGGTGATCACCTGAGGCACCCGAAGCATCTGGAGGCCGTGCCCCGTGGCGGGCGCGTCGAGGAGCACCAGGTCGTAGACGGGGCGGCCGTTCTCCTGCTGCTTCACGTGATAGAGCGTCTTGCCCAGCATCGACCAGGCGTCCATCCCCGGGACCGCGCGCAGGAAGCCCTTCACGGCGCGGTTGTCCATCACCGCCTTGTAGAGCGCGCGCACCTTCAGGATCATCATCCCGTACTCGTCGAGGCAGGACTCGGGGTCGAGGTTGACCGCGTCGATGTTGGGGAGGATCTGCGCCACCTCGCTGGTGATGAACTGCGACTCCAGCATCGAGCTCATGCGCTCTCGGGCCTGGGACATCGCGACCAGCACTCGCTTGCCTCGGGAGGCCGCGAGGATCGCGAGGGCGGCGGTGACGGTGGTCTTGCCAGTGCCGCCCTTGCCGATGACGGCGAGGAAGCGTCGGTCGAGGAGGTCAGACGCCATGCGTGGTGCCCGGTGCTAGCGCGAGCATCGGCCGAGACGCAAGCGGTGACTCAGCGGCGGCGGCGGACGACGACCGCAGCGAGGCCGAGGGCCAGGAGGCCCGCGAGCCCGCGGGGCGCCGCGGCGCCCGGGGAGGCGCTGCACGAGAGGCCGCGGAAGCTGGAGTCGGTTCCGCTGTAGAAGCCGTCGTCGGTGGCGCAGGGCGGGCGGTTGAGGAGCACGCCCGCCTGGAAGGACGGGGCGAGCTCGGCGCTGTTGGACGAGGCCTGGAGCTGGAGGTCGCGGTCGAGCGTGGCGGCCGGGAGGTCGGCGCGGAGGCGGGTCACCCAGGGCTGCGAGAGGCCCGCCACGGCGAGGCCCCAGTCGCCGTAGGCCTCGGGGTTGTAGCGGAAGTTGTTGCTGTAGCTGTCCGCGCGCTGCGCCGACTCGGTGACCCACGCGCGCCCGCCGGAGGGCGCGATGGCCGCGCGGAACATCGCCGGGTAGTTGCTGGCGCTGGTGCTGTAGTCCCAGGAGACGCGGGCGCGGTCGACGAGGGCGTTGGGGAAGTTCATCGCCTCGGTGCGCCCTTCGCTGAAGACGAAGAGGGAGATGCCGACCTTGTCCGCGATGCCCGCGCTCACCATGCGGAGCGGGAGCACCGGAGAGGGGGTGGAGAAGCGCACCCGCACCGGCTGCATCGCCTGGACGCCTTCGCCGGGCCGGAGGCGCAGCGCGATGAAGTCCATGTGCAGGTCGGTGTAGTGCCGGATGACGGGCTCGATGCTCGCCGGGATGGCGTAGTTGTTGGCCCGCAGCCAGGTCGAGAGGGCGTCCGCGTCGGAGCTGCGGAGCGTCACCGTCTGGTAGGGACCCACGATGGCGGTGCTGAGGATCTGCACGCCGCCCGACTCGTTGGCGGCGGAGTCGGAGGCGGCGAAGAGGCCGCCGCGGCCGGCGGTGGGACAGACCTGCGACGGGGCGGTGACCGTCGGGGCGGTGACCTGCGAGAGGGTGTCGAAGAAGGTTCCGTTGGCGAGCTCGAGGCGGGCGTCGCCCTGCACCGGCAGCACCCAGGAGAAGTCCTGCGGGCGACCCGAGTAGCGGATCTGGTCCCACAGGATCGACTCGCTCGCGTGCAGCGCCATCACCATCAGGTGATCGGTCACCACCTGGTTGGTCTCCGACGGGGCGAAGCAGCCGCCGCACGCGTCGGCGACGCCGCTGGAGAGGGTCGGCACCGAGACGGCGGCCACCAGGAAGAGCGCACGGGTCCAGCTAGATCGGGTCATGGGAGGTCCTCTGTGCAATGGATGCTCCAAGGCCGGGGAAAAGACAAACCGCCGGGATTCCAGGGCGTCGCGCGCTCCATGGGGGTGCGACGGGTTGTGCCATCGCCGCACAGGGCGCGTGCCGCGACGGCCCGGCCACTCGGCTGGGATGCACGTCACTCGCCCCCGCCGCCCGACGTGGTCTATAGCTCCCGGCGCCGCGATGAACGACCTCCTCCGACCCGTGAGCGCCGCCCCGAAGCCGCTGTCGATCAGCGAGTTCAACCGCACCGCGAGGGAGACCCTGGAGCAGCGCTTCGCCGCCTCGGTCTGGATCGAGGGCGAGATCTCCTCGGCCAAGCTGGTCACCTCGGGGCACCTCTACTTCGAGCTCAAGGACGAGCGCGAAGACGCCCGCCTCGCGTGCGTCATGTGGAAGGGCAGCCTCGCCAAGGCGAAGGCGAAGATGACCGTCGGGGAGAAGATCCAGCTCCGCGGCAAGCCCACCATCTACAACAGCCGGGGGAGCTTCCAGTTCGTGGGCGACGCGGCCACCGCCGCGGGCGCCGGGGCGGCGGCGGCGGCCTTCGAGGCGCTGAAGGAGAAGCTCCGCGCCGAGGGGCTCTTCGAGGAGGAGCGCAAGCGCCCGCTCCCGAGGTTCCCGAAGGTCATCGGGGTGGTGACCAGCCCCACCGGCGCCGCCCTGCAGGACATCCTCAAGGAGCTCTTCCGCCGCTGGCCCGTGCGCGTGGTCGTCTCCCCGACGCTGGTGCAGGGCGCCGAGGCCCCGGCGCAGATCGCCCGCGCCATCGCGCAGGTGCAGCGCATCCGCGCCCTCGACGTGCTCATCGTCGGCCGGGGCGGAGGCGCCAGCGAGGACCTCGCCGCCTTCAACGACGAGCGCGTCGCCCGCGCCATCGCGGGCTGCCGGGTGCCGGTCGTGTCCGCGGTCGGACACCAGGTCGACTACACCCTCGCCGACCTCGTGGCCGACCTGCGCGCCGCCACCCCGACGGCCGCCGCCACGATCTGCACCCCGGAGATCACCGAGGAGCGCGACCGGCTGGAGAGCTTCCACCGCAGGCTCCGCAGCGCCCTCTCCGGCAAGCTCAGCGCGCTCCACCTCAAGCTCCATCGGCTCCAGCCCAGGGACCCTCGCCGCGCCATCGCGGTGGAGCGTCAGCGCCTCGACGGGCTCATCGAGCGCGCCGAGGAGGCCCTGCGCAAGCGCTTCGTGGCCCAGCGCCGCGCGCTCGCCCAGGCGGACGTCAACCTCCAGGGCAACCACCCCAGGGTGCGCCTCGCCAACCACCGCGCCGCCCTCGAGCGCCTCGGCGCCCGGATGCTCCCCGCGATGCAGCGACGCGCCGAGCGACGCGCCCTCACGCTGCGCGACCTGCGCGACCGGCTCGACCGGAGCACCCGAAAGCTGCTGGAGAGGCGAGGCAACGCGCTCGGACTCGCGGCAGGAAAGCTCGATGCCTTGTCGCCGGTGAAGATCCTGGCGAGAGGTTATGGCGTGGCGATGCACGAGGGTCGGGCCCTGGTCGACGCCAGCACCGTGTCTCCGGGCGACAGCATCCACCTGCGCCTCGACCGGGGAACCCTCGACGCCACCGTCACCCGCGTCGGGACGTGACCGCCCGCCTCGCGCTCCTCGGCCACCCCGTCGCGCACTCGCGCTCCCCCGCCATGATGACCGCGGCCTTCCGGGCGCTCGGGCTCGACGCCTCCTACGAGGCCCTCGACACGCCGCCCGGCACCCTCGACGCCGCCCTCGCCTCGCTCTGGAGCGACGGCTACCTCGGCGCCAACGTCACGCTGCCGTGGAAGTCCGCGGTGCGCGCCGCCCTCGGCTCGGTGGACGCGCTCGCCCTGCGCTGCGGGGCGGTCAACACCCTGGTGCGCACCGACGCCGGCTTCGTCGGGACCAACACCGACGCGCCGGGCTTCGCTCGCGCGGTGATCGAAGCGGGCGCCTCGCTCTCCGGGCAGCGCGTGGTGGTGCTCGGGGCGGGAGGCGCGGCGAGGGCCGTGGTGGTCGCCGCGGAGGGCGAGGGCGCGGCGTCCATCACGGTGCTCGCTCGCGACGCGGCGAAGGCGGGCGCGCTGGGGACGGCCGCGGGCTTCGGCACCCCCGCGGCGCGCTCGGCGATCGCGGAGGCCACGATGCTGGTGCAGACCACCCCCTGCGGCATGACCGGCGGGCCGCCCGGCGAGGCCATCGTCGCCGCGTCCGAGCTCTCGCGCTGCGCTCCGGGCGCCCTCGCCGTCGACCTCGTCTACACCCCTCAGCCCACGCCGTGGATGCTCGCCGCTCGTGCCTCGGGGCTGCGTGTGCTCGACGGCGTCGGCGTCGGGATGCTGGTGCACCAGGGAGCCGTCGCCTTCGAGCGCTGGTTCGGTCGAGAGGCCCCGGTCGCGGTGATGCGCCGCGCGGTCACCGGGGCTCGCTGAAAGGCGTCGTGGCGCCCCTCATTCTCGACCGTCGGTGCTGCGGGGCATAGACTGCCGCGGCCCGAATGCCCGAGCTCGCCACGCACCCCGTCCTCATGGAGCCCGCCGTCGGTGCCATGGAGTCCGCCGCCACGGCGAAGCGCATCGGGCGCTACCGGGTGATCCGCCAGCTCGGAGAGGGGGCCATGGGCACCGTGATGCTCGCCCACGACCCGGAGCTGCAGCGCGAGGTCGCCGTGAAGGTGCTGCGCGACGGCGGCAAGAGGGAGTCCTTCGTGGCCCGCTTCCGCAACGAGATGCGGGCCGCGGCGAGGTTTCACCACCCCAACATCGTGACCGTCCACGACGCGGGGGAGTGCCCCGCGCTCGGCCCCTTCGTGGTCTACGAGTACGTCCCAGGGCGCAGCCTCCGGGCGCTCATCGAGGAGGGGCCCGTCACCCCGAAGGAGGCCATCCGCATCGCCCGCGGCGTCGGCGCGGCCCTCGACGCGCTCCACTCCGTCGGGATCGTCCACCGGGACATCAAGCCCGACAACATCCTGCTGGGGCCCGACGGCGCGGTGAAGCTCACCGACCTCGGCATCGCCCGCGTGCCCGACGCGACGCTCACCCGCGACGGGCAGTTTCTCGGGACGCCCGCCTACGCGCCCCCGGAGGCCATCACCAAGGGCGAGTACAGCACCCGGGGGGACGTGTACTCCCTCGCCTCGGTGATGTTCGAGGCCCTCACCGGCACCCGTCCCTTCCCCGGCGACGACGCGGTGCAGGTCTCCTACGCCGTGGTGCACGACCTGACCCCGGCGCCCTCGTCCGTGCTCCCCACGGTCTCGGCCCGCGTCGACGAGGTCTTCGCCATGGCCCTCTCCCGGCGGCAGTCCGAGCGCCCCGCCTCGGCCGGAGCCTTCGTCGCCCTGCTGGTCACGGCCCTGCGCGATGGCTCCGCAGGCGCCTCGAAGCTGCGTCGCTCCCCGCCCAGGGCCAGCACCCTGGTGCTCGCGGCCCTGGCGCTGCTGGCGCTGATCATGGGCGTCTACCGGCTCACCCGCCCGGAGCCCGCGGCCCCGGTGGTCTCGCCTTCACCGGGCGTCCGACCCGGCGCTGCGCCCGCCCGCCCGAGGCCGCGCCCTGCGCGCGCCGTGCACCGCGCCCCGCCCCGCTGACCGTCAGCGCTCGACGCGAACCGTCCCGGCGATGCGCCCCCGGTCGAGGGTGATGCGCACGTCGGCCACGCGCTCGGCGAAGGGCGCGTCGTGGGTCACCAGCACCACGATGCGGTGGCGAGACCGGGCCCTGGCGATGTCCTCCTCAAGCCGGGCGACGGCCCTCGCGTCGAGCCCGGTGGTGGGCTCGTCGAAGAGCACCAGCGTGGGGTCGTGAAGCTCCGCGCGGGCCACCGCGAGGCGCTGGAGCTGACCGCGGGAGAAGGTACGCGCGGGGCGCTCGGCGAGGGCCGTGAGGCCGACGCCCGAGAGCACCGCCTCGATGCGGGCGCGAGGCTCGTCGAGGCCGTGCAGCGTGGCCATCAGCGAGAGCGACTCCCGGGGCGTGAGGTCGGGGTAGACCATCGCCTCGTGCGCCACGAAGCCCACCGCCGAGCGGATCGCCTCGCGGTCCTCCGGCATGCGGTACTCGCCCCAGCTCACCTCGCCCGCGGTGGGTCGGGAGAGCGTGGCGAGGATGCTCAGCAGGGTGCTCTTTCCCGCGCCGTTGCCGCCCTCCAGCGAGGCCACCTCGCCGGCGCGGAAGGTGGCGCTCACGCCCGCGAGCGCGCGGGTCACACCGAAGACCCGGGTGACGCGGTCGACGGTGACGGTATCGAAGCTGGCTCGGGGGGTGCTCATCGGAGGGGGGCGCATCCTACGGTGGATCGGTGAGCGCCGTGGCGCTTGCAGGGGGCGGAGGGGTGTCGCATAAGTCGGCGCGCCATGACCACCGACGTGAAGTGCATCAAGTGCGGCGAAGAGAAGCCCGGCCTCGCGGCGCCGCCGTTTCGCCCCGGTACCAAGCTCGCGCCGCTGGGCGCGGAGATCCAGCAGAAGATCTGCGCCGGCTGCTACAAGGACTGGATCGCGATGAGCGTGAAGCTGGTCAACGAGCTGCGGCTCGACACCACCGACCCTCGCGGCCAGGAGCTGTGGCTCAAGCAGATGAAGATCTTCTTGAACCTCGACGAGTCGAGCGACCCGTGGGCGCGGCACCTCGACAAGCGCGTCGTGGTGGAGACCGCCGACGGCCGTAGCATCACCGCCACGCTCATCGGCGCCGACGACCACCGGCTCACCTTCTCGGACTTCGACGGGCCCGTCCCGGCGGGCTTCGAGGTGGGCGGCAACAAGGGCGCAGGCTCCCTCGCCCGCGACGCCATCAAGACGGTCGAACCCGCCGCGTGACCCGCCCCGCCCTCGTCTTCGCCACCCCCCGCAAGCTGCCCCGCCCGGCCACCCTCGTCGGGCGCGTCGTGGTCCTCGACATCGCCTTCGCCGCCGCGGGCACCGGGGCCAGCTTCGAGAAGGTCACCGGCCCCTTCCTCGCGGGCCTCGGAGAGCGCCTCGCGGCCTGGGTCGACCACCACGACCACAACCTCCACGACCGCTACCGCCACGACCCGAGGTTCACCCTCTGCACCAAGGCGGTGCACGGCGCCTGCCCCGAGATGGTCACCCCCGAGCTCGTGGCGCAGGTCGGCGCGGTCGACACCCTCGTCGCCCACAACGACTTCGACGGGCTCTACGCCGCGGCCAAGTGGATCCTCGGGGGCGTCGAGCCCTACCCCGGCGCCGACGACGACGCGCGGGCCATCGACACCCGCACCGGCGCTCCTTCGCCCCGGGGCGAGCGCATCGACCGGGCGCTGCGCATCGACGGCCGCGACGACGCCTTCCTGGCCAGGGTGGTCGACTGGCTGGTGGGCCGCTGCGCCGACCCGCAGGTGAACGGCGAGATCGAGGCCGCCGCGTCCCGCTACGACGCCATCGAGCAGCGCACCCGCGACGTCGCCGGCGACCGCTACACCGTCTCCGGCTCCGTGGCCTGGTGCGACATCACCGACCTCAAGCCCCGGGAGGTCGACAAGACCGAGCTGCTGCTCCTCGGGCAGAAGCGCGCCGCGGTCTCGGTGCTCACCGACGATCAGAACGTCACCCTCGCGGCGGCCTTCGACTCGGGCCTCGATTTCCTCGCCATGCTCGGCGTGGCGGGGGGCATGCCCACCCGGGTGTCGGTGCCCCGGTCGCGCGAGGCCGAGGTGCGCGCCGCCCTCGCCCGCCGCGGCCTGCTGCCGACGTAGCGTCCCGCGCGGATCTATACTCGCCACTGCTCCAATGGCTCAGCGCTTCATCCGGTGCCAGCTCTGCGGGATGCCGCACCCCGCCGAGGCGCCGCTCTGCCCCGTGCACCAGAAGCCCGTCGTCCCGGCGATGCGGCCGCAGTCCCCCGATCGGGCGTCGCTCCCCCCGCCCCCGCTCGCGCCCCGGGGCATCGACGCGACGCAGCCCGCCGACGGCCTCCCGCGAGAGACCCCGCTGGCCCTGCCGACCCCGGAGGCCCCCCTCCTGGGACGGCTGCTCCAGGGTCGCTACCGGGTGACCGGTCTCATCGCGCGGGGAGGCATGGGCGTCGTCTACGACGCGGTGCAGGTGAACCTCGGACGCCGCGTGGCCATCAAGTGCCTGCACCCGAAGTACGCCCGCGACGCGGTGGCCATCGCGCGCTTCCAGAAGGAGGCCGTGGTGTCCGGCAGCTTCGGGCACCCGCACATCGTGGAGGTCTTCGACATGGGCGTCCTCGAAGACGGGGCGCCCTTCCTGGTGATGGAGCGGCTGGAGGGCGAGACCCTCACCGCGAGGATGCGTCGCGACCGCCGGCTCGGGCTCAAGCTCTCGGTGAGCGTCGCGCGGCAGACCGTGTCGGCGCTGGTCGCGACGCACGCCCGGGGCATCCTCCACCGCGACCTGAAGCCCGACAACCTCTTCCTGGTGGCGAGGGGGGAAGACACGCCGAGGGTGAAGGTGCTCGATTACGGGGTGAGTAAAGCGATGACCGCCCTGGGCGACCCGAGGCTCACCCGCGCGGGCTTCGTCATGGGGACGCCCTCGTACATGGCCCCGGAGCAGGCCCGCGGCGACTCCGACCTCGACGGCCGCGTGGACCTCTACGCCGTCGGGGTGATCCTCTACGAGATGCTCACCGGGCGGCTGGCCTTCGTGGCGCGCACGCCCGCCGCGCTGCTGATGGAGATGCAGCGGGCGACGCCGCCGAGCCCGTCGATGCTCCGCCCGGGGGTCTCACCGACCATCGACGCGCTGGTGATGCGCTGCATCTCGCTCTCCCGGGCGGACCGCCCCCGGGACGCCGCCGCTCTCCAGCGGGAGCTGCATCAGCTCGGGCCCATCGAGGACGAGGTTCCGATCGAGGACGACGACCCGACGGAGGTCAACGAGCTGCCGGAGACCTTCGAGCGGGAGGACACGGCGGATCAGTCGGTGCGGGTCTTCGCGCGCAAGCGCTGAGGGCGAGGAGGAGGGCTCAGGCCCCGCCCGCGGCGAAGCGCTCCCTCACCAGCGCCTGGAACTTCGGCAGCCCCAGCCGGTCGAGCAGCGGCAGGAAGGCCGGCTCCACCCGGTCGTCGCGAGCGATGGCCGAGAAGGGGCGCACGCCGACGTCGTGGGCGCCCAGCACGAAGGGCATGATCTCCGTGCGCCCGGCGTCGAAGGCGTCGAAGAGCACCGAGGCCTTGAGGTACGCCGCGGAGACCTCCAGGAAGGCCGGGCGCACCCCGCGCAGGTAGCGGCTGAAGGGCTCCGCGATGACCCGCTTTCTGGGGCTGTCGACGAGGCCCACCTGCTCGAGCTGGCGCAGCAGCAGCGCGCTCGCCGAGAGGCCCGGCTCGGTGCGACGGCGCTCGGACTCGTAGCCCTCGGCCACCACCACCACGGCGTAGTCGACCTGCGCCAGCTTCTCGGCGATCTCCCGGAGCACCTCCTCGGTGAAGCGGAAGAGCGGCAGCACGGCCAGGTGCGCCCTCGCGGAGACGGCGCAGTGCAGCGCGTGGCGACCGCTGCGGTTGCCCATGGTCTCGACCAGGTAGACGCGCTTGTGGGTGTAGGCGTCCTCGAGCAGGCCCCGCACCACCGTCGCCCCGGCCTCGACCCCGGTGAGGAAGCCGATCGCCCGGTCGCCGCCGAGGTCGTCGTCGATGGAGACGTTGATGAACCCGGCGGGGATCCTCGGGGTCATGTCCTCGAGCAGCGCCTTCTCGCCCTCGAGGGTGCCGTTGCCTCCGACGCACACGAGGTGCGTGAAGCCCTGCGCCGCGATGGTCGCCGCGGCCTCGCGACGGCGGTCGTGCTCGAGGAAGCCCCGGTAGCGCTCGCTGCGGAAATCGCTGCCCGCGTCGAGCACCCGGCGCCCCATGGAGCGCGCGGGGATGCCCTGCGCGAGCAGGGCGTAGCGCTCCTGACGGCCGAGGATCAGCCGCTCGAACTTGGGCTCGGCGGTGGCGTCGCGGGTGAGCGAGCGGAAGCCCTCGCTCGCGGCCCAGACCTCGTAGTTGCGGCGCACCGCCTCCTCGGTGAGCGCGACCGCGACGGAGGAGTACCCGGGCGCGTTGCCCCCGTCGAAGACGATGAGCAGCCGGCGGGAGGAGGCGGCCTGGTTGTTGGGTTGTCCAAAGGAGAGCATCGGGGCCATGACGGAGGGCTTTACCACGCGGTGGAGTCAGCCCGAGGCGCGAGAGCGAGGGCGCGCCAGTGGCCGCGGGTCCAGCGCCACCAGAGCAGCGCCGCGCCGACGCCGGTCTCGCCGATGAAGCCGAGCCAGGCGCCGACCACGCCCCAGCCGAGCTCGCGGCCGAAGAGCCAGGCCGCGCCGGGGACGCAGGTCCAGATGGCCGCGATGCCCAGGAAGGCCGCCCAGCGCACGTCCCTCGCGCCGCGGAGGGCGCCGCGCAGCACGATGCTGGCGCCGTCAAGCACCTGGAAGACCGCGGCCACCACGAGCAGCCGCCGCACGGTCTCGATGAGCGCCGGGTCGTCGGTGAAGACCCGGGCGATCATTCCCCCGCCGAACGCGAACACCAGCCCGCAGCCGGCCATGAAGGTGATCGCGACCCGCAGCGCGGCCCGCGCCATCCGGTCGGCCTCGTCGGGCTCTCCACGGCCGAGCGCCCGGCCGACCAGCACCGAGGCCGACTCGGAGACCGCCACGCCCGGGAGGAAGGACGTGCGGATCACCGCCAGCGCGATCTGGTGCGCCGCGACCCCGGTGGCCCCGACGGTGCCGAGAATGGCCGTGAAGGCCGTGAAGGCCAGCGTCTCCAGGCCGAACTGCAGCCCCGTCGGGACCCCGACGGCGCAGACCCTCCGCAGCGCCGCCGACGCCGTCGGAGCGTCCGGGTCCGGCGCCCTGCGCCTCCAGGCGTCGATCCAGAGCGAGGAGAGGCGCAGCGCGTTGATGCCCTCGGCGATGGCCGTCGCGAGCCCGGCCCCCGCGACGCCCAGCCGCGGCATCCCGAAGTGGCCGTGGATGAGCGTCCACGCGAGCGCGGCGTTGATCACGTTGCCCGAGAGGGTGATGCGCATCGGGGTGCGGCTGTCGCCGACGCCCTGGCGCCACTGCACCAGCGCGGAGAGCAGGCAGGTGAGCGGCGCGAGGGTGGTGCGCGCGGCCATGAACGAGCGCGCGTAGGGGATCATCGCCGGGTCGACATGCAGCGCGTGCAGCGCCCAGGAGACGTCCCTCGCGAGCGCGAAGATGGCGGCGCCCGCGAGGAGGGCGAGCGCGGCCCCGGCGCGGGCGTAGTGGAGCCCGTGCTCCCCCCTGGACTCGCCGAGGGCGTGCGCCGAGCAGACCTTCACCCCGCGCATCACGCCGAAGACGATGGCGTAGTTGAGCCAGGTGAGCACCGTCGCCACGCCGACGCCGCCGAGGGCGTTGGCGCCGAGGCCGCCGACGAGGGCGGTGTCGACGAGGCCCATGGCCGTGTCGCCGAGGAGGGCCACGGCGATGGGCCACGCCAGGGTGATGACCTCGCGGCGGGCGTCCGCCGAGGGGGAGGCATGGGGTCGGAGAAACGAGTGAAGTCGCAAGCGAAGAGGGAGACCCACGAGGCACCGTCACTTTACTGGAACCCCCCTGCGATCCTCTCTGGGAGAGAGGTCGCGGGTTCCAGTACGACGTCCCTCTCCTGCTAGCCGGCTCCCTTCACGGCGGCGCATACGACCGGGAGCGAGCGCCCCTGGCGGTGCATCGACGTGGTGGACTTGCTGCGGATCGAAATCATGAGCGTCCAGCTAGCGCGCGCCGCGGCGGGAGGTCAAGGGCGTCGGCCGCGCGGGGACTGCTGTACGCTCGGTCGGTGATGAGAAGCGATCGATGGATGGGCGCGCTGGTGCTTTGCTTCGCGGGCGGAGCGTGCTCGGCGGAGGAGAGCACCATCGAGCCGACGATGGACGCCGGGGCGCTGGACACGGGCGTCCGCGACGCGCGCTCGGACGCCAGGATGGACGTCCGGGATGCGGGCACCGACCGGGGATCATCGATGATGGACGCGCCGACCGACCGCGGGAGCGCAGAGCGCGACGCCGGGGCGGCGGAGGTGTTCAGCCCGGAGTGCCGGGCGACCAGCGACTGCACCGGGGCCCGGCTCTGCCGCATGGACCGCTGCGTGGAGCCGGCGACGGGCTGCTCGGCGACGTCGGGCTGCGCCAACGACGCGCGCTGCGAGGGCGGGCGCTGCGTGCCGTGGACCGGGGCGCAGACCGACCCGGCGTGCACGGTCGACCCGAGGCCCGGGGTGTTCGCTCCGGCGGTGCAGTGCCAGTTCGACGAGGCGCCCGCGGGCGACGCGTACCCCGATCACCTCCACGTGCTGTCGACGCCGATGGTGGCCGACCTTCGCGTCTATCGCGCGGGCTCCTCGGCGGTGCGGCCCTCCATCGTGGTGGTCTTCGACGACGGTGTGGACGGCGGAGCCGAGCTGCCGACGGGGCTGATCCGCATCCTCGACGGCCGCACCTGCGCGCTCCAGGACAACCTCTCCGAGCAGCTCGTGTCGCACTCCTCGCCCCCGGCCATCGGCGACCTCGACGGCGACGGGACGCCCGAGATCGTGGCCTTCAAGGCCGGCGGCGGCCTGGTGGCGTTCCGGTACGTGGCGGCCTCGACGGGGGACGCGGGGGCGCGCGGGCGCTGGGGCGTCTGGTGGCGATCGACCAGCGCCGACGGGACGGCCTTCGACCCCACGGGCGGCGGCTGGGCGGGGCCCACGATCGCGGACATCGACGGCGACGGGCGGGCCGAGGTGCTGCGCCACGGGATGGTGTTCAACGGCCGCACCGGCGTGATCATCGGGGGCACCGGGGCGCGCACCCAGCTCGCGGGCTACTCCGCCGGGGCGTTCAGCGTGGTGCTCGACGTGGACGAGGACGGCGCCGTCGAGCTGGTCACCGGCAACGGGGTCTTCGCCTGGAGCGCGACGACGCGGGACTGGGTGCGCGAGGCGTACTTCACCCGCAGCAACTGCGCGGGCGCCGGGTGCGGCGACGGCCAGGTGGCGGTGGGGGACTTCGGCGACTTCGCGTCCGCCAGGTTTACCGACGCGCGTATTCCCGAGATCGCGGTGGTGTCGAGCGGGTACGTGCGCGTGGACACCATCGAGGGGCGCACGGTGTTCGGCCCCATCGCGCTGCCGGGCGGCGGAACGGGCGGTCCTCCGACGGTGGCGGACTTCGACGGCGACGGGCTGGCGGAGGTCGCCGCGGCGGGCGCGACGGCGTACTCGGTGATGGACCCTGACTGCGGCCCCCGATCGGTGTCCCGCTCGGGCGGCCGCTGCGAGACCTCGACCACGACGGGGGTGCTCTGGTCGCGGCCCTCGCAGGACGCGAGCTCCAACGTCACCGGGAGCACCTCCTTCGACTTCGAGGGCGATGGCCGCGTCGAGGCGGTGTACGCCGACGAGTGCTTCGCCCGCGTGTACGACGGCGCCACGGGGACGGTGCTCTTCTCGCAGCAGCACTCCTCCTGCACCTGGTACGAGAACCCCGTGGTGGCGGACGTCGACGGGGACTTCCGCGCCGAGCTGGTGGTGGGGAGCAACTTCAACTGCGGCTCGCCGACGACCGGCGTCGCGTGCCCGGGGGTCGGTCCTCGCGGGGTGGACGTGCAGTTCGCGGGGCTGCGCTGCTCGACGGACGCGGAGTGCCCTTCGAGCCGCTGCGTGATGGGCTTCTGCCGCTGCGCGGCCGACAGCGAGTGCTGCCCCGGGAGCGCCCCCGCGGGCGACGGAGGCGTGGCGGACGCGAGCGTGGATGCGGGCGGCGACGCGGGGCGCACCACCGGGTCGGGGAGCGAGTGCACCTACGTCTGCGCGGCGCCCCCGGACGGGACGCCCGGCGCGGGCAACACCTGCCGCGCGGCGCGACCGCGAGGGGTGCGAGGGATACGGGTGTACGCGGACATCGCCGACCGCTGGGTGCGCTCCCGCACCATCTGGAACCAGCACGCCTACAACGTGACCAACGTCGAGGACGACGGCCGCATCCCGGCGAGCGGGGCGGTGCGTCGCAACTGGCGAGAGCGCACGCTCAACAACTTCCGCACGAACGTGCAGGGCACCGCGGAGATCACCAGCTCGCCCGACGGCACGGTGTCCGGGACGGGCTTCATGTGCCTCGCCTCGGGCGCGGCGCGGCTGCGGGTGCGCGCGTGCAACCGTGGCACGGCGCCGATGGCCGACGGGCTGCCGGTGGGCTTCTACAGCGGGGCGGGCGTGACGCTGGGGCCGAGGGTGTGCCAGGCGCCGACGCCGCGCGCGCTGATGCCCGGCGAGTGCGTCGACGTGACCTGCGACTGGGTCGCCTCCCCGCAGGAGCGGGCCACGCCGGTGACGGCGGTGATCGACGACACGCGGATGCGCACCGAGTGTCACGAGGAGAACAACCTCGGCGTCATCGAGGACGTGGTGTGCCGGCCGCCGGGATGATCGTCGCGAGCCGCCGACGATTGTCTTGACAGGGCGGGAGGGCGGCGCGTACAACGCGTCTCCCTTCAACGGGGCGTAGCGCAGCCTGGTAGCGCACCTGGTTCGGGACCAGGGAGTCGGAGGTTCAAATCCTCTCGCCCCGACGAAAGAAAGACCCTCGGAATCCAAGCGGATTCCGGGGGTCTTTCGCTATTTGCGCTCTGAGCCTGCCGCGCGCAGCTCACTCCACAGCGCCTCGAGCGCATCCGCGAAGGCCGCCTTCGTTTCGTCCCTGCGAGCGGCGTCCAGCAGGGCCTTGCAGGCTGCGATGCGCCCCGCGGCGACGAGCGTCTCGACCTCCGCCTCGGAGCACCACAGCGTCGTGGCCATTCCGAAGGCCCGCTGGCAGGTCTCGCGCATGGCCTCGGTGACCTCGGGGTCATCCTTCCAGCGCTCGTGGTCGTTGATCGACACCCGCACGCAGCGCACACGCCTCGACAGGACGTCGCGGACCTGACCGTACTCCTGCGAGCGCACCCGCTTCATGAAGACGTTGGAGAGGATGGCGAGCACCGAGCGAGCGCGCATCGCCATCGCCTGCACCAGGTCCCCGACGCCGAAGCCGCCGAGGACGGCGAGGACGTTCCATCGCGCGGCGACGCTCTTGCGGAGCGACCACCAGGCCGATACCCCCGCGGCCAGCGGAAGGAGCACGAGCCCGGCGGCCACGAAGAGGGACAGACCCGTCCCCGCGGAGAGGCCCGTGCGGACGAGGGTCGCGATCGCGACGGCGAGGTTCACTCCGAGCAGGATCGCCAGGAGCAGCAGCGCGAGGATCACGCTGGGCACGGGCGACGCGGCGGACTGCGCCCCGGAGAGGAAGTCGCGTCCGTGCTGGAAGACGTCCGAGACCACCACGAGGTCCAGCGGCGAAGCCCGGTTGGCCGCTCGGGTGACCGCGAGCTCGACGCTGGAGATCCCCTGGTTGTCGACGATGCCGCCGTCCATCAGATAGACCGGCTCGGACCCGACCGTGGCGTCGAGGCCGTCGAGGTCGAAGTCCGTCGGCCAGACCAGCGGCTCGAACGCGCCCGGGAAGCACGACGACGCCGCGACCGCGTCCGCCAGCCGCACGCGGTCCAACACCTCCCGCTTCACCGGCACGTTCTGGTTGCCGATGGAGGCCCGGCTGGAGGCCGTGCGCGTCAGGCGGAAGACGTTGCCCGTGGTGAACTCCGTGGCGTTGATCACGATGTCCTCGACCGGGAAGCCTTCGCGGAAATCCCCGAAGCGGAAATCCCCGATCACAGGGCTCTGCGCGTACACCGCCGCGGCCGCGCGGATGAGGCTCGGGGTCCGGCCGTCCCCCGCTCGCGAGAGCTTCGCCCCCGCGAGGGCGACGACGTCGGTCGTCGAGAGCCACCGACGAAACGCCCGCTCGAACTCCGCAAAGCCCTTGGACTCCGCCAGCGAGACGAGCCACCCAGCACCCACGATGCTCCCTCCGGACACCGTCGACAGCACGCGCACGGTCGGCAGCAGCCCGACCCGGTGGAGCACGCCCATCACCCCGAGGTGGAAGGCCGCCGCCCGATAGCCGCCGCCGGAGAGCGCGAGGCCCATCCGATCCACCGCGCCGAGCTTCGGCCGCGCCGACGCGGCCATCGCGCCCAGCAGGGCGTCCCCCTCCTCCGAGGCGAGCTGCTCCAGGGTGCCCTGCTCGGGCGTGATCGACGCTTCGCGACGGGACGGGTCGCTGTCCGAGGGTTCCCCACTCATGGTCGTCGACCATCTCAGGGTGCGCGGAGAAGAATCAAGCGACCGCGGCGCGAGCCCGTCGCGGCCTCGCTACACCCCGTCGCGGAACACCTGGCGCACCTGCGCGCGGATCCATCGGTTGGCCGGGTCGTCCTCGCTGCGCCGGTGCCAGTAGAGGTCGACCTGCGCGGCGGGCAGCGGGACCGGCGTCCGCAGCACGTGCAGCCCCAGCACCGACGCGAGCCGGTCGGCGAAGTGCCGCGGCGCCGTCAGGATCAGGTCGCTCTCCGCCACGATGCGCAGCGCCGTCTCGTAGCGCTGGCAGCGGGCGACGACCCTGCGGCGCAGCGACGCCTGCTCCAGCGCCGTGTCCTCGATCGACGGACCGTCGCGCCGGGGCGAGACCGCGACGTGCCCGGCCGCGAGGTACTTGCGCGAGTCGAGGCCCCGGTAGCGCTTGCGGGCCACCACGCAAAGCGCGTCGTCGATGAGCCGCTCGCGCCGCACGTCGGGGCCTCCGGGGTGCAGCACGCCCACCGCGACGTCGACGGACCTCGTCGCGAGCTCGACCTGCAGGCGCTCCAGGTCGAAGCGGACGCCCGCGACCAGCAGGCCGGGCGCCGCCGTGGTCACCCGCGAGCGGAGCGCCGGGAGCACCACGGCCTCGAGCTCGTCGGGGATCGCGACCGTGAGCCGGTCGAGGTCGACGGCCGGGTCGAAGGCCCGACGCCCGGAGAGGGCGCGCTCGAGCGCCGTGAGCGCGTCGCGGATCGCGGGCGCGAGGCGGGTCGCGAGCGGCGTCGCCACCATGTGGGAGCCCTCGCGGACGAAGAGCGGGTCGTCGAGCTCACGGCGCAGGCGCGCCACCGCGTGGCTCACCGCGGACTGGGTGAGGGACAGCACCTCCGCGGCGCGGCTCAGGCTGCCCTCGCGGTGCACCACTTCGAAGACCCGCAGGAGGTTGAGGTCGAGCTGTCCCAGCGGCGGACCAGTATGAACGCGCTTCATGTGGTGGTGTGCAGACTACTCGTTTGCTTCACCTTCTGCCGCTGCCTACGGTGAGGCCCCATGCGCAAGCGCAACGCCCCCAGCACGATCCCGCAGCCGCGCGTCCGCCCGCTCGTGGGCAACGTCCCCGACGTCGACCCGGACGCCCCGGTGCAGAGCATGATGCGGCTCGCGCGCGAGTACGGGCCCATCTTCCGGCTGACCTTCCCGACCCAGTCGCTGGTGCTGCTCGGGTCGCGCGAGCTCGCCGCGGAGGCCTGCGACGAGAGCCGCTTCGAGAAGCACATCCACGGCCCGCTGCGCCACATCCGCGACCTCGCGGGCGACGCCCTCTTCACCGCCGAGACGTCCGAGCCCAACTGGGCGAAGGCCCACCGGATCCTGATGCCCGCCTTCGGCCCCTCCGCGATGCGCGGCTACTTCGACGACATGCTCGACGTCGCCGACCAGATGCTCACCAGGTGGGAGCGCTTCGGCCCCGAGGCGCGCATCGACGTCACCGACGACATGACCCGCCTCACGCTCGACACCATCGCCCTCTGCGGCTTCGGCTACCGCTTCAACTCGTTCTACTCGCGAGAGATGCACCCCTTCGTCGACGCCATGGTGCGCGCGCTCGCCGAGGCCGGGAGCCGCTCGCGGCGGATGCCGCTCCAGACGCAGCTGATGTTCCTGTCGCAGCGGCAGTTCGAGGCCGACGCGAGCTACATGTACGGCATCACCGACGAGCTCATCGCGCGCCGCCGCAAGGTCCCCCCGGAGGACGCGCCCCGCGACCTGCTCGGCCTCATGCTCGGCGCCAGAGACCCGCTCACCGGCGAGCGCCTCGACGACACCAACATCCGCTACCAGCTCGTGACCTTCCTCATCGCGGGGCACGAGACCACCAGCGGCCTCCTCTCCTTCGCGGTGCACCTGCTCCTCCAGCACCCGGAGGTGCTCGCCCGCGCCCGCGACCAGGTCGACGCCGTGCTCGGCGCCGAGATGCCCCGCTTCGACGACCTCGGCCGGCTCGGGTACATCGACCAGGTCCTCCGCGAGACGCTCCGCCTCTATCCCACCGCCCCGGCCTTCGCGGTGCACGCCCGGCACGACACCACCCTCGCCGATCGATATCCCTTCAAGCGCGGCGACGTGGCCCTCGTGCTCGCCCCCACCCTCCACCGCGACCCGGCGGTCTGGAGCGACCCCGAGCGCTTCGACCCCGACCGCTTCGAGCCGGAGGCCCGCCAGCGCCTCCCGGAGAAGGCCTGGCTGCCCTTCGGCAGCGGCCAGCGCGCGTGCATCGGCCGGGCGTTCGCGCTCCAGGAGGCGACGCTGGTGCTCGCCATGATGCTCCAGCGCTTCGAGCTCTCCGAGCCGTCGCCGTACACCCTCAAGATCAAGGAGACCCTCACCCTGAAGCCCGCCGGGCTCCAGCTCCGCGCCCGCATCCGTCGGCCCGTCTCGCGCTCGCTCTCCACCCGCCCCGCGGAGGCGACCGCCGCCGCCGCCGCGGCGCCCTCCGCGGCCTTCCACGGGACGCCGCTGCTGCTGCTCTACGGGTCGAACTCCGGCGCCTCCGAGGCCTTCGCCCGGCGCATCGCGAGCGACGGTCAGGCGCGCGGCTACGCGGCGAGGGTGATGCCGCTCGACGACGCCACCGGACGGCTGCCGCGCGAGGGCGCCACGGTGATCGTGACGGCCTCGTACAACGGGCAGCCCCCGGACAACGCGCGGGCGTTCTGCGCGTGGCTGGGCGGGGTCCCGGCCGCGGCGCTCTCCGGCGTGCGCTTCGCCGTCTTCGGCTGCGGCAACCGCGACTGGACCGAGACCTACCAGGCCGTCCCCCAGCGCATCGACGCGGGGCTCCGCGAGGCGGGCGCGCAGGCGCTCCTCGATCGGGGCGAGGCCGACGCGCGCGGCGACTTCTTCGGGGACTTCGAGCGCTGGTACGCGCCGCTCTGGGACGCGCTGGGCGCGGCGCTGGGCGTGGCCGCCGTCGACGTCGCCTCGGAGCCGCTCTATCGCGTGGAGGTCGCCCCGTCGGGGGCGATGGACCTCGCGCGACAGAACCGCCTCGACCTCGCGACGGTCCTCGACAACCGCGAGCTGGTCGACCTCTCGTCGCCCTTCGGACGATCCAAGCGGCACCTGGAGTTCGCCCTTCCCCCGGGCACCTCCTACGCGGCGGGCGACTACCTCGCGGTGCTGCCGGAGAACCACCCCGAGCTGGTCGAGCGCGCCGCGCGGCGATTCGGGGTGCGCACCGACGCGGCCCTGCTGCTGCGCTCGACCCGCGGCGCCATGGCGGCCTCGCTGCCCACGGACCGCCCGGTGTCGGTGCAGGAGCTCCTCGGCCGCTACGTCGAGCTCTCGGCCCCCGCCACGCGGAGGGACCTGGAGCGCCTCGCCGCGCGCACCACGTGTCCGCCGCACCGGGCGCACCTCGCGGCGCTCGCGTCCGACGCCGCGAGGTACAAGACCGCGGTGCTCGACCGGAGGGTGAGCGTGCTCGACCTGCTGGAGGAGTACCCCTCGTGCGAGCTCTCCTTCGGCGAGCTGCTGGAGCTGCTGCCCGCGATGCGGGTCCGGCAGTACTCCATCTCCTCGTCGCCACGATGGAACCCCGAGCGCTGCACGCTCACCGTCGCGGTGCTCGACGGGCCGGCGCTCTCCGGCCACGGGCGCTTCCACGGCACCTGCTCCAGCTACCTCGCCCGGCTGCGGGCGGGCGACGCGGTCCCGGTCGCGATCCGCACGCCCAACGTGCCCTTCCACCCTCCGGCCTCCAACGCGACGCCCATCGTGATGATCTGCGCCGGCACCGGGCTCGCGCCCTTCCGAGGCTTCCTCCAGGAGCGCGCCGCCCGCCGCGCCGCGGGCGAGGCCTCGGGCGAGGCGCTGCTCTTCTTCGGCTGCGACCACCCCGAGGTCGACTTCCTCTACCGCGACGAGATCGCCGCCTGGGAGCGCGACGGGGTGGTGACGGTCTTCCCGGCCTGGTTCCGCGAGCCCGACGGGGACGTGACCTTCGTGCAGCACCGGCTCTGGAAGGAGCGCGCCCGCTTCCGCGAGGCCTTCGAGCGGGGCGCGACGGTCTTCCTCTGCGGCGACGGCGAGCGCATGGCCCCGGCGGTGCGGGAGACCCTCTGCCGGATCCGCCAGGAGGCGACCGGCGGCACCGAGGCCGAGGCCTCGCGGTGGCTGCGCGAGATCGAGCGAGAGGGCCGGTACGTGCCCGACGTCTTCGCGTGACGCCTACTCCGAGGGCGGCGGCTCGGGCTCGCGCGTGGGGAGCTGCACCGACGCGCCGCCGATCTGCACGCGGGTCGTCCCGGCGTCGGGCTCGCGCCGGATGTCCACCACCGGCACCCCGATGGCGTGCTCGACGTGGAGCTGCACGTTGGGATCGGCGTCCGGCGGCGGCGTCGGAGCGGCTCGCCGGGGGCACCCGAGGGCGCCGCTGAGGAGGAGGGCCAGCGAGAGGTCTCTACCGATCGTCCGTGGTTCCAAGTGACCTGCGAGTGGAACGCCATTCCCCTGCGCGCCGCAAGCGCTCAGCTCGCGGGGCGGCGGCGCCAGAACTCCATCGTCGCGGTGGTGGGAAATCCGTTGAGCAGGTCGTCGAGCGAGGCCACGCGCCACGGCATGAGCGAGCCCATGCCGTCCTTGGTGTAGAGGTAGCCCGCGAGCAGCCAGGTGGCCGCGTGGGTGCGCCGCCCGCTCCCGTCCCTCAGCACCAGGATGTCTCCGAATCGGTAGTCCTCCCGCACCCGGACGAACTCCCGCTCGACCATCGCCCCCCACAGCTCGGCGTCGGGCACCGGGGGCGACGGCGTCGGATCGATGAAGCGCAGCGCCGTCCAGAAGCAGTTGGTCCACGCCTCGGAGGCGGCGGGGAAGGTGCCGACGTGTATCCGGGCCCACTCGGGCATCAGGGCCGCGAGCGCGATGGTCGAGTCGCCGGCGCCCCTGGCCGCGACGAGCTGAGCGCGGATCGCCGGCTGCGCCCCGTCGGGGAAGCCCGCGACGATGCGGTCGATGGCGCCGGGCGAGTCGATGTGGAGCGACACGTCGGTCGTGCGGCGGGTGAGCATCGCCCTCACGAAGGCCCGTCGCGACGCGTCCGTCGGGAGCCGCGAGCAGACCACCGAGAAGTCCGAGAAGGTCGGGACGCCGCCCTGCTGCCAGGTGAGGCGGTCCATGAGCGGCCTCGCCTCCGGGGGCAGACCCACGATGGCGCTGAAGGGACCGGCTGCCACCGGACGCCTGAAGGCATCCTCCGCCTGGGGGTTGGTGTCGATGTTGTTGAGCACGCCGTAGAGCCGCGAGCGCGCCGGGGCCGGGAGCGACTCGATGAGCTCGATGGGCGGACGAATGGTGCAGCCGGGCCCGGTGCCGCAGGAGAGATGGGTCTCCATCGCGGCGACCAGCGCGGGGTCACGAAGCGTGAGGGTGAGCAGGGAGAGCGTCGAGGCGCGGTCGCGATCGGGAATCAACCAGTCCCTGGGCGCCGCGCAGTCCCTCGGGGGGATGAGCTCCTCCGGCGTCGGGAGCAGCCGCACCCGGGTGATGAGCTCCTCGGAGCGCACCCCGCCGTCGGGCGGGTTGGCCGAGGCCGCGGGGACCGGGAGCGCCCGGGGCTGGTCATTGCGGTAGGCGACCCAGCCGATGGCGACCACGGCCGCCGCGCCCAGGAGCGTCCACGGAGAGCGATGCTCCTGCCGGGGCGAAGGAGACGACGAGCGGGCCTCCACCGGAGCGGAAGCACGCGTCAGAGGCTGCGCGGCCTTGGGGCGTCTGGGGCGTCTGGTCATGGTCGGTTCGGTCCGCCGCGCGAACCCTCGTAGCGTGCCGTAGCATGCCCGCTGGAGCGCGGTCACTGCGGCCCAGGACCCGCGTGTCCTAGGCGATCGCGACGATCGCGACGATCCGCTCGCGGCCCGCGAGGGTGAGCTCGCACTCGTCGCCCTCGCTGCGTCCGAGCAGCGCGCGACCGAGCGGCGACTGCGGAGTCACCACGTGCACGCGCCCCCCCGCGAGCACGCTCCCTCCCCCGTGCGGAGCGACGAAGACCAGGCGCTCCTCGTCGTCCTCGGAGGTGGTCACCAGCGCGCCCACCGCCACGCGCGGAGCGCCAGCCGCCGGGTCGACGGACATCACCGCCACGTCCGCCACGGCGCGGCGCGCGTCGGCCACTCGCATCGCCTGTCCTCGCGCGAGGTAGGACTGCTCGAGGGCGCGGGTGTCCTTGCTGTTCTCGGGCTTGGCCTCCTCGTGGGTGGCGCCCTCGAGCGCCGACTGATGCGCGCGCTCGAGCTGATCGAGCTCGGCCCGGAGGCGACCGAGCAGCTCTTCGCGGAGGGAGGACTTGGCGGGGATCACGGCGCGGCAACATACACGACCGCTGCCCCGCTGCTCCCGATTGGCGACGGCGCCAGTTCTCCGCTAGGCAGTGGCGCCCCACGATGACCGCCGAGCCCACCCCCGCCGCCGCGCCTCCACCCCGCGTGCGCGGCAGCCTCGCGGTGGCGGCGGGCATCCTCGCGAGCCGCGCCGCGGGCCTCGTGCGCCAGTCGGTGTTCGCGTACTACCTGGGCGGAGGCGCCGGGGCCGACGTGTTCACCGCGGCCTTCCGCATCCCCAACGTGCTGCAGAACCTCCTCGGCGAGGGGGCCGTGAGCGCCTCGTTCATCCCGGTGTACGCGCGGCTCCGCGCCTCCGGTCGACCCCACGAGGCCGTGGCCGTGGCCGCCGCGGCGGGCACCCTTCTCGCGCTCGTCACCGCCGCGCTCGTCGCGCTCGGGGTGCTGTTCGCGCCGCAGTTCGTCGACATCATCGCCCCTGGATTCCACGGAGATCGCCGGGTCGAGACCCTCTCGCTGGTGCGCATCTTCTTCCCGGGCATCGGTCTGCTGGTGCTCTCCGCCTGGTGCCTCGGCATCCTCAACAGCCACCGTCGCTTCTTCCTCCCCTACGCCGTCCCGATGGTGTCGAGCGCCGCGGTGGTGGTCGCGCTGGTCGTCACCGGCCGCGACGCCAACGGCTTCGCCCTCGCCCGCGCCGCCGCCTGGGGGACCGTCGCCGGCGCCCTCTTGCAGCTCCTCGTGCAGCTCCCCTCGGCGCTTCGCCTGGTCCCTGGCGCGAGGCCCTCCCTGGGCTTCGGCTCTCCGGACGTGCGCGCGGTGCTCTCCCGCTTCACCTCCGCGCTGCTCTCCCGCGGCGTCGCTCAGCTCAGCGGGTACATCGACCAGATCCTGGCGAGCCTGCTGCCCATCGGAGCGGTCGCCACGCTCGGCTACGCGCAGACCCTCAACCTCCTCCCGGTGAGCCTCTTCGGCACCGCCATCTCGGCCTCGGAGCTCCCGGAGATGGCCTCCGCCACCGGAACCATCGACCAGGTGCACCGCGCCGTGGTCGCCCGCCTCGACGCGGGCCTGCGCCGCATCGCCTTCTTCGTGATCCCCTCGGCGATGGCCTTCGTGGCGCTGGGCGGCGACATCGCCGGGCTGCTCTACCAGCGCGGGGCCTTCACCCACGGCCAGACCATCGCCGTGTGGGCCACCCTCGCGGGCTCCGCCATCGGGCTCCTCGGCCAGACCATGGCGCGGCTGTACACCTCCGCCTTCTACGCCCTCGGCGACACGCGCACCCCCATGCACGTCGCCGCGCTCCGCCTGCTTCTCACCGGCGCGCTCGGCTACGTCTTCGCCTTCCCCCTGCTGCGGGCGCTCGGCCTCGACGCCTCCTGGGGCACCGTGGGCCTCAGCGCCTCCGCCGGCGTCGCGGGCTGGATCGAGTACCTCATCCTCCGCGCCTCCCTCCGCCGCCGCCTCGGCCCTCACGGCGTCCCGGGCTTCGTCGTCGCGCGGCTCTGGTCGATCGCCCTCTCCGCCGCGGGCGCCGCGTGGACGGTACGGCTCCCGCTGCGCGCCCTCCTCGGCGACCGGCCGATGCTGGTCGCCCCGCCGACGCTGCTGTTCTTCGGCCTCGCCTACCTCTCGTTCGGCGTCTTCGTCGGCGACCCCGAGGCCCTCCGACTGCGCGACGCGCTTCTCCGAAGGCTCCGACGCTAGAGGGTGAAGACCTCCCCCTCGCGGCCCGCGCTCACCGGCATCGACGGGCGGCTGCGCGCGACGAGCTCGTTCATCAGCCGGGCGAGGGTCACGTCGTCGTGGTCGGGATCGTGGTGGAAGACCACCAGCTTACGGGCACGGGTAATCCTGGCGAACTCGACGGCGCGGTCGAAGGTGCTGTGGCCCCAGCCCACGCGCTCCTCGTACTGGGCGTCGGTGTACTGGCCGTCGTGGATGAGCAGGTCCGTGTCCTCGGCGAGCGATCCCCCGGAGGTCCAGCCGTCGCGAAGGAGCGGGCCGCGGACGCCGAGGGCGGGCTCGTGGTCGGGCAGGTAGGTGAGCGCCCGCCCCCCCGCGGTGATGCGGTAGCCCACCGTGGGACCGGGGTGACACACCAGCGAGGCGTCGACGGTGAAGGGCCCGATGCGCACGTCCCCGACCGGAACCTCGTGGACCGTGAGCCGACACGGCAGGTCTCGCAGCCGCACCGGGAAGAGCGGCGGGGACATGTAGCGGCCGAGCCGCGAGCGCAGCGACTCCGCCGGCGAGGGTGGGCCCCAGATGTGGACCTCCATGTCCGGCACATAGAGCGGCGCGAAGAAGCCGAGTCCCTGGATGTGGTCCATGTGCAGGTGCGACAGCAGCACGTCGACCCGCCGGGTGGTGCCCGGGATGGTCCGCCCGAGGTTGCGGATGCCCGTGCCCGCGTCGAGCACCAGCACGCTGTTGTCGTCCGCCCGCACCTCGACGGCCACCGTGTTGCCCCCGTAGCGCGCGGTCTCCGGGCCCGGCGTCGGGAGCGATCCTCGGGTGCCCCAGAGAGCAACCTTCACTGAGCCTCCCCCTCCCAGAAGAGCGCCATCGCGCCGAGGACGCGCCCCGCCTGACCCACCAGCGGCAGCGCGGTCACCACCAGATGGCGCCGCGCGCCGTCGAGCCCGGTGATCCAGAACTCCCGGTGCGACGGGTGACGGGTGCGCAGCGCGATGAGGAGCGGGAGCTCGTCCGGGGGCAGCGGCGCCCCGTTGGCATCGGTGGGGGAGAAGAGCGTCGACCACTCGCGGGCCAGCATCTCTCCGGTCTCGTCGAAGCGGTGCCCCAGCAGCGTCTCCGCCGGGTCGTTGTAGAAGAGCAGGTTGCCCTCTGGATCGACGATGAAGGCGGGCGTCGCCAGGTAGCTTGCGAGCTGACGCGTCAGGATGATCTCCAGTTCCCGCTGCATATCGAGAGGTCCCCTTCGTGGGCGGCGATCGTAGGCACCAACGCCCGGTCGTGTCGACGATCACGACCGCTTCTCACGGCAGCGCGCGCACGGCGATGCTCCGACGACCGAGCTCACTCGCCCCCCGGTGGACAATCCGAGCCGACTCCGCGCCAGTTGTGCCACATCGGCCCTCGCGGCCCCGCCCGCTCCTTCCCATCGGCGACCACGGGGGTACTGTCTCCGCGGCAGTCATGATGAGACGAGAGAGCGCCCGATGAAGCGCGACGCACGCCTCCGGAGGCTGTCCAGCGAGCACCACCACGCGCTGGTGCTGGCCCGTGAACTCTCCCGCCATGGGGCCTCCCTCGCGCCCGACGGCCCGGTGGTGCTCGACCTCCGAGGGCGCTTCGACCGCGAGCTGGAGCCCCACTTCCGGGTCGAGGAGACGATCCTGCTGCCCGCCCTCCGCGCGCTCGGAGACCACGCGCTCGCGGCCCGGATCGAGGCCGATCACTCGGCGCTGAGGGCGCACCTCGCCGCCGCCGAGCGAGGCGACGCGGGCCACCTGGGCCTCTTCGCAGAGCGCCTCGTGGAGCACGTGCGCTTCGAGGAGCGCGAGCTCTTCCCCCGCTGCGAGGCCGTCCTCCCGGGCGCCGTGCTCGACGCGGTCGACGGCGCCTGCGCCCCGCGCGCCGTGCTCGCGGGGATCTTCGTCGGCGGCGCCTCGACGCGCTTCGGCGGCCGGCCGAAGGGGCTGCTCGGCGCCCCCGCGGGAGGAACGATCCTCGACGGGCTGAGAGGCCACCTCGAGTCCCTCTCGATCCCATGGGTGCTCGTGGGGCGGCGAGCCGAGTACGCCGGGGTCGCCGCGGAGACGCTCGACGACTCGCCCGCGGGTATCGGTCCGCTCGGAGGGCTGCTGCCCCTGCTCCGCCGCGCGGGCGATGGCCACGCGCTCGCCATCGCCTGCGACATGCCCTTCGTGTCGCGCGAGCTCATCGCCCGCCTCGCGGGAGCGGTCACCGAGGCCCCTGCGATCGCCCCACGGCGCAACGGCCGCTGGGAGCCGATGTTCGCCCGCTACGACGCGCGACGCGCGCTCCCCCTCGCCGAGGGTCGCGCCGGGTCGGGACGGCGCTCGGTCCAGGGGTTGCTCGACGAGCTGGGAGCGTCGGAGCTGAACCTCTCGACGGACGAGCAGCGGATGCTCGATGACTGGGACACACCGGAAGACATGGAGCGACGATGAAGCTGAGGGTTCGCGGAAATTCCCTGCGGTTGCGACTCTCCCGCAGCGAGGTGGAGACCTTCGACCAGGTCGGGAGGGTGGAGGAGGCCGTGCGCTTCGGCCCGGGCGCGCAGCTCGTCTACGCGATCGAGCGGGCGACGGATGGTGCGCTCGGCGCGAGGCTGGAAGGATCTCTGGTGACGGTGTCGATCCCCGCCGGGCTCGCCGACTCGTGGTGCCGCACCGATCAGGTGGGGCTCGAGGCCGACCAGCCGACGGGCGACGGACAGACCCTGCGCATCCTCATCGAGAAGGACTTCACCTGCCTGAAGACCCGCAGCGGCGAGGACGAGAGCGACGCCTTCCCCAACCCGCACGACCATTGCTGATGGCCCCGTGAAGTTGCTGCACGGCGAGCGCAGCTTCTGCGTCGCCGCGCGGCAGCCCCCCCCTGCTACGCGCCCACGCGCTCGATGAGTCGATCGAGCTCCCTGGTGAGCTCTGCGTAGACCAGCGGCTTGGAGAGGATGACCGTGGGGACATCGGCGCGCGACCCGATGCGAGCGATGACCTCGGGATAGCTGGTGACCATCACGATGCTGAGGTTGGGATGAAGCTTCCGGCCGTAGGTCGCGACCTCCAGCCCGTCGGCCCGCGGCAGGCGATAGTCGGTGATGAGGACATCCGGCGTCGGGGCGCGCGTCAGCCGGGCCATCGCCGCCTCGCCGTCCAGCACCACCTCGACCTCGTAGCCGTCCTCGCGCAGCAGCTGCGCCAGCGTGCGACCGGCCGAGACGTCATCCTCGACCACGAGCACGCTGCACTTCGAGCTGGGGGCCGTGGACATGAGCGTCGCTTGTTCAAGCGACGTGCCGCCACGCGAGCTCAGCCCGACTTGCGCTCCCTCGGGGTCGCGCGCCCGAACTCATGGAGGCGGTACTGGATCGTGCGGATGCTCAGGTCGAGCATCTCCGCCGCGCGCGCGGTGGAGCCGCCGACGGCGTCCAGCGTGGCCTCGATCGCGTGCCGCTCGATCTCCGCCATCGTCGACCCGGGGATCTGGATGCCCTGGCGCCCGGCCGAAGACACCTCGATGGGCAGGTCGTCCTCGTCGATGAGGTTGCCCTCCGCGAGCACCGTGGCCCGCTCGACGGCGTTCTCCAGCTCCCGCACGTTGCCCGGCCAGCGGTGCGCCAGCATCTTCGCCAGCGCCCGGTCGGAGAAGCCCTCCAGCAGCTTGTCGTTCTCCTTGGAGAAGCGATCGAGGAAGTGCCGCGCGAGCGTCAGCACGTCGTTCTCCCGCACCCTCAGGGGCGGCATGTCGACGTGCACCACGTTCAGCCGATAGAAGAGGTCCTCGCGGAAGCGCCCGGACTCGACCTCGGCGGAGAGGTCTTTGTTGGTGGCCGCGATCAGCCGCACGTCGACCTTCACCGCCTCGTTGCCGCCCACCCGCTCGAAGGTGCGCTCCTGCAGCACCCGCAGCAGCTTCACCTGGATCGACAGCGGGATCTCCCCGATCTCATCGAGGAAGAGCGTCCCCCCGTTGGCCTGCTCGAAGCGCCCCACGCGGCGGCGGTCGGCCCCGGTGAAGCTCCCCTTCTCGTGCCCGAAGAGCTCGCTCTCCAGCAGCGTCTCGGCGAGCGCCGCGCAGTGCAGCGTCACGAAGGCCTTGCCCACGCGAGGCCCCTTGGCGTGGATCGCCCGAGCCAGCTCCCCCTTGCCCGTGCCGCTCTCCCCGGTGATGAGCACCGTGGCCCTCGCGGGCGCGATCTGCGCGGCGACCTTGTAGACCTTCTGCATCGCAGGCGAGGCGCCCACCATGCCCTCCAGGCCGCGCGCGTCGCGCTCCCGGAGCTGACGCCGTAGCTGGTCGGCCTCGGCCCGCACGTCGCGGTTCTCGATCGCCCGGTCGATCGCCACCTGCAGCTCGTCGAAGTCCACCGGCTTGACCAGGTAGTGCTCGGCCCCATGTCGCATCGCCGCCACCGCGGAGCCCACGTCGCCGAAGGCCGTCACCACGATCACTGGCATCCCGGGCCACTGGGCGCGCAGCCGCTCCATCAGGGCCATGCCGTCCATCCGCGGCATCTTCAGGTCGGTCACCACCACGTCGGGTGGCTGCTCGGCCGCGCGCTCCAGCGCCGCGAGGCCGTCCGCCGCGGCGTCGACCGCGTAGCCCTCCAGCCGGAGCAGCTTCTCGAGACCCGAGCGAGCCCCCTCCTCGTCATCGACCACCAGCACTCGAACCTTGGGCGTGGGACTCACGGAACCTCCGAAGCGCCGCTCCCGACGGGGAGCACGACGCGAAAGACAGTGCGACCAGGGTGGCTGTCAACCTCGACCGATCCGCCATGGTCGGTCACCACCCGGTGGACGATGGCGAGCCCGAGGCCGGTGCCCTGGGACTTCGTCGAGTAGAAGGCGTCGAAGATCGGAGCCTCTGGTGAGGGTAGCCCCGGTCCGTCGTCCTCGACCTCCAGCAGCACGCTCCTCGGCTGGCGCCTGAGGCGCAGCACGACCCGCCCCCCGCCCGCGCTCTCGACCGCGTCGATGGCGTTGCGAAGGAGGTTCAGCAGCAGCTGCTCGATCTTGTCGGCGTCGATCTCGGCCACGAGGTCGGTGCTGGTGAGGTCGGTCACGAGCGTCGCCTTGGCGCGGCTCGCGTCGTCGGCCACCACCGCGGCGGCGCGGCTGCAGAGCGCCTGCAGCGAGGCGGGCTTTCGGTTGGGCGGCGATGGGCGGGCGAACACGAGGAAGTCTCGCACCAGCAGGGACAAGCGCTGGATCTCTCCTCCGATGAAGCGCGTGGTCTCCAGCGCGTCGTCGCTGCCCGCCGAGCGCTTCAGCGCCCGCTCCAGATAGGTGACGTGCAGGAGCGCGCCGTTCAGGGGGTTGCGAATCTCGTGGGCGAGCCCCGCCGCGAGCGTGCCCACGGCGGCCAGTCGCTCGCTCTGGCGGGTGCGCTCCTGCAGCGCCCGCTCCTCGGTGACGTCCTGCCCGATCGCGTAGAGGGCCACGGGCTCGTCCGCGGTCGGCGCCGCGTACGCGAGCTGCCAGCGCACCACGCGCTCCCTCCCCGTACGCGCCCGCACCGGAACCTCCCAGACCTCCTTCACCGGGGTCAGTCCCGACGCCGCCTCCAGCAGCCGACCGCCCTCCTCCGCGCGCAGCGACTCCGGGAGCATCAGCTCCACGAAGGGCTGCCCCAGCGCCTCGTCCCGGGCGTACCCGCTCACCCGCTCGGCCTCGTGGTTGAAGAGCGCGATGCCCCCGGTGGCGTCGATGCCCACGACCAGCACCCGGGCGAGCTCCACGGCGCTGGCGTAGCGGTGCTCGCTGCGGGCGAGCTCGCGCCGCAGACGCTCGTTCTCCACGCGCTCGACGCGTTGGATGCGAGTGACGAGGTCGTCCCGGTAGGTCTCCAGCATGATCGCCAGCTCCAGGTCGAGGATGCGAGCGAGCGCGCCACGCACCGCGCTCGACTCCTCCACCGGAAGCTCGTCCACGATGCCATGAAACGCCGTTCGTATCAGCGACATCGCGGTGAACATATACCGCTGAGGCAGCCCGATCTTCACGTGCATCCGGCCGATCTTGGCCCGCTCGGCGTAGTACGACTCGTCGTACGGGCCCTGGCAGAGACGCTCCATCCAGCGCACCATCGACTGCCGCAGCCGCTCGATCTGCGCCTCGCCCGTGAAGACCGCGTGGGCCTTCTCGTGCTCGCGGGTGCGGTCGTAGAACTCCAGCGCGATCCTCGGGAAGTGCTCCCGGGCCTTCTCGCCGAAGCGAGCGAGCGCGCGCGCGTCCTCCTCCGTGAAGCGCACGTAACGCTTCATCTCCGCGAAGAGCGTCTCTTGCGTTGGTTCGTTCATCGGGACCCTGGGAGGCGGCGGCACGCTAGCACGGGGCGTTCCCCAGCAAGCCAGGAGCCGAGGCCCCCTCGGGCTTTGTCAGCGAGCCCGAAGAGCGCCGCTCGCGCGCAGTCTCTGCGCCCGGCACGCAGCCGCTGCGTCAGCTCGACGCCCTGGCCGACGCCGTCCCATGGCAGTGGCACTGCTTCTCTGGCATCACCCACGGCCGCGCCGCGACCCAGCACGCCGCGACCAGCAGCACCGCGGCCCCTACCCTCCTTCGCGTCGGCGTGGCGGCGCGGTTGAGCACCGTGCGCAGCCCCGTCGCCGGCAGCACCACCGCGAGCAGCCCCGGAGCGCTCGCCGCGGCAAACACAGCCATCGCCATCGCCCCGCCCCACCACGACCCGGCGCTCGCCGCGATCAGCAGCCCGGAGGCCAGCGCCCCGCACGGGAGCAGCCCGGTGACGAGGCCCATCGCCGCGGCCGGTACGCGCAGCTTCGGCGACGAGCGTCGCAGCTTCACCAGCGCGGCTGGACGCCCCGCCCGCAGCACCCTCCAGGCCGCGAGCGCGAGCCCCGCCGCCAGCGCCAGCGAGACGAAGCGCTGCACCCCCTCTCCGCGCAGCACCCGCACCAGCCCGGAGCCGAGCGCGCCTGCGATGGCGCCGGTGACCATGTACGAGACGAGCCTCCCCAGGCCATAGCGAGCGCCCGCGCGCAGGCTGTCTCCCCTGCTGGGCGCGTCGCAGGCGGCCAGCGCGAGCGGACCGCACATCGCCGCGCAGTGGGGCGCCGAGACCAGCCCGGCGGCGGCGGCGGCAAGGAGGGCGGCAGCGACGGTCATGACCCGGGCCTCCGCGCAACCACCGTGCCGCCATACGGTCGGCGCATCCGGCGCAGACACTGCACCGCCCACGCAGTCGCTGCGCAGCAGGAATCCCTTTGGCGCGGAAGCCTCGCGTGGCACCCGGGTTGCTCAGGGTGCGCGCAAACAGCCTCGCAATCACCGACGAGACGCCGACCCCTACGATGGCGGCCGGATCGGGTTCGCGACTGGCACCACGTCGAACGCATGAGCCTGCTTACCACCCCAAGGCGAGGCGCATAGGAACCCATGAGCCACGAACCAGAGACCCCAACGACCGCCGAGTCCTCGCTCATCCGCATCCGGTACAACGATCAGCTGACGCGGCAGTTCGTCGCGGCCTC
>Ga0208511_100053_pt1 | contig 85914 bp, 73 predicted proteins | sample LakWasMet39_LOW7_2_FD_183879 | JGI IMG/M metagenome (GOLD analysis project Ga0208511, IMG submission 183879) | Freshwater sediment methanotrophic microbial communities from Lake Washington under simulated oxygen tension - Sediment Metagenome... | ecosystem: Environmental > Aquatic > Freshwater >...
GGCAAGGGTGACGACTCAGGGACGCGACGCATCGGACGGGGACGGTTGCTACCTCGGCGCTGGCTCATGACGCGATCGATCAGAGCTCCCGGGCAGACGACGGTCAACCCTCCTTATCGACACCCTCGTGAGGGAGCGGGTGCGACCTACCACGCCACCCCAGTGCGGAATTCTGACGTCGCCTCTGCCCGGAGACCGACCACCTTTCCGGAAGACGACTGGCAACGGGGTAGGTCGCGCCCCCGCCCTCACGGGCTGGGGTCTGGCCCTGGTCGCTGACGGCCTCGCGCTCGTACCGGGGAAGCGGTCGGTGACGACCTCGCGCTCGTACTCCGAATCCCCGTCAGCCTCCCGCCCTTCACCCCCTCAGAACCACTCCGCCTTCGCCTCGGCGTAGCTCCCGTCCGCCTCTCGGATGCGCGCCACCAGCAGCGCCGCCCTCGGCAGCTCGTTGGCGTACCAGTAGCGCGCCGCGGCCAGCTTGCCCCGGTAGAAGTCCGCCCCCTCGCCCTCGACGCCTCGGCCCAGGCCCCTCGTCGCGGCGGTCGCCATCGCGAGCCACTGCCACGCCACCACCACGGTCCCCATCAGGTCGAGGTAGTCCGTCGCGTGCCGCAGCATGCCCTCGCGGTCGCCCGCCATGCCCTTCTCGCCGAGCTCCATGGTGAGCCCTCCCACCGACTCGACCGCGGCGCCGAGCTCGTCGCACCAGCGCGCCTCGACGCCCGCCTCGCGCGCCTCCGCGATGGCCGCGCCCACCGTCGCCCCGAAGGCCATCAGCGCGGCGCCCCCCTCGGCCATCACCTTGCGGCCCAGGAGGTCCATCGCCTGGATGCCCGTGGTGCCCTCGTGGATGGTGTTGAGCTTCTGGTCCCTCAGCCACGCCTCGGGCAGGTACTCGCTGGTGTACCCGTAGCCCCCGTGGATCTGCACCGCGAGCGTGTTGCTCTCGAAGCCCCGCTCCGCCGGGAAGCTCTTGGCCAGCGGCGTCAGCAGGTCGAGCATCCGCTGCGCCTCCCGCTTCGCGTCGTCGTCCGCCAGGTGGCCCGCGAGGTCGGAGTAGCGCGAGGCCGTCGCCAGCAGCGCCAGCGAGCCCTCCACGATGGCCTTCTGGCGCAGCAGCATCCGGCGCACGTCGGCGTGCTCGATGATCGGCACCATCGGCCCGTCGCCGCGGCTCGAGACGGCGCGCCCCTGCGGCCGCGACTGCGCGTAGGCGAGCGACTCCTGGTAGGCCGCCGAGGCCGTCGCGGTGGCGTTGATGCCCACCATGATCCGCGCCTCGTTCATCATCTGGAACATGCACGCGAGCCCGCGCCCCTCCGGGCCCACGAGCCACCCGAGGCAGTCGCCCTCGTCGCCGAGGTTGAGCGCGATCGAGGGCAGTCCCTTCCAGCCCATCTTGTGAAACACCCCCGTCGCGTGCGCGTCGTTGGGCACGAGACCACCGCCCTCCGGCCGCAGCCGGGGGACCGCGAAGAGCGACACGCCGCGCACCCCCGGAGGCGCTCCGTCGACGCGCCCCAGCACCAGGTGGACGATGTTCTCCGTGAGGTCGTGGTCGCCCCCGGAGATGAACACCTTGCTCCCCTGCACCCGAAACGACCCGTCCGCCTGAGGGGTGGCGCGCGTGGTGATGTCCCCGAGCGACGACCCGGCGTGCGGCTCGGTGAGGGCCATCGTGCCGGTGTAGCGACCCTCGTACATCGGGCGCATGAAGGTCTCCCGCAGCCAGTCGCTGCCGAAGGCCTCGATCAGGTGCGCCGCCCCGGTGGTGAGCCCCAGGTACGCGTAGGCCGCCGCGTTGGCCGCCATCAGGTAGGCCGTGGCCATCCCGGACACCAGGTGCGGAAGCTGCGCTCCGCCCACCGCCGCGGGGCGCGTCGCCGCGATGTAGCCCTGGGCCACCATCGCGGGGTAGAGCTCGCGCATCCTCGGGTGCACCCGCACCCTCCCCCCCACCAGGCTCGGCGGCTCGGCGTCCATCGGCTGGAAGGCCGGGAACAGCACCTCCCTCGCGAGCCGGCGCGCGTTGCCCAGCACCAGGTCGAAGGTCTCCCGGTTGTAGCCCTCGAAGTCCGGCAGCGCGCAGAGCCCTTCGGCGTCGAGCACCTCGTACAGAAGGAAGTCCACGTCGCGGTCGGAGAGCAGCGGGTTGGTCATGGCAGGAGCTTCGGGGGTGGAGAGGGAGGGTGGAGGGAGGTGAGCGTATCGGAGGGTCGAGCTGGACGGAGCCTCAACGACGAGGGTGCGCGAGGGTCACTTCACGGGCCTCGTCGGGCCGCCGGGCTCCAGCGTCACCTGCACCCGGAAGGAGGCGCGCGACGAGCCGCCGTAGGAGCCGATCCAGATCGTGGTCTCGCCCGCGGCGATGTCGGCCTCGATGGTGGGGTTGGTGCTGCCCGGCGAGTCGTCGGCGCACACCACGTCGCCGTTGGGGCCGCGCGCCAGCATCGTCAGGTCGGTGCCCGACGTGGCCGTGATCGACACCCTGCGCGGCGTCCCGGTGACCAGCCGTAGCTGCGGCGCCGAGGTGAGGTAGCCCCGGCACGACGTCGCGACCTCGGCCGCCCGCAGCGTCCCGACGATCGATCCTCGGAGGGTGGTCGTGGCCGGCGCGCGGTCGAGGTCGAGCACCGAGACCGTGGGGCGGCTCTGCGGCGAGATGCCTCCGGCCAGCGGCGGCGTCGACCCGGCCGACTGCGACTGCACGCTCAGGGTGAAGTTGGCGCTGTCGTTGGCGCTGTAGGTCCCGATCCAGACCTGGTGGGCGCCCGGCGAGAGCGTGGTCTCGACCCGGGGCTGCGACGAGCCGCCCGAGTCGTCGTCGCAGCGGAAGGCGCCGCTCGCGTCGCGCACCACCATGGTCAGGTCGCGCGAGGCGGCGGTCACCAGCACCACCCGACGGTAGTCGGCGGCGTCGAGCACGAGGTGCGGCGCCGAGGGGATGTAGCCCCGGCAGTTGTTGCCGAGGGTGCTCGCGGCGACGATGCCTCCGGCGATGCCGGTGCGCGTCGCGACGGTGGTGGGCCCGACCAGCAGGAGCCGCCCGAGCGTGGGGGGCGCGGTCAGCGAGAGGGCGCTGTCGAAGGCCGCCGCCCCGGGCTCGCCGGTCTGCACCTGCAGCGAGAAGCCTGCGGTGTAGCGCTGGCGGTAGGTGCCGATCCACACGGGGTAGAGGCCCGGAGCGAGGGGCAGGTCGAGCAGGGGGTTGCTGCCCTGGCCGCCGTCGTCGTCGCAGCGGTAGACCCCGGAGGGGTCGCGCACCGCCATGGTGAGGTCCTGGCTGCCGACGGTGGTGAGCCGCACCCGCTGCATGGCCGTGACCCTCAGCGCGTACTGCGGCGCCACGGGGAAGTAGCCCCGGCACGAGGTGGAGACCGAGCCGCCGCGGACGGGACCGCCCGCGACGCCGGGGATCAGCCTCGACAGCGGCTCGGCCGCGCCGATGGGGATGGTCTCGACCGTCGCCTGGGCGGTGGGGCTGAGCGTGGTCCTGAAGACCGAGCCCCCGCTGGTGCTGAGCGCGACCACCGCGCCGACTCCCCCGAGGGCTGTCAGCGCCCCCACGATGACGATGGCCGCGACCGGACCGCCCGCCTTCCCGGACCCCGGCGGGGCCGGGCGGTACACGTAGGGAGGGGGCTGAACCGGGTAGGGCTGCTGCTGCGGCGGCACCGGGTAGGGCTGCTGCGGCGGCGGATACTGGGGCTGGGCGATGGTGCGTCCCGAGCGCACCTGACTCGTCGCCCCGCAGTACGTGCACTGCACCAGGCGCAGGCCCTCGACGACCGAGAGGGGCGCGCCGCACTTCTGGCATTCGACGATCACGCCGCGATCGTACCTCCTACCGGGGCGTCGTGCGGGCCCTCAGTGCGGCGGGCGCCCGAGCACCAGTCGCTTGTAGAGGTGGATCACCGTCACCAGCAGCGCGAACACCAGCGGCCCGAGGAGGAGGCCGATGAAGCCGAAGGCCCGGAGGCCGCCGATGATCGAGAAGAAGAGCACCACCGCGGAGAGCCGGGTGCCGCCGCTCATGACCAGCGGGCGCACGACGTTGTCGATGAGCGACACGATGAGCAGGCCCCAGAGCAGCATCACGACGGGCCGCCACAGGGGCTCGCCGCGGCTGGCGCGGAAGAAGAGGTAGGCCGTCGCCGGGGCCCACACGGTGGCCGGACCCACCAGGGGGATGAGCGCGAAGAGCGAGGCCGCGGCGCCCCAGAAGAGGGCGCTGGGGACCCCGGTGATCCAGAGGCCCAGGGCGGTGGCCACGCCCTGCGAGGCGGAGGTGACGAGCTGCCCCCGGAGGGTGCTGTCGATGACGCCCCGGAAGGTCGCGGCGATCTCGCGGTTGGACGAGGACGGGAGCGGGGAGAGCGAGGAGACCTCCTCCGTGAGCCGGTCGCCCTCGGTGTAGAAATAGAAGGACACCAGGAGCATCGCCAGGAAGCCGAAGGCCACGTTGGCGAGGCCCCCGAGGAGGCGCCCGCCGGAGGAGGCCACGAGGCCGGGCAGGCCGCGCACCGCGCCGAGCACGAGCTGCTGGAGGTTGATGGTGGCGGGGTTGAAGCCCGGGACGACCCGCCCTAGCAGGGCCAGCAGGCTCACCACCCGGGGGTTGGCGTCGAGCTCGCGGAGGTGCACGTGGCGCAGCGCCTCGACCAGCGACGAGGCCTGCTGGATGAGCAGCAGGAGCATCAGGGTGAGCGGGATGAACACCAGCAGGGTGATGCCGACGAGCATCAGCGCGGCGGCGATCTCCTTGCGGCCCTTGAGGCGCGCGACGAGCCGGAGGTAGAGCCGGTGGGTCATCGAGACGATCATCCCCGCGAGGAGGATGGGCGCGAAGTAGGGCATCAGGATGCGCCCCACGGTGGCGAGGATCACCCCGGCGAAGAGCGCGAAGGCGCCGAAGACCAGCACCCGGTGCTCGACGGGCCTCGGCATGACGGAGGCGCGGTCGTCGATCGGCTCGGGGGTCTTCACGAGACGCGCTTTGTAGTGCCATCCCCAGGGGGTGACCAGCCGAGCGTCCTCCCTGACGGTTCGGAGCAGGCGATCGGTGAGCGCTTCGGCGGGGCTGTCCGTTGCCAGGGCATCATCGGGTGCGCCGCCCATGGCGGTCGCCGAACCATGCGTCGCGCTCGGTCGGCCGCCGGCACGGGGCCGCGGAACCACAGGAAGACCTCCTCGCACCTGCCCACCGACTCCGCGTCCGGCGTCCCGTGGTGGACGAAGAGAAGCGGGGATGTGGTGCGTGGGTGCGACCCGTGCGAGCACCGTCGCGATGTCCGCCCGAAGCGTCCCCGTACTCGCCGCGCTGCTCCTGTCCGGGTGCTCCGACCCGTCGCCCGTCGCCTCCGCGGACGCAGCCCTCCCCGACGCGCCCTCCGCGGACGTCGCCTCGGCGGACGCGCCCTCCGCGGACGTGTCGCCCGCGGCGGCGTGCGCGAGCACCTTCGGGACGGCGCTGCCCGCGGGGTACGGCCGGCTCGACGGGGTGGTGCGGGCGGTGGTGACGCCCGCCGATACGCAGTGCGCGATGCCCAACCGGACGCACGTGGTGGTGCAGGTCGAGGCGGGCGGCGCGGTGTACCGGATGGTGGTCAACGTGGCGTCGACGGCGGCGGGGGTCGACCCGCGGGTGCGCTTCGCCGAGGTGGCGCACGAGCTCCCGTGGCCGGCGTGGGCGGAGGGCTTCCACGGCGACCAGCAGGTCGACTACGCGGCGACGCTGGGCCTGCACGCCGACGCGGCGCCCTTCGCGCCGGCCACCTCGGGCGAGCTCGTCGCGCGCGTGGCGGCGAGGGTGCGGGTCGGGGCGCGGGTGTCGATCTACGCCCAGGGCAGCGGCGGCAGCAGCGCCCACCTGGTGCACCGCAACGGCGACCGCGACGACGGCGCCATCGTGGTCGACCCCACGGGGAGCCCGCGGTTCATGGTGTTCCACTTCGATGGCCAGTCGTTCTGAACGGTGATTCGCACTCCAATGAAAATTAATATGGCTTGTGGCTTGACGGTCGTGGGGTTGTCCGGTTAGACATCGGGGTAGAGATTGCCGTCATGAACGTCACCCACCGATCCCAGCTCTCATCGACCAACGCCGCGGCGCTGCACGTTTCGTGCAGTTGTTGTCGCGGCAACGGTCGGCGTGGAGCCGTGATCGGACGTTCGCGGGGGTAACTGGCCCCGCGCCGATGACGTGAGGGTCCCATCGAGGCCCGGCTCCTCCCGACAAGGAAGAGCCGGGTCTCCTGCATTTGGGACATCGGGTGATGGCGCCGTCGCTCTGCTGGCGATGGTGTGGGTTGGATATCGGAAGAGAGTTCGCATCACACGCCGCCCACCAGCGTGGAGCCGTGGCCTGCAAAGCCGGGTAGACGGGGGCAGCACCCGTCGGCGTGTCCATTGGAGAAGGAAAGGAGGACGGACGAACGCATCGTACGAACGGAAGGGCCAGCCGACTGGCGACGGCACCCGCTTCGAAAGTGGGCGAGCGATGAGCCTTGGGGGTTCGACTCCCTCCCCTTCCGCCGTGTTTTCCCGATTGGAGGATTAGACATCTGGTGTGTCGAGCTCACTGCTAAGGAGCCACCCGCGAAATCGCGGGGAGTCGGTTCGAATCCGGCATCCTCCGCCTCGAAGATCGATCGCTGTACGAATGGAAGGGCACTCCGACTGGAGACGGGGCCGGGCTTGAACCCTGGCGGCGCACTGCCTTGGGGGTTCGACTCCCCCTCCTTCCGCGGTTTCTCCTGGAGGGTATGACATCAGGTCTGTCGAGCGCGTTGGAAGCGCGTGACCCGCGGCGACGCGGGCAGCCGGTTCGAGTCCGGCATCCTCCGCGATAGCCGGACCGGCAGCCGCTCTGTTCGCAGAGCCCGTCGAACCCGGGGTAGGCGCTCGCGCCCGCGCTGCCAGCCCACATGGAGGTTGAACCCGCTCACCTCCGCCATGCACGGTCAGCGGTAGACCACCGCGGCGGCGTCCGAGCCGACGAGAGTGAGCACGACCGGGCGCACGACGGGAGCGTGGAAGCGCTGCACCGCGACGCCCGTCCCGGCGGTGACGACCACGTCGTCGAGGCGGTCACCGTCGACGTCGCCGAAGCCGGCCAGGCCCGTGGAGTGCACGAGGCCGTTGGCATCGGGGGCCACCAGGTACGGGGTGGTCGAGAGGCCGGTGCTCGTGCCCAGGAACAACCCTGCGCGGAAGGCGGGGTCGATCCACGTCGCGATGACGTCGGGGTGGCCGTCTCCGTTGACGTCGCCCGCGGGCGCGACCCCGGCGCCCGGGAGCCTGTGGCCGGCCGTCGGCGCGGGACCGGAGGCGGAGCCCAGGAAGATCTCGACGGAGGGAGAGCGCGGGATCGCGAGGTCGTCGAAGCGGTCGCCGTTCACGTCGCCCACGGCGACCGGTTGGTTGACGTCGGAGAACACGCGCAGCGTCGTGTTCATGCCCGTCGGCGCGCCAGCGATGACCCGAAAGGTGTTCCCCCGTCCCACGATGAGGTCGGCGTAGCCGTCGTGGTTCACGTCGCCCGCCGGCGCCACCACGTCCGGGAGCGAGGCGTCGGCCTCGTCGAAGTGGGCACGCGTCAGGGGCGGAGCGAAGGGCGAGCGGCCGAGGAACACGTTCGCTCCGGCCTCCGCGATCAGGATGTCGTCGTTGCCGTCGCGGTTGACGTCGCCGACGTAGCTCAGGCCGCGGTACGGCCTGCTCGCCAGGCCCGAGCCGTTCACCGAGCGGGGGGAGTAGCCCGTCATGACCGGGCCGGACGCCGACCCCAGCACCACCTCGATCCGCGGGCTCCCCCCGGTGATGATGGGACCGATCACGCCGAGGTCCCGAAAGCCGTCGCGGTTGATGTCGCCGAAGCCAACGACGATGGAAGGCTCGACGGACATCGCCCAGGCGCCGAGGGCGGTCAGCCCGGCCGCGGTGCCACGATAGATCGTGGAGCCGTATGTGAGGTCGACGTGCCCGTCGTGGTCGATGTCACCGGGCCCCAGATACCTGTGCACGTCCGGGTTCGTGACCCTCAGGTCGAGGTACGACAGGCGCCCCAGCACGAGGCCCGAGCCAGAGCCGCGCGAGAAGTACAGGTCCGAGGCGTGGTTCAGGTGAGAGAGGGCGTCGTCGGTGCCGTCGCCGTCGACGTCGCCCGCGCCGAGCAGGTCCTGCACCGTCGCCGAGCCGAAGCCTGACACGATCGCCGCCACCGCCGCGGGCCCGGCGGCCCCGCCGGCGGCCACGTAGGCGGCGTGCGGGAGGAGGTCGCCGGTCGATCCGACGAGCAGGTCGTCGAAGCCGTCGCCGTTGAAGTCCCCGCCGCGCGACGCCACCCGCATGTACGCCGTCATCGAGCCCGCCACCGGGATGCCAGCGGGGGCGATCGAAGCCGCGCCCAGCACCACACGAGCGCCGCTCGTCGCGATGAACCCGAGGTCGCCGCGGCCGTCCCCGTTGAGGTCACCCGCGGGAGCGCTCGTGCGGTCGACCGCCACCGCGCGGGCGGCGTCGAGGCCCGACGCGGCGCCGCGCAACAGCTGACCGCTCCCTGATGCGCCGCCCGCGAGCAGCACGTCGGCGTAGCCGTCGCCGTCGACGTCGCCCGCGCCCATGACGGAGGACGTCGCGGACGTCGCGGCGACGTTTACCCGCGCCGGCGCCCCGAGGCCCGCGGCGCTGCCGGGGAAGAACCAGACGGCGTTGCCCGAGGGGTTGACCGCCACCACGTCGTCGAAGCCGTCGCCGTTGACGTCTCCCGCGCCGGTGACCGCCGAGCCGAGCCCGCTGCCGACGGGACCCGCGGCGACCGTCGGCGTCGACGAGAGGCCGGTCGCCGACCCCAGGTACAGGTACACGCCGTTGGAGCCGGGCGCCCCCACGACGACGTCGCCGTAGCCGTCGGCGTTGACGTCCCCGGCGTAGTCCATGGACTGGGCGAAGTGGGTGGAGTCGAGCGGCGCGACGTACGTCACGGGCGTCGCAGAGGGCCCCGCGGGCCCGCCCGGGAAGACCGATAGGGCGCGGTCGAGGACGGCCCCGAGGACATCGGCGTAGCCGTCCCCGTTGACGTCCGGACCGCCACCCCAGGGCCGCGCTCCAGCGATGGTTGCGGACGCGACACGGAGCCGCCAGGCCGGACCGACGGCGCCACCGGCGGCACCCTCTACGGCGCCGCGCAGCGCCCAGAACCATACGCCCGGCGCGAGGTCGACACCGGGAGCGCCAGTGGCTCCGACGGCGTTGAAGGAGACGCAGCCGACCGTCAGGGCCCGATCGCGACAGAGCGCGACCTGCGCGCCACCGACGCCCGCAGGCAGGGACCAGTGCAGGGCGGGACGCCGAGAGGGCACGTGCGAACCACTGATTGGCGAGACGGGGCGCGGCGCGGGAACATCGGGCGCGTGGGGAACATCGGGCGCGGGGGGAACATCGGGCGCAGCGACAACGTCGGTGGGGGTCGACCGGTCGAGCGGCACAGGCGCATCGAGAGCGCCGAGATCGGTCGGGACCGCCGCGTCGATCACCCGAGGAGCCGGCTCGTCGCAGGCCGCGAACGCCAGCACGATGCCCGGGAGGAGGAGCGACAGGCTTCGATGATCAGGCTGCATCGCGTGCGTGGTTGTGGCGGCGCCATGGACCATTCATGCAGCTCTTCCTCGGACACGCCTGCTGAAGTGGTCCAGTGGTTGGGGTTGACGTCGTCGAAGGCACTGGCTGATGGCGAGGGCGCTGCACCGGTCGCCAGCACCGGCGACGACGCGATGTTCGACGGGTTCGAGGGGGAGCCGGTGGTCGAGCCGTAGCTTGCCGTGGTGGCTACTTGTAGCTACCGCGAAACCATGCACGCCATCGGCATCAAGGCCCTGAAGAATCGACTGAGCGAGTTCGTCCGCCTCGCGGGCCGTGGGGAGACGGTCCTGGTGACCGACCGTGACCGGGTGGTCGCCGAGCTCGTTCCTCCGCGGGAGGGTCGAAGCCTGTCCGTCCCCGATGCCTTCCTGGCAGAGCTCGTTCGCCAGGGATGCGTGACGGCGCCGAGGTTCGTGTCCGTGACGCCGCCGCCACGCATCCCGGTGCAGCCCACCGAGGAGGCGCTGGCCGACCTCGCGCGCGACCGCGGGGAGCGATGATCTACCTCGACACCTCCGTCGCCCTCGCACACCTGCTGGGTGAGACCCGGCACCCACCCGACAGCCTCTGGCAGGAGCCGCTGATCAGCAGTCGGCTTCTCCAGTACGAGTGCTGGACACGCCTCCATGCCTCCGGGAGGGTGGATACCCACGGCGCCGCGCTGCGCGACCTGCTCGACCGCGTCGCCTTCCTCGAGATGACGCCCGCCGTGCTCGCCAGGGCCATGGAGCCGTTTCCGGTCGTCCTTCGGCCCCTCGACGCCCTGCACCTGGCATCTCTCGAGTTCCTACGAGCCCAGGGGCAGCCGGTTCGCCTCGCTTCCTATGATGATCGGATGTGCGAGGCAGCGACTCGCCTCGGGTGTCCCCTTGTCGCTTGATCGCCGCGCCCAGAGCGCCCACGTCGGCGCCGCAACCACCTTCGTGGACAACCCCGTGGGGCCGGAGTCGGGTTCGATTGTACGCTTTCGACTCCCCTCACACCTCCTGCTCCCTGCCTTGTTGGCGGCCTGCGGCGCGCGCACGGGCCTCACGCCGTCGTCCTCCCCGGAGTGCTCCATCCCTGACGCAGCAACGCCTCCTGCGCCGCCGACGCAGCCCGAGCCGGGCGGGCTCGCCTGCACGCGAATCGGATGCTCCGATGAGATCTCGATCACGATCCGCGACGCTCGGGGGCAGGAGCTCACGCCGGCACGGTGGGTCGTGGGCCTCGACGGCGCGCGCTTGTCCGAGACGCGGTGTGGCTCGGACTTCGACCTGGCCGGCAGCTCGATCACGTGCCTCGACGGCTCGCTCCAGGTCTCCTTTCTGGGGGACTCGCGACCCCTGCCTTCTGTGTTGGAGGTGAGCGTCACAACCGCTGCGGGGCTCCACGTCGACGCGTGCGTCGCGCCGACCTACCGCCTCGTTCAGCCCAACGGACCGGGTTGCGCCCCGATCTGTCGGCAGGCGCGCATCGAGCTGATCGCGCGCTGACCCGCCCGACGCTGCTCCTCGGTCCACCGTCGCGTAGAAGCTGTATCCGTGCTCGCACGGATAGCCCACCATCGTCGGCACATGAACGCCCGCCTCTTCGTCGCGCTCGCTGCACTGCTCCCGCTCGCGTGTCGCCGCGCCCCGCCCATCGTCCCGCCCGTGGCCCCGCCGCTGGCCCTCGATGCCAGCGCGACCGCTCCGCCCGACGCTCTGCCCGATGCCACCCTCGTCGGCGCCCTGCCCACGACCGAACCCTCGCTCCCCGACACCGCACCGATGGACCCGGGTTGCCTCGCGTGGTCACCCCGGCGTCACCTCGCCGCGTGCCTCGTCGGCCAGAGCGGCTCCAACCTCAACGCCGACACCGTCTGGCACGTCGCCTTCCGCGGCGAGACGGATGAGCGCGCCGTGAGCCTGGTTCCCGTGACCGACGCGGGGTACTTCGACGATCCGCACACCGTCGCGACGCCGCCCGGGGTGCGCGCCCGGCTGCGCGCCCGCTTCCTCACCGACGGCTTCGTCGACCTGCGCCCGCTGCGCCGCGAGCTCTCCGCGGAGCCCTTCGAGTGGGCTCCGGGCGCGACCGTTCGAGTGGTCCATCGGCGCACCTTCGGCGGCGGAGAGAACGCCGCCGAGCGAGGCACCGACCGGGTCGAGCTGCGCTGGCAGCCCGGCGGACCCCGACTCACGCTCACCGCCTGGGAAGACCGCCCCGTCGCCGAGCCGCGGATCCGGGCGTACGTGATCCCCGGCGGGCGCTACCTGGTGCTCGACGCGGTCGGAGCGTACGGCGACGAGGGAGAGTACGGCGTGCACTCGCTGGCGTGGCGCTGCGACCGCGAGACGCGCACCTGTCGGTGACGGCGTAGCCCCGACGGGCCCCCTGGCCGGGCGTCACGACCGCCGCAGGTAGATCATCCAGCAGGTCACGCCGACCAGCACCGCGCCGCCGACGATGTTGCCCAGCGTGACCGGCAGGAGGTTCATCGCCATCCGGGAGACGGTGAGCCACTCCGGGGTGGCGTCGAGCGAGGCCGCCCGCAGCACCGTCGGCTCGCGCGCCGCGAAGAGCGCGACGGGCAGGAGGTAGAGGTTCGCGACGCTGTGCTCGAAGCCGACGGTGCTGAACGCCGCGATGGGCGGGACCACGGCCATCATCCGATCGGTCGTGGTGCGCGCGGAGAGGGCCATCCACACCGCGAGGCACACGAGGACGTTGCAGAGCACCCCGAGCGTGAAGGCCTCGACGAAGCTCTCGTGCAGCTTGCCGTTGGCGATCGCGATGGCCGGGGATGAGTCGTCCAACGCGGCACCCTCGCTGGCGCAGATCCGCTCGGGTTTACGGAGCATCCAGTGTACGAAGCACGCGCTCCCGCGAGCATTGGCGGGAGTGCCCGGGACGCCACCTTGGCAGCAACGGGAGGGGGCCTGGGGCGGAGAGGTCGTTCGGTCGCCGCGGTGCTGATCCGTGCCCGGGAGAGCGCCGCGTTGCTCTCTCAATGCCCTCCATCCCGCGGTCATGGCGTCACGAACGTGCGCGCGGCCGCCCGGTATGCCGCCTCAGTCGAGCCGCTCGACGGCGGGCATCGACCACGTGCCGCGCAGCGCCTCGGGTCTGGGCCAGTAGAGCCGCGCGTTCAGCAGAAAGGGCGCCCCCGCGCGCACGGGCAGCCAGTTGGCGCGCGCTTCTCCGCGGGGGGGCGTCGCCTGCACCCAGAGGTCGAGCGAGCCGTCGGGGTTGGGGCGCAGCGCGTCGCGGTCGCCCACCGCGAAGCGTCCGGTGCCGGTGTCGAGCAGCGCCTCGTCGGCGCCGTAGGCCGTCACCGACCAGAAGGCGTTCACGGGCGGCAGCGCACCGGCCGCGAAGTGAATGCGGTACCGATGGCTCCCATCGAGGGCGTCGCCGCGGGCGTCTACGCGAGCGTTGGGGTACATCGCGTCGACGGGGAGGTTGGCCCCGAGGCCCGCCATCGCCACCGCGCCGCGCACCGCGTAGTTCGTGCCGTAGCGCCCGAGGATCGATGGCGGCGTCGACCAGCCTCGCACGAGGTTCGGCGGGTTCTGTAGGCGACGCGCGATGGCGCGGTCGGCGACCCAGCGGCCGATGCTCGCGCTCCAGCGGTCGAGCGCGTTCCAGCGGAGCGGGCGACCGGGCGCGACGCCCAGCGCGGCGAGCCGTCGCATCATGGGCGCGTCGGCGGGCGTCGGCGGATTGTCGACCATGAGCGCGGCGAGGCGCGTGAAGAAGGCCTCGGTGCTCATCGCGCGCACCTGCTCCACCGGCGGAGCGGGGCGCTGCGAGGCGGGGCGCCACGCGGGCGTCGCGCGCGGCGCGAGGGGGCGCAGGGTGACGGCATCTTGCAGGCGGTGCACGAGGGGGTAGTCCGCGGCGCCGTTGGTCTGCGTGCGACCGATGAGCCACACGATGCGCGTCGGCGCGCGGAGCACGGCGAGCCCGTCGGGAGGTGTTCCCTGCCACGCGGGGCCCACGAGGAGGTAGCGGCCGCCCGCGGTGCCCGCGGTGCGCGTGCCGGGCGAGGCGAAGACGTTGGTCCACGCGTCCATGAAGGGGAAGAGCTCGTAGCGCACGGCGTTGGGGGCCATCTCGAAGACGAAGGGCCCGTCGTTCATGTCGATGAAGGCCGTGGTGTAGAGCGTGTCGACATTGGGCCGCACCACGCCGCGAAAGCGCGCGTCGGGAAACGCACGCACGCGGAGCAGCGCGTTCGTGTGGCCCACGGTGAGCGCCGCGGCGGCGCGGGTCACGTCCATGATGACCAGGGGGTAGCCGAAGACGTAGGCCCGCGCGCCGTCGAGGGCGACCTTGAGGAGCACCCCGAGCACGATGACCGTGAGCGCGAGGAGCACCCGCGCGGAGCGTCGGCTCCGGTTCGGTACGAGGGGGCTCGGCTCGCGCATCCGGTGAGGGTCGCGCGGTCGCGAGCGTGGTGTACAGGGCCGCTCGGCGCTGCCTGAGACGCAGTCGGGCATCGGGCTCCGTGAGCGCAACCATCACGCGCTGGAGCCCGGAGCGCGCCCCGAGGAGGCCGTCCGCCCCGAGGCCCTCTCGCAGGCGTGGCGCCCCTGGCGCAGCGACGCGACGCTCCACCTCCGGCGGGGGCCCCGACGGCTGAGCGGAGCCCCCCTGGCGCCCCCGGCCCGGCCGTGGTGAACCTCCGCGCCATGTCGATCACGGAGGGCGGCCCCGGGCCGCACGCGCTGCGACGCACGGGCCCACTCTTCCTGCTGGCGGAGTTCTTCGCGGTGGCGGGGGCCTTCGTGGCGCTGAGCGTGGCCGCGGGCGACCCGGCGACGGAGTGCGGGTGGTGCGAGACCAACGCCTTCGACGCCGCCGTGCGCCGGCTGCTGGTGATGCGCGACCCGCACCACGCCGCCCTCGGCAGCCACGCGCTCTCGATGCTCGCGGCCCCGGCGTTGGCCTTCGGGGCGGTGATCGTCCCGGCGCTGGTCGCCCGGCGCGGCCGCCACGGCCTCCAGGACAGCGCCATCATCCTCAACGCCTTCCTCCTGGTGACGGGCCTCGCGGACGGCGCGAAGAAGCTCACCGACCGGCAGCGGCCCGGGGTGTTCCACGGGCGCGTGGGCGAGATCGAGGCCAGCGCCGCGCCGCTGGAGCACTTCATGTCGTTCTTCTCCGGGGACACCGCCTGGGCGTTCGTGTTCGGCGCCGCGGCCGCCACCCTGGCGCACCTCCGCGGGTACCCGGGCGCCCGCCGCGTGGCCCTCGCGGGCGCCGCCCTCGGCGCCGGCACCGCCCTCCTGCGCGTCGCCGCCGACATGCACTGGGCCACCGACGTCCTGGCCGGCGCCGCGGTCGGCACCGCCGTGGGCGTCGCGATCCCGTGGCTCCTGCACCCGCGCGCACCGCACCCCCGGGCGCCGGGCGGGAACCCCTGAGCGCCGGCCGGGAGCGCGGGTATCCCCAGACCCCCCGTGCGGCCCTACGCGCTGCCCTGCCCTCGTGACCCTCGTCGGACTGTTCCTGCTCGTCGGATGGGTGTGGGCCCGCGACGAGGAGCGCCGCGGCGTCGACGCGCTCGACGCGGGGGGGGCGACCCGAACGAGCGCGGGTCGGGCGTGGGGCGGACCCCCTCGCGGAGGGGGTGCTTCCAGCGGACGACGGAGGCTCCGATGACGGCGCAGAGCACCGCCATGACCAGGGTGATCCAACGGGTTCAGCGTGACATCACGGTTGCGTCGCCGGAGACGACAACGCCCCGGCCGACGCGCGGCAGTTCGTCCTTCCCCGCCGCGCCCGCGGTCCTCGATTGCGTCGCCGCCGCCTCGCGGTCTACGACCGTGCGGTGGCGCCCGGCATCGACCTCCAGCTGCTGGGCCTGCGCGCGGCGTCCCTGCCCCTCACCCTCATCGTGCTGATGGTGCTCGCCGTCCCGGTCGCGCTGCCCTCCGCGGCGGTCGAGCTCGGGCGCCTCCCGACCTGCCGCCGCCGCGACGCCCTCTTCGCCGCCGCCCTCTTCGCCGTCGCGCTCGCGCTGCGCACGGCGCTCGGCTCGCACGCGCTCATCCACGAGAACCACCACGGGTACCGCTACCTCGCGTGGTCGTCGGCCCTCAACGTGCTCGCCGACGCGCACGGCGTCCCGTCGGCGCACCTCGTCCTCGTCCGCCTGGCCGGTGGGGGCGACTCCGGGGCCTTCGCCCTCGGTGCCGTGCTCTCCGCCGTCGCCGCGGTCGCGCTCGCGGCCTACACCGCGCAGGTCACCCGGTCGCGCCTCGCGGGCGCCGCCGCCGGCGCGCTGCTCGCGCTGCAACCCCTCGCCATCGCCCTCGCGACCACCGAGGAGTTCATGGTCTCCGCGTCGGCGCTGTGCCTCGCGGGCGTCGCGCTGCTCCATGTCGGCGCCGCGCGCGGCCTCCGGGCGACCACGGCCCTGGGCGTCCTGTGCCTCTCGCTCGCCGCGTGCGCGCGGGAGATCACGCTGCCCCTCGCCGCGCTCGCGGTGCCCGCGATGCTCTCCGCGCGCCGCCCCGACGGCACCACCCCGTGGCGCGCGACCGCGGCGGTGGTCGCGGCCATGACGGCGCTGCTGCTCCCGCAGGCGGCGCGGGTGGTGGCCGCGTGGCGCGCGCTGCCGTCGACGCCCGGCTACATGGGCGCGCCCAACCTGCCGTGGTCGGATGGGCTGCACCGCAACGCGGCGTGGGTGGGCTGGATGGAGCCGTACATCCCGCGCGCCGAGGGCTGGGCCATGGTGCTCGCGCTCGCGGCGCTCGTCGCGTGGAGCCTCCGCACGAAGGACGCCCGCCTCGCGCTCGGCGCCGCGGTGGTGCCGCTGATCGCGCTCGCGCAGGGCGGCCTCGTGCGCACCGGGTGGTTTCCCACCGGGCTGCGCCACCAGCTGTTGTCCATGGCGATGCTGCTCATTCCGGTCGGGTGGGCCGTCGCCGCGGGGGCCGCGCGCCTCCCGCCGACGTGGCGTCGCGGCGCGCTCGCGGCCGTCGTCGCGCTCGCGGCCGTCGCGCTCTGGCGCCGACCCGCGGGCTACCGCATCGACGCCCCGCACACGCGCGAGTACCGCTTCTTCCACGACGCCCTCGCGACGCTCCCGGCCGACGGCTCCGTGGTGGAATTCTCCGACGAGCCGCTGCCCCACGTCGGCGCGGGCTGGGTGCGCGCGCAGCGCCCGCGGTGGGGCGCCGTCGACGCCGCCGCGCTCTCTCGGGAGCCTCCCCCGGGGCCGCTGTTTCTGCTGCTCGACCGCGTCTGCTTCGTCGACCCCGCCCGCTTCGAAGGCACCGCCCGTCCCGGCTCGGTCGTTCCCCGCGCCACGCCCTTCGGTCGCATGCTCCCGGAGTGCGCCGACGCCCTCGCCGCGCTCCCGTGGCGCACCGTCGCGATGCGCTCCATCTCCCGCGCGACGCCCCGCACCTACGACATCCCGAGCACCGACCCCGTCGCGCACCTCGCCATCCTCCGGTGGGACCACCCGTGACGCGCCTCGCCCTGCTGCTGTGCCTCGCGCTCACGGCGTGTCGACCGACCCCCGAGGCGTGCGTCGACTGCGTGCTCCCGCCCGGTCAGGAGCCCGCCGTGGTGGTGATGCTCGGCGGCCGCGACACCCTCGGCGACGGGTGCCGGCTCGACCGCGCACGCATCGAGGGAGCCGTCGTGCGGGCGTTCTACCGGTGCGCCCCGGGGGAGGTCGCGCTCACGCTGCACCACGTCGGTCGGGCGCCCCGCGGGGCTTCGCGCGCCGGGGAATTCGCGCTGTCGACGGACGACCCGCGGGCGCGCCCGACGGGGCTCTTCGACGCGCTGCGGGCGCGGGTGCAGGCGCGCGGAGCGACGGTGCGCTGGGCCTCCGCGCGGCGCGACCGCGAGCACCACACGGTGGTGTCGGCGCGCGGGGCGTGGCTGCTCGCTCTGGCGCTCGGGGTGGCGATCGCCGCGCGGTCCGCGGTCGGTCGTCGCGGGGCTGCTACTCCTCGTCGGTCGGTACCTCGTCGTCTTCGGGGTGATGGAAGGGCTACGCCTCTCGAATGACCTCCACCTGCACGCTCGGCGGCGGGGCGGCGCGGGCCACCGCGACGGGCGCGGCGACGATGGGTTCGGGCACCTCGAGGGTCTCGTCGAGGGTGACCGCGCGGTTGACCGTGACGCGCAGCCGGGCCTCGCGGCGGGTCAGCGGCGGGCGCACGCCGGCGGTGTTAGGGGGATGAGTCGTCCAACGCGGCACCCTCGCTGGCGCAGATCCGCTCGGGTTTACGGAGCATCCAGTGAACGAAGCACGCGCTCCCGCGAGCATTGGCGGGGGCTCCCGGGACGCCGCCTTGGCGCTACCAACGGGTCGTCCCTCAGGCGGGGCGCTACAACTCGGAGGAGCTGGGCCTCGACCTGGCGGTGCAGGGCGGGTCACTGCGGTTCTTCTACGGAATCGGCGAACTCATCGGCTCCGACGACCTCATCGGCCGCCTCACGGGCATGGTGGAGGGCCTCACCGCGAAGGCCGACGCCGCGGAGGTGGAGACGCTGCGCGGCGCGGTGCTGACGGTGCTCGAGGTCCGCGGCCGAGGCGCTGGTCGCCGACGCGGAGTGACGAGCGCGGCGTCGTCAGCGCGCGACGACGCAGGGCCACTGGGGCGCGCGGTGAAGGCCGCGCCAGGCGCATGATGAACCACCCACTGTACGAGGCGGGTCGTGACCACGCCGGTCGCCGGGCGTAACGTCGACGTCGTGCGACGGTTGCGCTGGGCTCTCTGCATGGTGTTGGCGGGGTGCAACGAGCCTCCGCATCCGGCAGTCGCGTTCGACGATGCAGTCGATGCGTCCGTCCATGATGCCGATGTCCTGTCCGATCCCTTCAACTGCGGCGAGGCCGGCGTCGTCTGCCGCTCACCCAGCGGCAACTTCTATCCCATCTGCGTCGACGGCCGCTGCACTGTTGCGTGCCTCCCCCAAGGCCATGCCACGTGTGACCCTGCATTCCCCTGCGCGGTCGACCTCTCGAGTGATGTTCGCCACTGTGGGAGCTGCGGAGTCGACTGTGGCGTGGACCGGTGCGTCAGCGGCACCTGCTACCCCTGCCCCGTCGGCTGGGCCACCTGCAATCCCAACGCACCTCGAAGCTGTGGGACACACCTTCGGTCCGAGGAAAATTGCGGCGCATGCGGCCGCGTCTGCCCTCCGAGTCAGCGATGCTCCGATGACGGCGACTGCGTCGACTGTCCGGAGGGCCACTCCGCGTGTGGTGCCCGACGCTGCCAGGACCTCCGCACCGACCGTCAGAACTGCGGGCTGTGCGGACGGGTCTGCGGGGCCGAGGAGGTCTGCGACGCCGGGAGGTGCGGCCCATGTCCTGCCGGCCAGACGTTCTGCGGAGGCACCTGCTTCGACCTCCAGACCAACGACGCGAACTGCGGCTCCTGTGGTCACCAATGCGATCTCTTCAACAGATGCGTCGCTGGAGCCTGCATCGAGGGTCCCTGTCCCGCCGACACCGATCGTTGCGGCGCCAGTCGGATGTGCGTCTCCGTGCTCGATGATCCGTACAACTGTGGCGCGTGCACGCAGACCTGTTCGAACGCGGACATCTGCAGTGAAGGCACCTGCCTCCCGTGCCCGGCAGGGCTCGCGCGCTGTGACGGTGGCAGGAACTGCAGGACCTGGCTCCTGGACGATCCGAACAACTGCGGCGCCTGTGCACATCGGTGCACGAACGCGGAGGTCTGCAACGCGGGGGCTTGCGTCCCATGCCCGGCAGGGACCGCTCGCTGTGACGGAGGTCCGACCTGCAGCACTCCGATCCTCGACAATCCGAACAACTGCGGCGCCTGTGCACATCGGTGCACGAACGCGGAGGTTTGCAACGCGGGGGCTTGCGTCCCATGCCCGGCCGGGACCGCTCGCTGTGACGGAGGTCCGACCTGCAGCACTCCGATCCTCGACAATCCGGACAACTGCGGCGCCTGCGGCTCCCTTTGTCGGGACGACTGCAGGACGAGCCGTACCTGCCACGGATCGGCATGTGTGGGCACATGCCTCCCGGGCTTTGCGACCTGTTCCTCTGGGGTTCCATGCGGGGCGGAGCTGGCGTTCGACGACGCCAACTGCGGCGCCTGTGGTCATGCCTGTGACGGCGCCACGCGGTGCGTCGGCGGGGTCTGCGTCTCGTTCGACGTCCGTCTCATCGCGCCGTTGTCGACCTCGATCCTCGGCGGGCGGCGGCCTCGCCTCCGCTGGCAGCGAGCATCTGGTGTCGACGGCGTGCGGCTTCAGCTCTGCGCCGATCGTGCGTGCTCGCATGTCGAGTCGACGCAGGATCTCTTCGTCGATGAGTTCCGCCCGGCGGCCGTGCTGTCTCCCGGCGTGCACTTCTGGCGGCTCTTCGCGCGTCGCGGCACCGTCGTGGCCTCGAATCCATCGCCCGTCTGGGAATTCGTCTTGCCGGCTGTCGACGGCTCCCGGGGGGTCGTCGACCATGTCCGCGACGTGGACGGTGACGGCGTCGCCGACGGGATCACGAACACGTACGAATCGGATCAATGGGTGCTGACGGTCGTGCCATCGTCTTCACCTTCGACTCCGCAGGTCCGCCGCGGCATCGCGTATGAGACGCGAACGATCGCCGGGACTGTCACTCGTATCACCGATGTCGTGTATTTCGGGTGTCCTGGCGATCTCGACGGCGACGGCTTCGGCGATCTGGTCGGGACCGACAACCGTACGACCAACGACGGGACGACTTTCCCCGGGACTCCTCTCCCGATGTCTGCCAGGTTCATGTTCCTGCGCGGAGGCGCGCCCACGATTGCGTGTGAACCTGCATCCGAGCCCGTACCGGGCGCGAGCAGCGTGGAGTGGTCGACCCCCGGTGACTTCGACGGGGATGGATCGCTCGACCTGATCATGCGGTACTACAACCCTGAGCCGCGGGGGACGTCGACGTTGTGGGCCCGGTTCAATGGACAACTGCCCGCGAGCGTCCAGATCCCGCTGGACCTGCCGTCCGACACCACTCCCGGGAGTGTTCGCGGTGGCGATTTCGATGGCGATGGAGCCATGGACCTGGTCGTTCGGATAGAGAATCTCCCATTGAGAAGTCTCAACGGGATAAGGATCTATCGATATGTCGGACCGCACCACGATTACCCATCGATCATGAGCCTGCCACGGTACTGCGGAGACGTCGCGATCAGTTATTATTTTGGGGATGTTTCGATCACTGACACCAACGCTGACGGCTATGATGACATCGTCGCCGGGGCAGTTCGCGGCGGCACAGTGACGTTCCCGGGAGGCGCCGGGGGACTTTCCACAACACGTTGTACATATACTCCTCCGCCCTGACTTCGCCTTTACCACTTGCAGCGGCCAACATCGCCCCATCGAAGGCCCTCGCCAGCATCACGCAGTGTGATTGAGGGGTAGGAGCTACAGCGGCAGATCCACCCATCCGGTCGGCGTGACCCTCCCGGCGGTCGTTGCCCCACTTGCTTCTCCCGCGCGCTCGGTCCCCGCCTACCCGCAGCGCAGCGCCCGCTGCCGCGCCCGCGCGTCGTCCGCGGCGCCCGGGAAGACCACCGTCGTCGTCGATCGCACGACGAGCACCCCGACGAGGTCGAGGCGCCCGTCGCCGGTGACGTCGGCGGCCGTGCGGATCTCCACCTGCGCCGTCTCGGGATGCGCGTACCGCCAGCCGCGGGTCCAGGGGGGATGAGTCGTCCAACGCGGCACCCTCGCTGGCGCAGATCCGCTCGGGTTTACCGAGCATCCATTACTCGTAGTACCCGCTCTCGCGAGCGTTGGCAGGAACTCCCGGGAAGCCGCCTTGGCGGTCCGACGACACCTTCGAGGGCCTCGTCGGCGGCGAGATTCCGGCCGCGAGCATGATCGCCGCGACGGAGACGCTGGTCATCGGGTCCGACCTGATGAGGCTCGTGCGGCGGCTGATCCTCTCGATCACCGACCTCGACCCTGACGACGATGGCAACTGCCGGTCGTTCTCGGCGGCGGTGGCCTTCGACGGGCGCGCGGCGTTCACAGACTCTGTGAGTGCGTTCACAGACTCTGTGACCGTCCGACCTGACCTCGACCGCTCGGGACGGCGCTCGTGCTGTCGCGGGAGGCGCGTCCCGCGTAGAGTCCCGCGCGATGAGAACCGTGGGGATGGGGACCCTGCTCGCGCGCCTGGTCGCGCTGGCGCTGCCGCTCGCCGGATGCTGCGAGACGACGCACCACACCGCGTACGTCGACGCCGACGGTGGCACCGTCGCCGGCCCCGCGAGCGGCGACGCTGGTGTCGGTGACGCCGCGACGACCGGGCCGCTCAACTGCCAGGCGCTCTGCCTCCAGCCCATCATCGGCCGGTGCCTCGGCTGGGAGATCGAGTCCTGCGAGCGAGCCGATCCGTCGGGCGCCACGATCGCCTGCCGTTACGTCGACACGCAGTGCCCCGACATGCTCCCGCTTCCCAGGACGACCTGCGGTCGGCGCACCGACGGCGTCGCGCCCGCGAGCGCGGTCGGTGACGATGCGACCGGTCGCGCGCTCGCGCAGATGGCGGCGCTCGAGGCGGCGTCGATCCCGGCGTTTGCGCGGCTCGGGCGGGAGCTCGCCGCGCACGGTGCGCCCGCGTCGCTGCGACGTTCGGTCGAGCGCGCGCGACGCGACGAGGTGCGCCACGCGGCGACGATGCGCGGCCTCGCGCGAGCGCACGGCGCGGCCGTGGGGAGGGTGACGGGCCGCGCCGCCGGCGGGGTGCGGCCGCTCGCGACGCTGGCGATCGAGAACGCCGTCGAGGGGTGCGTGCGCGAGACCTGGGGCGCGGCGGTGGCGAGGTTTCAGGCCGAGCGCGCGGTCGACCCGGCGCTGCGTCGGGCGATGGCGACGATCGCGCGCGACGAGGCGCGGCACGCGGCGCTCGCGTGGCGGGTGCACGTGTGGGCGCAGACGAAGCTCGACGCGACGGCGCGGGCGGCCTGCGCGCGGGCGCTGCGCGAGGAGGTGAGCGCGTTGCGGCGCGAGCTCGATGGGTGCTTCGACGACGCGACGGCGCGGGCGCTCGGCGTACCGACGGGCGCGGCGGCGCGGGCGCTGGCGGGCGCGATCGACGGCGCCCTGTGGGGCCGGGCGTGAGCGCGCGGCGCGCGGCGGCGCTGTCGCTGTCGACGGTGCTGATGGGCGCGGCGGGGGCGCAGGCTGATCCGCGCTTCACGGTGACGTGGCACCCGCTCGCGGCGCTCTCGTACGGCTGGCAGTTCGAGTTCGAGGCCGCGCCCTCGCGCTGGATCTCCGTGCACGCGACGCCGACCACGGTGTTCACCGTCGACGATGGGGTCCCTCGCCCGCTGGGCTTCGCGATGGATGTCGGCGTGCGGGCGTTTCCGTTCGCGCGCGCCCCGTCGGGCTTCCTGCTCGGCGCGCACGTCGGCGCCGCCACCTGGAACGTCGCGGGCCTCACGCCCACCGCGGACGGCCTCGCGCTGCGCGGCGGCGTCACGGTCGGGTACACGTTCGTGTTCGCGCGACGTTTCGTGCTCTCGGTGGGCGGCGGCGGGGAGTACGTGCGCTTCACGTCGTCCCGGCAGCGGGCCGAGAGCGACGGGTGGGTGTGGCCCTTCGTGCGCCTGGCCGCGGGCGTGGCGTTCTGATCGGCGCGGGCGGCGCCAGCGCAGGGCCCCGTCAGCGGCGCGCCCGGGGCCGTACCCGTCGTCGTCGCATCGCCCACAGCGCCGCGCTCGCCACCAGCGCGACGCCCGCGCCGATCAGAACGCCTCGTCGCACGCGTCGACGCACCCGCCCGCGCGGCACTGCTGACCGAAGGGGCACGTCACACCCTCGCAGAGGCCCACGCAGGCGCCCGCACGGCAGCGTTGTCCGGTCGGGCACGCGACCGACTCGCACGCGTCGTCGACGCACGTCTCGCGCGCGGAGCACACGCGCCCGGCAGGGCAATCACGGCCGGTCGGACAGCGGGCCGCGCACCGCCCTCGATCGCAGACCTCGCCCTCGCCGCAGAGGGCTGCGCTGTCGTCGACGCGCCCGTCGCAGTCGTTGTCGAGGCCGTTGCAGCGCGCGACCTGCGGTCGCCGCAGCGCTTGGCAGTACGTGTCGAAGCTCCCGCGGCAGCGCGTGACCCCGTCGGCGCAGACGCCCGCCCGACCGGGGACCACGCACGGCGTCCCTGCGCCGAGGCACCCGACGCTGTCGGAGACGCCGACGATGGAGAGGCGATGGAGCCCGGCCTCGCCGCCGGGGACGTTCGAGGTCTGGCAGAGTTCGCCGATGGCCGCGGTGCGCCAGGTCGGGAGCGCGTAGAAGTTTCGTCGGTTGCCCGCGTCGAAGCCGACCTGGGCGTGGGCGCCGTCGGCCCCGGCGGTCCATTCGCAGCGGTGGTAGCGAAACTCGAGGTCGACGCGGTCGACGTTGGGGCAACGGAACGACGTCGTCACGATGAGCTGGAAGTCGTGGCGCGCGCATCGGGGTGCGGACCGGCATAGGAGCCGTCGTCGCTCGGATGCACGCAGTGCTCGGCGAGACCGTACCCGTCGGGTCCGCCGAAGCCGCGCAGCAGCGGGATCGCGCCGACCGGGGAGATCCGCAGCGCGAGGGTGGCCGCGACGAGCAGTGGGGTCGGGCGCATGGGTGAGCGCGCACCGTCGCACGAGCGCGAGCGGGTCGAAAGCGAACGCCGGGCGTCGTCACCTCCCCTCTCCCGCGCTGGCCCCCGCGTTGCAGCTACGATGACCATGCGACGTCTCTCTCGCGGCTGCGCGGTCGTGCTGCTGGCCGGATGCCTCGACCGCGAGCCCATCGCGGCGCCGTCCTGCGTGCACGCCGACGTGCAGCTGCATCTCGCGAACAACGGCCCCAACCGGCTCGACCTCCTTCTCGTGCTCGATGACTCCGCGCCGATGGGTCCCCGCGCGGCGGCACTCTCCCGCGCGCTCGCCGGCGTGGCCGAGGCCGTCGTTCACCCGGTCGGCGCGGAGGCCCTCGCGAGCGCCCACGTCGCGGTCGTCTCCGCCGACCTCGGAACCCACGGCACCGCCGTCGCGGGCTGCACCGACGCGGGCGACGACGGCGCGTTCAGCCCGCGGGCGTGCCCCGCCGCGCGGGTTCCGCTGCCGGCCTTCCTGCGCTTCGGCACCGACGAAGACGACTCTCCGCAGGGCCTCGCGGACTTCGCGTGCGCGACCGACCTCGGCGCCGAGGGCTGCGCCGTGCAGCAGCCGCTGGAGGCCGCGTGGCGCGCGCTGACCGTTCACGCCGCCCAGCCCGGCGCCGACCCGGCCGCGGGCTTCCGGCGACCCGACGCGTGGCTCGCCATCGTGGTCATCTCTCCGCAGGACGACGCCTCGGTGCGCGACTGTCGCCGCGCCGACCCCGGCGCGCCGTGCGACGACGCGACCGACGTCTTCGACCCGGCGAGCTCGCGCTGGGCCGAGGCCTCCCTCCGCGACCGCCTGACCCGCTACGCCGACGGATCACCGCAGGACCCCACCTGGTCGCTCGATCGGTACATCGAGCGCAGCCACCCCGACCGGGGATTCACCGGACTCCATCCCTTCCACCCGGAGCGAGTCGTCTTCGCGGTCGCGACCTCCGTTCCGCTCGACCCGCCGACCACGCCGTGGGGCACCGTCGACTGGGACGCCCTGCTCGCCACCGCGACGGTCGAGCGCCCGCTCCCACGACGGCTCATCGAGACGGCGCGCCGCTTCGCCGAGACGTACAACACGGGCTTCCTCCTCTCGATCGAGCGCGACGACTACGCGCCGCTGGTGCGCCCGCTGCTCGATCGACTGCTCGCGACGCCATGGGGGCGATGCCTCCCGCTGGTTCTTCCGACCCAGGCATCACCGACGTGCTGCGATCCCATGGGGCGACCGCTGGGCTGCGTAGAGCCACCGTCGTGTCGCGATCCGACCGCGACGACGGTGCGCTGCGACGTGACCGAGCTGCTGAGCGCGACGACCGACCCGGCCGAGTGGTGCACGGCCGCGCACGGGCGACGGCGCGTGGCCGACCGCGAGGGGCACGCCGCGTGTCGCATAGACCAGATCCCCGTGCCGGCCGGAACCTCCCCGCCGCGCGGCGCGCACGGGTTCTATTCGGACACCGTCCGCGACGCGCAGACGCAGTGTGCGCAGCGCATCTCGTATACCCGCGGCGATGGCTTGCGGCCGCGCAGCCAGGCGGTCCTCGACTGCGTTCGCGCCACGCCCGACGGCTGTTGACGGCGCCTACCGGCGTTGGCGATCGGTCGCCGCGCCGGCCACGCGGTTGCCTGCGTCGTCACGCCCCGGCGGGCGGCTGCGCCGACCCCCACTCCGAAGCTCCGGCCCTCAAAGGGGGCCCTTGCCCGCGCATGGGGCACTGTGGCTCCCTCGCGCCCGTCATGGTGGTCCCTTCGCAGGCCCGCGGGCGGCGGCGCCCCCTACTCGCGCTGCTGTTGGCGGCGCTGTCGGGGTGTTCCAACCAGCAGCAGGTGGTGCTCGACGAGGAGCGCGTCGCGAGGCGCGTGGTGGCGCTGCTGCGACAGCAGGGGCTGGTGGTACGGCGCTCCCCGGACGGCGGGCGCCCCGCGGAAGAAGAGGGCGCCGAGGCCAACGAGGAGAGCGGCGACGGGGAGTCGGCGGAGGCGGGCGACGACGGCGATCCCTCGCGGCCCGAGGAGAGCGATGGCTCGGCGAGGGCGGACGCCGACGCCGCGGCCGATCGGGTGAGGGCGATGGCGCTCGCGGCGCTTCAGCGGGCGCAGGCGAGCGCAGCGGCGGTCCCTGCGGCGCGGCGAGCGGGGAGGGCGAGGCCCGCGCTGCCGACGACCACCAGCACCCCGGCGGTCGCGACCGGAGCGGGTGATTCACGGCGGGTGTGGGTCCCGGTGGCGGACGCTCCCTCGCTCGGGCCGGCCGACGCGCCCGTCACCGTCGTGGCCTTCCTCGACCCCGAGTGCCCCTTCTGCGCGCGGCTCCTCCCGGCGCTGCTGGCGGCCCGCGAGGCGCATCCCTCGGACCTGCGCCTGGTGGTCCGGCTGCGCCCTCTGGCGCACCACCGCGGCGCCTGGGGGGCCTCGGTGCTGCTCGGGCTCGCGAGGGCGCAGCGGGGCAGCGAGGGGTTCTTCGCGGCGCTGAGCTACCTCTACGCCGACGCCAACCAGCGCTCGCTCGACCGCGCCTCGCTCGACCGCCACGCCGCCGCCCTCGGGCTCGATGTGCTGCGCCTCGCCGACGCCCTCGACTCGCCGACCCCGACGGACCTCGACCGCGCCATCGCCAACGACGACGCCATCGGCGAGTCGGTGCCCGTGCTGGGCACGCCCTCGATGCTCATCAACGGAGCCTTCGTCTCCGGCGCCATCCCCCGGGAGCGCATCGAGGAGCACATCGCCCACGAGCTCCGCCGCGCCCGCGCGGCCCTCGCCTCTGGCGCTCGCCGCGCCGCCCTCTACGACACCCTCGCGCGCACCGCCGCGCCCGGCCTCGCCAACCCGCAGCCCCGGAACCGTCGCACCCCGTGAGCACCCACTCCCCCCGCCTCCCCATCGGCCCGATCGCGCTGCTCGCGTCCCTCCTGTACGCCGCCGCCGCGCTCTCGCAGCCCGCGCCTCCCGCGCCTCCCGCCGCGACGCCCGCCGCGACGCCCGCCGCGACGCCCGCGCCCGCGGTGACGGTGCTCGCGGCGCCGCCGATCATCACGGCGCCGCTGACCTGCTCGCACGGCGCGCTGCGCTCGCTGGTGATGAGCGACCTCTGGTCGCGCTTGCCCGCGGTGTGCGCTCGGGTGCAGGCCATCGAACCCTTGCGCTTCGAGCCCGCTCCCGGCGTCGATCGGGCCACCCACGCGGGCCTGCTGGCCCTCTGCGCCGAGGGGCGCTCGGCCCGCTTCGTCTGCGGCCTCGACGCATACCGCCGCGACCTGCTGATCGCCCGCTTCGACGCGCACGTCACCGCGGTGACCCAGCGCGCCGAGACCGCGCGCAGGCTCTGCCCCGAGGTGGAGCTCGCCGCGGCCTTCGCGGAGAGCGCGCCGGAGCCCGTCCGCGCGGAGGTGCGCGCGGCCCTCACGGACACCGCGGCCTTCTGCAACGTGGTCGACGGCTTCGTCCCGACGGCGGCGCAGCTCGCGCTGGTGCGGCGCGCCCGCGAGGTGGCCGTCGCCGCCCGGGGCCGCAACCTCACCCCCGACGCCTCCGGCGTCACCGCCCTCTGGATCGCCGCCGGACCGCTCCCTGGCGCGCCGCCTCCCATCGGCGGCGCCGACCGCGGCGAGGGCCACGGCGCCCAGAGCGGCGGCGCGGAGTCCTCCGCCGAGAGGGACACCACCACCCTCCCCGGCGCCGCGGGCCTGGTGGAGGTGGCGCTCCGGGGCATCGCCAACCTCCTGGTGTCGCGCGCCCAGGCGGAGGTCGAGGGGTTCATGCTCGACCAGCTCCGGGACATCATCTGCACCGGCGACGCGAGGCCGTGGTTCGAGCACACCTGCGCCTATCTGGTCGCGCCCGACGCTGCCCTGCGCATCACCGCGGGGTCGGCGCTGCGCACCGCCTTCCAGGCCGACGTGGTGGGCTTCCCGAGGCAGGTCGCGAGCCGCACCCCCCGCGAGGGAGAGGCGCGCACGCTCACCGGTCGGCTGTGGTTCCAGCTGCTGGCGGCGGCGACCGAGTCGCGGGTGCTCATCGACCTGGGAGACCGCTTCTCCCAGGTGGGATCGGACTTCACCTGCACCGGCCGGGAGCCCGAGCTGTGCCAGCAGGCGAAGCTGGCCGTCGAGGGCAGCGGGCTCCTCATGGCCTACGCCATGAACCGGGCAGACCTGGAGACCATGTCTCCGACGATGTTCCACGCGATGCTGGAGACGGTGTACGCGCGCTCGCTGAGCGTCGACGCCATGGGCCCGGTGGAGGCGCTGCGCCCCTCGCTCCTCGAGCTCCGCAACACCCTCTCCTTCGCGCAGACCCCACGCCTCAGCAACAACGCCCGCATCCCCCGCGTGGGCGCGCTGCTCACCGCCATGGGGGTGGTCTTCGACCGCGGCGTCGAGGTGGCCTTCTTCGACCGCCGCGGAGGAGAGCGGGTGCGCCTGCACGAGGGCATCCCGGCGATGTACGCCGCCGTGATGCGGGGGGAGCTCACGGAGATCGCCGTGCTCTCCCAGCGGGCGCTGGTGGTGGTGCTGCCCGTCGCGGGGCTCTCTCCGGACGTCACCCGCGGCATGGTGCTGGCCGCGGAGATCGCCCAGGCCCGCACGCCCGAGCAGATCAGGGTGGCGCTGGAGTCGGTGGTGACGCCTCCGGGCGCGTGGCGGCTCAAGCGCCGCCGGCCGATGCTCTCCATCACCGGGCTCGTGGGCGTGGCGGGCGGCGGAGAGATCATCCTCGCGAGCGGAGTCTCCGGGGGAGCGATGGTGCCGAGCGTGGGGCTGGTCGGGGCGCTGGGGCTCGACGTGAGCTTCCCGGTGCGCTCCTCCACGCTGGGCTTCTACGTGTCGGTCATCGACCTCGGGGCGCTGCTCTCGCTGCCGCTCGGCGACGCCAGCGTGCGCCTCCGCGGCGCCGACGGCGTCGAGCGGTCGGCCACCCTCGACGTGACCAGCCGCATCTCCCCCGAGCAGGTGCTCTCTCCAGGGATCTTCTTCCGCTGGGGCATTGGTCGCTCTCCCTTCGTGTTCGCGGCGGGCGCCTCGATGGTGCCCTTCGGCCGCCACGTGCAGGAGACCCGCGCCGCGGCCAACGGGCCGGAGGCGGCCTTCAGCGCCGACGCCAGCGTCTTCCGGCTGAGCGCGATGCTGGCGGTCGACCTGACGCTGTTCCCGTTCTGAGACGGGGGGCGCTCACTCCAGCGGGCGGCGCTCTCCGTGGTCGTCGACCAGCTCGCGCTCGGGCCAGCGCACCGCCGCGAGCCGGGTGCGCCACGGCGCCGTGCGCCCGATCTCCCGCTCCTTGTAGCGGGCCCCCACGCTGAAGTCGGTGCAGAAGGCGTTGCGGCGCTTGCCGATCCACGCGTTGGGCGCGGCGCCCTCGAAGAGGTCGGGCTCGCCCTTGGAGTAGCTGCCGCGCGCGACCGGATCCATCCAGCGCCAGTAGTGGCCATAGAGCACCGGGGTCTCGTCCTCGTAGTGCTCCCACCACTTCACCCGGTCGGTCATGCGCCAGGTGCCGCCGGCGAAGTACGGCCGCGCCGCGAGCGTCTCCAGCCCGGAGGTGACCACCCGCATCGGGTTGCCCCGCTGCCAGAGCGCGTCGCTGCGCCCCACCGCCTCGAGCAGCGGGAGCACCTCGTCGCGGTCGTTGAGCCTCGCCCCGTAGCGGCCCAGCTCCACGGCCCTCGCGGGCTCCAGGCCCGCCAGCTCGGCCTGCAGCGCCGGCGGACCAGGATCATCCCGGTGGATTCGCTCCGGCGGCCACGACGCGAGCTCGGCCCCGAGGCGCTCGAAGGAGGCGTCGTCCCACACCGCGTGCACCACCCGGAGGTCTTCTCGCGACAGCGCCACCGGAAGCTCCCTGAGGAAGTCGAGCGCCCCCTCGCGCTCGTCGCCCGCCATCCTCCGCGAGGCGGCAAACTCCCCCCTCGCCCGGTCGTGGTCGTCCTCGAAGAACCACCCGTTGCCGTGCTTCGGAACCTCCCTCAGCAGGTTGAGCTCGTGGTTGCCCAGCACGGCCTGCGCCCTGCCTTCCTCGATCATCCGCCGCGCCAGCGCGAGCACCCCGGGGCTGTCGGGGCCGCGGTCGCAGAGGTCCCCCAGCAGCACCAGTCGGCGCCCCCTCGGGTGCTCGCCGCGCTCGTCGTAGCCCAGCACCCGCATCAGCGAGAGCAGGGCGTCGAGCTCTCCGTGCACGTCGCCCACGACGTCGATCGGCCCGTCGAAGAGGCGCTGCAGGTAAGGGGTCTTACGGGAGGTCATCGCCGTGGAATCTTCGCTGCTGGAGGTGCTACCACACCGCCGGCCCGACGGCGCCCGTCCTCCCCCCTCGACACTGGACGCGGGCCCCTCGCCGTTTCATAGAGCCCACGTCGGCGTCGCGCGGCTCGTGACAACGGCACCTGAGATCCCTGTCCCCTGATGACCGCACCACTCGCTGATGCGCTCGCGCAGCTCGGCCTCTCGGCCCCGGAGTACGCCGTGCTGTGGCATGTGCAGGACACCGTCGTCGCCCGCCGCCCGGTGCTCGCCGAGTGGAGCGCGCGCAACCTCCCCAACGTGCTCCCTTCGACGATCACCCACGACGACTGCGACGCGGCCATCGGGTCGCTCCTCGCCCGGGCTCTGCTGGTCGAGCTCACCGACGACGACGTCGCGCGCGACCTCGCCCGCTGGCGCTCCGAGGCGCACCCGGTGTGCGTCGGCGTCGACCTCCGCCGCGAGCCCGGCGACATCGACCTCACCGAGCGCGGCGCCGAGGCGATGCGGGCCGTCGAGGCGCTGACCGCGACCTCCCCCCGCGCCCCGCTCTCCGGCTACATCGACGAGCACGGCGGGGTCTTCCGCGCCCTCGGCGAGACCGTCGAGAGCTGCTCCCGGGTCGCGCGCGGGCTCATCGCGTACCCCCCGCACAACGTCCGAGGCGCCTCGATCATGCCCCCGGAGGTGAGCCCCGCGCAGCCCATCGGCCCGTGGTGGCACTCGCGCTACGAGCGCGTCGAGCGCGGCTACGAGATCGTCATCCGCTTCGCATGCTGACTCCCCCGATGGTTGACAGGTCCCCCGTCGGGGTAGTCAGGTCCGCGCCCCGAATCCCTCCCCTCGGATCTTAGCCCCCGGACGATGAACCCTCCGCCCCGCCCACGGTATGTCCTCATCGACGCGCTGCGAGGCATCGCGGCGTGCGCGGTGATGCTCTACCACTTCACCGGCGGCGACCTGCGACCGGGCCTCGCCAGCCTCTTCGGCGACACGGTGCTGCGCGCCTGGCACCACGGCTGGCTCGGGGTGCAGGTCTTCTTCGTGCTCTCCGGCTTCGTCATCGCCAACACCATCGGCGACCGCACCATCACCCCCGGCGACGCGGCGCGCTTCGCCTTACGCCGCCAGGTAAGACTCGACCCGCCCTACTGGGTCGCCATCGCCTTCGCGGTGCTGGTCCCGTGGATCGTCTCCGCGATGGGCTTCCGCGGCCGCCCCCCGCCGCCGCTGCACGTCATCGGCGGGCACCTGCTCTACCTCCAAGGCATCCTGCGGCTCCCGACGATCCAGCCCATCTTCTGGACCCTCGCCATCGAGGTGCAGTTCTACATGGTCTTCGTGGTGGCGCTGGCGCTCCTGCGCTACGCCCCGAAGGCGGCGATCCCGTGGGTGCTGCTGGCCTCCGCGCTCCCCTCGCTCGACGCGGGGATGCACTGGCGCTTCATCCACGGGTGGTTCATCCCGCACTGGTACCTCTTCGCGCTGGGCGCCTCGACCTACTGGGTCACCAGGCGCCGTCTGCCGCTCGCGCCGCACCTGGCGCTGGCCGCCTGGGTCGCGTGGCAGGGCGTGCACTTCGACCGGCTCGAGCCCCTCGGCGGCGTCGCGACCGCGCTGCTGCTCACCGTGGCGGGCCGCGTCGGCGGCCTCGAGACCTGGCTGCGCGCCCGCTGGCTGCAGTTCGTCGGGCGCGTCTCCTACGGCGTGTACCTGCTGCACCCGCTGGCCGGGGCGCAGGCCCGCTGGCACGTCGGCGTGCACGTCAACGTGCGCAGCGGGCCGGGCGCCCTCGCGGTGCTCGTCTCCGCCATCGCCTTCACCATGGTCCTCGCGTGGGCGCTGCACCGCTGGGTCGAGGCGCCGGCGATGCGGCTCGCCTCGAAGATCCGCTGGTGGCACGGCGACCGCGAGGCCAGGGAGCTCGGCGCGACGCCCTACCGGGCCGCCACCGCGCGCCCTTCGGACGGCTGAGCCCGGGCGGTCACCGCCGCACGCAGCCCGGGTGCCCGCTGAACACCAGCGCGTCGAGCACCCGCTCCGGCGCCACTCCCCGCAGCGGCGCCGACTCCAGGTCCACCACCGTGTCCGCGTCCCACGCCGTCTCCCGGCCTCGCACCGCCGCGTCCCAGCCGCAGGCCAGCGCGCCGTGGGCGCTGCCCTCCACCAGGAGCTGCTCGGCCAGCGTGCGCCCCTCCGCGCCCGCGAAGGTCACCCTGCGCCGCAGCCGCAGCCGCTCGTGCGTCTCGAGCGCGCGCATCTCCTCCACCGGGTCGGTCACCACGTGCGAGTCGATGCCCACGCAGAGCCGCACGCCCGCCTCTCGCAGCGCGGCGATGTCCGCGAGGCCGTCTCCCAGGTCGCGCTCGGTGGTGGGGCACAGGCACGCGAAGGCCCTCGCCTCGCCCAGCAGCCTCGCCTCGTGGGGCTCCAGGTTGGTGGCGTGCACCGCCACGAAGCGCTCGTTGAGCACCCCCGCCTCGGAGAGCAGCTCCACCGGGCGGCGGCCGTGCTCGGCCAGGCACGACTCCACCTCGCCGATCACCTCCGCCACGTGCATGTGGAAGGGCAGCGCATACCTCGTCGCGTATTCGTCGAGCGGGCCGAGCCACTCCCTCGGCACCGCCCGCACCGAGTGCGGCGCCACGCCGACCCTCACCCGCGCGTCGGCGCCCCAGCGTGAGCGCAGCGCGTCGAGGTCGCGCAGCACGTCGTCGACGTCGCCGTCGCAGAAGCGCCGCTGGGCACCCTCCGGCGGGCGCCCGTGCGACGAGCGGGCGTAGGCCACCCGGAGCAGGGTCACCCGCAGGCCCTCCGCGAGGGCGGCCTCGATCACCACGTCGGAGAGCAGCGTGCGCTGCGCGTAGGCCCCGCCGCCCCGCGGGTGGTGCACGTAATGGAACTCCCCCACGCACCGCACCCCCGAGCGGTAGAGCGCCCGGAAGGCGTCGCGCGACACCGCCGCGAGGGACTCCGGGGTGAGCGAGTCGGCCAGCGAGAACATCGCCTCTCGCCACGACCAGAAGGTGCCCGACGCGTCGGGGGCGCGCTGGGTGTGGCCGCGCAGGCCGTACTGGAAGGCGTGGGAGTGGGCGCTCACCCAGCCGGGGAGCACGAGGGAGGTGCCGTCGATGGCGCGCAGCGGTCTCACGCGGCGACGCTATCACGGCCCGTTTTCCACGGAGCGAGCGCCTTCGCGGCGCCCCGACGAAGGGGCGCGCGAGGGGAGGTCAGCGATGGGAGGGGAGGAGAGGCGGAATCAGGAGGCGGACTTGGCGTCGGCGACCACGTTCACCTTGAAGGTCGCGGAGACCTCCGGGGCGAGCTTGGCGGTGACGGCGTAGGTGCCGGTCGAGCGGATGTTGTCCACCGACAGCTTCTTGCGGTCGATGTCGTAGCCCTTGGCCTTGAGGGCCGCCTCGATGTCCTTGTGGGTCACCGAGCCGTAGAGCTTGCCTTCGCCGCCGACGGTGCGGGCGATGGTCAGCTCGAGCGAGCCGAGCTTCGTCGCGAGCGCCGCGGCGTCCGAGCGGATCTTCGCGGCCTTCTCGCCGGCGACCTTCTTGTTGTGCTCGAAGCGAGCGACGTTGCCCTCGCTCGCGGAGAGCGCGAAGCCCTCCGGGAGGAGGTAGTTGCGCGCGTAGCCGGAGGCCACCTTCACGACCTCGCCGCCCTTGCCGAGCTTGGCGACGTCGCGCTGCAGAATCACATGAACAGTCTTGCTCACGGTAGACCTCTCACTTACCCGACGTCGTAAACGGCAGCAGGGCGATCATGCGGCCGCGCTTGATCGCGCCGATGAGCATCCGCTGGTGAAGCGCGCACGTCCCGGAGATGCGGCGCGGGACGACCTTGCCGCGGTCGCTGAGGAAGTAACGCAGGAGCCCGGCGTCCTTGTAGTCGATGCCCTCGACCTTCTCGACGCAGAACTTGCAGACGCGCTTGCGCCCGCCGCGACGACGGGCCGCGATGTTCTCGGCCGCGATCTCGGCCGCGCCGCCCTCGCTGTAGCCGCCGCGATCGTCGAAGGGATCCATCCCACCACCTGAAAAGCGTGCCATGGTCTTTGTTCCTTTCAGGCCTCGGCCGCAGGGGGAGCCCCGGCGCCGTCATCGGAGTCCTTGGGTGCCTCGGCCGCCGCGGGGGCAGCCTGCTCGCGGTCACGATCGCGGTCGCGATCGCGGTCACGGTCGCGGTCGCGGTCACGGCGGGGCTCGTCGGCCAGGCCGAGCTGGGCCTCGTAGCTCTCGTCGCGCTCGTCGTCCTCGGCGGACAGCTCGATGCGACGGACCTTGACCTCCTCGGGGTCGACGGTGACCGACGTGACGTCGACGTCCTTGGCCAGCACCACGGTCATGTGGCGGATGACGGTGTCGAGCATGCGCAGGTTGCGCTCGAGCTCCGCCACGGTGCCGCCGGCGCCGAGGTAGCGCATGTAGACGTAGACGCCCTTGCGCTGCTTCGCGATCGGGTAGGCGAGGCGACGCTTGCCCCAGCTCTCGATCTTGGTGAGCTTCGCGCCGGTGCTCTCGAGGGACGAGATCGCGCGGGAGATGACCTTCTCCGACGCCTCGCCATCGATGTCCGGGCGAAGGATGAACACGGTCTCGTAATCCGAGGCCCGCGTGCTCCGTGCTTCCGTTGCCATAGATGTGTTGTCCTCCTGGACCTTCACGTTGGCCCCCGCGTCTTGCGCGGGAGCGAGGACCGACCGGACGTTCAACAGCGAACGTCGGTTGGGGGCGCGGTGACTATCACGCCTTCGGGCCCGAAGGAAGGCCCTCCCCCGGGAAGTCTTCCCGCACCGATGCCATCTTGACCCCGGCGGCGCAGCGCGCGAAGTGTGCGCCGCCATGACCAAAGCCCTCGATGCCAAGCTGACCACCGTGTTCGCCGCCGACCGCGCCCTGCGCGCCGCGGAGATGGAATTCCTCGACGGCAGCGGCCCGGCGCACCTCGCCGCCATCGGCCGCGCCATCGACCACGCGCTCACCCTCGACGACGACGAGGACTCCGCCATCCGCCTGATGCGCGCGGCCGACCTGCTGGGCGAGTTCACCGGCCCCGAGGTCCCCGTGCTGCTGCTCCGGCTGCTCGACCACGACGAGCCCGCCGTGCGCGACGCCGCCGGCACCACCCTGCTCGACCTCGGGTACTCCCGCTACGCCGAGGTGGCCCGCGCCATCGAGAAGCTCATCGACGACGGCAAGGCCCTCACGGCCCTGAAGGAGGTGCCCTTCGTGCTGGCCGAGATCGGCGAGCCGGGCGGCGTGAAGCTCTGCCTGCGGCTCATCAAGCACGCCGACGCGGGCGTCACGGCGGCCGCCGTCGAGGCCCTCGCCATGCTGGGCGACCCGTCGGTCATCAAGGACCTCGAGAAGCTCCGCAGCGACAAGCGCGTGGTCGACGTCGACGCCGGCGACGACGAGGGAGCTCCCTCCGAGGGCGGCGGCGGCCCGACCGTGGGCGACCTCGTCAACGAGGCGCTCGAGCACCTCCGCTCGCTCAAGGGCTGATGACTCAACCGGCCCCCTCTCTGCGCTGCCGCGCGCCCTCACCCCCGCGGGGCGGGGGCAAGGGCTCAGGGGTGCTGACAGGTTCGCGCTTGCGTTGCCAGCGTCGGAGCCCTTGCCCCCGCCCCGCGGGGGTGAGGGCGCGCGGCAGCGCAGAGAGGGGGCCGACGGCGCCTCGCGCTCCAGACCTCCCCACCTTCCAATGACCATCAACCCCCACGACACGGCGATCGAGCAGGCCCTGGCCTACGACGCCGCGTTCGTCCCCCGCTTCGCCCAGCGCTTCGGCGAGCGCCTCCTGCTCGCCCTCGACCTCCCTCCCCGCGCCAACGTGCTCGACCTCGTGTGCCGCACCGGCTACCCCGCGGTGCAGGTGCTCGACCGGGTGCGCGACGGCCGGGTCATCGCCCTCGACCAGGACGGCCGCTTCCTCGAGCTCGCCCGCGCCCGCGCCGGAACCGACCTCGGGCGCCGCATCTTCTTCAAGCAGGGCTCGCCCACCTCGCTGGGCTTCTCCGACGAGATCTTCACCAACGTCATCGGCAACCTCATCGACCGGGTGACCACCGACCGCGGCGCGGTGCTCGCCGAGAGCGCCCGGGTGCTGCGCCCGGGGGGGCAGCTCGCCCTCACGCTCCCGCTGCGAGGCAGCTTCCTGGAGGTCATCGACCTGCTGCGGGAGATCGCCCTGCGCCACGACCTGGGGCGCCTCGCCGAGCGCGTGGAGCAGTACGTCCAGACCATGCCCACGGTGGAGTCGCTGCGGGTGGAGTTCGAGGCCCACGGCTTCGAGCGGGTGTCCGTCGACGCCTGGGAGTTCTCTCTCGACTACGCCTCCTCGGGCGACCTGCTGGGCGACCCCCTGGTGCAGGCCGCGGCGCTCTCCGAGTGGCGCGCCTGCGCCGAGGCGACGGAGCACGCCGACGAGGTGATGGCCGAGCTACGGCGGTGCATCGACACCTATTTCGAGGGCCGGCGCTTCATGCTGAGCGTGGTGGGCGGCTGCGTCGTCGGGCAGCGCGGCGACGAGCGCGTCGAGTAGGCTTTTTCGCATGTGCATCGCGTACTACGCGGCCCATAGTGGGATTGTCAGAAGGGCGGGACTGACCTATGAGCGCACCCGTGCAGACCACCGTTGAAGAGACGCCCGTGATCGATGGGAGCCCGCTCGCCGGGCCGTACATCGGTGACATCAACGCGACGCACCGCTTCGTCCATCCGAGGATGTTCCGGAGCGACTTCGTGGAGTTCTTCTCCAAGGTCCACCCGGCGGTGCCGGGCTTCATGTTCGCGCCGGTGGTCGCGTACTTCGTCTGGCGCAGCGCCGCCCTCGCGGGCGCCCCTCGGATGGTCGGCACCCTCCTCGGCGGCTTCCTCTTCTGGACCCTGATGGAGTACGTGCTCCATCGATTCTATTTCCACCTCGCGCCCACCACCAACCTGCGCAAGTGGCTCTACTTCTACTCCCACGGCATCCACCATCAGTACCCCGATGACTACTATCGGCTGCTGATGCCGCCGGTCCTGAGCGTCGGCGCGGCCTCCCTCTTCTACGGCCTCTTCGCGCTGCTGCTCCCCGCGACGGTGGTGCCGGGAATCTTCGCGGGCCTGCTGCTGGGCTACCTCTATTACGACTACGTGCACTTCGCGACGCACCACGTGAAGCCCCCGCGCGCCGCGTGGCTGAGCCCCATCGCCAACCTGATGAAGGAGCAGCGCCGCCGCCACATGAAGCACCACTTCCAGGACCACACCAAGGGCTTCGGCGTCTCCATGCCCCTGTGGGACCGGGTGTTCGGCACGCTCGAAGATCGCTGACCCGAGCGCCTTGGGTCGCCCCCCCGCTCTCATGTAGAGAGGAGGGATGAAGACCCGCGCAGCAGTGGCCTACGGGCCCGGTCAGCCCCTGGTGATCGAACAGGTCGAGCTCGAAGGCCCCCGCGCCGGAGAGGTGCTCGTCGAGATGAAGGCCACGGGGGTGTGCCACACCGACGAGTTCACCCGCTCCGGAGCCGACCCGGAGGGCTTGTTCCCGGTGATCCTCGGGCACGAGGGTGCCGGCGTGGTGCTGGAGGTCGGGGCGGGGGTCACCTCGCTCAAGCCCGGCGACCACGTGATCCCGCTCTACACCCCCGAGTGCCGGGGCTGTAAGTCGTGCCTCAGCCGCAAGACCAACCTCTGCACCGCCATCCGCGCCACGCAGGGCAAGGGGCTCATGCCCGACGGCACCAGCCGCTTCCGCATCGGCAACACCCCGATCCATCACTACATGGGCTGCTCGACCTTCGCGCAGCACTCGGTGCTCCCGGAGATCGCGCTCGCCAAGGTTCGCCCCGACGCGCCCTTCGACAAGATCTGCTACATCGGCTGCGGCGTGACCACGGGCATCGGCGCGGTGATCTACACCGCGAAGGTAGAGCCCGGCGCCAACGTGGTGGTCTTCGGCCTCGGGGGCATCGGGCTCAACGTGATCCAGGGCGCTCGCATGGCGGGCGCCGACAAGATCATCGGGGTGGACATCAACCCCGCGCGAGAGCACATGGCGCGGCGCTTCGGGCTCACGCACTTCGTCAACCCGACGGAGGTCGAGGGCGACCTCGTGGCCTACCTGGTGGAGCTCACCGGCGGCGGCGCGGACTACAGCTTCGAGTGCGTGGGCAGCACGAAGCTGATGCGCCAGGCGCTGGAGTGCTGCCACCGAGGCTGGGGCGAGAGCATCATCATCGGCGTGGCGGGGGCGGGGCAGGAGATCTCCACGCGGCCCTTCCAGCTGGTGACCGGGCGCGTCTGGAGGGGCTCTGCCTTCGGAGGGGCGCGAGGCCGCACCGACGTGCCGCGCATCGTCGACTGGTACATGGAGCACAAGATCGAGATCGACCCGCTCATCACGCACAAGCTCCCGCTGGAGCGCATCAACGAGGCCTTCGACCTGATGCACTCGGGCGAGTCGATTCGCACCGTGGTGGAGTTCTGATGAGCGCCGGGTACACCGTTCGGGGCGAGCACCGATGCTACGGCGGCGTGCAGGGCTTCTACGAGCACCCGAGCGCCTCGGTGGGAGGTCCGATGCGCTTCGCGGTGTACCTGCCGCCCGCGGCGCTGAAGGGCGAGCGCGTCCCGGCGGTGTACTTCCTCGCGGGTCTCACCTGCACCGAGGAGACCTTCGCGGCCAAGGCGGGGGCGCAGCGCGTGGCGGCGGAGCTGGGCCTCGCGCTGGTGACCTGCGACACGAGCCCGAGGCACGCGCGGCACCCGGGCGACGACGCCTCGTGGGACTTCGGGCAGGGCGCCGGGTTCTACGTCGACGCGACGGAGGCTCCGTGGTCGGAGTCGTACCGGATGTACAGCTACGTGACGCGCGACCTGCGCGCCGTGGTGGGCGATGGCTTCCCCATCGATCGGGAGCGGCGCGGCGTGATGGGGCACTCCATGGGAGGCCACGGCGCGCTGGTGATGGCGCTGCGGGAGGCGAGCGCGTGGCAGAGCGTGTCGGCGCTGGCGCCCATCGTGGGGCCGAGCGCGGTCCCGTGGGGCGAGAAGGCCTTCACGGGCTACCTCGGGAGCAACCGTGAGGCGTGGCGCTCCTACGACGCCGTCGAGCTGGTGAAGCGGGCGTCGGTCTTCCCTGGTGAGGTGCTCATCGACCAGGGGACGACGGACAGGTTCCTGGAGGTGCAGCTTCAGCCCGAGCGCTTCGCGGAGGCCTGCGCGGCGGCCGGGCAGCGGCTGTCACTGCGGATGCGCGACGGCTACGACCACAGCTACTACTTCATCGAGACCTTCATCGAGGAGCACCTGAGGCACCACGCGAAGGCGCTGCTGGGCTGAGCGAGGCGGGCGCTCGCGCTCGCGGGCGCGGGCCCCCATCCCCGCTGCCGCGCGCCCTGCCCCCGCCTCGGGGGCAGGGCTACGACGACTGCCGCATCGGGGTCGTACTGGAAGGCGTCTCGCTTCCAATTCAATGATCAGTCTTCGGTACGCCAAGCCCTGCCCCCGAGGCGGGGGCAGGGCGCGCGGCAGCGGGGATGGGGGCCTGAGCTTCGAGGCTTCACCCAGGATTTCAAGCGCGCTCGAAGGGCCCTCGAAGCCCCCTCACAGGTAGCTGCTGTTGAACCACCACTCGGTGCCCACGCCGAGGAAGTGCTCCACGCTGTTGAAGCCGAAGGGATCATCCGGCGCATACAGTCGGCGCGCCCCGTCGTCGCGCAGGCTCGCCGCGTAGATGATCTGCAGGTGCGGCCGCGTGTAGCTGCCCCGCCCGCCCGGCGTCACGAAGGGCATCGCCGCGAAGCGCAGCACCGAGCCCGCGAGCGCCCCGTTGCCCGTCACCGGGTCGATGGCGTTGTAGGTCACCCGCTGGTAGCTGACCTCGCCCGCGAAGCCCACGTGGTTGCCGAACCACACGATGGGCCTCGCGGCCACCGCGCCCTCGACCAGCGCGTCGCGGGAGAACACCCCCGCGTCGGCGTCGCGGAAGTACCGGAAGTACGCGCCCACCATCAGCGCGAAGGGGCCGCGCTCCCAGTTGGCCGAGAGCGCCAGGCGGAAGTCCAGCGCGCGGGCCGAGGTGCGAGCGCTCGCCAGCGTCACCGGGACGTCGAGGTCGCCGTAGGCCCCGAGGCCCTGCGCGTAGCGCACGAACACGTTGACGAAGGACGGGCCCCGGTAGAGCCCCGCCTGCGCGCCCATCACCCAGCCGGAGTCGCTCGGGAGCTCGACCCGTGAGCCCGCGTCGTTGAGCTGCCGCACGCCCGCCGCCATCGCGTGGTACTCGCCGTAGACCGAGAGCTTCAGGCCCTCGCGCGCGGTGCGACCCACCGAGTACCAGGTGGCCTTGGCCGAGGCGAGCACCCGGGGACGGTCGAGCAGGAAGGCCGTCTGCGGGCCGAAGCCCTCGCGGGGCGCGACGCTGATCGTCTGGAGCTGGTAGGGATCGTCCAGGCGGTTCATGCCGACGGCGGCCTGCAGCACCACGTGCTCGCCGGCGTGGTAGCGGGCGCCGCCGCCGACCATGTTGAGGTTGTCCATCGGCCAGAAGTTGAGCAGGTAGACGTCGTCGCCGCGGTACATCCGGGAGCCCACCCAGAGCGTGAGGTCGTCGCTGCCGATGCCCGTCTCCTCCAGGTAGAGGTTGCGCACCGCGAAGGCCCCGCCGAAGCGGCCGGTGAAGTGGAAGAGGTCCTCGTTCATGGCGAGGGTGGTCACCGCGCGCCAGCGCGCCGAGCCGAAGCGGGCGTCGTAGTTGAACTGAAGCTCCGCGTAGGGAGGCGCCTGCAAGCGCGGACCGAAGGCCACGATGTTGGTCGAGCGCCCGGTGCGCCCCCGCAGGTCGCTCGCCACCCCGACGCGGCCGTAGGACCCGAAGGAGAAGCCCGTCGGCGAGGCGGCCGTGGTCTCCCTCGCCGCGACGATGGCGGGCGATGGGACGGGAGCGCTCGGAGGCAGCGGCTGCGCGCCGGAGGTCGAGGCGAAGAGACCCGCGCCCAGGGCGCACGCGAAGGGGAGCAGCGACGGTCGGTTCACGCGCGGGACGATACTTCCCCCGCGCTCGAAAACCTACGAGGAGAGTAGCGCCCCGATCGAGACCATCGAGCCCTCGACGTTGTCGCCGGAGGCCTCGCGGATCATCCAGAGCGCCACGGCGTCTCGGCTCGCGGCGGCGCTGTCGTCGCCGATGGAGCAGTCGATGCCCACGCTGGAGAGCCGGGCGCTCACGGCCTGGTCGCGGAGCGTCACCACGTCGCCGTGGCCGGAGATGCCGACGCCCGCCCACGCCCTCGCCTCGGCCCGGCAGATGGCCAGCGGCAGCGGCGACGGGAGCGGCGTCCCGGGGCGCCACCGGGGGACGCCCTTGCGGGGCGCCGGGAGCAGCGCCGCGAGCGCGAGGCCGGGCACCCCGGGCAGCGCGATGGCGGGCGGCGCCACCAGCCACGAGGCGGTGACGATCACGCCGTGCATGTCGGCCACCACGATGCTCTCCACCCCCACCGCGGGCAGCGGCTCGGGGGCGTGGACGCTCGGCCGGGCGTGGTAGCGCGGAGGCACCGCGACCTCGTGCGAGCCGTCGGTGCAGGGGATGGGCGAGACCACCGGGGCCGCGCGGGGGGCGAGGTCGTCGGGGGTGAAGGTGCCGGCGGCCACGGGGCCCACGGACTCGAGGATGGCGCGCAGCACCCCGACGCGCTCGAGCACCGCGATGCCCGTGCGATGAAACTGCTCCAGCACCGCAAGGCGCTGCCTGGTCCCGGCGTCGGGGCCCGACTCGCGGATCGCCGCGATGGCCGACTTGGTGATCACCGAGAGCGGCAGCGAGCCGAAGCGGGCGTGCGCCGCCAATACACACTCGAGTAATCCGGGCACCACCGCGCGGGTGGCGTCGTTCGGGGCCTCGACGGACTTCGGTCTCACGGTGCCGATGCCCGGGGCGCGGGCGCGGCCGTCGACGAAGTGCAGCCCCATCCCCGGGCCGCCGAGGAGCACTCCCGCGGCGCCCAGGAGAGACGCCGACGAGGCGCGCGCGGCGCCCGCGAGCAGGCCCGCGAGGGCCATGTCTACGGCAGTGCCCTGGTCGGCGAGGATCGCCTGGGCTGCCGCCTGGGCGACGGTGTCGCGAGCGATGACGGCGTTGCGCATCGTGGGCTCAGCCGTCCTCGTCGAGGTCGTCTTCGTCCTCGCCGTCCTCGTCTTCGTCTTCGTCTTCGTCTTCGTCGAGCTCGTCGCCCTCGTCGCTGGGGCCGAGCAGCTCGCCGACCAGCTTGGCGAAGCCGACGGCCTCTCGCCACGCGGAGCCCGAGTCGAAGACCACGAAGGCCTCGTCGGCCCCGGAGATGCGCTCGGCGAGGGCCTCGAGGCGGCCCATGGTGTAGCGCTGGTCGGTGCCGAGCCCGCGCATGTGGGCGTAGACGATGTTCTCTTCGGGCTCGTTCTGCAGCGGGTCACCCGCGACGACGGCGTTGAAGTCGCTGGCGACGGCGACGGCCTCCTCGCGCTCCCAGAGCCCGGAGGGCTCCCACACCAGGACGGCGCCGAAGCTGCGGGCGCGCTCGAGCACCGGGAGGAAGCGCTTGAGGGCGACGCTGCCCGGGGAGATGGCGATGGGGGTGCGCAGCACCACCACGCGGGCCTTGAGGGCGTTGACCTGGTTGGCGAAGCGGTCGAGCTCGGACTGCAGCTTCACCGGGTCGCGCAGCGGCCAGTCGCGCTCGCCGTAGAGCGAGTCGGGCGCCACGGCGGCGAAGGTGAAGCCCTCGGGCGCGGTGCGCTGCCAGCCCGCGAGGACCTTCGGCGAGGGCACCGGGGGGCGCAGGGTGTACTCCACGAAGCGGAGCTTGGACTGATAACGTTCCCGCTGGACTACGAAGCCCGCGGTGCCGACGCGTACATTGCTCATGAGAAGGGCGCGGAAGCTACTCCACTCCGGCCGTCGGCTCCACCCGCCTTGGGGCCCCCGCCGGACGATTGGTGCCGATTAGAGCGGTGGCCTGACGGGTCGGGTACGCGGCCGTCGGCCCCCTCACCGCGCTGCCGCGCGCCCTCACCCCCGCGGAGCGGGGGCAAGGGCTCTGCGATGGGTTCAGGTGGTGCTCGACTGGCAGGTCGGGGCGGATCCACGGGCCCGATTCATCGTTCCCTCTCAGTCGATCGAGCCCTTGCCCCCGCTCCGGGGGGGTGAGGGCGCGCGGCAGCGCGGTGAGGGGGCCGACGGCGGCGTACCAAGTCCGTTGGACGAACGCTCTAGAGCGCGTCGGCGAGCTTCGGCATGAGCGCGGTGCAGAGCGAGCGGAGCCACGCCATCGCCTCGGGCTTCGGGCTGAGCGTGCGCTCGTCCATGTAGAGGTCGCGGTTGAGCTCCACCTGGATGGCGTGCATCCCCGCGGAGGGGCGGCCGTAGCGCTGCGTCGTCGCTCCCCCCCGGTACGGATCGTCGTGCCGCACGCTCAGGCCCGCCGCGCGGAAGTGCGCGTCCACGGCGTCGATGAGCTTCCCCCCGGCGGTGCTCCTGCCTCGCGTGCCGGGCACCACGTCGGCCCGCCGCCGCGGCGACTGCGCGAGCTGGCTGCGTCCGGTCGCGGGCATCGAGTGTCCGCAGAGCAGCACCGCCACGCCGTGCCTCGCCCGCAGGGCCTCCAGCTCTCGGGTGAGCGCCCGGTGGTAGGGGCGGTGGTAGCGCTCGATGCGCTGCTCGAACTCCGCGTCCGTCAGCGGCCTCCGCAGCGCCGGGGTCCCGTCGCTGGACTCCCGCCAGATCACGCCCCGAGGGGCGGTGCCCTTCGGGTGCGTCGAGCTCGCCACCGAGGCCGGGTCGTGGTCGCTCTCGTCGCGGTTCAGGTCCACCACGTAGCGGGAGCAGCGCGCCGAGAGAAGCGTCGCGCCCTGCGCCACCACGTCGCGGAAGAGCCCGTCCACCCAGGTGTCCGCGTCGCGCAGCAGCACCCTGTCGTCCACCGTCAGCAGCGCCCTCGCCTCGGCCGGAACCTCCAGGCCCGCGTGAGGCACCTCCACCAGCAGCGGCAGCGCCCTCGCGCCCGGCCGCGTCAGCGCGAAGGCCTCGCCGCCCGCCCCCTCGCTCATGGCTTCGCCAGCAGCGCCGCGGCCCGGTCGATCCACCCCTTCACGGCGTCGTCGTCGGTGCTCCCGACGGGCCTCCCCGGGGTCTTTCGCGCGGGGCCGCTCTCGTCGCTCCCATGGAGCCTCACCGAGAGCGCCTGCACCCTCCCGAAGCGCCCGTCGTGCAGCACCAGCGGCAGCGGGTCGGGCCCGGTCGCCCGCCTCGGCGCCGGCAGCCACCACGCCTTCGCCCCGTCGGGGAGCGTCGCCCGCCAGCCCGCCACCACGTGGTCGACCGGGTCGCGCGGGGAGAGCAGCGAGGCCGCCAGCGCGTCGCGGGTCCACTCCGCCAGCGTCGTGGTGTCTTTACCCGCGATGGTAAGCCCGTGCGCCGCCGCGCGGGCGCGCACCTCCGCCAGCGTCGCGTCCGCGGGCGCCTCCACCAGCCGCGACGCCGCGTCGACGTGCACGTCCGTCACCGCCGCCGGCGCCGGCGCGTCCATCATCTCCCCGTCCACCAGCGGGCCTCCCGCCATGGCGTGGTCCGGGTCCGCCGCGCGTCGCAGCGCGTCGATCCACCGCAGCCCGGCGCCCCACTCCAGGGCCATCGCGGCCTTCTTCGAGCGGCCGACCCCGTGGTGGTGGGCGATGGTCCCTCCGGCCTCGTGGGCGGCCCGCAGCGCCCTCGCCCAGGTGGCGTCGTAGGTCTGCCTCGCGCTCGCGTCGTCGGGCGAGGCGCCCACGAAGGTGAAGTAGATCGAGCAGCCGTCGGGGTACGCGTGGCTCATGTGGGCCATCACCAGCCCGCCGTGGGAGAGCGCCGCGTGCACCGACTCGTAGAGCGCCCCGAGCCGCGACCACGGCGCCGCGACCTCCATCGTGTCGACCCAGAGTCCTCGCGAGTAGGTGGGCGGCTGCCGGTAGCTCACCGCGTGCCGCCGAAGCAGCCAGCGCTTCGCCGGGCCCTCTCCCTCGTCGCGCGCCCCGCCCTTCTTGCAGAGGGCCGTGGCCCGGGCGAGCGCCTCGGCCTGCGGGTCGTCGCCGTCTCCCTCGAAGATCACGATGAGCAGCGAGCGGGTGTAGAGCTTCGTGCTCGCGAGGTCGGCGAGGGCGTTGACCGCCGAGGGGGCGTCGAGCACCCGCCGCAGCAGCCACTCGGCCGCGGGGGAGGGGCGCTCCGGGGTCTTCGGGGCGCTCGGGGTGGCGGAGGTCGCGCCCTGCAGGAAGACGTACGTGTCGATCGGGTCGTAGAGGCGCGCCACCGCGGGGCGAAGCCCGGCCTGGAAGATGGCCCGGATGGCCTCCCAGGCGTCGCGCATCGTGGCGAAGGTGAAGCCCCGGCCGCGCCAGTCGGTGGGGGCGGGCCAGACGCGCATGGTGGCCCGGGTGACGAAGCCGAAGAGGCCCTCGCTGCCCACCATCAGCTCTCGCAGGTCGGGCTCCCCAGGGCGAGGCGCGTCGAGGGTGAAGGGCTCGCCGTTGCCCAGCACCCCATCCATGGCGAGGGTCATGTCTTCGATCTTGCCGTAGCGGCCGGAGCACTGGCCCGCGCCCCGGGTCACCACCCAGCCGCCGAGCGTCGAGCACTGGATCGAGCTCGGGAAGTGCCCCAGCGTGGCCCCGCGGCGCTTGAGCTGGTCTTCGAGGTGCGTGCCGAGGATGCCCGCGTCGGCCACGCAGACGCCCGCCTCGAGGTCGACGGAGTGCAGCGTGCGCATGCGCTTCAGGTCGACGGCGACGGCGTCGCGCCCTGCGGCGATGCCACCGACGACGCCGCTGCCGGCGCCGAAGGGGATGAGCCCGACGCCATAGGTGCGCGCGTAGCCGACGAGGGCCGAGAGGTCGTCGCGGCTGGAGGGCCACACGACGGCGCGCGGACCCGGCGGGCGGTCGAGGCCGCCTCGGGTCGACAGCAGCTGCCGGGGCCACAGGTCGTGGGCGTAGGCGCTGCGGTCGGCGCTGTCGGTGGAGACGGCGTCGTCGCCGAAGCGCGCGCGGAGGTCGTCGACGAGTGGGTCTCTCATAGGGGTTTCGCTGGGTTCGGGAGAGTGGTGCACCCGACCGCCCGACCGCAAGCCGCGGAGGCGCCGGGAGCGCGAAGTGGAGCGCGGCGTTTGACAAGCACCTGGGAGACCGCCCACCACCTGTCATCCGGCGATGAGCACCCGACGACACCTCCCGATCCTGCGCGACGCCGCGCCCGCGACCGTCCCCGCGTCGAGCGCCGAGGAGGCCGCTTCCGAGCCGCCGCCGTGGCACTGGATTCCGCTGGGCACCACGGTCTCGCTGGTGGGCTTCGGGCTCCTGGCGCAGGGGGCCGCCGCGCTCTCGGTGCGCCTGCTGGGGCGCGTCTACCCGATGGGCGCGACCGCCGCGCAGGTGGCGCACATCCGGGCGGCGCACCCGGCCGCCGCGCGCTCGGTGGAGCTCACCGCGGCGCTCATCCCGCTGCTCACCCTGCTGCTCTCCGTCGCGGTCGGCTCGTATGTGGTGGGGCGCCGGGGCAACGGCACCAACGCCCGCCACGGGATGCTCTCCGGCGGGCTCACGGTGCTGATCTTCTGGGCCGTCACGGGACGGCTCTGGAGCCTGCTGGCGCTGGTCCCGGTGGCGATGGCGGCGGGGTATTTCAGCGCCCGGTGGGGCGTCGCGCGGCGGGCGTAACCGTGTAACGCTCCATACCTGTCATGGAGGAGACGGAAGAGCGGCTGGCGCTTCGGTATTTCTGGGAGGCCCTCGAGGCGACCCGCGCGGAGGTCAACGCGGCGACGCTGCAGGCGGCGGAGAAGATCCCGTCGGTGGCCGCGGTGCTGGCCACGATGACCCCGGAGATGATGGAGGCGCAGCAGGCGAGGGACGTCGCGAGGCAGCGGCAGGTGCTGGTCGACGGCGAGTGGGGCGAGTACCTCGCAGACCTGAAGGTGCAGGGCGCGGCCTACGCGCAGATGGGCATCGAGTTCCGCGACTGGTACGCGCTGCTGGGGTCGTACCGGAAGGTCATCCGGCGCAACGCCCTGCCGCACATCGACGCGCGCGCCGAGGGCGTGCTCGTGGGGATGGACCGCTTCACCGACATCGCGATGGCGGAGCTCGGCACGGCCTACCTCACGATGAAGGAAGACCTCGTGCGCAAGGCCGAGGCCGAGGTCGACCGCTTCGTCGACCTCTTCCAGAACGCCTCGCTGGGCATGGTGATCTGGCAGCTCGAAGACCCGTCCGACCTCGGGTCGTTCCGGATGGTGACGGCCAACCCCGCGGCGGCGCGCTCCGGGAGGCAAGACCTGGCCGAGGCCGTGGGCCGCCACCTGCGCGACCTCGCGCCGGAGCTTCCGCCCTACGTCGAGCTCTGGGCCGAGACGCTGGCCGACCGCACCCCGCGTAGCTGGACCGCCTCGGTGGGCGACGACCCGGAGACCCTCCGGCACTTCGACGTCCGCTGCTTCGCGCTGCGGGAGAACTACCTCGGCGTGATCTTCGAGGAGGTGACCGAGCGCCTCCGGATGACCGAGCGCCTCGACCACCACGTGCGCGAGCTGGAGCGCTCCAACCGCGAGCTCGACGACTTCGCGTACGTCACCTCGCACGACCTCAAGTCCCCGCTGCGCGACGTGCGCAACCTCGTGAGCTGGATCGTGGAGGACGTCGGCGACGCGCTCCCTCCCACCTCGGCCCAGCACCTCAAGCTGGTGAACGACCGCGTGCGGCGCATGGAGCAGCTCCTCGACGACCTGCTGGAGTACTCGCGCGTCGGGCGCGTCGCCGAAGAGCCGCGCACCTTCACGGTCCGCGAGGTGCTCGAGAGCGTGCAGGCGCTCGACCCGCTGCTCCCCGGATTCTCGGTGACCTTCGAGGGCGAGGACGTGACGATCAGCACGCCCCGAATGCCCTTCGAGAAGGTCTTGCGCAACCTGGTGGGCAACGCCATCAAGCACCACGACCGCTCGCACGGGCACGTGGTGGTGAGCGTCGCCCTCGAGGGCGACCGGGCGAGGGTGCGGGTCGCCGACGACGGGCCGGGCATCCGGCCGGAGTTCCACGAGCGGGTGTTCAGGATGTTCCAGACGCTTCGGCCGCGGGACGAGGTGGAGGGCAGCGGGGTGGGGCTGGCGATCGTGAAGAAGTCCGTCGAGGTGTTCGGCGGCCGGGTGCACGTCGAGTCCGCCGGGCGCGGCACCGCCGTAGTATTCACGTGGCCCCTCCGCTGGGCCAGAACGGGAGCGTGAGCGATGTCGGGTCGTACCGTGAACGTCCTCCTCGTCGAGGACAACGTCATCGAGCAGGAGGCCGTGCGCCGCGCCTTCAAGCGGGAGCACATCGGCAACCCCATCATCACGGCGGTCGACGGCATCGAGGCCCTCGCGCTGCTGCGCGGCGGAAAGGGCGGCGCCGAGGCCCTGCCGCGGCCCTACCTCATCCTGCTCGACCTCAACATGCCGCGCATGAACGGCCTGGAGTTCCTCTCCGAGCTCCGCGCCGACCCCGAGCTGCGCGACAGCATCGTCTTCGTGCTCACCACCTCGCGAAGCGACGAAGACCGCGTGGCCTCGTACAACCTCAACGTCGCGGGCTACATCGTGAAGAGCGACGTGGGCGCCGGCTTCGTGCGGCTCCTCGGGCTCCTCGACCACTACTGGCGCATCGTGGAGTTCCCCTGAGCGGAGCCCCCGCGGCGGCTCACTCGTCGAGCGCCGCGCGCACCGACCGCCCCAGCCGATCGGCGGTGATGGGCTTCTCGATCAGCCGCGCACCCGGCGGGAGCCGACCGCGCTCCCGAGCGCCCCGGTCGGTGTAGCCCGACATGTAGAGCACCCGCAGCGAGGGGCGCAGCGCGAGGAGCGAGCGCGCCACCTCCGGGCCGGACATCCCGGGCATGACCACGTCGGTCAGCACGAGGTCGATGCCCCCGGCGTAGCCGCGGCAGCGCGCCACGGCCGCGGCCCCGTCGGAGGCCTCCAGCACCGTGTAGCCCAGCGAGCGGAGGGCCCTCACGGCGACCTCGCGCACCGGCTCCTCGTCCTCCACCACCAGCACCGTCTCGGTGCCCTGAGGCACGGGCGACGGCGCGGCGCGCGGAGCATCCACCTGCTCGAGCGCCCTCGGGAGAAACACCCTGAACGAGCTCCCGTGACCCACCTCGGAGTAGACCGTGACGGTGCCGCCGACCTGCCGGGCGATGCCGTAGACGGTGCTCAGCCCGAGCCCGGTGCCGCGACCCACCTCCTTCGTCGTGAAGAAGGGGTCGAAGATGCGCTCGAGCACGTCCCTGGGGATGCCCTCGCCCTCGTCGGTGACGCAGAGCACCACGTAGTCCCCAGGGGCGAGGCGGCGGTCGCCCCCGCCGGCCAGCTCCTCGACGAGGCTCAGGTGCTGGATCTCTATCTCGATCCGCCCCCCGCGGGTCATCGCGTCGCGCGCGTTGACCACGAGGTTGACGACCATCTGCTCCAGCGCGTTGGGGTCGATGCGCACGCGCCACGGCTCGGCGTCGGGCGTGAGCGTCACCGCGATGTCCTCGCCCACCAGCCGCTCGAGCATCGGCAGCGTCGAGGCGATCACCGCCCTGGCCTCGACGACGCGCGGCGTGCCCGTGGAGAGCCGAGAGAAGCTGAGGAGCTGCCGCACCAGCGCGGCGGCCCGGTTGGCCGCGTCGATCACCTGCCCGAGGTCCTGCTGCATCGGCGCCTCCGTCGGCAGCCCCGCCCTGATGAAGCCCGCGAAGCCGAGGATCACCGACAGCAGGTTGTTGAAGTCGTGCGCGATGCCGCCCGCGAGCTGGCCCAGCGCGTCCATCTTCACCGCGTGCCGTAGCTGCTGCTCCAGCTCCCGCGCCTCGCTCACGTCGAGCGCGAGCCCGATGGTCCCGACGATGGCGCCCTCCGCGTCGCGCAGCGCCCCGATGTGGCACTGGTACGGTCTCCCTCCGAAGTTCGCGAGGTACCGCACCGGCTCTCCCTCGAGGGCCGGCGCGTGGGCCGCGTGAAACTCCCTGCCCGTCGCCTCGTCGCCGAAGTTGTCTCCGACCTCCCGCCCGATGCGCGACGCCGGGGGCACGCCCATCGCGTCCAGGGCCGCCCCGCCGATGTGGGTGATCTTCAGCCCCATGTCCGTGGTCCAGTGGACGACCGGGAGCTGTCCCAGCACGAAGCGCAGGTCGGTCTCGCGCCGCTGGAGCGCCTCGTTCATCGCCGCGAGCTCGTTGCGCTGCTCGCGAAGCTGGGTGACCGCCTGCTGCAGCTCGCGCTGGTGTCGATCGAGCTCGTTGCGCAGCCGCCCCTGCTCGATGGCGAGGTCGATGGCCTTGCGGAGCCGCTCGCGGTTGAGGTCGCCTTTCAGCAGGTAGTCCATGGCGCCGTGCTTCAGCGCCTCGACCGCCACCTTCTCGCTGCCCTGCGAGGTCAGCATCACCACAGGCAGCGAGCGCTCGGACATCAGGTCGAGCACCCGCACCCCGTCCTCGTCCGGCAGGCGGTAGTCGAGCAGCACGCAGTCCACCGTGGACGACGAGACCGCGGCCATTCCCTCCCTCGCCGTCGCCGCCTCGAGGAGATCGTGCCGGCCGCCCAGCAGCCGACGGATCTGCTCCCGGTCGACGTCGCTGTCATCGATCACGAGCACGGTCGTCACGGCAGGGCCATCCTGGTCGCGGTGATGGGTGATGGGACTCGAGGGCGCACGTCGACCATCCACCACTCTAGCGTATCGATTTGGTCTTGAGCGAACGCGTACTACGGCCCGCAGGGCTCCCGCCGGAGCGTCCGCCCTCCGCGGCGAAGCGCGCTAGATTCGCGCCCATGGATCGCTCGCTCCTCCTCCTCGCGCTGCTCGCCCTCTCTCCCCTCGCGTGCGCCGCCGGGGACGGCACCGAGGTGGCCACACGCGACGCTGGCGCTGCGCCGCGAGACACCGGGGCCGCGCGCGACACGGGCCTCCGTCGTGACGCGCCCGCCGTCGTCGATCGCCCTCCGGTCGCGATGGACGCTCCCCCCGCCGCCATGGACGTGCCTCCGGTCGCGGTCGATCGCCCTGCCGCGATGGACGTTCCTCCAGTCTTTGTCGATCGCCCCGCGCCCATCGACCTCGGCGCCCCCGTCGACCTCGGTCGTGACGCCGGATCGATCACCCTCGGCGACGCGTGGAGCCCCGAGCGCGACGCCGGCGACCCGACCCCTCGCGACGTCGACCGCGTGCTGGGCGGCGCCCCCTCGGACAGCGCGTCCCGCTTCGGCGGCGCCGACGACACGGCCCGCGCGCCCTCCATCGTCTACCCCGAGGACGGCACGGTGCTGCCTCCCAACCTCACGGGCTTCGAGGTGCACTTCCGCCCCGGCGCGGGCAACGACCTCTTCGAGGTGTCGCTCCGCGGCGACCGCGGCGCGCTCCGGGTGTTCACCCGCTGCACGGCGGTCGCCGACGGGTGCGTGCTCAGCCTCGACGAGCCCGCGTACGCCGAGCTCGCCCGGGTGGCGCAGCCCTCCGGCGACGTCGCGCTCACGGTGCGCGCGACCTCCGCGGCAGGCGGCGGGGTCGGCCGCTCGGCGACGCGCTCGCTCGGCGTCACCAACTTCGACGTCCGCGGCGGGCTCTACTACTGGGCCGCCTCCAGCGGCACCATCAACCGCTACGAGTTCGGCCGCGCGGGCGCGCGCACCGAGCCCTTCCTCCGCGGCGACCCGATCAACTGCGTCGGCTGCCACGTGCTCTCCCGCGACGGCTCCCGCATCATGGCGGGACGCTTCATCCCCGCGCCCTCGGCCACGCGCATCTTCGACGTGACCACCCGCGCCCCGCTCTCACCGGACTACGGCGCCAACTTCGGAACCTTCTCCCCCGACGTCCGCTGGCTCCTCACCAGCGACGGCAACCGCCTCGCGCTGCGCGACCCGGTCAACGGCAACGAGGTCCCGGGCCTCGCCCCGGGCACCGCCGGGAGCCACCCCGACTGGGCGCGCGGCGGGCGCTCGGCGGTGTTCTCCCGCCCTCGCACCTCCTTCCCCATCTTCGGCACCCCCGGCCACAACGGGCCCGCCGACCTCTTCACCATCCCGTGGGGCGGCGCCTCCTTCGGCGCGGCCGCGACGCTCGTGCGCGCCGAAGGCACCCGCAACAACAATTACTACCCCTCGTATTCGCCCGACGACGCGTGGGTGCTCTTCAACCGCGCGGAGGGCAACTCCAACCACAACGTCGACGCCCAGCTCTGGGTGGTCCCCGCCGGGGGAGGCAGCCCGACGCGCCTCGCTCGCGCCGACCTCGCGGACTCCATGGGCAACTCGTGGCCGAAGTGGGCGCCCTTCGTCCAGCGCTTCCACGGCGAACCCTTGATGTGGTTCACCTTCTCCAGCCGGCGCGACTACGGGCTGCGGCTGCGGCAGCAGTCGCGCGAGCCTGCGATGCGCACCACGCAGCTCTGGATGGCGGCCTTCCGCCCGGGGCGAGTCGCCACCGCGGACGCGAGCACCCCTGCCTTCTGGCTGCCCTTCCAGAGCCTCTCGGAGGGCAACCACATCGCCCAGTGGGCCGAGCAGGTGCAGCGCCAGGGGTGCACCTCCGACCGCGACTGCGTGCAGGCCGAGCGCTGCCTGCCCATCTCCACCGGCGCCGTGGCGGTCTACCGCTGCGTGGTGCCCTGAGGGCGCCGCTCAGTCGGGCTCGGGGTTCTCCCGGGCCTCCAGCACCATGCCGATGAGCAGCAGCACCGGCAGCACCAGCACCGGCACCCCGACTACCAGCAGCAGCACCGCCCACCCGATGCTCCCGGTGCCGAAGTAGGCGGCCACCCCGAGGCCCACCAGCGCGGCCGCGGTGGCGCCCATGCGCTTCAGCCGCGAGTGGCGCTGCGGCGGGAGCATCGTCTTCCGCACCAGCCGAACGCCATGCTGGATGCGCGGAGCCTGCACGACCAGGCTGAGGCGCTCACGGATGGGACGTTTGGGGTGTGGCATTCAGTGACTTGCTCTCTCTACTAGGACCGCGTGGCCCGCTCCGCCAGTGGGGCGTCGGCGCGGGTCAGCCCTCGAGGGCGGGCAGGGAGCGCACGGCCTCGGCGTACTCGCGCACGATGTCGTCGACGATCGCGGCGATGGGCTTCACCTCGCGGGCGAGGGCGATGCCCTGCCCGGCGCTCCAGATGTCCTTCCACTTCTTCCCGCCCTCCTTCTGCACCGCCTCCTGCGCGGCGCCGCGGTCGGCGGCGGTGATCGTGGCGCCGGGGAGCGTCTGCCGGAGGAAGTTGGCGTGCACCCCGCTGACGCCGTCGGTGTAGACGATCTCCTCGGGCGACCCGTTGACCACCATGGACTTGTAGCGCTCGTCGGCGCCGCACTCGGTCGAGGCGATGAAGCGCGTGCCCATGTAGACGAGCTCCGCGCCGAGGGAGAGCGAGGCGGCCACCTGGCGGCCCGTGGCGATGCACCCGGCGGCTACGACCGGCACCCGCAGGTGCTCTCGGAGGTAGGGGTAGAGCACGAAGGGCGAGGTGGTCCCGGCGTGGCCGCCTGCCCCCGCGGCGACGCCGATGATCGCGTCGGCGCCGCACTCCTGGGCCTTGAGCGCGTGCTTGAGGTGGATGACGTCGTGCATCACCACCATGCCCCGCTCGTGCGCTCTCCGGGCGATCTCCGTGGGGTTGCCGTAGCTGGTGATCAGCACCGGGACGCCGAACTCGATGCAGGCCTCGAAGTCCTGCGCGAGCCGCTCGGGCTCGGTGAGCTTGATGGTGAGGTTGATGGCGAAGGGCCGGTCGGTGCGCTGCCTGATCCACCCGAGCGCCTCACGGAAGGCCTCGTGCGTGCGGAGGTTGATCGAGGGCATCGAGCCCAGGATGCCGGCCTCCGCGGCGGCGACGATCATCTCCTTGTTGGAGATGATGAACATCGGGGCGCAGGCGATCGGGTACTTCAGCCCGATGCGCTCGGCGAGGGGAGTGCGAATGCGCGACATGGCGGTGGGGAGTCTCCTTCGGGGCGACTCTATCGCGGGCTCCTCCGGGCCATCAGGGCCTTGATCGCGCTTGACGCCCCGCGCGCTCTCCCGAGACGGTACGCCATGACCTTCCCCGAGGCCTTCGTCTCGCTCGCGGTGGCGGTGGCCGCGGGCCTGCTGCTCGGCACCGAGCGGCAGCAGAACGCCACTGCCGAGGACAAGAAGGACTTCGCCGGCATCCGCACCTTCCCCATGGTCTCGCTGCTCGGCGCCCTCGGGGCGCTCGCCCGCCCGGTCGCGGGCATGTGGCTCCTCGTGGGGCTGCTCGCGGCGGTCGCGGCCTTCGTGACGGTGTCTCACCTCCGCACCTCCGCGCGCGACGACATCGGCATCTCCACCGAGGTGGCGTGCCTGCTGGCCTTCGGCCTCGGCGCCCTCGCGGGGATGCGCGAGCTCATGCCCGACCGCGACCGCTTCCTGCTGGTGGGCACCACCGCCGCCGCGGCGCTCGCGCTGCTGGCCCTCAAGCAGCCGCTGCACGGCTTCGTCAGGCGCCTCTCCGTCGACGACGTCTACGCGACGACCAAGTTCGTGGTGCTCGCGCTGGTGATCCTCCCGGTGCTGCCGCGCGAGGCCTACGGGCCCTTCGACGCCATCGTCCCCTTCCAGATCGGCAAGATGATCGTGCTGGTGGCGGGCGTGAGCTTCGCGGGCTACGTCGCCTCCCGGCTCATCGGATCAGCCCGCGGCCTGCTGGTCTCCGGCCTGCTCGGGGGCCTGGTGTCCTCCACGGCGGTGACGCTCACCTACTCGGGCCGCGGCCGCGACGAGCCCTCCATCGCAAGGCTCTGCGCGGTGGCCATCATCGCCGCCTGCTCGACCATGTTCGCTCGCCTCGTGGTGGTGGTGGCCATCGTCGACCGCCCGCTGCTGCGCTCCATCGCCCCGCCGCTCGCGGTGACCGCCGCGCTGGGCTTCGTCGTCGCGGTGGTGCTCTACCGCAGGGCCGACGCGCCCTCCGAGGAGAAGCCCGGGGCCGAGCCCGCGCTGCGCAACCCCTTCGAGCTGAAGCAGGCGGTCTCCTTCGGGCTGCTGTACGGGGTGGTGCTGCTGGTGGCGAAGGCCGCGCAGCACTGGGCGGGCTCCGCGGGGCTCTATCTCTCGTCGGTGCTCGCGGGCCTCACGGACGTCGACGCCATCACCCTCTCCGTGGTCGACATGCACCGGGGAGGGCTCCCCAACGCCACCGCGGCGACGGCCATCATGCTGGCCGCGCTCACCAACACGGTGGTGAAGTCCGGCGTGGCGATCTCCGTGGGGGGCGCGGCGGTGGGTCGCCCGGTGGCGCTCACGCTGGGCGCCGCGCTGGCCGCGGGCGGAGCGGTGCTCGCGGTGATCGCGTAGAGGGGGAGCTACGCCGATCGCGCAAGTGGCAGTGTGCCGAGGTAATGGGTCAGACGGTCGCGCTGCTCCGTGGACAGCGGGAGGTGCGCGGCGTCGTCATGCCAGGCCTCGTGAAACCGGGCGACGGTCTCGTCGACTGTCGCCAGGGCGCGCGCCACGTCGACATGCGCCTTCTCGGCGAGTCGTTCGAAGTCTCCGCGGAGCACCTCATCGAAGCGATGTCGCTTGAAGAAGCCGAGTGCGAGCCTCGGTTGATCGGGAATGTAGGCGATGGTCGAGATGAGGTCATAGGCAGGAGCGAGGCGCGCTCTGAGCGGGTTGGGGTAGTACAGAGACCAGTTCTTGAGGTGAGAGTCGTGGTTGCCGATCAGCACCATGAACGTAAGACGTCGAACGTATTCGATGAAGTCGTCGTGGCCGCAGACCCCGGCGATCACCTTGCCGATGCCGCGAAACGTCGCGTCGAGTCCGTTCTGCTCGCCGTCGTTGTACTTGTTACCCGGCTGACGATCGAACACCTGCGCGAAGTCTTCCTGGTGCACTCGTACGCCATCGTCCGTCCGGTCGTAGCGTCGGACCAGCAGGGCCATCGGCTCGGCGAAACGGATGGAGGTCGGGATGTTGCCGATGTCGCGCCAGGGCACGCACTCGTGATCAGGGACGTCGATGCCGACCTTCCGCGCGAGCGTCAGCATTCCCGCCTCGTGCTCAGGCACCCCAGTGTGTTGAGGATCAGGGAGCTTCGCGATCCAGCGGCCGCCACGGCCCGTCACAGGGAGCGTGTACTTTGAGCCCTCCTTCGCGACCGAGTACTTCGGCTGCATACCGGCCAGGGAGAAGCGTAGCGCGTCGGCGCGTGGCACCGGACGATCGACGACGGGTAGCTCGTCGCCTCCGTCATCAAGGTCGCTCACCTCCTTGACGACGATCGCGCCGGGCAGGTCCTCGCCGAGGGCGGCCAACAATGGGCCATTGCGGTTCGGGTTGACGCCCGCCCGCGCTGCGAGCTGCTCGCGGAGCCAGCTGCCAGCCTCGGGCAGGTAGTTCTGGAAGAACGGTGGGAGGTAGCTCTGCGTGGCGCTGTAGCTGAGCTCTCGAAGGTTCTGATCTTCGAACCAGCGACCGAGGACCGGACGACGTGGTTGCGACAGGTACCCTTCATCGAAGCGAAACTCCCAGCGCGAGCCCGAGTAGAGACGTAGGTCCCCGACGTGCGTCCCGTGTAGCCACGCGCGAAGCATCAGTCGTCCTCCTCTGCGAGCGAGGTGAGGGGGGGGCTATCATCCGCGCCCCATTCGGCCATCTGGTCCGTGAATGAATGCAGCCATGTGACGATCTCATCGTGCCGTATCGCCAGGAAGGCGTCGTCGTCACTGCGACCCAGCGCTTCGAGAGCGGATGCGGTGACGAGGTGAGACGCGAGGGTCGACTCGTCCGCGTCCGCCAGGAGGCGAACCAGCTCCCTGCGAGGTAGAGAGGAATGGAAGATGCGGCCCGCGAGGTCGACCTTTCCTCTGTCATCTACGACGCGCACCGCTGGCGACAGGTCTTCGCCTGTGATCGACGCGATGTCGATCAGAGCGCCAGATCGCAGGTCTCTCGGATTGCGCGCGATCAAGGCGCAGGCCTGCACTTTCGTCCTTGCCGTGCCGAAGTCGGGAGCGTCGAGATCGAAGAGGGTGCTATCTGGCTTCGAAGGCGCCAGCTTGAGGAGCTTCTGGGTGGAGGAGTCCTCGTCACCATGTTGAATGGCATTGAGGTGTCGCCGTAGGTCGACGGTGGCTCCTGTCAGATGTAGACCGGACAGGCCTCGCCAGAGCCATCGGCGCAACAACGTCAGGGTTCGCTCGGAGGGCGTCGAAAACGCATCGAAGAAGCGAGCCAGCGTGACCAGAGGGAGGATGTAGGGCAGCACCCGCGCGTGGGGGATCAGGCAGCGCTCCTTGAGAAACGTCGCCGCGAGGTGCACTGCCAGGCGCGATCGCTGCACCGCCTTCTGCATCCGATCCTTGTCGAGATCCGCCGAGAGAGCTTTCCTGATAGGAAGCCCTTCGACCGCTCGGAGCACGTTCAGCGCGATGGCCTCATCGATGCGGCCCCACGACAGGTCCATCGCCGCGTCACGTACGGACTCCAGGCCCTCCGCCGAGCGTGCCCCGACCACATAGAGGGCGTGGAAGACCTCCGCATCGGTGAGCCTGCGGCCTGAGCGATTGACCCGCTCGAAGATCACCCGCAACGTCGCCTCGTCATCCGCATCGACGAGGTAGCCAGGAACGCGGTACTCCCGCAGACGTTTACCCGCATCGATCGCAGCGGTCCGCTGCGCTGGGGCAAGTTCACTAGCGTGGTCGACAATCCAGTCGGTAAGAAGTGAGGTGTCGAGCAGCGCGCTCACCGGAATCAACCTGGCAGACAGCTTGGCTGTGCCCGGCTTCGGTAGACGCTCCCATCCGAAATCTTCTTTGATGAGATCATAGAAGAGTACTCGATCACCGGGCAATGGCTTCGAGAGCGCCGCGTGAGCGAGCGTGGTTATGCGCTGCTGCCCATCGAAAACGTACCGGGAGTCACTGCGCTCCGGAGCATTGATCTCGAGTCCGTCGAATCGCAGCGTCTCCGCAGGTCCCTTCCTGCGCCAGAACAGAAGCGTCCCGATCGGAAATCCGCGGAGCAGGCTGTCGAAGAGTGCGATCCGATCATCGGCGTCCCAGCGCATGCCTCGCTGAAATGGCGGCACCCGAACGATCCCGTCTTTTACAGCCAACAGCAGGTCATCGACCGCGTAGGTGATCGCTTCAGGCCGCCGTTCGAGGCGGGGTTTCGCAAGGCCATTCCCCTCAGCACTCATCGTGATCGCACGGTATCACGCACCCCGGGTCGTCGCCCGCCCCACCACGGTCACCACCCACGCCCGCTCGTCGCGCTTCTCCCACCCGATGCTCACCGGGAGAAAGCTCTCGATCACCCGTGCATTCGTCGTCGTGTGCAGCGTGGGCTCGCTGGTCACGAAGCGCCCTCCGCCCGCGAGCGCCATCGGCAGCAGCAGCTGATCCGCCAGGTGCTCGCCCACCGGCACGCCCGACTCCATCCACGCCAGCGCCTCCTTGGCCACGGCCTCGCCCACGGCCTCCGCCGAGCGGCCCTTCTCTCCGCAGAGCGTGAACACCTCCGTCACGTGCTCGCACGCCACGTCCACCACCACCACGTTGCCCGGACCCTGCTCCCTCGGCAGCGTCTCCACCCGCAGGCACTCCCGGCCCCAGCGGAGCACCTCGCCCGCCGCGGCGAGCTCCCGCTCGGCGATGCTCCCCGAGAGCCCCGCCACGCGGGCCACCGCGCGCCGGGAGCGCACCGCGCCTCGCTCCATGATCTCCACCCGCGCCAGCGTCTTGGAGGGCGTCACCCGTAGCGTGAAGCGCCCTCCGCCCGCGGGATAGAAGCCCGCGCGCTCGATGGAGCAAGTCACCGTCGGCCCCATGCGGTTGATCACCGGCACGAAGGCCCGCTCGATGAAGTCATACGAAGGCGCCATCGGGTTGTGGGTACCTCCCTCGAAGGTCACCGACGAAGGACCCTCCGCGCAGAGCAGCGCCGGCAGCACCGTCTGCATGACGAGGGTGGCGCTCCCCGCCGTGCCGACGCGGAAGGTGTACTCCCCCGGGCGCACCGGGCCCGGGGCGAAGCGCACCTCTCTCGAGCCGAGCTCGGCGCCCTCCACCCTCGCTCCGCTCAGCTCCGCCGCCGCGCGCAGCGCCGTGAGGTGCTGCCGCAAGAGCCCCGGCTTGGAGCGCCCCGCCCGCACCTGGACCATCCGCAGGGCGGTGCCCGTCACCAGCGAGAGCGAGAGCGACGAGCGCAGCATCTGCCCGCCGCCCTCTCCCTCGGAGCCGTCCAGCGTCACCGTGTTCGTCTCGTCGCGCATCGAATCCATCCTCCCTACCTCATTGCGTGGTGGGTCGACCCTGAACATGGATCACATCATCGAGGCTCGCGGCCCCCTTCCCCGCTGCCGCGCGCCCTGACCCCCGCGGGGCGGGGGCAGGGCTCAGGGGATCGAGGCCGCGTGCTCGAACAGACCCCTTGGAAGCCTTCCAGCACGACCCCTCCGCTGGCAGTCGCCGAAGCCCTGCCCCCGCTCCGCGGGGGTAGGGCGCGCGGCAGCGGGGAAGGGGGCCTCCCATCGCCCCATTCACCCCTTCACGCAGACCACCTGGCGCAGCGTGTACACCACCTCCACGAGGTCGCGCTGCGCCAGCATCACGGCCTCGATGTCCTTGTAGGCGCCGGGCGTCTCGTCGATCACCTCGGCGTCCTTGCGGCACTCCACGCCCGCCGTCGCCTTCGCGTGGTCGTCGAGGGTGAACACCTTGCGCGCCTTCGTCCGGGTCATCGCCCGCCCCGCCCCGTGGCTGCACGAGTGGAAGCTCTCCGGGTGACCCTTCCCCCGCACGATGAACGACCGCGCGCCCATGCTCCCGGGGATGATCCCCAGCTCGCCCTCTCGCGCCCGCACCGCGCCCTTGCGGGTCACCCACACGTTGCGGCCGTAGTGGTGCTCCCGGCTCACGTAGTTGTGGTGGCAGTTCACCGCCTCGAGCGAGGCCTCGAAGGCCGGCACCAGCCCCGTCGACCGCACCGCCTCCACCGTCGCCCGCATCATCAGCTCGCGGTTCACCCGCGCGTACTCCTGCGCCCACCCCACGGCGCGCAGGTAGTCGTCGAAGTGAACGGTCCCCTCCGGCAGGTACGCGAGGTCCTGGTCGGGCAGGTGGATGTGGTAGCGGGCCATGTCCTCCCGGGCCTTCTCGATGAAGTGCGACCCGACGCGGTTTCCTACGCCGCGCGACCCGGAGTGCAGCATGAACCACACGCGGTCGCTCTCATCGAGGCACACCTCGATGAAGTGGTTGCCCGTGCCGAGCGTCCCGAGCTGAGAGCGCTCCGGGCCCCGACCGAGCCGCGGGTGCTTCTCCACGATGGCCGCGTACCCCTCGCTCAGCGAAGCCCACGCCTCGTCCACCGCCGCCGGCACGTCGTGCCACGCGCCGCGGTCGTTGCGCCCGCCGTTGTCCGTGCGCCCGTGCGGGACCGCCCGCTCGATCGCCGAGCGCAGCCCGAAGAGGTGATCGGGCAGGTCGCTCGCCGTGAGGCTGGTGCGCGCCGCGATCATCCCGCAGCCGATGTCCACGCCCACCGCCGCGGGGATGATCGCCCCGCAGGTCGGGACCACGCTCCCCACCGTCGCCCCCTTGCCGACGTGCACGTCCGGCATCACCGCCACCCACTTGTGGATGAAGGGCAGCGCCGCGAGGCGCGAGAGCTGATCGCGGGCCATGTCCTCGACGGCGACCCCGCGCGTCCACGCCTTGATCGGAACCCCGCCCTGCACCTCGAAGACCTCGTAGCCGCGCTCGCTCATATCCGGTGACCTCCTGATCCGGCCTTATCGCAGGGCGCGTGCCACCGCCGTTCTACGGGAAATCCCGTAGATCGGTCGGGTCGGTACGATACCGTGGTATCAACGACCTTATCCCCATGGCGAAGATCGGCCCCCTCACCCGCGCTGCCGCGCGCCCTCACCCCCGCGGGGCGGGGGCAAGGACTCCGCTCGCTGTCAGGTTCGCGCCGGGGCTGTCGACGTCGGAGCCCTTGCCCCCGCTCCGCGGGGGTGAGGGCGCGCGGCAGCGCGGGTGAGGGGGCGTGAGGGCCATGGCGAAGAAGAAGCCCACGGTGGTGCTCGGCCTGCTGGGCCCGGTGCTCGACTCCGGAGCCCGGGAGCAGCGCTGGGAGCGATGGCGCCCCTCCGTCGCGGTGTGCCAGCACCCCGACCTGCTGGTGTCTCGCTTCGAGCTCCTTCACCAGCCCCAGTACGCGACCCTGGCGAGGCTGATCCGCCACGACATCGCGGCGGTCTCCCCCGAGACGAAGGTCAACCTCGTCCCCTTCGCCATGGCCGACCCGTGGGACCTCGAGGAGGTCTACGCCTCGCTCCACGACTTCGCCCGCTCCTACCCCTTCGACCCCGAGCGCGAGGACTACCTCGTGCACATCACCACGGGCACTCACGTCGCCCAGATCGTGCTCTTCCTGCTCACCGAGTCGCGGCACCTCCCGGCCACGCTGCTGCAGACCTCGCCGCCCACCCGCGCCGACCGCGACCCCGCCGCCCGCGCCGCAGGGACCTGGCGCGCCATCGACCTCGACCTCTCCCGCTATGACCGCCTCGCGTCGCGCTTCGCCGCCGAGGCCCGGGAGCGCGCCGGGGGGCTCAAGGCCGGCATCGAGACCCGCAACGCGGCCTTCAACGCCCTCATTGACCGCATCGAGCGGGTGGCCGTCGCCTCGCGCGCCCCGATGCTGCTCACCGGCCCCACCGGAGCGGGCAAGTCGCAGCTCGCGGGGCGCATCTTCGCGCTCAAGAAATCGCGGCGCCAGGTGGCCGGGGAGTTCGTCGAGGTCAACTGCGCGACGCTGCGCGGCGACGGCGCGATGTCCACCCTCTTCGGCCACGCGAAGGGGGCCTTCACCGGCGCCATGACCGAGCGGGAGGGGCTCCTGCGCAAGGCCGACCGGGGCACGCTCTTCCTCGACGAGATCGCCGAGCTCGGGCTCGACGAGCAGGCGATGCTGCTGCGGGCGCTGGAGGAGAAGAGCTTCCGCCCGATGGGGAGCGACCGCGAGGTGAAGAGCGACTTCCAGCTCCTGGCGGGCACCCACCGCGACCTGGCGGCGCGCGTCGCCGAGGGGCGCTTCCGCGAAGACCTCCTGGCGCGCATCGAGCTCTGGACCTTCGCGCTCCCCGGGCTCCGGGAGCGCCCCGAGGACGTCGAGCCCAACCTCGACTTCGAGCTCTCGCAGTGCGAGCGCACGCTCGGGTCGCGCGTCACCATGAGCCGCGAGGCGAGGGCCCGCTTCGTGGCCTTCGCGACCTCCCCGGAGGCCCCCTGGCCGGGCAACTTCCGGGACTTCAGCGCGGCCATCACCCGCATGGCCACGCTCTGCACGGGCGGCCGCATCGACGTCGCCACCGTCGACGAGGAGCTCGCCCGGCTGCGGGCCCGCTGGCGCCTCTCGACGCCCGAGCGCGCGACGCCGACGGGAGCGGGCGACGACCCGCTGCTGCGCTCGACGCTCGGCGACGAGGGCATGGCGGCGCTCGACCGCTTCGACCGGGCGCAGCTCGCGGAGGTGGTGCGGGTGTGCCGGGCGTCGCCCTCGCTCTCCGCCGCGGGCCGCGCGCTCTTCGCGGTCTCCCGCAGCGGCAAGGCCTCGGTCAACGACGCCGACCGGCTGCGGAAGTACCTCGCGCGCTACCACCTGTCCTGGGAGGCCGTGCGGGGGTGAGAGGGAGTGAGCTCACCTCTTCGATGGACGACGCCCCCGTCGGGCCCCATCGTGTCTGGAGGATGGAGCTTCCTCCGCTGGATTTCCGTCGCCTCTTCGATGCGGCGCCGAGCCTCTACCTGCTGTTGACGCCCGACCTCGTCATCGTCGCCGCCAACGACGCCTTCCTCCGCGGAACCATGACCCGACGCGAAGACATCGTCGGGCGCCCGCTGCTCGAGGTCTTTCCGGACGTCCCGGAGCGCTCGGTAGGAGCGGGCCTGGGCAGCCTCCGGGCGTCGCTGGAGCGGGTGCTGAAAGAGCGCGTCCCCGACGAGGTGCCCATGCAGCGCTACGACCTCCCGCTGCCCGACGGCCGGCTCGAGAGGCGCTACTGGAACATCCGCAACTCCCCGGTGCTCGGCCCCGACGGCGAGGTCGCGCTGGTCCTCCTCATCGCCGAGGACATGACGGAGGTCGTGCGGCGGCGCGAGGCAGAGATGGAGCACGACCGTCGCAACGAGGAGCTGCGCGCCCGCGCCGGGAAGATGGCGGCGGAGATCTACCTGCGAGCGCAGCAGGTGGAGGACGCCAACCGTCGCCTGCGGCAGCTCAACGACGAGCTCAGCGCGTCGGCGCAGTCGGAGCGCGAGGCGCTCAACGCGCTGCGCCGCACCCAGAGCATCCTGGTGCAGACCGAGAAGCTCGCGGCGCTGGGACAGATGGTCGCGGGGGTGGCGCACGAGATCAACAACCCGCTCGCCTTCGTCACCAACAACCTCGCGGTCGCGCAGCGGGACTTCGAGGCGGTCGCCTCGCTGCTCTCGCTCTACCGCAGGGCCGACGTCGACATCGCCGACGCGCAGCCCGAGCTCGCGGCGCAGATCGCCGCCGGGGCCGAGCGCATCGACCTCGACTACACCCTCGGCAACCTCGGCCCGCTCTTCGCGCGCTCCCGCGACGGCCTCAAGCGCATCCGGCAGATCGTGGAAGACCTGCGCACCTTCGCCCGCCTCGACGAGAGCGACCTCCACGAGATCGACATCAACCCCGGCATCGAGTCCACCGCCAACATCATCCGAGGCCGCGCCCGCAAGAAGAACGTCGAGATCGTGCTGGCGCTGGAGCCCGTCCCGACCATCGCCTGCTACCCCGGCAAGGTGAACCAGGTGGTGATGAACCTCCTCTCCAACGCCATCGACGCCTCGCCGGCCTCGTCGCAGGTGCTCTGCCGCACCGCGCCCGGCGGCGACGGGGGCGTGCTCATCGAGGTCGTCGACTCCGGCACCGGCATCGACCCGGCCATCGTCGACCGCGTCTTCGACCCCTTCTTCACCACCAAGCCGCAGGGGGAGGGCACCGGCCTCGGGCTCAGCATCAGCTACGGCATCGTGCAGGACCACGGCGGGTCCATCAGCGTGGCCTCCACCCCGGGCGCCGGGGCGTGCTTCACCGTGCGCCTGCCGCCGCGACCCCCGCCCCGCGAGCCGACGTCCTACGAGCGCATGCCCTGAGCCGGGCTCGCCGCGGGCCCGGGCAGCTCGATGCTGAACATCATCCCGCCCTCCGCCTGGCGCTGGGCGTCCACCGAGCCGCCGTGCATCTCCACGAAGGCCTTCACCACGCTCAGGCCGAGCCCCAGGCCCCGCGCCCCGAACTCGTAGGTGCCCGACGAGTGCCGATCGGTGTCGAAGCCCGTGAAGAAGGGCTCGAACAGGTACTCCATCGACGAGTCAGGCACGCCGCTGCCGGAGTCGCGCACCTCGATGCGGGCGCTCCCGTCCACCCGCCTCGCGCTCACCGTCACCGTCCCCCCGTCGGGGGTGAACTTGATCGCGTTCAGCAGGAGCTGGTTGAGGCTGTCCTCGATCTTCGACGCGTCGACCTCGACGGACCCGAGGCCCGCGGGCGCGTCGACCACCAGCACCTGGTGCCGCTGGTCGACGAAGGGCCTCACCTCGTCCGCGGCCTCTCGCACGATCACCGCGAGGTCGATCGGCTCCCTGTCCATGCTGCGGGCGAAGTGCTCCCCGTGCAGCAGCACCATGAGCTGCTCCGAGCGCCGGTAGAGGCGCTGCGCCGCTCGCTCGATGCGAGCGAGCCAGTCGTGCACCTCCGGAGGAGCGAGCCCCGGGGTCCGCAGCGCCAGCCGGGTCAGCCCGAGCTGGATGGTGAGGGGCGTGCGCAGCTCGTGGCCCACCACCCGGATGAACGCGCTCTTGAGGTCGCTCGCCCTCGCCAGCGTGGCGTTCTTCACCTCCAGCTCCTCCAGCAGCCGCCTCCGCTCGGCGACGAGCTCGTACCGCAGGCACGCCTCGCGTATCACCGACTGCAGCTCCTCCGGGTCCCACGGCTTGGTGATGTACCGGTACACGCTGCCCCGGTTGATGGCGTCGATCACCGCGGGCAGGTCGGCGTACCCGGTGAAGAGCAGCCGCACCACGTCGGGGTACGCGTCGCAGATGCGATGGAGAAACTCCACCCCGGTCATCTCGGGCATGCGCTGGTCGGTCATGACCACGTGCACCTCCTGCTCGCCGAGCAGGCGCATCGCCTCCGAGGCCCGCGTCGCGCCGAGCACGTTGTACTCGAGGCGAAGCAGGTCCTTGACGCTCTGGATCACGTCCGGCTCATCGTCGACCACCAGCACCGTGTGCCGTTTCGCGTGCTTCATCGGAGGTGTACACCCTCTCGCGTCCCGACTCGTCGGCCTCTATGGCGCCGCGCCGCCCCGGCGTCGAGCCATCCGCCGCCCGACCAGCGCTCAGAGCCCGTGGTGCCGCAGCGTCGCCATCAGGGCGTCGGGGTCGAAGGGCTTGGTCAGGAACTCCTTCACATCGAGCTCCGCCGCCCGCCGGCGCGCGTCCGCCTCGTTGAGCGCGCTCAGGATCACCACCGGCACGTCCCGGGTCGAGTCGTCGGCCCGGAGCCGACGGCACACCTCGAAGCCGTCGATGTCCGGGAGCATCAGGTCGAGCAGCACCAGCGACGGCCGGTGCGAGCCGAGCTCCCTCAGCGCGCTGTTGCCGTCGAGCGCGGGCCGGTACCGGAACCCGGCCAGGCGCACGTAGGCCCCAAGCATCTCGTTGAGGTCGGGATCATCCTCGACCACCAGCACGTCGGGATTCACGGCTTCCATTCTCTCCATCGCTCTACCACATGAACCCCCGTCCTCGGGCGTGGTAGCCTCCCGAGGCCCCGAAACCATCCTTTGGGCTTGTGAAGGGGGACGAATGTCACTCACCGAACGCCCGACGCCTGCGACCGTGGGCCACGCCATCGACGAGTATCTCCGCTTCGCCTACGAGGGTCCCCTTCCCCCCCCGGTCGCCGCCCTGGTCGAGGCGGTGCGCCGCGCACCCCCCGACGGGCTCTACGAGTGCTCCGCCTTCGAGCGCGACGGCGAGTCCCGCTACGCCCTCCGGCTGGGCAACCGCTACTACCCCCACATGAAGCTGGTCATCGAGCGCCTTCCCTCGCGAGAGGCCTGGTTCTTCCGGGCCGACACCCACGACCAGCACGTCACCGTCGAGCCCTCCGACCCCGACTACCCGGCCTTCCAGGCCCTCACGGCCCGCAACCGCACCATCGCCGCAGCCATCGAGTCGGCCTGGACCCACGACGGCCTCGACACCTTCCGCGCCTTCCTCCACCGCGACCTCGACGCCCGGCGACACTGATCGCCCGCCCTGCGATCGTCCAGGAAGGTGCGTCCGATCCCCCACCTCGGGCATCACACTCCCCGATGGCCGACGGACCCAACCCCCTGCACCGCCCCGAGCGAGTCGTCGTCGTAGGCGCCGGCGTCGGCGCCCTGAGCGCCGCGATCGCCCTGTCTTCCCGCGGTCTCGACGTCACCGTGGTCGAGCGCTCCGCCCGGGTGGGCGGCAAGATGCGCGAGGTCGAGGTCACCGGCCGGCTCATCGACTCCGGGCCCACGGTGCTCACCGTGCGCGCGGTCTTCGACGAGCTCTTCGCCGCCGCGGGAGCCTCCCTCGACGACTACGTCACCCTCGACCCCGTGGAGGTGCTCGCCCGGCACGCCTGGGCCGACGGGTCGCGGCTCGACCTCTACCGCGACGTCGACCGCACCGCCGACGCCGTCGGCGCCCTCGCCGGCGCCCGCGAGGCCGCTGGATACAGGTCTTTCTGCGCCTACGCGAAGCGCATCCACGAGCACGTGGAGGGGCCCTTCATGCGCTCGCAGCGGCCCACCCTCGGCACGGTGCTCCGCTCCCAGGGTCTACGGGGGATGCTCTCGCTCGCCCGCATCGACGCGACCCGCACGCTCTGGTCGTCGCTCGGGGACTTCTTCCGCGACCCCCGGCTGCTCCAGCTCTTCGGCCGCTACGCCACCTACTGCGGGTCCTCCCCCTTCCTCGCGCCCGCCACGCTCAACGTGATCGCCCACGTCGAGCGCGAGGGCGTCTGGGTCGTGCGCGGCGGCATGGCCCGCCTTGCGGAGGGTCTGGCCCGCCTCGCCACGGAGCGCGGAGTGACCTTCGCGATGGGCCACGGCGTGAGCGAGGTGCTCACCCGCGGAGGCCGCGCGACCGGGGTGCGCCTGGACGACGGCCGCGCCCTCGACGCCGACGCCGTGGTCTTCAACGGCGACGTGGGGGCCCTCTCCGCAGGGCTCCTCGGGCCGGCGGCGCAGCGCGCGTGGAGCGTCGACCCGGGCCTCGGCCGCTCGCTCTCGGCGGTGACCTTCAGCGCGGTGGCGAAGACCGGCGGCTTCCCGCTGGTGCGTCACAACGTGTTCTTCAGCCGAGACTATCCGAGGGAGTTTCGGGAGATCACCGAAGGGGACTCGCTCCCCTCGGACCCCACCGTCTACGTCTGCGCCCAGGACCGCGACGACACCGCCCGCACCCCGGTCACCAGCGACGGGCGCGAGCGGCTGTTCCTGATCGTGAACGCCCCTGCACGCGGCGACCGTCGCCCCTTCTCCGAGGACGAAATCGAACGATGCGAGACCACGACCCGACGACACCTCGACGCGCTCGGTCTGAACCTGGACTGGGACCCTTCGCGGCGATCCATCACCACGCCGACGGACTTCGAGCGGATGTTTCCAGCGACGGGGGGCGCCCTCTACGGCCCGCCCTCGCACGGCTGGACCTCTCCGCTGGCGAGGGCTCCGTCGCGCTCGAAGCTCCCGGGGCTCTACCTCTGCGGAGGGAGCGCGCACCCGGGGGCCGGGGTCCCGATGGTGGCGCGGAGCGGGCTGCTGGCGGCGGAGAGCGTGCTCTCGGACCTCGCTTCGACCGCGACCTCCCCGCTGGCGGCTACGCCTGGTGGTACGTCGATGCGCTGAGCGACGACGGCCAGCACGGCGTCACCCTCATCGGCATGGTGGGCAACGTGTTCTCGCCCTGGTACGCGAGCTCGCGCGCCGAGGCCTCGACCCGCGGCGCCAGGGCCAACCCCCTCGAGCACTGCACCATGAACGTCGCGCTCTACGGCCCCCGCGCGACCACCTGGGCGCTCACCGAGCGGGGCGCCTCCGAGGTCAGCCGGGGCCCGTCGCACCTCAGCCTGGGCGCGAGCAGCCTGCGCTGGGAGCGGGGCGAGCTGCACATCGAGCTCCGAGAGAAGACCTCGCCCTTCCCCTCGCTGATCCCCGGTCGCATCGTGGGCCGGGTGAGGGTGATCCCGACGGTGCACCACGGAGCCCCGCAGGCGCTCGACCCCGCCGGCCGCCACCTCTGGTGGGCCGTGGCGCCCCTCTGCCGCGTCGAGGTCGAGCTCACCGAGCCCTCCCTCCGATGGTCGGGCACCGGCTACCACGACGCCAACGCGGGCGACGCCGCCCTCGAGGACGACTTCCACGGCTGGGACTGGTCCCGCGCCGACGTCGACGGCCGCCCGGTGATCCTCTACGACGCCACGCTCCGCGACGGCCGCCGCACCCGCTCCCGCCTCGCCCGGCGCTACCACCCCGACGGCAGCGCGGAGGTCATCGAGCTCCCCTCGGAGCACCCCCTCGGCCGCACCCGCTGGGGCATCTCCCGGGGCACCCGCTGCGACCGCGGCGCCCGCGCGAAGGTCGCCCGCACCCTCGAAGACGCGCCCTTCTACGCCCGCAGCGTGCTCTCCACCTCGCTGCTCGGATCGCGCGTCCACGCCATGCACGAGAGCGTCGACCTCGACCGCTTCGCCTCCTCCTGGGTGCGCTTCCTCATCCCCTTCCGGATGCGTCGCGGCGCGTGACCCCCGCCGACGCCGCGCTGCTCTCCTGGGCCACGGTCGTCGCCTCGGTCTACGGGGTGGCGGCCGCCCGCTCGCTGCGCCGCCCGGTCCCCTCCGGCAGCTCCAGGGCCCCCTCCTCGCTCTCCGCCCCGCTCCTCGTGGTGCGCCCCTGCGCGGGCGCGGAGCCCTCCCTCCCGCTCACCCTCTCCAGCCTCGGGGCCCTCGCCGACGACCCCTCCCACCGCGCCCTGCTCCGGCTGCGCTACGCCGTCGCGACCCCCGACGACCCGGCCATCCCGGCGATCTCCTCGGCCTGCCAGCGCCTCGTCGCGCGAGGCATCGACGCCCGCCTCGTGGTGACCGGAGCGACCGCCCCCAACCAGAAGAGCGACCAGCTCGCGAGGGTGATCGCCTCCGAGCCCGAAGCCCCCGTGGTGGTCACCATCGACAGCGACGTCGACCTCACGACCTTCGACTGGGACGCCCTGCTCTCCCCCCTCTCCGACCCCTCCGTGGCGGCGGTCTGGGCGCCTCCGCACGAGGCCCGAGGGGAGACCTCCGCAGACCGCGCCTCGGAGGCCCTGCTGGGCGGATCGCTCCACGCCTTCACGCTCCTCTCTGGCATCGACCGCGGCGGCCTGGTGGGCAAGGCCGTCGGCATCCGCCGCAGCGCGCTGGAGGCCATCGGAGGCTTCGAGGCGCTCTGCCGCCACCTCGGCGAGGACATGGAGCTCGCCCGCCGCTGGAGCGCCCTCGGGGCCCGCGTGGTGGCCTCCCGGGGCGTCGCCGTGGCGCGCGTCTCCGGTCGCTCGGCCAGCGCCGTGGCGGACCGCTACGGGCGGTGGCTGACGGTCATCCGGGCGCAGCGGCCGGCGCTGCTGGCGAGCTACCCCGCGCTCTTCTTCGCGACGCCGCTCCTCACGCTGGCGGCAACGGCCGCGGTGCTCTCCGGGCTGGCCGGCTACGGCTCGCTGGGGGCGGCGGCGCTGGTGCTGCTGCTGAGGGCGGCGGTCGGCTGGGCGGCGGCGAGGGCGAGCGGCCGGTCGAGGGCGCTCCCCTCGCTGATCGCCGACGCCGCGCTGGCGGACTCGCTGCTGGCCTGGGCCTTCGTCAGGGCGCTCGGCACCCGGGCGGTGCGCTGGCGGGGCCGCACGCTGCGCATCGACGCTGGCGGCGAACTGCGCGAGGCCCCTACGAGCGGGCCGCCGCACTGATTCAAGGCGCCTGACATCACCATCGCACCCCAGGTGTGGCGCACGATGGAGCCGACGACATCTTCACGGCGGGCGTCGTCTCGCGCCGCAACTGGTTTCAACCCACGTCGGCCCGCGATGGAGCCGACGACCGGAGACCGACCCCGAGCTCGTCGCGTTCTGCTCGTTTCAACCCACGTCGGCCCGCGATGGAGCCGACGACCCCGGCCGAGGTGTCGGTCGTCGATGCGTACCGGTTTCAACCCACGTCGGCCCGCGATGGAACCGACGACTCGATCTCCACCAGCCTCACCTTGTCGCCTGCGGTGTTTCAACCCACGTCGGCCCGCGATGGACCCGACGACCCGACGACACGACGGACGAAAGGGACACGACGATGTTTCAACCCATGTCGGCCCGCGATGGAGCCGACGACGTGGTGGTGTTGGTGGCCGTGTGCTTCGCAGCGTTTCAACCCACGTCGGCCCGCGATGGAGCCGACGACGCAGCGTCGCCTCAGCGAGCGGTCGCTTGCGGTCGTTTCAACCCACGTCGGCCCGCGATGGAGCCGACGACCAGGGTGAGCCGGCACCAGTGGGGCGACTCGGCGTTTCAATCCACGTCGGCCCGCGATGGAGCCGACGACGACGCGGCCGTCCGTCGTGGTGGCGTTCCAGGTGTTTCAACCCACGTCGGCCCGCGATGGAGCCGACAACCGGCGGCGAGCTGCTCGGCGCGGGTGTGGTCGTGGTTTCAACCCACGTCGGCCCGCGATGGAACCGACGACCCGCCTCGGCCGGGTCGCGGGTGTGCGCGCTGGTGTTTCAACCCACGTCGGCCCGCGATGGAGCCGACGACTTGATGCCGCAGGCGTTGCGGTCGCCCTCCAGGTCGTTTCAACCCACGTCGGCCCGCGATGGAGCCGACGACGATCACCCGCGCCAGCAGTTGCGACGGCGAGTTTCAACCCACGTCGGCCCGCGATGGAGCCGACGACGGGCGGCGGTGGGTCGGTGTCCATCACCATCGAGGTGTTTCAACCCACGTCGGCCCGCGATGGAGCCGACGACGCCTCGCGATCCTCGGCCAGGACCTCACCTCGCAGTTTCAACCCACGTCGGCCCGCGATGGAGCCGACGACCCTCGTAGACGCGAGCGCTCGCGAACTGCCCGGCGTTTCAACCCACGTCGGCCCGCGATGGAGCCGACGACCCTTGAGATCGCGGATGGTCCCTGCGCGCACGATGTTTCATCCTACGTCGGCCCGCGATGGAGCCGACGACCACGCGGGCGACGGAGCGTCCGACGCTCGGCCCATGTTTCAACCCACGTCGGCCCGCGATGGAGCCGACGACGAGATTGCTGGTGATGGGCGCGAGCATCAGCCGGTTTCAACCCACGTCGGCCCGCGATGGAGCCGACGACGCGCTGACCGCCCGCGTCCGTCCGCCGCGTCGAGGCGTTTCAACCCACGTCGGCTCGCGATGGAGCCGACGACCGTTCGCCGTCGTCGAGCGGTCGCGCATGAGCCAGTTTCAACCCACGTCGGCCCGCGATGGAGCCGACGACCGACCTGGGGCGCGGACGTCACCGGCGCGGTGTCGTCCCAACCCATGTCGGCCCGCGATGGAGCCGACGACGGACTGTCGCTCGAGTCGACAGGGGGCCGCCGCTCAATGTTTCAACCCACGTCGGCCCGCGATGGAGCCGACGACGAGCGCAGGGCATCGGTGGCGCTCTCTTCCCAGGTGTTTCAACCCACGTCGGCCCGCGATGGAGCCGACGAAGTCGAGGCCGAGCACCCGCGCGATGCACAGCGCGTAGTTTCAATCCACGTCGGCCCGCGATGGAGCCGACGACTCGCGTTGCCGGTGCCGGTGCGCCACGCCCCGACGTAGTTTTAACCCACGTCGGTCCGCGATGGAGCCGACGACTGGTCGTGCGCGTGGAGCACGATCGGGTTCTGGGCGTTTCAACCCACGTCGCCCGCGATGGAGCCGACGACGGTGGGCACGGGCGGCGGCGTCGAGGGCGCGAGCGCGTTTCAACCCACGTCGGCCCGCGATGGAGCCGACGACGCCCATGGACATCCGCGAGACCGTCGCCTGGGCGTTTCAACCCACGTCGGCCCGCGATGGAGCCGACGACCGCCTGATGGGCAGTACGAGCTCGACCTGGAGACGTTTCAACCCACATCGGCCCGCGATGGAGCCGACGACCGGGACCGCGGCCAGCTGGTAGTTGCCGAGGATGTTTCAACCCACGTCGGCCCGCGATGGAGCCGACGACGGCCCCGCCCGCGTCGAGCTGCTGGTCATGCTGGTTTCAACCCACGTCGGCCCGCGATGGAGCCGACGACCGCCGTCCCGCCCTCGGCCCAGGCGTCCACCGGGTTTCAACCCACGTCGGCCCGCGATGGAGCCGACGACGGTGCCAGGTGGCGTCGAGGGAGATGATCACCGGGTTTCAACCCACGTCGGCCCGCGATGGAGCCGACGACGCGCGCGAGTAGAGGTGCACGCAGTAGTAGAGGTGGTTTCAACCCACGTCGGCCCGCGATGGAGCCGACGACGGTCGCGAAGGTGTGCCGGAGCAAGTGCAGGCTGTTTCAACCCACGTCGGCCCGCGATGGAGCCGACGACGCCGAGGCGGGGGGAGGACACCGTGTACCCGCGGACGTTTCAACCCACGTCGGCCCGCGATGGAGCCGACGACCCCACACCGCGAGGGGGGCGGCGACGCCAGCGCCGTTTCAACCCACGTCGGCCCGCGATGGAGCCGACGACGCGGGCGCTCAGCGCGGCCCCCAGGCCGATCAGGTTTCAACCCACGTCGGTCCGCGATGGAGCCGACGACGGTTGAGCGCGAGCGCAAGACCTCGTAGCGCCTCGTTTCAACCCACGTCGGCCCGCGACGGAGCCGACGACCGTTGGAGTCGACGATGACCGCGCGCTCCATCTTGTTTCAACCCACGTCGGCCCGCGACGGAGCCGACGACCGCACCGACCGCGGGTCGCCGCTGGTGCCGGCGTAGTTTCAACCCACGTCGGCCCGCGACGGAGCCGACGACAACTGGCGGGTCAAGTGGTGGCGCGAGGCCATCCAGTTTCAACCCACGTCGGCCCGCGACGGAGCCGACGACGAGAGGGGAGAGGCGCCGACCGTCGTCCACCCCTCGTTTCAACCCACGTCGGCCCGCGACGGAGCCAACGACCACCACGAGGTAAGCGAGGCGAGCCGTATCGCCGGTTTCAACCCACGTCGGCCCGCGACGGAGCCAACGACGAGCGTCGTGAGCATCCCCGTCAGCAGGTAGCCGACGTTTCAACCCACGTCGGCCCGCGACGGAGCCAACGACGCGACGCTGGCGGTCTACCCGGTGCGCGAGATGGAGTTTCAACCCACGTCGGCCCGCGACGGAGCCGACGACCTGCTGCACTGGCGGGCCTGCCACGTCTGGGAGTGGTTTCAACCCACGTCGGCCCGCGACGGAGCCGACGACCCGCTCGTCGCGTCGTTGGCGAGGTCCGCCGTATCGTTTCAACCCACGTCGGCCCGCGATGGAGCCGACGACCGACTCATGCAGCAGCCGCGCGACCGACCACGAGTTTCAACCCACGTCGGCCCGCGATGGAGCCGACGACGCTCTCCGCTGCGGAGGTCGCGCGGATCACGTCGTTTCAACCCACGTCGGCCCGCGATGGAGCCGACGACGAGAGCGCTCTTGGTGTCGGCCGCGAGTTCGTTGGTGTTTCAACCCACGTCGGCCCGCGATGGAGCCGACGACTGGTCACCGCCCCGAGGGTGCGGCGCTGCGCGTCGTTTCAACCCACGTCGGCCCGCGATGGAGCCGACGACGAGCGGGGCGGCTCCATCCCGCGGGCGACGCAGCCGTCTCAACCCACGTCGGTCCGCGATGGAGCCGACGACAGCCGCAGCGACACGCCCACGACGAGGGCGGAGGAGTTTCAACCCACGTCGGCCCGCGATGGAGCCGACGACGCGAGCCGGAGAGCCCGTACTGCACGGTGATGTCGTTTCAACCCACGTCGGCCCGCGATGGAGCCGACGACTCGTGCGCGGCGTGATGATCGATCAGGAGGACTGGTTTCAACCCACGTCGGCCCGCGATGGAGCCGACGACCGCGAGGTCGACCACATCAAGGAGAGCGCCAAGGTGTTTCAACCCACGTCGGCCCGCGATGGAGCCGACGACCGACGGTCGTTTCGCACCACAGCCACTCTCGACCGACGTTTCAACCCACGTCGGCCCGCGATGGAGCCGACGACCGTGGCCGCGCGCCCGCTCGTCGCCGGCGAACCAGTGTTTCAACCCACGTCGGCCCGCGATGGAGCCGACGACCGCGCGGGCCAGCGACGGGTTGCAGTAGTGGATGTTTCAACCCACGTCGGCCCGCGATGGAGCCGACGACCAGGCACACCGATGACCCCGCGACACATCCTCACGTTTCAACCCACGTCGGCCCGCGATGGAGCCGACGACAGCGGCGTCGGCTCGTCCTGCGCAAGCATCGGGTCGTTTCAACCCACGTCGGCCCGCGATGGAGCCGCCGACCTCGAGTCTCGTGACGACCCTGAGGGCGGCCGATCGTTTCAACCCACGTCGGCCCGCGATGGAGCCGACGACCAGGTGTTCACCTACAACTGGGCGGGCGACATCGTGTTTCAACCCACGTCGGCCCGCGATGGAGTCGACGACATTTCCTTTCGCGACAGGCCAGCCATGCGGTCACCGTTTCAACCCACGTCGGCCCGCGATGGAGCCGATGACTCCGCGCGCTCACGATCCCCTACGCCCGCCGCAAGTTTCAACCCACGTCGGCCCGCGACGGAGCCGACGACAGTCCTCGAGGATGACGGTGCCCTTCATCTGGTCGACGTTTCAACCCACGTCGGCCCGCGACGGAGCCGACGACCGCCTCGACCCCGCACGCACGACACGCCGAAACGTTTCAACCCACGTCGGCCCGCGACGGAGCCGACGACCTCCAGGGACAGGAGCTGCTGCAACTCACCAACGCGTTTCAACCCACGTCGGCCCGCGACGAGCCGACGACGCCGTCGCAGTGAGACCACCGGCCAGGGCACCTGGTTTCAACCCACGTCGGCCCGCGACGGAGCCGACGACGACAGCCGGGGCGAGCGGGGGCGCTTCCACCCCAGCGTTTCAACCCACGTCGGCCCGCGACGGAGCCGACGACGGCCCATATCGAGCTCGTCGATCAGGTCCGTGAACGTTTCAACCCACGTCGGCCCGCGACGGAGCTGACGACTGCGCGTCGCGCGCGTGGAGGCGCCAGTCACGAAGTTTCAACCCACGTCGGCCCGCGACGGAGCCGACGACCGGCGAGGTCGTGGGCGCTGGCGAGGTCCGCCACGTTTCAACCCACGTCGGCCCGCGACGGAGCCGACGACCCGCGCGCCCGCGGCTTGTGAGGTAGCGGGCGAGGTTTCAACCCACGTCGGCCCGCGACGGAGCCGACGACCCGCAGTGATCGGCGTCCTGGCCTGCTCGAAGTCGTTTCAACCCACGTCGGCCCGCGACGGAGCCGACGACGTCTGGGTCGCCCCAGTAGTCGGTGTTGTTGAAGTCGTTTCAACCCACGTCGGCCCGCGACGGAGCCGACGACGCCGGTCACGAGCAGCCCCCCGAGAGGCACGAGTTTCAACCCACGTCGGCCCGCGACGGAGCCGACGACCCGTGGTCGTCGGGCTCGCCCGCGGCGTTGCGGAGGTTTCAACCCACGTCGGCCCGCGACGGAGCCGACGACGCGCCACCCGGGCGTTAGCCCCCCTTCGACCGAGGTTTCAACCCACGTCGGCCCGCGACGGAGCCGACGACCCATGCGGGTGAGGCGGTAGAGCGCGGGCTGGGTGTTTCAACCCACGTCGGCCCGCGACGGAGCCGACGACCGCACCGGCCGCGGGTCGCCGCTCGTGCCGGCGTAGTTTCAACCCACGTCGGCCTGCGACGGAGCCGACGACGCAAGGCCCCCGACGGCTCCACCTGGGCGCCGCTGTTTCAACCCACGTCGGCCCGCGACGGAGCCGACGACGGCGCACGTCCACGGGCTCCAGCGCCGCTCGCCGGTGTTTCAACCCACGTCGGCGCGCGACGGAGCCGACGACCCATCGGGCGACGAGCTCGACGAGCTCGTACTCGTTTCAACCCACGTCGGCGCGCGACGGAGCCGACGACGGGCGGCCTGCTGCTGGAGTGGCGCGGCAGCTCGGAGTTTCAACCCACGTCGGCCCGCGACGGAGCCGACGACGCCTCGTAGGCCCGGGCGCTCGCGATCTGCCCCGCGTTTCAACCCACGTCGGCCCGCGACGGAGCCGACGACCACACCGCCGCCTTGAGGGCGTTGAGGGCGTAGTTGTTTCAACCCACGTCGGCCCGCGATGGAGCCGACGACACCCGCTGACCCATGACCATCACCCCTCGACGGCTGTTTCAACCCACGTCGGCCCGCGATGGAGCCGACGACGGCTGCACGGAAACCCCGCACAACCGCAACAATAAATCCTCCCGATCCGCCGACTCCCGCCGAGTCTGCGCATCGGTCCTCATTGTCAAAGACCGCTCGCGGGACTCCGCCGCGCAATCTGCGGTTCGCCGACCCTCCGGTGTTTCCCAACCGCTTGGGGTTGGCGCTACACCACCAGCGGACCATCCGGGTCGATCGGTTCGCGGACTCCGTGGTGTTCGATCTTCTCGGTGTCGGCCGCGCAAAGCATGGCGAACCGAAGGCTGTCCTTCTCCAGGCTCTTCACCGAGAGTAGCCGCGACTTCAGAAGCAGCCACTCCTTGTCGCCGAGCGAGCACTCGAACACCGAGAACTGCACCCGCACTCCGTAGTTCTTGCAGGCCTTTGAGATCTTCCTCCATCGCGCCCGACCCTCGGGCGTCACGGTGGTCACGTCGTAGAGCAGGTGCTGCAGCGCCAACAACGCCGGCAGATCGTCGTCCTGCGCCGCGCCTGCTCCTCCGCCAGCGGTCCTACGACGACGCCGTGAGCGTGAAGCTCCCAGCGCCCGATCGGGACACCTTGATCTCGTGCCGCACCCGGTCGGTGTTCAGCTCGTTGCCATCGAGGGTGACCGCGTAGTCCGCAAACGAGCGCGCGGGCTGGGAGGGGTCCCGACGCCGGGCCTTCACCTTGTCGAACAGCGCGTGCGCAGGCGCGCTCCCCCACTTCTCGGCATGCTCGAAGATGATCAGCGCCCGGGTCGCCATCAAGCCCCGGGCGGCGCTGCGGTCGTGCTCGAACATGCTCTCCAACGAGTCCCAGAGCACCGCGAGGTCCGCCTCGGAGAAGCCGGTACCCTGGATGCGCCTGCCCTCGCTCCGCGCAGCGAGCGCCGGACTGATGAACCCCATCGCCATGTACAACCCGTACGGAACCGTCGCCTTGCGGCCCATCGTGCGGTTGTCGCCTCCCTGCTTCGCCGCATCCTCCTCGGTCGTCACGGCCATCCGGGTGATGGAGTGCTCCAGCGTTACGATCGGGTCGATCGAGCGCGCGAAGGTCAGCTGCACCGGCCCCCGCACCTGACCCGCATTCGGACCGGTGGACATCACGGCGCCGAAGGACCGCACATCGAAGAACTTCGCGCACATCCCGAGCCGGCCGCGATCGACCTCGCTGCCCTGCGCCTCGCCCTTCGACTTCCGCTTCTCGCCGTCTGCCTTCGCGGTCGGCGGCTTCTCGAGGTCGATCCCCTGCGCCGCATACTCCTCCTGGATCGTGACGTTCAGCACGGATTTCTCCGCGACGAAGATCCTGTACCCCTCGCTCCCGCCCTTGGTGAGCGCCACGAAGTTCCGGATCTTGCGCTTGAGGCAGACGTCGGTGACCAGCCCGTGGCCGGTCTCCGGATCCACCCGGGGGAGATTGCCCGCGTCCGGGTCTCCGTTGGGGTTGCCGTCCTTCACGTCGAACAGCAGCACGAAGTCATATCGCGCGAGCTGGGGGCCATCCGTCGTCTTGTCCTCGGTCATCGTCGTCATCGCCGAACCTCCCTGTTCCATCGTCCGAGGCCCTCGAACCGCGCTGGACGCTTCCGGCGCCGCCTCGAAGGTCTCCCGACCCACCGTTTCTGCCCTCGATCCACCATCCAGCCGCCCTGGCCCAGGTCACGGAGACGCTCCGAGGCCCCCGCGATCGCTTCTCCACTGCCTCTTTTCGGCGTCAACGCCGCATCGGAGGCTCCAGCACCGCGTCGGAAGGCATCGGGGGCCCCCCGAGGTCGGCAGCAGCGCCCCCGGAAGGCCCCTCCGCCCTCATCCGGGCTGGGCGGTCTTGTCCGCTCCGGGCGCGGACTTCTTGGAGGGCTTCTTCCGCTTCGCGAGGCCCATGAAGATCAGGTGATCACGACGGGTGATCGCTGTGCGCGCGATCTCGGACCACTCCTCGAAGTACGCGCGCAGATCGACCAGCGCCGCGTGGTGCGCCTCGGCAGACTCCAGCGCCGCCGGGGTCGGAGCCGCCCCGTCGGTCCTGGCGAAGCGCTGGGCGACGTGGACGAGCGCGCGGAGCCGCGTTCGCTCGGACTCTGTGATGCTCCTCGCGGCGAGGGTCGCGAGCGCGGCGCGGTCCTCCTTGCGCGTGGCCTTGCGGTCCTCGCCCGACTCCAGCGCATCGAGGCGATCGAGAAAGGCCTGTACACCGATCACGGCGCTCGCGCCCTGACTGGCGACCAGCCCGTTGAACACGAACTGGTGCTGCGCCGGGTGCCGCGTCTTGAGCGCGGCACGCGCCACGCGGAATCCCCTCTCGTCCCAGGCGTCAAGCTCGGTCACCGCGGCCGCAACCTCGACGTCCGCGGCGTTGCTCGGAGCCGCCTCCTCCCGATACCCCGAGGCGGCGTGGAGCAGCGTCCATCCCCGCCTATGCTCCGCGCCATCGTAGCCGTACCCAAGCATCGCCGAGCGGATCACCTCTCTCGTCCCGATCGCTCGCAGAAATACGAGGACCCGCTCCGGCGTCGCGTCGAGGGTCTCCTTCGTTACGGTCACATCTGTTTCAGTCGTCGTCATGTCGCACTCTCCTTGCTGTCTGTGGCTCCGATGGGAGCTTCCTGTGGTGGTGCGGCAACCCCGCTCCCCTTCCGGTAGAGCGCCTGCCGCTGGTGGTAGTAGCCGATCGAGAAGAGCCCCTGATCCTCCAGCGCGAGCGTGGAGGGCATGGGGCGCGCAGGGAGCTGGTCGATGATCCCGGCCTTGATGCGCTCCAGCCGGGTGCCGCCGTCCTTCTGCAGCTTCGCGACGTGGTGGACCGACAGCGAGAGCAACCTCGGGAAGACCACCGCCGGTGTCGATGCGGCCGCGGTGAAGTAGCGATCGCGGATCGTGGTGGTCGCGCCGATGGCATCCGTCTGGAGCTTCTCCAGCACGGCGAACAAGCGCCCGAGTAGATACGAGACCTGTGTGCAGCCTTCGTCGAGTGACACGCTGACCTCCGGGAGGTTGTGGGTGGAGCGGGAGCGATTGAGCGTCGCCTTGATGAGCGCGCAGAGCGTCGTGAGCGTGAAACCCCCGGCGCCTCGAATCCGCCGCTGCGCGCGAGCGAGGAGCTGCCGCGGGAAGGGCAGACCCAGGAGGGCGCTTCGAAAGAGTCGCGCGGCCAGATCTGGCGGGAGTTCCTGCTTGTCCTTCGCCTCGGGGTGCACCATCAGCGCGCGCAGCAGCGGCCGGATCGGGAGCGGGCGATCGTCCTGACCATCGATCCGGAGGTCGTCGAAGTACCTCCTGAGGTTCTGCTTCACGCTGCCGGCGGTGCTCTCGAACCAGTCGCGGACCATCACCCGCGCGGCGTTTCCCCCGAGCGTCAGCACGTAGAACTTCGTCGCGTCGGTCGCCTCGGGTTCGAGCCCCTTCCACGGCGATTCGACCATCGCCCTCGCGTCGTCCGTCATCGTGGAATCCAGCATGCCCACGAGGTCGGCGAGCGAGTTCGCCTCCCGCGTCCAGTACACCACGGCGGCGTCGTCACGCAGCGCGATGCCCTGACGGAACCTCCGCCCTCCATGCTCCTCGAGCAGCCAGTTCAAGGCTCGCGCGTACCCGTCCGCGCCGCGGGCGGTGACCGGCGCGTTGTGTCCCTCGTTGGTCCCGCATCCCTGGGACACGAACGCCGCCGCGTTGAACGACACCACCTTGGTCCCGCTCGTCTGCCCCGCAGGTACCCGCTTGATCGGCGGATGGTTCGCCTCGGGCGCGCCCATCTCACCGGTCACGAGACACCGGATGCGCTCGACCGGCTGATCCGCAGACGGGGGCCCCCGTCGCGCGCCCCGCCACCACGCCCGGACAGCCTCGCGGTCGTGGACGAGCGATTCATCGTCGGAGTCGAGGCCGAACGCGATCACCTCATCCCCGGTCCACTCGTACGCCTTCGGCTGCTGCCCCTTCTTCGCTGGTGCGGGAGGAGCTGCGTCGAGCACGCGCTGGCGCTGCTCCTCCCAACGCCCGAGGAAGCGCTGAACGCCGATCAGCCCCTCATCCCCCGTGCGACTGGCGGCCTCGGCGACGAGCCCGCTGAACGCCGTCGCGCACTCGGCGTTGCGATTGCTCTTCTTCTCGATCTCCTTGGCATCCTTCAGCTTCTCGCGGTCAGCCTTCTTCATCATCCCGAAGACGTACTGCGCGTTGTCTACGAGGAAGCCCGACGCCACCCCAGACGACCTCTGGGGTGCCCTCGGCACGGACCGTGGGATGCCCTTCCCACGATCATCCCAGGTCGCCTGGAGACCCCGAAATCCTCCGTCCCCGTCGACCCGCACGAGGAAGCTCACCGCACGCTTCTCGAAGTCCGGGTCATCCAGCAGTGACTCACGCAACGCCAGCTCGTAGAGCGCCTGGAGCATCATGGCCCGCGATCCTCGGCGCGACGCACCTCCTCGCGCGAGGGGACAATGACCACGCCGTCTGCGAGCCTCGCGTCGAAGAACATCGGCCGCTGCTTCGGCGCCCCGTCGACGTAGTCGTAGTCGAAGAACATCCATCCCAGCGGCCGCGTGACGCCCGGGTCGATCGCTGGCGGGATGACCTCCAGCGGCATCACCTCGGCGGCGAACTCACGGCATCCGAGGTAGGGCTGGTGGGCCTGCTGCCCGCGAGCGAGCCGTCGCTGGAAGATGTCCTCGAACTTCTTCACGTTGTCCCCGGGGCCAGCCTGGGGGGTCATCTCGAACGACACCACCAGCCCGTAGTCCACGTCTCGCAATGCTACGGTGCTGCGCTGCGTCCGATCCTCGTCAGCGACGAGCACCTCGGCGCGAGGGTTCGCCCGCGAGTTCACCTCGTTGCGGCGGAAGCTCGCCCAGCGTATCGGCGCGAGCACATGGATCTCGTGGACGCGCCATTTGATCGCCGGCTTCCACAAGATCGCATCGACGACGCCCCGCGCCGCGGACGGGGTCATCACCTCGTAGCTCACGCGCTCGACCTTCATCTCGGGTCGCGTGAAGCACGCGTAGGGGCCCCTCACCCGCAGCGTGAACCGACCGCTCGTTTCCATCCGCATCGTCTTCGCCTCCCTTCGACCTGCTCAGACCACGAGGAGCTCGGCGTCCGCGACCCCTTCACTCAACCGCGCCACATCGAGGCCGAACCGATCGCCGTCGTACGCCCCCGAAAACAGATCTGAAACGACCGCGACCGTATCGACCGCCAGCCCGCCGGTCCAGCGCGCTCGTCCGCTGGAAATCCATTTCTCCCGAACCCGCCTCGGCACCGACACCATGAACCGCTGCAGCCGCCGCATCCGCAACCGCGACGGTCCGTACGCTTCGAGCTCCTTCACCCAATGCGCGGACTCACCGTAGGGCACCACCACCGGGGCCGACCACGAGTCGTCGATGAACTCGAAGGCCTCGGCGAGATCCTTGAAACGCAGGGTCTCGCGCATCGCCTGGAGGCCCTTCGGGTCGCGAGTGACCTGAAGCGAGTGGTAGAGCCGCTTGAAGTACCGCTCGTAGGTCTCGGGCGCGAAGAGGTCTGGTGGGGCCTCGCCCGTGAGCATCCCCAACGTGACGTCGAGCGCGCTCCGCAACACGCCCATCGGCGGAGGAGACGGCGCGCGGAACAGCCGCAGCGAACCGAGGCGATCCACCATCCGCCCTTCGCGATTGCACCGCCCCGCGGCCTGCGCCATCGCATCCATCCCTGCAAGCGCCCGATACACGACGGGGAAGTCCAGGTTCACCCCGGCCTCGACGAGCTGCGTCGAGATCAATCGCACCGCGATCTTCTTCTCTCGCAGAGACTTGATGTCCTTCAGCACCTTGCTTCGATGCTCGGGGCACATCAGCGCCGAGAGGTGCAGCGTCGCGGTCGTGGCGGTAAGCGCATCGACGGCCGCGCAGAGTTCGCGGGCGTCCTTCCGCTGGTGCACGATCGCGAGGACGTCGAGCTCCCGCGCGATCTCCGCAGACAGGGACTCCCAGGTTGTCGCGAGCCTGGGTTCGGAGGGCCAGGTCACCTCGACACGCCTCAGCCGACCAAAGGCGTTGATCCCCGATGGAACGATCTCGCGCGTCCCAGAGAGCCCGCACGGCAGCGCCTCGCGGTGACCCAGGGCGGGCTGCGTCGCCGTACACAGCACAACAGACGAGCCGAAATCGTCGGTGAGCGTCTGGAGCCCATCCAGAATGCTCGGGAGCAGCGCGGGCGGCAGGGTCTGCGCCTCGTCGAGGACGATGACGCTCCGAGCGAGTCGGTGGAGTTTTCGGCATCGCCCAGGTCGGTTCGCGAACATGCTGTCGAAGAGCTGCGCGGTGGTGGTGACCACCACGGGGGCGTCCCAGTTCTCGCTCGCGAGTCGGTTGAGCGCCGTCTCGCTCCGCGGGTCCGTAGCGCTGTGGTGCTCGATGACAGCGTCACGCAGCGTGGGCCCGAACGCCTCGCGGTACACGTCCGCGTTCTGCTCGATGATCGAGGTGTAGGGGATCACCACGATGACGCGATCGAGCCCATGCACCCGCGCGTGTCGCAGCGCGAAGGCCATCGACGCGAGGGTCTTTCCTCCGCCGGTCGGAACCGTCAGCGTAAACAGCCCCGGCGACATCTCAGCGGCGTCGAGGCACGCCTCTCGAACCTCCTGACGAACCCGATCGACCTCGGTCGCGCCCAGCGTCCGTGCCTTTGTTTCGAGCGTGGTCAGATGGCCGTCGAGCGCATCGGAGAGCGTCTTCAGCGGGACGTCGACCGCTCGCCCTTCGCTCCTCGACGAATCGTAGAACCGCTCGGTGTCCAGGAAGTCCGCGTCGCAAAGCGCGGAGAACACCATCCTCGTCCAGAACTCCAGGCGCCTTGCGCGCCCGTCGTGTTCAGCCCGCGACAACCCCTTCTCGATGAAGCGCGGCGGCAGCGCAGGGACGGCCTCGGCCCTGAGTTCGGCAGTGGCTCCTCCCTTGATCGCCTCGTCGAGCTTCGTCTTCTTGTGCTCGAGCCGCTGCTTCAGATCGGACCGGTTCGGCAACCCGGCGTGATGCCCCGCGATGGCGAACGCGAGATGCCCGGCGCCGCGTCCCGCAGCGAGCACAGCGCCGGCGCTGGAGTGATCCTTCTGGCCTGACGTCTCCACATCCTCGGGTTCGATGTGCGCCTCGAAGCCATTCTCGGTGCGAATCCGAACCTGGAACTCCGCACCGTACTTCCCGAGGTCGTGCCACCGTCCCGCGAGCCTCGCGTGCGCTCCTGCCCCGAACACTGCTCCGAACTTCTCTGCCAGGTCGCCAACGTCGTGGAGATGGTCGATCAGGAGATGGCCGCGCCCATCCTTACCAAGATGCGCGAGGGGTTCTGTTGCGAGTTTGATGGTCGTTGATCTTGCGTCGTCCCCCATGGATCCACCTCGCGCCGGACGCTAAGTGATGCGCACCCGGTTGATCTGGACGGGGGATAGTCCAGGCGGCTGGGATGGGAGACGAGCGCACGATGACGAACGAGACGAAGAAGGGCGCGGCCGCGGGGCCGCTCGGGCCGGGGCAGCGGTGGAGCCTGAGCCGCAAGCGCGAGGTGGTGCTGCGCCTCCTCAAGGGCGAGCCGCTCGACGCGCTCTCGCGGGAGCTGGGGGTCGAGCTCCATCGGCTGGAGGCCTGGCGTGATCGCGCCCTCAGCGGGATGGAGTTGGGGCTCAAGGAGCGCGAGGCCGACGACCCCACCCAGCAGGAGCTGGACAAGGCCCACAAGCGCATCGGCGAGCTCTCCATGGAGAACGAGCTCCTCCGAAAGGAGCGCGACAAGACGCCCCCTTTTCGGTTGAGGAAGTCGAGGCCATGAGCGCCGCGACTTCCCCCACCACCGGCCGCCCCTACGGCCTCACCCGCGTGTGCGCGGCGTGGCGCGTGCCGCGCTCCTCGTTCTCCGCCGAGCGCGCCCGGCGCCGCACCCTGCCGACCTCGACGGAGGTGCCCGCCCCGGCGCTGCCGCCCGAGGCCCCGGTGGCAGCCCCCGAGCGCCCGGCCGCCGAGACGGCGACGGCGGCACTCCGGCGGCCACGCGGCCCTCGGCCCCGACTCGCGGACGAGCGGGTGCTGGAGCTGACGCGCGGCGACCTGGCGAGCTCACCCTTCCACGGGGAAGGCCACCGGAAGGTCTGCGCGCGAATGCGCCGGGCGGGGCATCCGGTGTTCGCCCGCCAGGTGCTGCGGGTGATGCGCGGGGCCCAGCTGCTCTCGCCGCACCGGGCGCAGCAGGGGCACGTGCGGGCGCACGACGGGCGGATCGTGACGGACGCGCCGGACGTGATGTGGGGCACCGACGGGATGCGCGTGGAGACCGTGGAAGGCTGGGTGTGGATCTTCACAGCGGTGGAGCACTGGAACGGGGAGGTGATGGGCTGGCACGTCGCCCAGAAGGGTGACCGCTTCGCCGCGCTCGAGCCCCTGCGGCAAGGTCTGATGCGCCTGGGTCGCGGCGTCGGTCGCGGGGCCGCGCGAGGGCTGTCGCTGCGGATGGATCATGGGACCCAGTACACCTCGGAGCACTTCCTCAACGAGCTGAGGTTCTGGTCGCTCACGCCGAGCTTCGGGTACGTGGCGGAGCCGGAGACCAACGGGGTGGCCGAGCGGTTCAACCGCACGCTCAAGGCGCAGGTGATCCGCGGTCGGGTGTTCCGCGACGCGGCCGAGCTGCGGGTCGCGGTGGGCGAGTTCATCGACCGCTACAACGCCGGCTGGCTGCTGGAGAAGAACGGCTACCGGAGCCCGGTCGAGAGGAGGGGGTTCAATCAGGAACGGTTGGCGGCATAACGAAACTTCTTGTCCAGATAACTGGGTGCGATACA
>Ga0208511_100072_pt1 | contig 66603 bp, 37 predicted proteins | sample LakWasMet39_LOW7_2_FD_183879 | JGI IMG/M metagenome (GOLD analysis project Ga0208511, IMG submission 183879) | Freshwater sediment methanotrophic microbial communities from Lake Washington under simulated oxygen tension - Sediment Metagenome... | ecosystem: Environmental > Aquatic > Freshwater >...
CGCCGCAGCCGACGCCGCCATCGCTCGCCCCGCAGAGGTTGCCAGGACCGCAACTGAAGCCGCCCTGGCACATCCCGCCCGAGCAACAAGCCTGGCCTGCGCCACCACAACCACCGACGCCGCCATCGCCATCGCTCGCCCCGCAGAGGTTGCCAGGACCGCAACTGAAGCCGCCCTGGCACATCCCGCCCGAGCAACACGCCTGGCCTGCGCCACCACAACCACCGACGCCGCCATCGCCACTGGTCGAAACGCAGAAGTTGTTGCCACACTGGTAGCCGGAAATGCAGGCGATTGAGCTCTGACAACAGGGCTGATTGGCCCCCCCGCAAGCGGGGCCGGCCACCGCACCGGGCATCCCGCAGACTCCGGTGATGCAGGACGACGGCAGCGATCGGTTGGAAGGCTCACCGAATCGAAGCTGGACGTCGCCTCCCCCGTGCACCACGAGGTCGAAGTGCCCGTCGGCGCGGGTCAACGTGTGGCCGAAGGGGTTGTCCCTTTCCGCTACCGAGACCTCGACCCCGGCCAGGGGAAGGCCGTCGCTGTGTCGAATTGCGCGTCCGCGGATCACGGCGATGCGCTCGGGCACGAGCAGCCCGGGGTCCACCCCCGTCTGCACGGCGTCGGGCCCCGTATAGAGGAAAGACACCGCGTCGATGAGGCGCGCCGCGTGCGTCGTGTCGAGCGGTGCCGGCGTATCGACGTCGGGCAGCGGCATGTCAACGCTCGTGCTCAGCGGCGCCGACACATAGCCGCCCTCGTCGATCATCTGAACCTGCATGTCCCAGGTGTGGCCAGGCGCAAAGTCGTAGCCGTTCGCCCAGCCCAACCCGTACGACGGCTCATTCCATACCTCGAAGGACCCGCCGCCCGTTCGCCGGGAGAAGCGGTAATGGAACTCGTTACCAGGGATGTATCCACTCACGTGGGATTCTATGATACTCACTCCCACTCGGGCCGCGTACAGGGTGCTCCCCTCCGGCCAGAGAGGGGCCTCGGTGGCGCCGAGCGAGGTCGCGGTGACCGCGAGGTTGGTCGCGGTGACGTGGCCTTCGTAGTCCCTCGCCTGCAGCTCGAAGTTGTAGGTCGAGCCGGGTGAGACAACGGGGTCTGGCACGCGCGCGTAGTAGGTGAGCCCGTCGCGCGTCTGGCCCACCGTCTGGTAGGGGTGGGGGGGGCCGTCGGGGAGGTAACGCAGCCCGTACGTCACTTCATTGTAGTCGTCGGCCGCAACAGGCCACCCCAGGATCAGGTTGCGCTTCCCGCGAAACAGTACCTGGATCGAGGCGGAAGCTGGCCAGGAAGGTGGGGCGGACGGTGGCTGCGTATTCGCAGTTACCGTCAGGGAATATGACTCGACCTCCTCGTTGGCAGCGTTTCGAGGGCGAACCTTGAAGTAATGGGAGGTGGACGGGGTGAGTCCGTTGACGAATGTCAACGTGTGAGAGGCCGGAGGATACGATCCGATGAGCGTATTACCGTCATAGAGATTGTACCCCGAGACTCCCCCCAAGCCGCTCGCCTCCGGCCACGAGAGGCCGATGCGCGTGGGCGTGCGGTAGAGAACGGTCAGCTCCGCTCCGTCGGGGAAGGTCGGATCGCCGTCGATGTGCTGCCCGACCTGCCCCGTGGACGAGCGACTGTCGTCGCTGCACGAGACCGCGAGCAATACGAACAAGCGAGCCCCATGGGCCTTGAATCCCCCCATAAATGGCACTTTCCTTCTGAGTGCGAGGTCGGGGACCTGATGTCGGCCGACACTTCCCCTCTCATCCTCCGTCACCCGAAGTGATCCGCTTGTCAACAGCGGAGTGGAGAAGGGGTGCCTAATTGCTGGCCCCGAACCAGAACGTCGCGGCCATGAGACGGGCGGTGTCGACGAAGCGGCCGACACCCGAGGCGGAGCGCCCGAGCGAGGGCGTGGTGACCAGCGGGGCGAAGCTGTCGGCGTCGAGGTCGACCGTCAGCTCGACGTCCTGGAACGAGCTGCCGGTGACCGCCTTCCGGTCCCGCGGGCTCGTGGCCGTCGACGCACTGGAGGCAGAGATGAAGTACCTCCCACAGGCCGCGTGACGAAACGGCTCCCAGCAAGGCGTTTCGCTGCTATCCGGGCAGGCATGGGACCGGTCCCATGCCTTGGAAGCTTACACTCCAAGATCTTCGTTCGTTGGAGGGACCCGACGCCGTATGCGGGATACGAGGGCGAGAAACCCCGTTGGGGCGATGTGGAGGAAGCTCCCGCGACGAGGTCCTCATCGATGTAGGGGTTGACGTCCTCTGCGGTCGCCACCGCTGCGCCGAACTGCCCTCCCACCCCGTCGGGTCCGGCAAGGGTGACGGTGGGGTTGACGGCGAACCCGCCCGCCCCTCCGCGGTAGACGTACACGTTGCTTGCGGAGGATGCCCCTACGACGAGATCAGCGTAGCCGTCGCCGTCGATGTCCCCTCCGTTCGTGACGGAACCGCCAAACCAACTGGCGTTCCCGCCAGGGATCGTGAGGGTGGCGGGAGGGGCGATGCCAAGTCTGTCACCACCGAGGTATGCGTACGCCCGGTCCCCATAGGGCGCGCCAACGACGAGGTCGGCATAACCGTCGCCGTTGACGTCTCCAGCGCTCGCCACCGGACCGGCGAAGGATGTGCCCGTCGCATCGGGTTCAATGAGGCTGATGGTGGGGATGGTCGCGAAAACCTCGCCACCAAAGTACAGGTCCACCCGGCCCGTGCGTTCCGCCGCCTGATACGCCCCCACGGCGAGGTCGGCGTAGCCGTCGCCGTTGACGTCTCCGGCGCTCGCTACCGATATACCGAAGTACCCTCGCGGCCCGTCGGGCTCGCTGAGGATGATGGTGGGGCTGGCAACGAGGCCGCCGATCCTGCCGAGGTACAGGTACACCCTGCTCGCGGAGGCTGCCCCCACGACAAGGTCGGCGAAACCGTCGCCGTTGACGTCTCCGGCGCTCGCCAGCGAGGCGCCGAAGTCACCGCCCGTTCCACCGGGTGCAACTAGGATGGTCGGAGTAGCGGCGGGACCACCCGCCCCGCCGAGATAGACGTACACCCTGCTCGCCGCGCGTGCGCCCACCGCGAGATCGGCGTAGCCGTCGCCATTGATGTCTCCGGCGCTGGCCACCGGGTAGCCGAATTGTCCACTCAGCCCGTCGGGTCCGGCAAGGGTGGTGGCGGGGGTGGCAGCGAGGCCGCCCGACCCCCCGAGATAGATGTACACCCGGCCGGTGAGGCCCAACACCCCATAAGCCCCTACGGCGAGGTCGGCGTAGCCATCGCCGTTCAGGTCCCCGGCGCTGGCCACCGCCCCGCCAAAGTACCCGCCATCGGGTCCGGTGAGGCTGGTGGCTGGCGTACGAGCGAGACCGCCCGACCCCCCGAGATAGATGTGCACCCGGCCCGTCCTCCCGAGTGCGATCGGAGCCCCGACCGCCAGGTCGGCGTACCCGTCGCCATTGACGTCGAGCGTAGTGCCCCATGAGGTGCCCAGGAGCGCCGAGCGTGTGCCCACGGTGAACTCCCACGTCGGACTGACCGCCGCTCCGGTGCTCGCGCCAGCACGACCCCGAACGCGCCAGAACAGGACTCCCGCGGGCAGATCCGTTGACACCACGCCGCTCTCCCCCACGGCATCAATCGTCGCGACCACTGTCGCGCAGGCACGATCGCGACACACTTCCACCCGCGCCCCATCGGCTCCTCCCCCAAGTGCCCAACGCAACCTCGGTCGGCGCGAGGTCACCGTCGCGGTCGAAAGCGGAGCGATCAGGCGGGGCGACGGTACCGCAACGCAGGCTCCTGCACGTAGGACGAAGCCATCGTTGCAAGCGAAGCCGCACACGTGGCTGATGCAGGTCGCCGTGGCGTACGCAGGTGAAGGGCACACGGTCGAGCAGGTGCCGCAGTGCGTAGGGTCGTTCTCAAGGCTGATACACGTTCCATCGCAGGCCGTCTGATGCCCGGGACACAGGGTGCCACAGACGCCCTCGGAGCATCTCGTGCCCGCGCCGCATGTCCTACCGCAGCCACCGCAATGGGCATTGTCGGTGCCCGTCAGAACCTCGCAGCCGTTGGGCGAATCGTGATCGCAATCGGCGAAGCCCGTCGCGCACGATGCAATGACGCACGCGGCTGCATTGCATATCGCGCTCGCATGAGGCAACGTGCACGCCCGGCCGCACACGCCACAGTTGGCGCCACTCGTCTGCAGGTTGCTCTCGCAGCCGTCGCCCGCCGCGGCGTTACAGTCCCCGAATCCCGCCGCGCAGCTTGCCACTGCGCAGTGGCCCGCCACACATCCGTTGGTCGCGACGTTCGGAAGCGCGCAGGCAGCGCCGCAAGCGCCGCAATTCGCCGGGTCGACCGCGATGTTCGCGCAGAAGGCGGACGATGCGGTAGTGCAGCTCCGTAAGGGCGAGGCGCAGGTAACTCTGCAGGAGCCGCCCGAGCAGACCGAACCCGCGGCGCAGACGGTGCCGCATGCGCCGCAGTGAACGTTGTCGGTCCGGGTGTCGACCTCGCAGCCGTTGGCCGGATCACGATCGCAGTCGGAATGGCCGACATTGCACGCAGTAAACGCACACCTGCCCGCCGCGCACACCGCCGCCGCGTTGGGCAACACGCACGTCCGGTCGCACGCGCCGCAGTGAGCGTTGTCGGTCCGGGTATCGGCCTCGCAGCCGTTGGCCGCCACGCCATCGCAGTCGCCAAACCCCGAAACGCAGCGCACCACAGAGCATGCTCCGTTGGTGCAGGCGACCGTCATGGTGTTCGTGAGAACGCACACCACGCCGCACCCACCGCAGTTCGTCGGGTCGCTGGCCAGGTCGGTGCAGCGACCGCCGCAGGCAACCTGCCCCGTAAAGCAATCCGCGTCGAGGGTAGTGGTGTCCAGGTGCCCGGCGTCTGCGAGCCCACCCGCGCCCGAGGCGTCGCCGCACCCGCTCGCCAGAAACGCCAAGAGCAGTGGCGAAAGAAGCACGGGAAGTCGCATGGAAATCCTTCAGGGTCCGGGCGAAGAGAAGATCAGGCACCCAAACTGTGACTGTACCGCCAGTCCGCGCGCGCCGTCGCTCGGCGAGTGCATCGATTGTGGAAGGCGTCGATCCACGGCGCTCGGCGTGCGCGGCACCTTCGCCGGCGCCGACCCACCTCACGCCGCCGGCAGCCTCGGCAGGTCGATGGAGAAGACGCATCCCTTTCCCGGCAGGTCGCGCACGCCGAGCGTGCCGCCCATGGCCTCGACGCCCTTGCGGCTGATGGAGAGCCCGAGACCCAGGCCCGTCTGGTCGGCGCCCCGCTGCTCGTAGGGGCGGAACAGGCCCTGGGCCGCGCCCGGCGGGAGGCCACCGCACTCGTCCTCGACCTCGATCAGGACGCGGCCGCCCGCCGCGGTCGCCCGCAGCGACACGAGGCCGCGGGGGCGGGTGAACTTGAACGCGTTCTGGAGCAGGTTTTCGATCGCGGCCGAGAGGACCTCCTGGTCGGCCTCGACGTCGATGCCCTGCGCCACCGGCGCGACGGCCAGGCCGAGGCCGGCGACCTCGGCGCCCATCGCGGCCTCGACCCCCACCTCGCCGACGAGCGAGTTGTTGATCAGGGTCTGCATCGCCCGCAGGTTGCGGCCGAGCACGGCGCCCGTGCTCCCGCCGATCGCCACGGTGCCGCCGCGGAGGATGCCATAGGAGAGCATCGCGGCGGAGAGCCGGTTGCGCAGCTCGTGCGCGAGCTCGCCGCGGGTCTCCGTCCCCTCGTCGGCGGCGGCGGCCTCGTCGCGCTGACGCTCGTACTCGGAGACCGCGTGGGCGATGGCCTCGTCGAGGCAGCGGTTGAGCATGCGGAACTCGTCGATCGCGATCGGCGCGCCCGTCTCCTCGGCCAGCGCCGTGATGACCTGGCAGATGTCCCCATAGCCGCGGACGACCTGGCCCACGGTGAAGCCCATCGCGAGCATCTCGCCGCCGTGCCGGGTGGCGCTCTCCTCGATGGCCTTGCGGTCGGGTGCGGCGCGCAGCCGGTCGATCAGCTGCCCTAGGAAGAGCGGCACGCCGTTCTTGAGCGCCTCTGCCGTGGGGACGGGGACCGTCCGTGCGGCCATCGTCGCGCGGGCGCGGGCGGTGATGACCTCCGCGTTCGCCTTGAGGAACTCGTGCAGCATCGTGCGAGTGTACTCCCCAGGCCTCCCCAGCCAGCCGGTTCTCCGCCCCGGCGACCAGCCGAACCCAGGGCCCGGGCCCTGAGCTGGTCGGACCGGGAGGTGGCCCCCGCCGACGGCGCATCCAGCGCGAGCGCGCCCGCCCCGCGCGGCTGTTGAAGTAGAGGGATCGGCCGACGGCCCCAGAGCTGCCCCGAGCACCGGAAGGCGTCGGCCGTGAGGTAGCCTTGGGGGTCGAGCGGAGGCGGACCCGTGACCGTGCAGACGCCCTTCGCGCTGCCCGGGCGTCCGCGGGAGCACGGCTTCGAGGAAGGCGTCGAGGCGCTTGCTTGCTGTCCATCGGAGTCTTCAAGAGCAGGTAGCTGCGAGATGGCTGCGAGGTGGCCGCCAGATTGGAGCTAGTTCCAGTCGCCATCTTCCCGAGGTGGCGACCAGAGATGGCGACCAGAGATGGCGACCTGCAACTTCTTGAAATTACTGGACCCCTGGTCTGGATGGCGACCCAGACAGCCACCCGACCGAGGCTAGCTGCTCGTGCCGCTACCCATGTTCTCGTCGAGGAAGAAGCACAGGGGCGGCGTTAGCCGCTCGTGGCGTAGGGTCGGCGGCTGCGTCGGTGTCGGGGGAGCCAATGCCTTTGGCTGCGCCCAAGTCGGGCGCCGCTAAAGCAATGCGGGGGAGCGTCGGGCGAACGTGGCGAGGCCTTTGAGGGGGAGCGCGAGCGCCCGCGCTTGTTGATGGCGTCGTGTTCACGGTTGTTGAGGGACTCGCCATGTGCGGCGCTATCCCTCACTGATCGTGACCCTTCGGTCAGAAAGGCAGGTCGTCGCGAGTCGCCGGCGCGGAGCGATCGAGCAGCCGCAGTAGGTGCTCCTCGTACCGTGCGATCTCGCGATCGAGCGCGCACCCACGGGCGAGCACGAGGATCCGGTGCGCGGCGCGCAGGCTGGGGAAGTGGCTCCTGCCGCACTGCGTGGACCAGGTCTCGTCGAGCAGTTCGGGGTTGGCGCTGAGCAAGCAGCGCCCGCTCGCTGATTTCCAGCAGCGCGCGCAGCGTCGCAACCACCGCCTGCTCGGGCGCCTCCGAGAGCCGCTCGGGCGTCAGCCGCTCCAGGCGTCGGCTCGGGTCGTCGCACCCGCTCAACGACGCCCCGCCTTCGCCGCCGCGCCGAAGACCTCCAGGCAGAGCCACCCGTCGATCGTCGCCTGCTCGCGCGCCGTGGCCGCGTCGAGCGGCTGTCAATGGCCATCAGAAAACTGGCGAGCGCTGAAGCAGGAAGGAACTCCTTCCTGACGTCCTTCCCTCTTTCCGTACGCGGTAGGTGCCCCTGCCCTGGCCTCAACCGACCTTACGCTGTCCCCTGACAGCTCTGCCGCGCCGCGCAGCCACACCCGCCGCACCGTGTTGGGCAGCCACCGCCCCCCGCGCTGGGAGGGGTGTCCCTCGGCGACGAGCTGGCACGCGATGGCCGCGTATGAATGCCCCGCCGCCCGCAGCGCCCCGATACGCGCCACGGCCGCCTGTTCCCCCTCTACGGCGGCGAGCACGCGGCGTCCGGTCGCCGGATCCGTCGCGGGCGTGTGCCGCCAGCCCAGCGCCGGGCGGCCGAGGGGTACGCCCTCGGCCCGCAGGTGCGCGAGGGCGTCGGCGGTGCGCTCGCCGATGGCCTCGCGCTCCCACTGGGCGACGCTCATCAGGATGAAGAGGGTCATGCGGCCGGCGGCGGTGCGGGTGTCGATCTGGTCGGCGACGGACACGAGCGCCCAGCGCCCCTCGGCGAAGTAGGCCTCGATGAGGTGGCCCAGGTCCACCACGCGGCGGGTGAGGCGGTCGAGCTTGGGCACGAGGAGCGCGTCGGCCCGGCCGTCGCGCAGCGCCGCGAGAGCGCGCTGGAGGGCGGGCCGGTCGAGGGTCTTGGCGCTCACGCCCTCGTCGGCCTCGTCGGCCACGAGCTCGAGGTCGAGGGCGGCGCAGTGGGCCCGGAGCTTGGCGCGCTGGGCGTCGAGCGAGACCCCCTCGTCGGCCTGGCGCTCGGTGCTGACGCGGACGTAGCCCACCACCCGGGTCCGCGGCCGTCCGGTCGGGGAGGGGGCGACGGCCGGCCGGGCCTTGGAACGGCTGCCCCGAGGGCGGCCACCGCGCTTCGGGGGGGTGTCCACGGGCCGGACCCTACGCCGAGGAGGGGGGTAGAGCGAAACCGAAAGGAGCCTTTCGGTTTCGCCTGCTCCTCCGTGCGCTCTGACGCACCGCATGATCGGACGCCAGAAAGCCAGTGCGTCAAGGGACGATATAACGCAACGCGTTGTTATGGAGGCCCTGCGTCGGGGATCATCACTACGCAGAACGCGCAGTGGGTCGCGGGTTCCTGCGGGAGGCAGGTGCGACGGTTGAGAGAGGAGATCGGGCGCAACCCGATGACCGACGGGCGAGCTCAACCCCGGGAGCGTGTCGTCGGCTCAGCGGTCGTAGAGACCGCGGACAATGCAGTCGTCGACGCTCCCAGCGTTGTCGCTTCGGGTGAGCTCAGTCCGCGGGCTCGAGCACCTCAGTGACGAGCAGCAGGACGTCCATGACCTCCGCGATGGGCTCGACGCTAAACGTGCCAGTGACGGGCGTCAGCACCAGGCGGAGCGAGCTCGCATCGAAGTAAGGCTCCAGATCGATCGGCGCCGAGTACACGTCGGTCTCGCCGCCTTCCCCCACGGGGCCAAACATGACGAGCGCACTCGGCGCGAATCGATCCCTCTCGATCCTGTCTGCCAGCAGGCGGACGGGGTTCTCCAGGGGTTCGAACTCCTCCGCCGCGGGGTCGGCCTCGGTCAGGTTGATCTGCACCCCGGCCTTCACCGCGTCGTTCGGTGCGCGCATCATGAAGAAGGCGCTGAGGCCCACGAGCTTGCCTCGCATCCCACGCGGCGCGAAAGATGTAAGCGATCGCAGCACCGGCACCATCAGCGCGCGGAAGCCCGAACGGGTGTCCGTGCGGAAGGCGTGGAGAGCCTCGGGGGCATTCTGTGCGAGGCTCACCAGGTACTGCCGCTGACGATTCTCTGGCCGCTGCGCGAGGTATTCGCGGGCCGCCTGCGCCATCGCGGCGCCCCCGTCCCGCGCGGTGTATTGCATGTGCAGGACTACGTCGGTGACCGTGCGCGGGTCGAAGCTCTGCGCGAGCGGGTCGAGCTCCAGTCGCCAGCGGCTCACCGCCCCCGCCCCCTCAAAAGGCAGCACCTTCTCCGAGCGAAAGTCCAGATGGAACAGTCCGCTGTCGGACTGCCCGCTACTGGTCACGATCGACTGCGATGGCACCACGTCGTAGACGAAGCGCGGGTCCGACTGTTCGCCGAACTGCTGAGTAGGCTCGTAGCCGTCGCCGAGGTTGGGACTGGTGCGGACGCGACTCGAGAGCAGGGTGAGCCGCGCGTGCACGCCGCCATAGGGGCCGATCACCGCGGGGATCGTGACCGACACCGACTTGATACGTCGGTGGTAGTGGCCCGGGTAGTCGGTGTCGAAGAGCGCCTCGGGCACCTCAAACTCGCACACCCCGGTCTCGCGGAGTTGGATGAGGCCATCCGGCTTCAGGCGGGCGAGCGAGACGTGCCGGGTGAGTTCGTGGTCGCGCCGCTCAGTCTCCAGGTACGCCTTCTCCATCCGGCGGAGGTCGTGGTGGAGCTGCTCGCCGGAGAGGAGCCCCCGCTTCAGATTGTCCCAGTACAGTGGCGCCACGAATCGTGCGGACGGGTCGAGCCGCTCGAAGCGATACGCGCGCTCAGCGCGCCGCGCGAGGTCGAGCGCCATCTGGTACGAGCGGAAGTAGATCGACGAGACCTGACGCGCCATCCACTCGTAGAGCTCGGTGTTGGTGAACTTCGTCCGCAGCTCCTCCTCGACCGCACGCGAGTTGGCGATCTGGAGCGCGAGGTTGTCGTACTCCCGCTCCGCGATGGTCTTGCGCAGCGTCGCCGCGGTGATCTGCCGGTCGATCTGGGCCTGCTCCCGCACGGCCTGATCGCGCTGGAAGTGCCAGTCCTCCAGACGCTGGGTGTAGCCGCCGAGGGTCGCCAGGGTCGAGGCCGTGGTCGACGCGATGGAAGCCGCGAGGCCGAGCGTCGCGCTCGCGTTCGAGGAGCTGTCGGCGACCTTCTTGCCTCCGCTCATCGTGAGGCCGACCGGGCTGGCCATACCGGCGCCGCCGAAGATGAAGTCCGGGAAGGCCGCCGCGGCCGCCGCGGTGGTCGAGAGCGCCTGCGCGGAGATCTGCAGCGCGATCGCGGTGGCCTGCGCGACGAGCGCCGAGCCCTCCAGGGCGTTCATGAAGGTCTTGCCGTCGTAGTAGTCGGCCCGCTGCTGCGCCATGTCCTTCGAGGCCGTGAGCACATCGATCTGCCCCTGGGCCTCGTTGACCTGGAGGATTCGCACCGCGCGGCTCGCCTCCAGCACTCTACCCTCGTGTTCGGCGCGCAGCCGGGTCATGGCCTCCGCGTCGCGCTTCTCCATCGCCGCCGTGAGCTGCCCACCGAGGTTGCGGACGTCGGCGGTGAAGTCGATCGCCCGCTGCAGCAGCAGCTGGAAGCGGAACATCGGCAGCGACGGGGCGCTGTCGACGAGCGCTGCGCCGATGTCTACGCCGGCCGCCGCCGCCCGCACGAGGAGCGCCGGATCGATGGGGGACTCGAAGAGCGGCAGCTCGACTCGCACGCCGTCGATGTTGAGGCAGTGGCGGATCTTGAAGAGCCGGTCGGTCACGCGGTCCCAGTGCTCGACGAGCTGATCGTTGGTGGGGGTGCAGAAGCCCGTCCAACGGCCGAGGGCGGCGAGCACGTCCTGGCCATTGCCGGGCACGGCCCCGCAGCACGACGCCTCCCCTCCGGCGAGGTCTTCGGGCAGGATCGGCGATGCCCCGGACGCGAGCCCGGCGCTGAGGGTGGGGGGCGAAGAGTTGCCCCCCTCGCGACGGATCTTCGCCGGCCGCGGTCCGAGGAGCTCGGCCGCTAGGACGTAGAGATGCGTGGCCTCCACGATGGTCTCGCGGGTGCCGCGCCCGAAGAGCTGGTCGCCCCAGTCGAGCAAGTTGTCGATGTAGCGGAACACCACGGCGACCTGGAACGCCCGCTCGCGGAAGGTCGCGATGGCGTACGGATCGAAGGGGTTGTCCAGCCAGACGCTGATCTGCTCGGCGATGCGGCGCCGGGCGCGCGACGCCGCGGCGGTGTTCACGCGGGGGTCGAGCATGGCGCGCAGATCGTCGGCCGCCGCGCCGGACTCCGCGAGGAAGAACGGGCGGAAGCGCCAGGCCCGCCGGAGGCTGCCGACCCCACCCAGACCGAGTCCGCTGATGGTCTCGGGGACATCGGCCTGCACCACGAAGGGGTTGAAGATGTAGTGGAACCACGTCTGCGCCCGCTCGAACTGCTGGTCCTCATTGAGCATGCACGCGATGCGGAAGGGCGCATGGAAGAAGACCTCCCAGTTGTAGAGGCCGTAGGCGTTGCCGGGAGAGAAGTCGAAGTCGTCCGTCGGCGCCTCGAGTGGTGAGCCGGTGAACTCGTAGGTCTCCTGCAGGTCGCTCGGCACGATCAGGTGATCGAGGCGCGGCACGATGGTCACCGGGAACTGGGACTTCAGGCTGAAGAGCTCGGCGAATCCACCATGGTCGAGCTTCTCCAGCAGGCGGCAGGACTGGGCGTGGTAGAGGGTCGACACGCGGAACGCGACGCTACCGTTGGGGACGGTTGCTCCCCCGGTCGGTTCTTCACTCGGTGCTTGCATGGGCGCCATCTGCCCGACCGCGTCGGCCAGCGGCGTCCCACGGTCGTCCACGCTGGTCGCGGAGTTTCTGCCAACGACCGTCAATCCGCCCCCCGCCGACGGCAACTGCGCCCCATTCGCGGCGTAGGCGGGCGTTGAGAACAGTGCTTGAATGGCGAGGGTCGTCGCCATCGCCTCCTGAACCGGGACTTGGCCCCCGCCCTCGCACTCGCACCCCTCCTGTTCGATGAGGAACGAGCGGAACCCGTCCGTGATCACCACCGGGCGCGAGGGGCCCATCGGCTCGGGTTCGAGCCCGTGGCTGACCGTGCGGCTGTGATCGATGCGCAGGCGATACTGGTACGGGAGCGGACCGTTGTAGCCGAAGGCGGCTGCCCTCTGTTGGGGCATCGACATCACCTCAAGCATCGTTGCGGTGGTATCCGATGGGTGCGCCTGGACAGACAGCGCGAGAGGAATCGTCTCGGTGTCCCATGTCTCCAGGGCGTCGTCTGCTGGGTAGTGGCCGGCGCCGCTGGGAGCAAGGAAGTACACCGGATAGCCGAGGCCGATGACCGCAGTCGAAGGAGACGGGAGCGGGTCGTGGGGCATGCGCTCCAGTTCCCCGGTGCAGCGGCGGAGGACGAAGGTCGCCCGGTGGTTCGTCAGCAGCGCCCGCCGCCCGCTGGTGTCGACGTCCAGATACGCGGAGTGCATGACGCCGATGCTCGCGGCGACGCGGTCATCCTCGTCCGCAGCGACCACGCGGAGGGCGAGGTTGCGTCCGACCCGATGAGGGCATTGGCCGTATTCGACACCCATGAAGCTGTGCCATCCCGGATCCCACTCGATCCGCTGCTCCTCCTTCGAGACCCGGGCGGGCGTCCACCCCCCGGGCTCCATGCGGCTGAAGCCCACGCGGACCGAGATGCCCGCGTCCGGCGGCGTCCGCTGGATGCCAGTCGGATGCCCCCCCGGTCGCACCGCCTCCCTTGCGTCCCGCTGGTCGTTGGCCTGCGTGCGCTGCGGGTCCTCGCTGCCGCCGCCCACCTCGGCCCAGAACAGGTGGAGTCGATCCTTGAGCATCGCGAGGGTGTGGGAGTTGGCGTTGATCTGGAGGTCGAGCTTCTCCCACGGCGTCCACCGCAGGCCGCGGACCCGGCGGCGGTAGTAGTACTCGTGCGGCGAGCCGTAAGTGCGCGCGAGCACGTGCAGCGTCCGGCCGCCTCCGGCGTCCTTGTGCTCCTCGAAGGTAAAGGCGCGCACGTCGAGGCGCGCGATGTGGTCGAGGCCGGCGAGGTACTTCCCGAGCGCCTTGCCGATGTTCTCGTCGGAGAGTTCGGACTGCTGGAGCATGTCCTCCATCTCTTGGAAGAGCGGCGTCCGGTCGCGGCGGAGCGACGGGTCGAGCCAGTTCTCCGGGAAGAGGAACACCTTCCGGTTGGCCTCCCACACCCGGTACTGCTTCATCCACTGCCACCGCGCGGCGTAGCCCGCCCTAGGCGTGATCCCCGCTTCAAGGCCCATGAACGATCGCTGGATCGCCGTCTGTAGCGAGGCCGTCGCGAACAGCGCTCGCGTCGTCAGCATGCAGCAGCTCATCTCGGTATCGACGAGCAGCCAGTCGAAGAGCCGGTTGCGATCGTCGAAGCCCTTGAGCGCGCAGTGGAAGTCGGCGAGCGCGTCGCGCGACCGCTCACGCAGCTTGTCGACGAGCCCCTTCGAGCGCTGGACCCACGCGGCGTCGCCGTTGGCCGCCCGGAGCGCCTCGCGCATCCCCTGGGTCGCACTGAGCCGCGTCGTGAAGTTCGCTCCCGACGGGGCCGCGAACTGCCCCACCCAGGCGAGCAGTTTCGTGATCGGTACGTCGAGGGTCGACGCCGCGCTCTCGGCCGCGACGCGTCGGCGGATGCGACGGCTCACGGCCAGGTAGGCGGGGGTCGAGAACGCCAGGCCGAAGATGGGGTCGGGGGCGACCCCCGGCTGGTTGATGTAGTCCCAGCCGGTGAGGGCGGAGATCTTCAGCAGATAGCTGGCATCGGCGCTGACGGCGGCGGGCGCGTTGGTGATGTAGACGACCGCGTCCAGCAGGTCGAACACGCTCGCGTCGTCGGCCTTCACCAGCTTGCGGAAGGAGAGCGCCTCGGCGGTGTCGATGAACGTCCAGCCGAAGCTGGCCAGGGACGCCGGGGCGACCGGGGTCATGCCGATCGGGAGGGTGCGCAGGTCGAGCAGGCCCCGCGAGATCCAGCTCCCGTACGGGGCGAGCTCGGCGTCGGTGAGCTTGAAGGCGACGACGCAGCGGGCCGCCTTCGCGAGCCGCTCGTAGCACTGCAGTTGCGGGCCGGCGATCGCGCCCTCGGAGTAGACGAACTCCGGCCTCACGAAGGCGTCGCGCGCCGCCGCGCCGGGGTCGGAGGGGTCGGGGACCTGCAACGCGCCGGGGCCGAGCAGGGCCTGCGAGGTCGCCGGCGAGACGCCGAGGCCGCCGGCGAAGTGGGCGACGAGCTGACGCGCGAACGCGATCTCGCGCAGTCGGTCGCGGAACGCGAGCAGGCTCAGCGGCAGCCACGCGGCCGCGCGGGCGAGGCGCTCGGCGTCGCTGGGCTCGGACATCGGCGCGGCCCACTCGGTCGCGAGCGTGTTCGGGAGGCCGAGGGAAAGGCCGTCCGAGGTCGAGAGGAAGGCCGACAGCCACGAGAGTTCGGCCCGGGCCACGCCCTGGACGAAGCCGTCGACGTAGCGGCTCCGCTCGGCGGAAAGGGGGCGCCCCCACGTCTCCTCGGCCAGTGCCTGGAACGCGGCGCGCGCGACCTCCGCCTCGCTCGCGTCGAGCTCGGCGCGCACGCCGTCGAGCGCGATGAGCACGTACTCGCGGCGCAGCGCGCGGCGCGCGGCGGTGTCCGCCGGCAGCGCTTTGATCACGTCGAAGAACGCGCGCGAGCACTGCCGCTCGAGCAGCTCGCGGGCGTGCTCCTGGGTCGTGTCCGTGAAGGCGACGGGGCGGTTGAGCCCCGCGAGCACCTCCGCCACGGGGTCGGCGTCCGGCGGTCCGTCCTCGAGGAAGACCTTCGCGACGATGAGCTGCCGGAGCACGCAGGCGCGCACGACTTCGTCGATGCGACCGTTGATGTCCTCGTCGGTCGCATGGGCCATGCCGGCGAGGTCGGCGTAGAAGCCCACGCCGAAGGCCACGTCGCAGACGTGCTCGTCGCCGGGGACGATCGGTGTGCTCCCGACCGCCGGCACGTCCGCCACGAGCGCGTCGCCGCCGGCGAGCCGGTCGACGAACTGCCCGACGAGGTCGGTGACGCCGACCGGTACCAGCGCTCGGAGGGTCGACGCGATGAAGTTCGACGCGTCGGTGTGCTCGTACGTATGCCCGTCGTGGGTCTCCTCGAAGTTCCGCGGGCGCGGCGACTGCGAGCGCGGCAAGGCCACCCCTGGCACCGCCGCGAGGCGCGAGAGTCGGCCGAACACGAACGCGCGCCGGGCCGCGGCAACCGATGCATTGACGGGGATCGCGAATAGCGCGTCGACCTCATGCGACCAGAGCGCGCGGCCCAGCACCTCGCGCAGCAGTGCCTCGCGGGTGTCGGAGCCGCTCGTGAGAGCCTCGCCGAGGTCGAGGTAAATCAGCACCTGCGCCGCGGCTTCGGCGGTTGTGTAGCGAGCGAGCGCCGGCAGCAACCCCGCGGAGATCTCCTCTTCGCTCGGCGTGCGCGGGAGCGGGGCTGTCGCCTCGACGGTCTCGCGCAGTGCCTGGCGCAGCGCCACGAGCGCGGCCTGCGTCGCGGCCGGGGTCGGGCGCGCGGCGGTGCGCACGGTGGCGTCGTTGCCGAGCAGGTACGCGAGGTCGGCCACCGGCACCTTCGCCTGCTTGAACAACGACGCCGCCCGGAAGAACTCCCGCAGCTGGCGCACGCCGTCGTCGCCGAGGGGCACGTTGCCGCGCGTCGGGTCCGTCGGGAACAGGGTGTCGAGGAGCCAGCAGGCGTCGGCGATCGGGAGACCCGACGAACGGGCGATGCGGGCCCGCGCCCAGAGCACCCAGACGATCGTCCGGCGAGCGCGCAGGGGATCGGGGCCGAGGGTGCGCACGAGCGCCTTCAACTCCGACGAACGCACGCCCAGCGCCGAGGCGATCGACCGCATCTCGATCTCGGTGAAGAGCCGCGGGTCGGCGTCCGACGGGGCCGACCGGACGACGCCGTCGTTGCGCAGGGCCGTGAAGGTACCGTCGGAGTCGTGGCGGGCGGCGCGCCGTTCGAAGGCCCGCTCCCAGAGCGAGCCCGCCGGCAGCGGCGCCGTGAGGGGCCCGTGCTGTCCGGACATGTCGTCGGACGCGGTCCAGAGCGCGAGAAGCTCGATCGGCTCGAGGCGAAGTTCGCGCGCAAGGGACTGCGTCTCGCAGAGCCGGATCCACACTGCCGCGTCGAAGGTGTAACGGCGCGACCCGACCGGGTTTGGCGCGAAGAGATCGAGGGCGAGGTCGACCTCCTCGAAGGTCCACCCGAGGTGGCGCTGGAGCCGGACGAAGCGGTGCAGGCCCTCCAGGAAGGCCGCGCGCAGGGACATGCCGTCGGCGGTGTCGCCCACGAGGGGAGGAGCGGCGGCGCCGGGCGACACCTTCAGACCGGTGAGCTCGCAGGTGGGTGGCAGGTTCGGCATCGCCGAGGTCGCGAAGCGCCCGACGAAGCGTGCGGCTCGCGCCCGCGAAAGCTCGTCCCAGGTCAGCCCGAGGCGGCGCATCAGGCCGCTCGCGAGCACGCCGGGGTCGTTCGACGGGCCGAGATCGATCGCGAAGCGGCCGTCGCCCGCGCCGAAGGTCCAGGCCGACTGCGGGTCGGTGATCGTCAGCGGGTACTGCTCGAAGGCCTGCGCCTCGGCGTCGGTCATGCCGAGGGACTCGAGCGCGCTCGCGCGGTCCCACCCGACGTTCGTCGGGAAACGCTCCTCGCCCGCGGCGACGCCGAGTTGCATGACCCTGGCGAGCGGGAAGCCCGCATCGTCGAGATAGAGGCGCGCCTCCTCCGTCGGGCGGTCGAAGGGCAGCGTGAACGCCGCGCGGGTCCCGGGCTGCGCGAGGATGCGATAGGCCGGGTACCAGGTCTCCTGGGGGTAGGCGGCGAGCTCGGCCGCCGTGGCGTCGGGGCGCTGGAGCGGAGGAAATGCGCTCCCGGGGGAGACGTACGGATCGAGCACGTCGCCCACGGGGGCTTCGGCGCTCATCCGCAGGGCCCCGTACGTGTACAGCGAGGTGGGAACGAGCCGCTCGAGGAGCTCGTTCACCAGATCGATGTGCGGCTGCGGCGTCTGCGTGGCGCCGCAGGTCAGCGGGGTCGACGCGAGGTCTTCGCGTCGCTGCCGGTTGAAGGTCACGGCCCCTGTCGGCCTCGTGAGGCGGTCCCACGCGTTGGCGGTGGGGCCCGCGCTCACCTCGAAGGCATCCCGCAGGTAGGCCGCGAGCTCGACGAGGTAGGCCGCCGGGCTCAGCACCGAGCTGCACTGGTCGCACTCGCAGCCACCGAGCGCGCCGAAGAGCGTGTCGACCTCGACGGGGCCCTGGTCGAACGCGCCGTTGTTCGGGTGGTACTGTCCGGTCACGAGCGACATGCCGACCAGGGAGGTTTGCACGGCGAGGGCGTGCGCGTGCGCGACGGCGGTCGGGTCCGTGAGGTCGGCGCCCGCCACCGGCGCGATCAGGTCCTGGAGCGCCTCGATGGGCATCTGCGCGAGGTCTTCGGCGGACGTGATGCCGACCGTAGAGAAGGCGTCGAGCAGGACGGAGTCCTTGGTGACCTTCGACAGCCGCTGGAGCGTCTTCAGGGTCTTGCGATCCTCGACCGAGACGGTCCCCCCGGGATCCTTCACGGCGAGGTACTCGTCGACGCGGTCGTAGCGGATGTCGAAGTCGTTGAAGTCGCTGTTGGTGAAGAACCCCTTCACACCCGGCGAGGCGTCGGCCTTCTCGTCGACGTAGCGCTTCATGTGCGCGGTCGGCTGTGCCGCGTCCGCGCGCTTGCGCAGGGTCGTCCCGTAGTTCTTCACCCGGTCGCTGGGGTACTTCCCCTCGACGGACGGCGGCATCCAGGTGGCCACGTCCTCGCTCGCGGCGAGCTCGGTCAGGCGCGCCTCCCACCAGTCCTGCTTGTGCCCGGCGAGGTCCTCCAGTGACGTGCTCTCCGCGCGGAGCTTCTTGAGCACGGGGACGTTCCACGCGGTCAGGTCGCCGACCTGAAAGGTGTGGACGACCCCGCCGAACTTGTCGGCGTTCTCCCCCGAGAACTCGTCGTGCGCCTCGAGGGCGGTCTTGAGCTCGTCGAGCTTGCCGTCGCGCGCCTTCGCGATCCACGTCTCCGCCACGGCCTTGAGCTGGTTCTCCGTGAGGTCCGACGGCATCGCCTTGCGCAGCAGCGCTGGCTCGCCCACCGTCCCGATTGCCTGCTGCGCGCCCACCTTCGTCGCCTGCGCGATGAAGGCGCCCACCTCCGGCACGTCACCGCTCGCCAGGTCGCCTTCGGACACCGCGCGCTCCCAGCCCTTCTCGAGCGCGGCGGGCGTGTAGAATGCGAACGACAGGGCGTCGCCGGACAAGCCCCGCTTGAGCAGGGCGTGAACGACGGGTGCCTCCACCGCGTCACCCACGTCGGAGAGCTTCGCCGCGAGCTTGTCGGCGGCGACGGCTCCCTCGACCTCGCCGCGCGAGACCCCGACGGTGCTCGCCAGCACGCCGACCTCGACGGGGTCGAGGGTGCGGGGGGCGCGGTCCTTGAGGATGGGAGAGATCTTCGCGTGGAGCGCGGCGATGGCGTTGGGCTTCTGCGGCGCCGCGGTCGGGACGGTCATGACGACCTGCAGCGTCGACGGCACCGACTTGAGCAGCGTCGACGACGCGACCTCCTCGTCGTCGATCTCCACGACCACGCGCACGAGGGGATCGCCCGCGTCCTTGGTGTCGCCGGTCGGCAGGGCGTACCGCAGCGAGAAGGTCCCGTCGGCGTCGGTGAGGGTCACGGCGAGGTCACGCGGGTCCATGCCGAGGTTGGCGTAGTGGCGCAGCCGCACGAGCGCCCCGACGACCCCGAGGCCGTCGGCGTACTTCACGCGCCCCTCGATGAGAGGCGTGACCGCCTCGATAGAGGAGACCTCCTCCTTCGCCTGCCCGATGAAGAGCGACACCGGCACACCCGCTCGCGACGGCTGCCAGAGGTCGTCGGCGGTCTCCAACACGACGGTGGTGCCGTCGGAGACGCGGAAGCCCACGCCGCGCCCGGCGTCGAGCATGGCGCGGCCGAGGGTGGCGTCGAGGGTGATTTCGAACGCGCCCAGGGGGCCGCTCGTGGCCTCGCCGAGCTTCACGGGGGAGGCGCTGGGCGGGTGGTCGAAGGCCTCGATCTTGAGGTCCTCCAGGCCCTTGTTGCGGAGTCGCTGGATGACGCTACCGCGGACGACGAGATGAAGTTGATCGGACATGGTGAATCTCCACTGAGTGAATGGGACGGACGATGGGATCGCCGCGAATCGCCGACGAAGCGGGCGGGAAGCGGGCGCGCGATCGCCGCACGGCGACCGCTCGAAACTCGGTGTCTAGACGGGCGCGACGGCCGCGAAGGCGGCGCGCGGGGATTGCCGGTCAGGCGGCGAGGTCGCGGCGCACTTCGGCCCCCGCCGAGCGCACCACTGCCGCCCGCCAACCACCCTGCGTGAGACAATGATCGGGGCCCAAGAATTTTTCCGACGAGGCGGTGAGAGGTCGGCCGCGGCTCAGGCCCACAGCCCTTGGAGCGCGGCGAGCATGCGCCCGTCGAGGCGCCCGTCCCCGTCGAGGCCGCGCTCGCGGAGCCACGCGCCGCACGCCGCCGTCGACTTCGGCCCCCACGCGCCGTCGCCCGCGACGCCGACCCGACCCTGCGCCCACGCGGTGACCGCCGCCGCGTCCGACCCGGCCAGTTCCATCAGCGCAAGTTCCCCCCGCTCGGCGCGGCAGATCACGCGCAGCGCCCGCCGCCCGTCGTCGTCGATGCGCGTCGGCGCCGCCCACAGCGTCAGCGATTCCGCCGCGCCGAGGGCCGCCGTGTCCTCCGCCCGCACGTGGTGCGCCTGGACGTACGAGCGCACGGCCACGGCCGGGTCGATCCACCCCAGCGCCTCGGCGCGCGCGAACGACGCTCGCGACGACGCCACCCGCCGCGCCAGCGCCCCGAGGCCCGCCATGGGCTGCGGCCGCCCCTGGGGCTTCGCGGGCGCCGCGTAGCGTTGCGGGAGCTCGAAGTCGACTGGCCCCGTCGCTGGGAGTTGCACGCCCGCGGCGCGCGCCGCCTCCCCCCCGAGGTACGCCGACCAGGGGTAGCCCTCCTCGTCGGCGTCGATGCGCCCGCCGTGGTCGCGCTCCTCGGGGTGGTAGTGCGGGTGGTCGTAGGCCGTGTGCCCGAGCGCCAATCCCGGGCACTCCCGGCGAATCGCGTCGATGGCCGCGCACGCCAGCGTCCGCGCGGCACCCGGGTGCAGCTTGCCCGCCGCCTCCGAGTTGATCACCAGCAGCTCGGCGCCGATGCCGGCCGCGGCGCGCGCCGCGGGCAGGTACACGCGCTCGAGCAGCCGATCGACCGAGCTCGCCGTGACCTGCTCGACCCAACCGTCCCAGGCGACGCCCACCCAGAGCCGCACGCCCGGAAGCGCCTGGCGCACGCTCGCCGCCGAGGCCGCCGCGTGATCCCGCAGCCCCAGCGGACCGGCGTGCAACTGCACCCGCCCGGGTCGCGCCTCGCGCAGGAGCGGCAGCGCGTTCGCCACCGCCGAGGGCAGCCCGTCGGCCGACCAGAGGGTGAGCGCGTGGCCCGGCGCGAAGGCCAGCAGCGGCGGGCGCACCACCGTGACGCGATCGTGCGTTGCCTTCCCCTCGTCGTGCACCGTGCTCATCGCACGGCCCCGAAGGCGTAGAGTTCGTTCGCGAGGCCGACGAGGTAGTGCGCGGGGATGGTCCCCATGCCACCGGTGCGCGGCGCCCAGCCGGCCCAGGAGTTCTGCACCCAGCACAGGCCGCCCAGCTCGGGTCGCGTGTATGGGTCGTGGCCCCACAGCGACACCGCGTGCCAGCCGTCGAGTTCATCGGCGATCGTGGGCAGGCCGATGGCGCCCGAGGCGAAGGCCGCGTCGCCCGCGAGGCCATGTGCGCCGGTGTAGCAAGGTATGCCCGCCACCACGGGGCAGCCGTCGGCGAAGGCCGCGCGCAACTCGTCGAGGTCGTGGCGCAGCGGCGTGACGTTGACCACGCGGCGGCCCGACCAGCAGGCCTCGGGGGCGCGCCGCGTGAAGTCGCGCAGGTCGTAGGGCGCGCGGTCCTCGCGGGGGATGCCGCGCGTGGCGAGCACGTCGACCAGGCGCGCGATCGAAGCACCCTGGTCGCGGCCGAGGGCACCGTCCAGGTACAGCTCTTCGGCGTAGATGGCGCCGGGCGCGGGGTCGATCGCCTCGCCCTCCCACAGGCCGTCGCGCCGGGCGGCCTCGATGAGCCCGCAGACCGCGCCGCGGCCCGCGAAGCCGGTGCATGCGCCCTGGCCCGCCTGGTCGCGCATCGGCGGCGCGAGCGGGCGCAGGTCGATCGTCACGTTGGGCGGGGGCCGCGTCGCGCGCGGTCCGCGGTAGGCCACGCCGCGGTGCGGATCGCCCGCGGGGCGGGGCGTGTAGCCATAGGCGGGGCGGCTCAACGGCGCACCGTCGGCAGCGTGCGGAGGGAGGCGCCGCGGCGCCGGGCGTCGTCCTCGATGGCCGTGAGCTCGGCGCGGAGGGTGTCGCCGACGCGGCCCGACGCCATGAGCGCGCCGCCGTCGACCGCGGGGCAGGCGCCGAGCTGGCGGTCGAGCAGGCGGCCGAGGCTGGTGAGCAGCGCGTCGAGGTCGGGGCCCCAACCGATGCCCGCGTGACCGAGGTCACGCGCGAGCTGGCGCGTCGCGTCGGTGAGCGCGCCGGAGAGGGCGTAGGCGGTGCAGCGGTCGGCGCCACGGGCGTCCCAGGTGGAGCGCCCGGCGAGCCAGGCGTGGCCTGCCGCCTCGAAGGCCGTCAGCGAGAGGAGCACGGGCTGCTTCGCCGGTCCGTCGGGGACCTCGCGCTGGAGCAGCGGGCGGAAGATCGGGAGCAGCACGTCGAGCAGCGACGCGATGGAGTCGATGGCCGCGAGCACGCCCGAGGGCGTAACGGCGCCCCCGTCGACGGGGACCGGCCGCGGGCCGCAGGCGACGAAGGGCGCCGCGAGGCCGAGTGCCAGCGTGAGCAGCATCACGCCGACCGAGGCGCGACCGCTCTGGCCGGCGAGCTTCGGGGCGGGCTCGCCCGGAGGGGCGACGGGTGCTGTGAGGGCGGAGGCGGGTGTCGCTGCCTCGACCTGGACGGTGAGCTCGCGGATGTCGCGGGCGCCGATCGCCACGGGGGAGGCGCCGCGGGTCTTGAGGTCGACGACGGCGCGCTCGAGGAGCGTCCCGAGAAGGGCGTCGACCTTGGCGGGCTCGCGGAGCACGCTGGTCACGAGCGAGACGGCGAGGGGGTAGAGCGAGCGCAGGAGCGCGACGGCCTGGAGCTTGACCGAGGCGGCGGCGACGCTGTTCCAGGTGCCGGGGCGGGTGGGGTCCTTGAGGTCGGCGACGACCTGCTGGGCGAAGTCCGCGGCGACGCCCGCCGCGCCGTAGGCGAGGAGGGTGACGGCTGCGCCGTAGCGCTTGTCGCGGATGTGCCGGGCGATGAGGGCAGCGAGCCCGGCCGCGATTGCGGTGAGGCCCAGGAGGAACAGGGGAAGGAGCACGGCGGTGGTCGTCGCGACGAGATCGCGGGTCATGGGAGTGCCTCTCTGCGCGGCGGCCCGCGCGGGTTGTGGGGATAGGGGCGAGTGGGAAGGGCGAAGTGGGAAGTGGCGTCAGGAGACGCGAGCGGGAGAGCGGGACCTCAGCGGGGGTCGCCGGACTGCGGCCGACGGGGCGGACCGAAGCCGCCACCGGGCTGCGAGGCCCGACCGGCGGGGAGCGGCGGCGGGGAGGAGGAGTGCGCCAGGGCGGTCTCGATGCGGGCGAGGCGGTCGAGCACCTCGGCGAGCACGCCGCGGAGTGCGCCGGCGCCGGCGCTCTGCTCGTGGCGAAGGTCGGTGACCGCCGACTCCAGGTGGGCGAGGCGATTCTCCAACAGGGTGTGGTGGGAGTTCACGGCCTGAACGGCGTCGGAGAGGTCGTGGGTGCGCTGGCGCACGACGGTGATGAGGTCGGTCTGGGGCTTGAGCTCCTTCTCGCGTTGGTCCTTGAGGGCGGTCTCGTTCTGGTCAGCGCGTTGGAGCACGCGGCCCAGCTGGACGAGGATGGCCGCGAGCGTGATGGCCACGCCGACCAGGGAGAGGGTGAGGGATGGGCGGCTACCCGTCTCCCTGGCAGATATCGCCGGATGGATGATTCACTGTGGGTACTAGGCCTGGAACAGGCGATCGCACGACGCTGTACGAGATCCCGAAAATTGATGAGACACTCATCATCGAAGGACGACGTCGAGTCCGAAGGTTCGTCCTAATTTAGCGAGCTCCTCGGCTTCGAATTGCGGGAACTTCCCGACCACAAATTCCGGTCCAACGATAGATTTCGCTATCTCTACGAGGGGAAGCTGCTGGAAATTCGGCAGAAATTTTCGCATGGCAGCAGCTTCGCGATTCGATGGCGACGTGCCACTCCACCGAATGACCACAAGTAACTCGTCAGCGATTGCACTGTGCGCTGGCGGCGGTGCGTATGCCGCCTCGAGATGTTGGAGATAGCCGCACGATGGGCATCGAAAAACCTCGAGCCCACGCTCAACTCCAACAAGATCGGTGCGTCGGATAGGCGCGGTGCAGCTCGGACATGTAACGACCACATCTTCATTCATCATGGAACTCCTGGAGGGTTGGGTACTTTAGCGTAAACAGGGTGCGACTTAATGTGAGTCCAGATCACATCGGCCAAGGACGAGTGGCCAGGATAAGTAGAGTGCAGAGCGCTTTGAAATCCTGAATCGACCCGAGCCTGTCGCATGAAGGCCTCGAACTCGTGCCCACGATGATAGCTCGAACTCGTGAGCCTTTGCAAGACATGCGTCAACTCATGGGCAGCCGTTCCGGCCGCCTGGATTGCCCCGCGGGGGTTTGCATCCGCAAATACTCTGACAATGTTCGTGCCGAGAGGATGTTCGCCATAGCGACCGTCCGGGCTGATTGGGCGGATCTGAAGATCTACCGCTCCGCGCCGAATGGCGGTTGCGGTCGCATGGGCCTCTGGAGACCCCTGTTGTCGGAGGGCACGGAGAATGCCCTCGCGTGTGACCGGCTGACTCGTGATTCCTCCGGAGCCGACGGAGGCCGCCGCTGGGCCTTCGGGCGCGCCTCTAAGAAGTCTTTCGATTCCACCAGATAGTTCTCTTCCTGCGCCCCTCGCGGTTCCAGAAATGGCACGTCGAGCGGCCCCGAGGCCGCGGTTGATGACAGGCGCAGCTCCAGTCGCCATCATGACGGCGTCGATGGCCTGACCAACCGCTCTTCCTTGATGTAAACCAGCTTGGAAGTGATGTCCGGCATCAAGCTCACGTTGCGCGGCGTGCCCCTCAACAAGCGCGTGATAGACCGGGTTAAATTGGTTTACAACTGCCAGTGCCCCATCGACTCCCCCACCTTCGCGCCGGTACGCTGCGCGGCTATCGCTAACGATCTGATTACCGATCCGCTCGGCGACCCGCCGCCCCAATACAGGGGTAGCCAACGCGGCTACGGTCAAAGCGGTACCGACAACCGCCCCGACCGCATGGAGAGCTAGACCCGCAGTTTGGCCCGCCTGCATGATTGCGTGGTTACCTACGGCCCTCAGAGCATCCCGAATTCCCCATCGACCACTCGTGTCGACCGTCACAACAGGATTTGAATCGCAATACTGATACTCGTTGGTTCCGTCCACGAGGCCAGACGGATCTGGGCTCGTCCAACGTCCCAACCACGGTGCGTAGTATCTCGCCGAGTGATATTGGAGTCCGGTCTCATCCCGCTCCATTCCGGTGAACCGATACCGTTTGGGTTCGTCGCCGTCGCCATCCCTAGTGTAGAGTATCGCGGTCGTTCCGTACGGGTGATACTCCTCGTAGGACACCAGCGCGCCCGCCTCGTCCGTCTCCAGGCAGGCACTCCCCAGGTGGTTGCCGTGCTGGTACCGCAGCCGCGTCACCCGGGCGCCCACCGCCGGCGTCTCGACGCTCCCGCCTGTGCTGGGTTGCTTCGTCCGCGTGTCATGCAGCGCAATCCGCTGCTCACCGTCCATCAGGTGCAGCGACTGCACCTCCTTATCGACCGCGGCCGCGACGCTGCTTCCGGTGTGCCGCCGGTACACCTCGAAGCCGCCGAAGTAGATGCGCTCCTCGACAATCGTGCAGGCGTCCGCCGCGTAGTGCTCGACCGCCTTGCGCACCCGCTGCCCCTGGGCGTCGTATTGGAAGTGGCACTCCACGCGCCCCGCCCCGCCCGCGTTGCTCGCCGCGCTCAGTTGCTCGTAGGCGTCCCACGCCATCGTCGGCAGGTGGGGCATCGCCGTCATGTTGCCGTGCGCGTCGTACGCGTAGCGCTCGGGCAGCGAGGCCGTCGGCACCGTGCTCAGGTCGGCCGGTAGCCGCGTGCTCATCAGTCGATTGTCGCCCGCCGCATAGCGATAGTCGCGCACCCACGACTGCGTCGTGTCGCTCGGCACACCGTGGGTGACCGCGAGGAGGTTGCCCACCGCGTCGTAGTCGTAGCTCTCGGTGTAGCCCCGCAGACCCGTCAGGTCGTTGGCGTGCGCAAACCGCCCGCTCTCGGCCTCAAGTTCGCTCTCGCTATCACCCACCGTTGCCGGGTGCTCGCGCCCCGTCGCCGTCACCAGTCGATACAGCGAGTCGTAGGTGTACGCGCTCGTGCTCGCGCTCGTGAGCGCCTCCACCAACGGCTGCGCAGCTGCCCCGGCTGCGTCTTCGATCGCGACGACGTTGCCCGCCGCGTCGTAGGTGTAGCCGAGGTCCTGCGCCGTCTTCAGCGCGCCGCCCGTGCCGCGCGTGGCGAGCAGGCGCGTCAGCCGGAAGCTGCGGTCGTCGTAGGTGTAGTCCGTCGTGATGCCGTTGCCGTGCACCACCTGCTCGCGCTGCCGACGCGCGTTGTACGTCACCCCCACCAGCAGCGGCGTGAAGTCGCTCGTGTCGGTGCCGAAGCGCGCCTCCACCGTCGCGAGCAGCCCCGCCTGATTGTAGGTCTGCCGCACCAGACGCGCGTGCGTCGCGGGCGCCGCCATATCCGTCGAGTGCGGTGGAACCATGTCCACCACGCGTCCCAGCGCGTCGAAGATCGACGACGACTCGAAGGCCTCCGCACTCAGCGCGAGGTCGTCGGCGGCGTCGAGGCCAGTGCCCACCGCGGCCGCCGCGACCACCGCCCAATCGACCGCGTCGCGGTGCCCCTGGAGCAAGCGGCGACTCGCGGCGGTGAGGTTGCCGTGGAGGTCGTGTTGAATGTGTTGGACGAGCCCCGCGCCGTCGTACGAACGCCACAGTCGCCCGCGCAGGTTGAAGGTCGCGGCCGTAGTGGTGAGCTCCTCGCCGTAGCGGAAGTGCTCCGTCATCACCGGCGTCTGCTCCGGCGTGATCACCGTCGAGCCCGTCAGATCGGGATCATCCCGCCGCCGCATCCACACCGCGATGGGCCGCCGCGCCACGTCGTAGTCGTGGCGGAACTCGTAGCCCCGCTCGCTCCACTTGCGCAGCGACTGCCCCGCGACGTCGGGCAACATCCGCACGACCGCGGTCTCGAGCGCGTCGGGAATCGTCGCCCCCGTGGTCGGCTCGAGCCCGCCGCTCGCGTCCATCATGCGGGTCCAGAGAGCGCGTCCCAGCAGGTCGAAGCCCTGCCACTGCACCCGGCGTCCGAGCGCGTCGATCACCTCCGATTGGCGTCCCTGCACGTCGAGCGCCACCCGAGTCGGGTAGAGGGTCTTGTCCTCGCCGTAGAGGGTATTGTCCGCGGTCGACACCACCGGCCGGGCCAGCGTATCGAGATAGACCTTCGTCGGCGTGTCGCGATGGGTCAGCGCCTGCGCGAGGGCCGCCATCTGCGCCGCCTTCCGCGGGTCCGTCGCGGGCATCGCCTCGCACGCCGCCGCCCACGCGTTGCCCTCCACGGTGTCGTTCGGGTCCCAGTGCTCCTCGTGCCAGGCCGAGAACACCACTCGCGTGCGGGTGCCGTCCGGCAGCTCCGTCTCCATCAACCGACCGAGGGCGTCGTAGTGCAGTACCGGGGTCACCCCCGTCGCGACGACGGAGGCCTCCGACTCATACGCATCGGTGGTGCTGAAGTACGGCTCGTACTTCTTCACCGCGTTGCCCTTGTTGTTGAAGACCGTGCGCCCCGAGCCGATCCAGCGCGCCGCGCCGCCCTCCGTCGCGGGCTCGACCTTCGTCTTGGTGAGCAGCTCGCGCCCGAAGCCGTCGGAGTACGCCCTCGCTTCTTCGAAGGACTCCCCCCGATGCTGCGTGCGCACCACCGCGCGCGCCGACACCGGCGTCGTCGGCGAGAAGGTGACCGGCGTGGCCGAGTTGAGGCTGTATTCGAAGATCGCCCCCGGCAGCGCCGTCACGCCCGTACTCGCCAGTCGGTCGCCCTCCGCGCCGCCCTTGCCGAGCGCGTAGGTCTCGACCACGCGGCCGAGCGCGTCGTAGCGCACCAGGGAGACGTTACCGTTCGGGTCGGTGACCTGCGACGGTTGCAGCAGGTGGTAGTCCATCTCGACCAGCGAGACGTTGCCCAGCACGTCCGCGGTCTCCTCCGCGAAGAGCGCGTAGTCGTCATAGGTCACCGTGCTCTTCGGCGTGCTCGTCCCTCCGACCGCGTCCATGTGCCACGCGTCGTAGAACTCCGTCGGCTGGTAGAAGTGCGTCGCGCTCGGCCGCGCGCCCCCGCCACGCGCCCACCAGAAGGCGTCTTCATGGAGGTAGGCCCCCAGCGTCGTCAGCAGCTCGCTCCGCGTGTCGGTGGTCGCGCTGGTCGACGGAATGCGCGCGCCGTAGATCGCGTCGAGGTGGGCATTGGTGAAGGCCGCCACGCGCGTCTCGAAGGGCAGCGCCCGCGCCCCGAAGGCCCCGTGCGCGAGGGCCGCGTCGAGGTCGTCGTTCCAGTAGAAGGCGCGCGAGGCCTCCAGCAATCGCCGCTGGAATTGCGGCGATGCCGCGCTCGAGAGCGACGCAGGCGCCGCGGGCGCGACGACGTCGTCGGCGCTCGTGAGCAGCAGAAGCGACTCGAAGTCGTCCACCCGAAAGAAGCGATCCTCGGGCGGCACCGTAGGCGTGTCCGGGGCTGGATCGGACTCGACGGTACGCCAGAGCACCTCGTAGCTCCGGGCCGCCAGCGGGACTCCGAGCCGATACGGGCCCAGGGCGGCTGCCGCGTGCGCCACGTCGGTCTCGCTGTAGGTGATGTAGAGCTGCGACTGCGCCGCGCGAATGACGTCTTGGATCTCGTCCGACATCCCCTCGGGCTTCGTGAAGCTCACCCGCCGCGGGTAGACCACCGCGATCGACTTCGTCACCGTGCCGTAGTCGTCGACCGCGAGCGTGAGCGTATGCGCAACGCGCGGGTCGGCATCGTCGCGCTCGGTCTGGAAGCTGATGCTCTCGCCCGGGTCGACCCGCACCACCGCGTGCCGCCCCTTCTCCTGCACCACCGCCACCCGGAAGTTGGCCTCCGCGATCTGATAGGGAATCCCCGCCGAGGCGGTGCCGTCGTTGGCGTACACCTCCGTGCGCAGCGTGCGTCCGCGCAGCGCCCGGCAAGCCTCGCGCTGGGCCGACGGCGGCAGCCCCTCGGGCAGCACCGTGATGGGCAGCCGAGCATTGAGGACGTGGTCCTCGCCGCGGAAGCTCGCCGCGGCACCGCGGTAGTATTCGTGCGCGCGGAAGTGCTCCTCGATGCGCTGCCCCTCGAACCACGCGCCCGTGTGCGACCAGGTCTTCGTGACCACCGGAGGCACGTTCATGACGTCGGTGGGACTCTCGCCGAAGACTCCACTCCCCACGTAGGGCGCGAAGCTCTCGGCGTCGGTCTGCTCGACCATCCCAAAGCCGCGAAACTCCTTCTCGGTGCGGTCGTAGTAGCCGTGGTGGTAGCGGTAACTGGCGACGTGTTCGGAGCCCGTCACCAGGTCGCGCGTGCGCACCTTCGCCACGACCTGCACGGGAAATGGCAGCTTCGTCACCCAGGGCCGCCCCGCCGCGCGGTCGTCGAGGTAGTGGCGAGTCGAGCTCTCGTACTCGAAGACCGTCTCGGCGCCGAGGTTGTTGCGCGTCGCCTCCAGGAGATAGGGTTTGCGACCCTGGAAGAGGTCGTCGTAGCGCAGCGGCGCCGTCGCGTCGCCCGGCAGCGGGCTCGACCAGACCACACAGGTGGTGCCCTTGCCCAGCAGGTCGACGACGTGCACCGAGCCCACGTTGGAGACCGGCGGAACCCCGTAGAGCAGCTCCGCCGCGCCGAAGCGGTTGCCCGACTGGTTGCGCCACAGCCGCGTCTCGGTGGGCCCCAGGTACATCACGTCGGTGGTGCCCGTGCCGTCGACGTCCGAGAGCTGCACCCGGTCGCGCCGGAAGGACTCCTCGCGGTCGAAGACGGGCGAGCCGGCCATGGTGACCTTGGCCCCGAAGCGCCCATAGCCCAGGTTGGGCCAGTAGCAGATCGAGCCGTTGCGGATGCGCACGAGATCCGTGAGGCCGTCGCCGCTCATGTCGGCCAGGAAGATCGACTGCTCGGGGTCGGCGAAGACCAGCCGCGGGCCCTTCTCGTCGTCGAGCGCCATCACCTGACGACGGCCTGGCGCGTAGCCCACGCGTCCCTGGGAGGGGTACCAGCAGAACACGTCGTCTTCGGACACGAGCACGTCGGCCATGCCGTCGCCGTCGAGGTCGAGCAGCTTCACGTTGGGGTCGCTCAGGGGCACGTTGAGCGGCCGCTGGAAGGTCCGGAACGACTCCCAGCTGCCGTCGGCTCCACGCTCGAAGAAGCCCTGCGCGGGCGCCGCGGCGACGAGTTGCAGTCCCCCGTCACCCCCGAGGTCGGTGAGGGCCGCGCCGCCGCGCAGGGTGGCGAGGTTGGGCAGCGTATCGAGCGCCTTCGTCGCCCCGAAGTGCCCGTCCCCCTGGTTGCGCTTGTAGAACCAATGGCCCCCCTGCTCGGTGAGGACGCCGGGCAGCCCCTCGAGGTCGAGGTCGACCCAGCGGTAGCGCTGCCCGTCCAGGCCCTCCGGCAGACCCGCGAGGTCCTCGGGCGCGACCGCGCCGAGGTGCTCGTCGAGCGTCGCGGGCCCGTAGTCGAAGTCGAGCGGCGGCGACGCCAGGACGGAGAGCCCCACCGTGTCGTCGTTGCCGTGGCCTTCGATCCAGGTGCGACGGAGCAGCGTGGCCGCGGGCGACGGGTCGTAGTGGAAGCAGGTGACGGCCACGAGGTCGGGCGCCTCGACGTCGAAGCGATGGAACATCAGCACCCGCTGGCAGAGCCGCCGGGTGCGCAGCTCGAAGCCTTGCCGGTGCGTCGAGAAGGCGTCCTGCCGGTGCGCCCACGCCGGCGGGTGCGGCACCGCCCCCGTCGGGCGGTCCTCGAAGAGCGCCGATGTGACGTGCTCGCCGTAGTCGAAGGCCACCACGAAGAGGAAGTCGTCCTCGTCGTGCGCCATGGGAGCGTGAGCAAGGTCGTAGGCCGCCCGGTTGCCGTAGTAGATGCGCTTGGGGTGCAACTGCCCGCAGGTGCCCGCCCACCGGTTGCGCTCGTAGACCGCGAGCGGGTCGACGCCGACGAGGTCTTCCTGCTTGTACTCGTACTGGGCGACGTTGCCGCGGTCGTCGTAGGTGCGCTCCAGCAGCCAGCGGTAGACCCGCGTCGGCTGGTCGGGGTCGACGACGCGGGCGTCGGCCGACCGGCCGAAGATGTGCGTGGTGTTGTCGGGTGTGGTGACGCGCCAGAAGACGTTGCCGTCCGACTCGGTGATCCGCTCGATGCGCGCGTGGGCGCCCTCGACGCGCGGCAGAAAACGCTCGCAGTCGACCAGCAGATCCGCTTCGTCGAGGCCGTCGAGCGCATCCTCGTAGGCGACCGGAGCCCCACCGGCCAGTTGCGGGACCAGCTCCTCCTCGTCGCCGTAGAGGAAGGTGTCCTCCTCGTCGTAGCTGGGAATGCGCTTGTCGGTGCGACGCGACACGGATGGCACGCCGAGCCCCCACCCCAGGCCGAAGAGGCCGTTGCCCGCCCCGGAGCTGTACGACAGCCCGAGCTGCGGCCCGAAGCCGCCGCGCCCCGGGGAGGTCTTGATCGGCACCGAGACGCCCGCCGTGCCCATCGCCACGTTGGTCGAGACCTTCTCGCCGATGCCCCGAATGGCCCCACCGCCCTTGGGGAGTTCGAGCGTCGGCAGCTTCACCGATTCCACCTCCCGCGGCTTCGCCTGACTCGCCGGGATCTCGTTGGACGTGCGCTGGGACGTGGGCGCGCCGGGCGCAGCACCGGGCGCCGCGCCGCCGTTCTTGGGGTCGTTCATGGTCACACCTTCGGGAGTTGTTGCGTCAGGGAGTGGAGAGAAGATCGAGCAGGGGAAGGCCCATGCGCCGACACCACCGCACGAGACGAGCGGCGCGGAGCAGCGCAGTCGGGCTCTCCGAGGAGAGGAGGTCGGCGTCGGGGTCGTCGGCGAGCAGGCACGACTCCAGCGCCAGGAACTCGTCCACGCTCACGCCGAGGCGGCCCTTCCGCCACCACAAGCGCCGCACCGCGCGGAGCGTCGGCGCGGTAGCGTCGAGCGCCGACGTCGCGCGGTCGAGGCCAAGGAGACAGCCGTGGCCGTCGATCAGCGCGGCGAGCTCACCCGGGTCCGCGTGAAGCCAGCGCGCCAGGACCCCGAGGGGGTCACCCCCGAGATCGGCGAGTGGAGTCGCCCCGTCCACTTCGGCCCACCCCGAGGCGAGCTCGTCCCAGGAAATGTCGAGGACCTCTCGAAGCGCTCGCAGGGTCGCGAGCAGCGCCCACGGGTGTCGAGTGATCGCCGGAGGTTCGTCGCCTTGCGGCGAGAGCCACAGCGCCGCTGGGAGGCGGTGGGCCTCGCCGGCAGAGGCGTCGAGATAGGCGCCGACCATGCAGAGCGCCCCAAAATCAGGACGATTCCAGGCCGCGAACGCGTGCACACCCATGGCTGCCCCTTCTCCCCAAACGCCGAAAGAATGCGAGCGGCGGGAGTACCGCATCCCTGCGCCGGAGCCGCGCGGACACAGCTCTTCCACCCGCCGACCACCCTGCATGAGACAATGATCGGCTCCCAACTATTTTCCGCCGCGGTCGCCCGTCGAGTGAACCCTACCGGGGCTCGCCGGGCTGCGACCGCCGCGGCGGGCCGAAGGGCGTCCCGGGCGCGGGCGTGCGGCCGGCGGGGAGCGCGGAAGGCGACGTGTGGGCGAGCGCCGTCTCGATGCGCGCGAGTCGATCGAGCACCTCGGCGAACGCGCTGCGCAGCTCCCCCGCCCCGGTGCTCTGGTCGCGGCGCAGCTCGGCCATGCCCGTCTCGAGGTGCACGATGCGGCTGTCGACCAGCGAGTGGTGGGCGTTGACGCTCTGAATGGAATTGCTGAGCTCATGGGTGCGCTGGCGCACGACCGCGATGAGGTCTGCCTGGGGCTTCAGTTCCTTCTCGCGCTGGTCCTTGAGCTCCTTGAGGGAAGTTTCGTTCTGGTCCGCGCGCTGGAGCACGCGCCCCAGTTGCACGAGGATGGCCGCAAGCGTGATCGCCACGCCGACCAGGGAGATGGTGAGGGATGGGCTCATGGCGATCACCAACCGGGAGGGATGGAACAGCCGCCACCAGGGCAGCGCCCTCGGAGCGACTCAGGGCGATTCGACGGGCCACAGCACGGCGACGCACTGCCGCTTCGCGCCCTTGCCCAGGGGAACGTCCGTCGTGGCCAGTCGCAGCGCTTCGGCCTGGTGTTGGGTCCCCGCGAGTCGCTCGATGATGCGGTAGGCCGTCGCGCGGGAGACCCCGAGGTGCCGGGCCAGCTCCCGCGCCTTCATGGGGATGTGGGCGCGTATCTCGGCCCCCCGCAAACCATCTTGGGTGAGACAATGATCGGGACTCAACATTTTTCCTCCGCGTTCGACAGCCAGGTCGCGATGGCCCTGGCCACCCGCTCCATCCCCCACGCCCTGAGCGCCGACTCCGCCGCCTGCTCGACGCGCAGGCTCTGGGTCATGCGATCGCGCAGGATCGCCCCCGCCGTCGTGAGCGTGCGCCCCCGCTGCGGGCCCCGCGCGCCGTAGGCCTCCACGGCTGCCTTCTGTCGTTGCTCCGCCTGCTCCCACGCCTCGCGCAGTTCGAGCGGCCCGTGCTCGCGCGCGAAGAGCACCGCCATCGTGCCCGGGTCGGGCCGACTCCCGCCACGGTCGGCGAGCCAGAGCAGCACGCGACGGTCGACGCCGTTGACGCGCACCAGCCGGGCCCACACGCGACGAGCGTGCGCGGCCTCCCCGCGGTCGGCCATGCGATCAACGGCGACGGAGGGGTCGCTCGCGCCGGTCTGCCCGTGGCGGCCCTCCAGCGAGCGGGTGCGCAATCCCCCCGCCGCCGCGAGTCGCCCGTAGCACTCCAGGTCGGCGAGCGCGCGGTGCAGGTCGAAGACGCTGAGGTCGGCCACGTCACTCCCCCTCGGCGGCGACTTCCCGCGTCCACGGGTGCGACTCGATCTCCTCGAGGGCGTGCACCTCGATCTGGCGTACGCGCTCCTCGGAGACGTTCAGGAGCGCGGCGACCTCGTCGAGGCTCGCGCCGCCGCGGTCGGCCACGTCGAACATGCAGGTTTCGGCCATGTCCCAGACCTCGACGTCGGGGAAGTTGAGCTTGAGGCTCGCGTAGGTGCCGTGGGCCTGGACGTCGAGCGCCAGGTGCGCCGCGCACGAAACGAAAGGGCACGGCCGCTCGCCGTTGACCCCGCCCGGCAGGCAGTCGGCGCGCGTGCGCGGCCGCACCAGATCGGCGAACTCTTCCTCGGGGTATTCCGAAGCGAGGCGCAAGGTCTCCTCGCGCACCGCCCCCCGCATCGACAGCGTACGGGGACGCGCCGGTGCCAAGGCCCCCGAGCCCTCGGCGTGCACGATCGGCAATCGCACCCTTGGCGCCGTCGCCTCCTCGGCCTCCGCCTCCAACTCCTCGAACGACTCCAGACCGGCCTTGTGGTTCATCAATGCAGCGCTCCTCCCGCGTGGGTCGAGTCTCGCAATCATCAACTGTCGCTCCCGTCACTTCCGCGAGGCGGCCTGGCCCGCCGCAGAGCCTCGCGCTGAGCGGCGCTGAGCGCCCGCCAGAGCGCGGTGCGCGCCGCCTCGGCCCGCAGGTAGTCCTCCAGCGGGTCGCACGGACACGGCCCTTCCAGCAGGATTCGTCGGCACCGCGGGCAGCACTCCGACGGCGGTGGAACCACTGTGGGCACCCGCTTGCCCCGCCGTGCCCTCTCCCCCTCGCCGGCGGGTGTCTCCGCACGGCTCGCCCCGCCCTCACGCTCGTTCAGACACATCGGGCACCTCCACCCGGACGCTGAACGTCCGAGCAGTACATCGTCTATCATCACGATTTTAAAGTGTCAAACTTCGCTATCCATGGCTAACGGAGCGAGCTGTGAGGCGACGCAGCGCGACGGCCCAACGCGGGACGTGGTGCGCGTCATGGTGCCGTCGGAAGGCCCGGCCTGGGATGGCCAGGGCCAGCGTGAGGGCCCAGACGTCGGCATGGCCGTGGTGGGTGTGTGCATCGTCGAGCAGGCCGTGGGCGAGTTCGTGCAGCACGCGGAGGTTCCAGCGCGGGTCATCGGCGCTAGCGCGCACCAGCAACATCTGCGGCACCAGACCGCTCACGCCGCATCCCACGTCGTTGCGCGCGATGACCACGTACCCGAGGCGCGCTGCCAGCAGTAGCCCTGACCCCCCCGCGAAAGGGTCGGCGAGATCGGCCCGCTCGTGCGCCGCATGGGCGACCCCTTCGATGAGCGCCGCATCCAGCAGCCACGGGCGCGCCAGGATGGCGTGCACCTCGGCGTGGGCGGCGGGAAGACGACGGCGACGAGGCGGCACGCAGCTCCCCCTGATCCTTGCGACGACCTCGTCGGGCGACCGGGAGGCCACGCCCCCCACGCTCGCCACTCCTAACCCTTCAGCGCATCTGTCGAAGGGCCGATGCCGCCTGCGACGGGTGACGCCGCCTACGCCCTCGGACGTTTTCGGGCCGCGTGTTTCGCACCGGGCGCCTCGCGCCCCGCCAGATCACGCGCCAGTTGCGCCTCCAGTTCGCGCACCCGCGTCGTCTGCGCTTCCAGGGCCTCCTCCAGGCGGGCCGGGTCGGCAAGCTCTTCGGCCACGCGCGCCAGCTTGATGACGTCCTCGGGCGTAACGATGCCGCGCAGGATGTACCGCGAGCTGCGCGCCACGGCCTCCCAAGCGTGCGAGCGGATCTTCGGCTCACGCCGCCGCGCCTCGGCCAGCGCGTCATCAAAGCCGATCGCGTTGAGCAGGTGGGGACGGGCGCTCTCGCTCGTCGACGGCCCGCGCGCGATGTCCTCGTCGCCCGCCGCCCCCTCACCCAGCAGCAGCCAGCGCTCCGACACGCCGGCCCCGCGCGCGATGCGCTGCAGCGTCGACCGCTCGACGGCTCCCTCGTCGCGGTCGAGGTTGCGCAGGATGCCGTTGAGCTGCGACGGCGTCGTGAAGCCCGCCCGGCGCGCCAGCTCCCGCTCGCTCCATCCTTCGTCGGCGAGCACTTTGCGGATCCTGTCGGCGATGCCAGCCATGCGAGGGAGGATAACGTGACATCTGTCGATGACAAGTCAGTCGTCACTCAAAGATGCCCTTGCGCCTGATCACCCTCGGGCCAACCCCGGCGACCCGGGGCGCCGCCGTCGAGGCGTGGCGGCACTGAGCGGCGCAGACGTCACCGGCACGGTTGCCTTCTGGGCGACTCGACCAAGCGCCTTCTGGACCAGGAGAGCGCACTGGGCCGCGCGCACAGGGTCGAGGCCACGGATGCTGTCGCCGGGCAGTGCCTCGAAGTTCGGATCGAGGCCGGCTTTGCCCTCCAGGCGGGCCGCCGCCCGCGCCACCGCGCCGAGGTCGGCCGCGGCGCGCCGGGCAAGCGCCGTCGCGGTGAGCGGAATCGACCGCTCCGCGGCGACGGCGCCCATCCGGCAGAAGATGGCGAGCGAGGCGAGGGGGTCGTCCGCGTCGTGCCCGCCGACGCCCAGGACACGCAACCGATCGAGCAGCCCGCCCAGGCACCACAGCATGGGCGCCCCCTCGGCCAGCTGTCCCCACTGACACGCGAGGTGGGCCTGTGCTCCCAGCGCCGCGAGCCGTCGGCAGTGGGCCGTCAACGGGCCCGGCGCGCTGTCGATCAGCACGCCGATGTCCCCGCGCGCTAGCGCCGTCCAGTGGGGCGCCCAGTCCGGGTCCAGAATGGCCGACGAAGCCGAAGCAACGTCCCCGTGGGACGGCGCTGGCGGTCGATCGGAGGCGTTGTTTGCCTGGAGCTCGGCAACAATCGCGGCATACCCGGGCAGGTCCCCGATCGTTCCCGCGGTGGTCGCCTGCGTCTGGCCGATGCTCTCCAGGTGGCGCAGCCCCCGCGCGAGCGTGAGCAGCCGTCCCTCGTAGGTCGTGCGCGTCTCCAGCTCACCCAGGAGCGCCTTCGCGAATTGCCCGACCTCTTCGTCATTCATGGCCTGCACGCCTGCGGTTGGTCAGCACTGGACCCAGCGAAACGTTCTCGCCTCGTTCACAGCAGGGGATGTTGAGTGGAATGGGTGTTTCTGGCACGCACATCCTCCGACTCAACCCATACATCCGTTCAGTGTCCGGTTCAAGTTTCTCCCTCGCCTTGTCTTCCGCGCCCTGAACGTCCGCCTTCCCCGAAGTCGCTGCTCGGTCCTGAGAGCTGGAGCTGCGCGCCCGTCGCCGACCACCAGGGGCGCGACGCGCTCACTCGCCTCGGTGGCAGTCACGCGCTCGCCGTCGAAGCCGACCACCGTGGCGGGCACCCGGCCGACGGAGGTCGACCACCGGCGCGCGGGTCGTCGAGCAGGTCCATGGGTCACCGCGCCCTGCCAGTCGCCAACGAGCTCTTCCCGTGGGTACAGCGGCGGGGCCGGTCACACCGCAAACCTCCCGGCATGGGCACGCGGCGGACCCGGGCGGACCCCTCTCGACCCCGGTTGAGTCGCGTCACTACTTCTGCCGACCCGTGCGCCCTTCAGCGCTCGCGGCAGAGGCACTTGCCCCCGGGTCAATACCGCGCACTTACTGCTGCTTTCTCCCGTGGAAGTGCGTGATCACTTCCTGGCCGTTCTTCGATCTGTAGGCTGGCGCTTGCCCGCGGCTCCAGGAAGCGCCCGGCCGGGGTTTTTACCGTTCGGACGCTGAAGCCCAGGGTTGCGACCAGGGGCCCGCACGAGGCGGCGACGGTCGGGGCGGGCGTCGGGACGCGTCGCAGAGGCTCCATCCGCACCGGGCTCGCTCACGGTCGGCAACTGCGAGGCGCTCAGCGCGCGGGGCTCCACACCGGGCCCTGGTGGGCGGTGAACTGGTCCGCGCTCCAAGCCGTTCTTCACCGTAGCTAACAGACTTACGAAGAACCGGAGACAGTTACCTACGATCTTCGTGACACGCTGAGTACGTAACTTCGGAAGTTCCTTGCTTCCGACGCCCTCTACCCTCAGAGTCGCGGCCTCAATGACAAACCAGCGACCGACCCAGGGCCCCCGCATCCTTGCAGTGGTCAACGGCAAAGGCGGCGTCGGCAAGACGACGACCGCCATCAACCTCGCCGCCACGCTCTCGACCAAGCGCCGCAAGGTGCTGCTCGTCGACACCGACCCCCAAGCATCCGCGACGTGGTGGGCTGACAGGGCGAGCGCGCTGCCCTTCGAGGTGGCGACCGAGACTGATCCCTCCCTGCTTGGCCGGCTCCGTCAGGTCGAGGGGGTCGACATCGTCGTGGTCGACTCTCCCCCACGGCTAGACTCGGTCGGACTACGCACGGTGGCCGCCGCAGCGGACTACGTCGTCCTGCCAACCCCCCCCGCACCGCTCGACATGGCAGCCCTCATCGCCACGATCCGTACGGTGATCGCTCCACTCGGGGTGCGGTACAGGGTGCTGCTAACCCGGGTTGATCCCCGGGCGCTCAACGAGGCGATGGAGGCGCTTGGCACCCTAGCCGAGGCGGAGGTCCCTGCCTTCCATGCGATCGTTCGCAGTTACAAGGCGCACGAACGCGCGAGCCTCATGGGTGTCGCAGCCCTCGCCCATCGAGGCCCGTTCGCGAAGGAAGCTGCGGGAGACTACAAGCGCGTCGCTGACGAGGTGCTCCGTGACTGGTAACCGCCGCAAGAGCCTGTCCAACTTCCTTCGCCACGAGCTTGCTCCGCCATCGTCTGGTGGCCCAACGCCGGACGTTGCAGAGTCTGTTAGTTCGGATGTCACGCATCCTCCAGCCTTGGCGCTTGTCCCGGCAGAGCCCCCCACCTCCCCCCCCGTGACGCGGGACATTGAGGAGGCCGCATCAGCGCCTCAAACCGGTAGTTCGTTTGTTCCGGACTCTGTCAGTACGACGGGCGAGGGGCCGCGCTATCTCCAACTCACGCGGAAGGAAGTCAGGTTTCGGGACGACCATCTGGAGGCCCTCGACAAGCTCGCGCGCCGTCTGCAGCGCGCGCGGCGTGGTCATACGGGTGAGCGCATCACGGAGAACACTCTCGTGCGGGTCGCGGTCGCAGCGTTGCTACAGCGCGCCGACGACCTGATGGGCAAGACCGAAGCGGAACTGCTCGAATCCCTGCTTGCTCCTCCGAACTCACGTACTCGGTAAGTCCGAAACTTACGAAGTTTGTGTGTCTGGACCTTGGGCGTTCGGGGCCAACGTCGTCAGGTCTCTACTACCTGCGTTGCCAGACCCGAACAGCCAGAGCTGGTAACTACCTAAGTTCGGAACTTACGAAGTTTGTCAGGGACTTCGAGGTTCTGAGCTCTGACACCATCGGTCTTCGATCAGTCGCCACCCGAACAGTTCTCCGAGGTCGGGCTCCCTCCTCCTGGGAGGCGAGGAACGCCACCCAGGCGTTCCCTGCCTCCAGAGGTATTCCTTCTAGGAATACCTCTGAGAGGTTCGCTCGCTGTCAAATTAGCCTGCAAGTTCGCATAGTTCAAAATCCGCGCCCCACGGGCTGTGCCGCTTTCTGTCCGGTTTCCCCACGGGCTGTGCCGCTTTCTGTCCGGTTTCCCCACGGGCTGTGCCGCTTTCTGTCCGGTTTTGATCCAGGAGCCCGTCTCCACGGGCTGTGCCGCTTTCTGTCCGGTCGTGGCTGTGAGACAGGACAGCCTCGGATGACTGACCAGGGCACTGTTCGTACCCAGGACACTCTTGGAGCCCCGGCCGAGCTAGAACCCTAGGCACTCCCACAGGCTGTGCCGCTTTCTGTCCGGTTGGCCGGTAGGCCGCCGACCGGCAACTACTGGTTCGAGGCTGCCAGCGCGGGCCTCTGGAAGTGGGTGAGGGCCTTGCGGAGCGAGACCGTCAACGTCCGATCCTGTGAGGCCTCGGCGCGCCGGAGCGTGCGCTCGGACAGGCCGAGCTGGCTGGCGAGGGCCTCCTGGGAGAGCCCGAGGGAACGCCTCCACTCCGCGAGGTCGGCGCCCGTCAGGACGTCGGCGTTCCGGCTGGTCTCTTCCGGGAAGAGTCGATGGACAAGACGCTCTCGCACCCAGGTCGGTGGATGGAGGCGGCAACGTCCCGTGAGCGTGTGCTGTTCGCCAGCCTCCCACTCAACGTGTCCAAGCCCCCCGATGGCCTGGAGGGCTTGGAGGTTCCGGTCGAGCGTCTGCCAGGCCCTGCTCGGATTCCGCGCAGAGCGCTGGATACCCGCCGTTTCTAGGAGCTTCTGGCCGGTGAGGATGAGGTGGTCCTGCCCCGAGTCGTAGTCCCAGCGCCATCGGATCGGCAGGAGGAGCCCCAGGGCGAGGGCGTGAGGATGGGTTCGCTCATCGATCTGCGCGAGCTCAGCAGGTGCCGGTGTCCAGAGCGTGCCGATCTCTCCGCTTCCCTTGCGGACGCCCTCGTAAAGCACAGGGTGGATCACCAGCTCGAGACCCTCGAGAGCCCACTCCGAACCGCGCAGTGCCTCGCCCCGTTGGGTGACTGCCAGGATGGGACCGCGCAACCGGAGCGAGCCATCGGTGTTGTAGACGGCGATCTCGAGCCGGGTGAGGGCCTCGACCTCGTGGGCGATCTTGTTCCTGATGCGTGGCTCGCGTCGCGAACGTGCGGCCAGTCCCAGGGCATCCATGTGGCCGTTGAGGTTCCAGCGGATGCGCCCGGTGCGCCCAGCATCCGTGAAGAGCCGCTGCAACGCGGCCCAATGCCGTAGCCCATGCCAGGACCTCCACTTACGGATCGCCTCGACGAGCTGCAGCGGGATCTCGTGTACGTCGAGAAGCAGGCCCATCTTCCCGCGCGCGTCGGGGGCGATGATCTCCGCGCGGCCGTCGCGCGTCTGCACCCGCATCTCGCCGTCTTTCGGGAGGTCTCTCCAGCGCGTGAGCAGGGTGTGGTGGGTCTTCCCCGCGTCGATGGCGATGAAGGGCCGCCGTAGATCCCGCTGGAGCGCGAGCCAGGCGGAGTAGATCTGGGCGAGCACCGAGACCTCGACCAGCGCGTGCGCATGCAAGAGCGCCTGGAGTGCTCCGAGGGCGATGGAACGCTCATCTGGGGCCGCCAGGTGGCGTTCGAGCGCCTCGACGAGAAGAGCTTCAACGCGCGTCCAGTCGAGGCCCCGGGCCTGGCCGATCTGGCGGCGCCAGCTCGTCGCACTGCGCTCGTCGGGGACGATCTGGATCCAGCTTTCGAGCTCGTCGAGGCGCTCGTCGGTGGGGGGTACCAACGGGATGGAGATCGACGCGCCGCCCTCGGAGGAGGGGATGAACACGCCAGCGAGCTCGTCGATCGTACGCCGAGCGCCGGCGTACAGCGGGGAGCCCTCAAGGATCGAGCGCAGGCCGTGGAACGCACGTACGAGACGGCTTTCGGGGGAGGGAGCCTCCTGGGCGTTCGTGCAGTCCTGCTGCGCAAGGATGCGCTCGACCAGCGGTCGCCGCAGTGCAACCTCAACCAGCGGTCGTAGACGCTCTTCGAGCGTCGCTGGGGTGAGAAGGAGTCGTGGCAGGGAAGGCAGCACGCGACAAAGATAGCCTACAGCCTGCGCGCGTACGGCAGGTACTGCGTCGAGGCCACGCTGACCCGGTTCGACAATGGTCCTCACCTTGTTTCAGCGAAGGCGAACTCCGAGCACGGCATCCAGCGCGACCGCGGGGTCTGAGCTGGCCGCGCGGAGGACGGTCATCACGCGCCCCTCGACCCCGAAGAATACGAGCGACGTCAGGAAGTGCAGGGCCGCCCCGACCCCGAGCACGGGGTAGGTCTCGGATTGCTCGGCCGGGCGCGCGTAGCAGTTCGTGCAGGTCTGCGAGGTGAAGAGAGCACCGACCAGCGCAAAGGGTCGCACCATCACCGTCTCTCCGCCGATCCCTATCCCGATCGTTCCGCCGGCGTAGACGCCGTGGCTGGCCCTGGTCACCGCCGGGAGGATGGTGGGGGAGGTCGTGCCGGGCGTCTCGCGGGAGAAGCCTGTCTGGTAGATCCCCTCGATGCCGAGGGAGACGCGCGCCAGCCCAGCGAACGTGTACCCGACGCTGCCGCCGATCCGGCCCGCGAGGTAGTTGTCGCGGCCGCCGTCGCCGAGCACGGCCCCATAGCCACCCCGGAGTGCGAGGCTGAGGTAGCCACGCGCTGTCGCCGGGGGCGTGGGTTCTGGCCGGAGAGCCGCCGCGGGGAAGAGCGCAGGCGTTGGTGCGCTGGACACGATCAATGCGCTCGAGGGCGCCGGCTCGGAGCTCGGCGTCAGCGCGACGGGCTGTGGGTCGCTGGCTGGTGCGAGGACAGGCGTCACTGCGGCCCGTCGTCGCGGACGTGGTTGCGTTGCACCAGGCGCCGGAACGAGGCCCAGCGCCATCGACACGACCGCGCCCCAAGACACCAAAACTCTTCGCATGGTCTCTCCCTCTCTCCGCCAGAACAAAGCTCTACGGGTCGAGTTAGAACAAAATTCATTTGGTGTCGACGCGCGACCGACGGGCCGACCGTCACGCTGTCATGCGCGCGAAGTACAAGGACCGCGCGCCGCAGTACACGAGCCCCCGCTACACCGAGATTCTCGCGCGCCTCGCTGCCAACGTTCGGCGCGTTCGCGAAGAGCGCGGGTGGACCCAGGAGGACACCGCCGCGCGGTGCGGCGGCATGTCGACCTACCTCTACCAACTCGTGGAGACGGGCACGACCAACCCGACGGCGACCACCCTCGCGCGCCTCTGCGATGGGTTCGACCTGGACGTGGTTGCCCTGCTTGCCCCGGTGTCCGCTCCGCTCGCAGCTCGTACGGGCGGGCGCCCGCGCCGGGCGAATGCGCCGGCAAAGCCGGAGCCGAACGCGGAGTGACGGATCCATCGGGCGGCTCGGCGGGCCTCGGCCTCGACGAGCGCCTGGGTTGTGACCGCTCCCGCGGAGACCGTGACCTGCGTGGCTTCCTCCGTGCGCGCGGTGCAGGCACGGCGCGTTGCCTCACCCTCCTCCGTGCCGCGCGCTGCGGTGGGTCACGGCGCGGAGGCGCCGATGGTGTGCCCAGGCTCCCGTCTTGTCGCGGCGGTCGAAGCAGGGCCGATTCCTACCCCGGAAAAGATGCTTGGTCTTGCTCTTGGCTTGGCTCTTGGCCTGGCTACACGCCTAGCTTTGAGCTAGCTACTGTTAGCTCCTACCAGATGGGCTGGTAAGTAGATTTGAGGCTCGATCTGGAAACCGCACTTCCCGTGACTACTTCCCCTCGCAAGACCCGTCCGAAGCGCCCGGCTGGCCCCCCGTTCGAGGTCGTGATCTGGCGCGTCACGCGGAACGCCATCGGTCGCGGGGAGAAGCGGGTGGTCTATGACACCGTGCTCGTCGAGCCGCAGTGGGACCTCTGGTTCTGGAACACCAAGGACCCTGGGCCCGGTCGGTACCGGATCGAAATTCGCGATGCAAAGATGGCGATCGTGGCGGTTCGATACGCGAACCAGACTCTCGAGAACCACGGCAACCTTCCCTTCTACACGACCGGCCGTTCCAGGCCCCCGGGGAAGCGGAAGCTTCGCGCTCCGGCTCATGCGTACGACGCGCAGACGCCAACCATCGAACAGCAGCGACGACGCGAGGCACAGCAGCGGTCGCAGCGGTCGCAGCCGCGCGCACCACAGCGCACGGCTCCACTCCCACCTGCACGATCGGGTCAGCCGCAGGCGACCGATCCACGACCTTCTGCCCGAATGGTTGCACCGCAGGTGGCGGTGCCTCCGCAGGCTGGTCAGCCACCAAGGGCCGACCAGGGTCCACGTCAACAGACGGGCCGCCCGCTGAACGTTTCGCCCGGTGCCCCGCGACCAGCTGGCCCATCAGGGGTTGCCCCCGCGGCCTCGAGCTCACCCCAGCCTCCCGGCACACATCCTCCTCCAGGCTTAGGCACTCCACGTCGTCGCTGACGCACTCGAAAGGATCTTGGGGCACGTAACAACTGCGCGACTGCGGGCGTTCAGGGGCGCCCGGACTCACTCCTGCCCCCACGCTCCGAGCGGCGCGATGGTGATCACCGCAGCGTGCTCCCAGCGGGCGGCGACGCGGGGCGCAGCGATACCCCGACACGAGCGTCGACGCGATCCCGGTGCGGGCTGCCAGCTCCTTGAGGGTGCTTGCGACGTCGCGACCGTCGAGGCGCCCTCCAACCCGGCCGTGGCGATCGATGGCAACGGTGGGCATCTTTGCGCGATTCGCGATTCGCGAATATAGAAGGGCCGTGCTCAAGCCCCAAGACACCCTCGTCCTGCTGAAGCTGCTCGGCGCGAAGGCGGACTGGACGTACCCATCCCTCGCTCAGAGCCTCGGTATCAGCGCCTCCGAGGTGCACGCGGCCGTCGCCCGCGCGAAGGTCTCGGGGCTCTACAACGAGCACGCCCGCGCGCCGCACCGGAAGGCGCTGCTCGAGTTTCTCGTCCACGGTCTCCGCTATGTGTTCCCGGGCGAGCGGGGGGGCGTCACCCGCGGGCTCCCGACGGCGCACGCGGCGCCCCCCCTGAAGGCGATGATCCAGGCGGACGGCGAGCTCCCGCCCGTCTGGCCCGACCCCGAGGGGACCGTGCGCGGCGAGGAGCTGCGCCCGCTCTATCGCTCGGCGCCCGCAGCCGCGCGCCGCGACCCCGCGCTCTACGAACTGCTGGCCCTCGTGGACGCCGTGCGCGCGGGCCGCCCGCGGGAGCGCAAGCTCGCCGTCGCCGAGCTCGAGGCGAGGCTGGCGTGATCGGTCCCGAGGCGCTCGAGGCCATCCGCCGGGTCGCACGGCAGCTCGGCGAACTGCGCGAGCAGGTGGTGTTCATCGGCGGGGCCGTCCGCGGGTTGCTTATCACCGACGAGGCCGTGCAGGGCTCGCGCGCGACGAAGGACGTCGACGTCATCACCGCCGGCATCGACTCGCGCGCCGCCTACTACGCGCGGATCCATGGGCGCCTCCGGGCGCTCGGCTTCGCCGAAGACACGAGCGAGGGCGCGCCGCTCTGCCGCTGGAAGCTCGGCGCCGTGGTCGTGGACGCCATGCCGCCCGTCGCGGACGTGCTCGGGTTCACGAACCGCTGGTACCTGCACGCGGTCGCCACCGCGGACACCGTGCGGCTGCCCGACGACGGCGCCGGGCCGCTCGAGATCCGGCTCATCACCGCCCCGTCGTTCCTCGCGACCAAGCTCGAAGCCTTCGCGGGGCGCGGCGAGGGCGACTACCTGGCCAGCCACGACGTCGAGGACATCCTCGCCGTCGTCGACGGCCGCCCCTCGGTCGTCGGGGAGGTCGAGCGCGAGCCCGACGAACTGCGCCGGTACGTCGCCGAGCAGCTGACGGAGCACCTCGCGGCCGGGCTCGCGGACGCGGTGCCGGGGCACCTCGCCCCCGACCGCGCGAGTCAGGCGCGCTTCCCGTCCGTGATGTGCTCGCTCGACCGGCTCCGCCGCCTTCCCAGGCTCTTCCACCTGGGCGAGGCCGTGGCCTCGCGCGCGGGCGGCGAGCCGGGCGCGACCGGAGGCGCGCGCCCGGGCCCCTGGCGCTACGAGATCCTCGAGTTCCTCTGGCGGGACGCCGGCCCCGCGCGGGCGCATCTCGTCCTGCGCGCGCGGCTGACCCCGCTCGGCCCGACCGCCGGCACCGTGGGGGACGGGCGCGAGGTGCGCGTCGAGGACGCGCACGGGCGGCGGTTCCCACCGCTCCCCAAGCTGACCGTCCCCGAACTGGCGCGGCGCGACCTGCCCGAGGTCCACGCCCCGGTCGTCCCGGGGGAGCCGTTCGAGACCTGCTGGGTCTACGAGGTGCCGCGCGAGGCGCGCGGTCTGCGCCTCCTGCTGCCGTTCGACGGCGTGGAGTTCGTGATCCCGGAAAGGGTCCTCGGATAACTGGGTCGCGGTGGGCATTCCGCAGGAACGCTTGGGCCGTGTGCAGGACCCCGCCCGAGGTCAGAACACCGTCACGAGCACGGCCCGATAGCCCGCCTCCACGATCACGACGAGGGACGTCCCGCTGAGGTCCACGCCCTCGAGCCTCCACCGCCGCCGGTTGGCCTGAGGCTCCGCGCGCGTCGCCGTCGCGATCGCGTGCAGCACGTCCCGCCAGCCGAACCGACGCTCACGCATCCGCGCCTCCGCATGCGTGGCGACCTCCAGTCGGCTCGACGACGCCATCCCCTGGATCCAGCCCAGCACCCCGTCGTCCCGCTGCGCGGACGAGCCTCCCAACGACCTCCCGTTGCTCATGCGCCACCTCTTCCGGCCTCGCCGGACGAAGCTCGATCGCGATGTCGCGAGCGTCGACGACCTCGTCGGTCGACGTGCTGCGGGACCGCGATCTACGATCTGGTGCACCCGCCGGCGGAAGGCAGAAACCCCGTGGGTGCGCGTCGCGAAAGTGGAAGGTTGAGTTCCCGGACTACGGTGCGACGGGAGGAGTATCGGGAGGGGGTGGCGCCCGTGTCAACGAGACGCCGCGACGAATCCTCACGCGCCGAAGGCGCGCTGCGAGCTGTCAGCGTTGGCGGGGACGGAGCTCGGCGAGCGCGCGCGAAATGCCGCCGACGGTCGGAGCGCGGCCGGCGTCGCTGCGCAACAGCCGCTCGCACACCTCAACCGCGGCCTCGAGTCTCTCGGTGCCCTTCGCGAGTCGGCGCAACGGGACCATGAGCGGGCGTGCACGGGACGGCGCGTCGAGCTCCGCGATCGCGCGCAGCGCGCGGGTCGCGACCGGGACGTCGCCGCGCTTCATCGCGTCGTGCGCGCGCGCGGCGAAGGCCCGGGCGAAGGCCAGCAGCATCGCGTCGAGCGTCGAAGCCGGGTCGGTCTTGTTTCGTGCGGGCGAGCCGCCCTGACCACGCCGGCAGGACTCATGCGCGACGTCGCACGCGCGACCCAGCGCATCAGGATGACGATCGAGTAGCGACTGGACGAGCGCGTCCCCGTCTTCGTCCCAGGCGGTGCGCGACGTCATTCGGGTGCCGATCACCGTGGGGAAGACCGTCGTCGCGGCCCGCCACGACTCGTCACCCGAGTTCAACAGGCGGGCGCACGCGAGTTCGAGCAGTTCCTTCCGACGGGCGCCCGTCGCCGCGAGCGCGTCGAACAGCGCCGCGGCGTGCTCGTCACTGGCCTTCCGCGCGCGGTCGCGGAGGCACGCCGCGACGCGCGCGCGGTCGATCCCCGACGGCACCAGGCGAGCGGCCAGCGCGACCACGTAGCGATCGACCACCTCGCGGCAACGCCTGACCTGGTCTTCCTCTTCGTCGTCGCGCCCGAAGTCGGCGGACGAGGGTCGGCGGGTGAGCGCCGCGGACCACGCGGGCTCGCCATGGGCGCACAGCCACTCCATGCGAGCGAGCAGCAACTCACCAACGCCGGGCAGGTCCGGCAGGACTTCGAAACGCTCGACGGCCACCTCGATGCGGCCGCGCGCGACCGCGACGACGTCGAACGGCACCGAGAAGATCGAAGCGACCTCGGCTCCGCGCGAAGCGAGCCACTCCAGGTCGGCGCTCGCGAGGTGCTCCGCGACCTGCGTCCGCGTCTTCTCGTCGGCCGCGAGCGCGCACGCCTTCAGGAAGGGCTGGCTCCCGTCGAACCGGAACAGGTACAGGGAGAGTTGCGCGCGGAGAGCGGCCAGCATCCGCCGGGTCGCGATCGCGCCTCCGACCCGCTGGTACCGCGCGCACGTCACGGCATCGATCCCGTCGGGGCTGTACCTCCAGAGCCTCTCGTCGAAGGCGGGGAGCTCGTCCTCCGTGAGCGCCCCGAGTCGGTCGAGCGCGCGCTCGGCGTCGGGGACGCGAAGGAGCGACGGTTCGCCCCCGAGCATGGCGACGAGCCGCGCGCGACCCGCCGACGTCGGGGGCAGATCCGCCTGGCGGATCCAACGCTCGGACGTCACCGAGGAGAAGGGGAAGCGGGCCACTCGCCCGTAGTAGTTCGACGGCGGCGACGACCGCAGGGCGTCGACCCGGGGCATCATCGCTTCGAGGCGCGCGAGATCGACGCCGGCCAGCGGAGCGCGCCAGACGATCCAATCGAGGGCCGCGATCGCCCCGCAAATCTCGACGCCATCGAGCACGAGCGATCGCGGGTTGCGGTCGAGGTACCACTCCAGCGGGCACGCCCCGTCGCTGAACGCTGCGAGCATCCAATCGCCCCACCCGAGAGCACGGGGCCACGCCCCCTCGAGGCTGTCGCGGAGGTCACGGATCAAGGTCATCCACGCCGAGGGCAGCGGCGTGCCCGCGTCGACCGAGGCGCGCATCAGGCAGTCCAACTCGCCCCGATCGGCCAGCCACGCGGAGAGCGCGGGCGTCAGTTCGCGGTCTACCCCGCCAACGCCCGGCTCCTGCCCCTCGGGCGCCCCCAGCAGGAGCCGCTCGACGTCATCGCGACGCGCACCCGCGCGAAGAGCAACGAGGATCTGGTCGCGCACCCAGCCACGCGCACCGCCGCCCGGCCACCGCAGCGCGAGCGACACCGGCCACCGCGCGTAGGCGAGTGCCTGACGCTGCTCCTCCGAGAGTTCGGGCCCCTCGATCCCAAACCACACCCGCTCCGGCAGCACGGAGCGTGGGTCGGTCACCTCACCGATCAGGCCGAGCCGGTCGAGCGCCCACAGCGGGAGCAGGTCGCCCGTCGCCACGCTCTCGCGCGCAACCTCGAGGAGGGCCTCCCGGCACGCTTTCGGGTCTCGGTAGACGGGCACCAGGCGTTCGAGGATCGCCGCCGCCGGATGCAACAGCGGCTCGCGCGTGCGGCCCACCTCGGGCGGGATCCGACCCATGGAGTCCTTGGCGCAGAGCGACCGAAAGAGCTCGCAAGGGAGCGACAGCGAGCGAATGGCGTCGATGCGCTGCCGAGGTTCTTTCAGGTGCTGCTGGAGCATCGCCCTGACGAGCTCCATCCACACGAAGGGATCGATCGACGAGATCGGGCGGCCGTAGATCGTGGGCGGCTGCGCGTCGGCGTCAGGGTAGAAGCCCTCGTGGGGGGTCCAGGTGTCGACGAAGCGCGCGACGAGTTGCGCCGCCGAAGGCACGCCCTCGGGCAACCCCCGCGGCGCAGGGCCCCGTCGGACGATCCACGCGAGGAGTTCTGCGCCCGCCAGACCATCGACCGCCGCGAGGTGGCGCTCGTCGTCGTCGTCGAGCTCTCCGGTCTCGTTGAAGAGAACCTCGTAGGCGAGCTCCAACGGGTCGCGGCCCGCACGCAGCCGCAGATCCCAATCCAGCTTCTTGTTCTTCATCGGCGCACCTCGGCGAGCCGTTGAGGCTCGCGGGTGATCAGTGCCTCTCGGCACCTTGTGCATCGCTGCGGTGGTGAACCGCCGTCTCAGCTTCACGCTGGGGGGAGACGACCCGGAACTGGCGTGATGTCTGGAGGATCACTCAAGGCGCCCCGGGCGGTCAAGGGCCCCCCCTCTGCCGGTGCAGGACCTCCCTACCCGGTGCGCCATCCCCATACCGATGACGCCGCTCAGTTGCAGCGGCGCTTGCGGCGACCGCACTCTGTGGTGGCCCGCCGGATCGTTGCCCATGGTGCATCGGTAGGAGGCCGCGGCGAAGGGCGAGGCCGCGCGCCTCGCAGCCGCCGCGATGGCGCACGAGGTCCAGCCGACCCCCTCAAGAGAGAGGCGCTGAGACAGACGAGGGCACTCGATCAGCCGGCCGCGGCGCCGACGAAGCGCACCACCTGCCCGGCGCGCTCCCGCACCTCCCGGTACCTCAGCCCCCAGCGGAGCATGCGCCAGGGGACGCGGACGTGCTCGACCGTCGCGGCCCGCCCGAGCACATGCGCCCGCTCCAGGTGGGCGAAGGCCGCGCCGGGTTCGCCCCGCGCCTCCGCCTTGTCTGCGGCCCGAAGCTCGGCGGCAACGTGTGGGCGGATGTTGCGAGCGAAGGCGCCCATGGGCGGGATCCTGGCGACGGCTCAGGCGTCGGGCGCGGCGCGCGGCGGCGGGTAGACGCCGGGCGCCTCGGCGCCCACCAGCCAGCGTAGGGCGCGCTCGAGCGTCCCGAAGCACGGGAGGCCCGACCGGCGGAGCGCCTCGAAGTCGATCAACCGGGTCAGCGCGAGCTGGTCGATGGTGGCCTTGTACCGGCGGCCGAGCAGGGCCGAGACGGCCCCCTTGGCGTCCCGCTTCGCCTCCGGGTCGCCCTCCCAAACGGCCCCCGGCGGCAGCCCGGGGCGCTCCGCGCCGCTGGGGTCTCGCAGCGGCTTGCCCGCCATGGCGCCCGCGCAGGGCAGGAACAGCGTCTCGTACTCGCGGTAGAACAGCACCACCGCCGTAGGGAAGGGGAGCGCCGCGCGGGCCACCCACGACGCGATCTCGGGCCCCGCCCGCCGGGGGCAGCCGTCCTCGTCGTCCCGGAGCAGCAGCGCCCGCTCGCAGTCGGGGCGTCGGCGCAGGTCGTCGCAGAGGGCGAGCGTGGCGGCCTCGCGGTGCAGCGCGTTGCGGCGGATCGGCGGCGCCCACACGACCCTGGGGAGGTCGAGGTCGTCGGCCAGGCGCACGAGCAGGTTGGTGACCGCAGCGTCCTCCCCGTGCCCCTCGATGACGACGTACGCCCTACCCACCGGCGGCCTCGTCCGGGAACAGGCCCTGCTCGCGGAGCAGCGCGCCGGTCCCGCCGCCGTCCCGGAGGACGGCCCGCTGCACGGGGTCGATCGGGTGGACCGCCGTCCCGCCGTCGCCGCGGGTCACGACCCGGACGGCGTCCGGCGGGAGGAGGTCGAGCAGGTCGGGGCTCTGCGTCGTGAGGACGATCTGCGCGTGCTCGGCGGCGTCCAGGAGGAAGTCGACGATCAGCCCCAAGGCCCGGACGTGGATGGCCGTCTCAGGCTCCTCGACGCCGAGGAGCACGGGCAGCGGGCGCTGCAGCGTGGCCGTGACGAGGGCCGCGGCGCGTAGGGTCCCGTCGGACTCGAGCGGCGCGGCGCGCCAGACGTCGCCCGCGGCGCCGCGGTGGCGGAAGCGCGCGATGTTGCGGCCCCCGGCGTCGAGCACGTCGTAGTCGGTCAGGTCGGGCACCAAGCGGCAGAGCGCCGCCCGCAGTTCCAGGCCCGCCCCCGCCGGGTCGAGCGACCGGAGCACGGAGGGCCAGTTGCCGCCGTCCCGCTCCATCACCCGCTCCACCCCCGAGGACCTCGGCTCGCGGATCGTCTCGACTGGCAGCACGTACGTGCGCCACGCGGCGAGGTGCTCCTGCACCGCCCGCCAGCGGGCGCTGCCGCGCGCCTGCTCGGCGAGGCCGCCGCTCTGCGGCCCGGAGAGGTTGCCCTCCTGCCACCCGATCGTCGCGAGGCCCCCCCGGTCGAGGAGGTCGTGGAGCACCCCCGCGCGTCCGGGCGCCCCGGGCCGCCCGGTCCCGTCGTCCAGCGCCGCCTGGAGCTCGGCGTCGTACCGGGCGAGGGAGCGAGCCGGGACCGCGTACCCCCACTCCCAGCCGCGCCCCCAGAGCGTGTCGTGCGGGGAGAGCCCGAGGCCCCAGACGAGGCGGCCTTCGCCATCCTCGAGCTCGACCGCCAACTCGAGGTGGCTCGAGCCCTCGCGGAGCACCGAGCCCTCGCCGCCGCGCGCCGTCATGGCGGCGGCGATGCCGGCGCGGGTCACGTCGCCCACGAACCCGAAGGCGTCGAGGACGTTGCTCTTGCCCGCGCCGTTGATCCCCGCGAGCGCGATCAGCCGGCCGCCCTCGCGGGGGAACTCGACCCGCACGTCGTCGCCGAGGCTGCGGAAGTTGCTCACGTTCAGCGCGCGGATCTGCACCGGGTTGGACCGTACCACGCGGCTTCCGGCCCGAGCCCCGCGCGGACGGCGCCGCGCGTGAAGTGGATCCCCGAGCTTCCTGCGCGCGGGGCTGCGGAGGGGCGGCCCCGTGCTGGGGCGCCAACGCCGACGATCCGCTCGGCGACGGCGCCAGCGCCAACCGTGCGGTCGCCGTCTCAGCGGGCCTCTGCCCACGCCTGCGCCGCGCGCCGCCGGCCCGGTGGTGTCCTGGGGGCGTTCGCTCCACCGTTCGTGGGGAGGTGGGCCTCTCTCCCCACGAAACCCGCCAAAGCCTGCCAAACCCCGCGGAGGGTTATTCGTCGATGGAACGGCCTGCGCCGAACCCTCGTAACCGTGGGTTTCGCCGTCCCTTCGGCCGTAAAGGCGGACGCCTTTTGGAGAGAGGGCCTGCACCTGTCGGCGCGCGGCCTGGCGATGGGTCGCGCGCTCGCGGTCGGCGAGAAGGGGACCGCGGGGCACGCCCGTTCGGCCACGGTGGCGGGCTTCTCGGACCCCACGGGCGACGGGCAGGGTCCATCGCTCGATGGCGAGCTGCAGTGGATGTCGAGCGTCGAGCACCCGGCCAGGGCGGCGGTGATCGTGAGCACCTCCACGCGCCGCGCGTGGCCGAACACCGGCGCCGAGCCGCTCGCGGCCCCGCGCTACCTCGAGCTCCCGCAGGCCCTTCGACGGCGAGGCCGCCCCGACACCAACCCCCCAAACCCCGGCGGAACCCTGGCGTACCCCAGCGGAACCCGTCGAGCACTTGGGCGCCTTCGCGCGATCGACGCGCACTCGGACCACAACGGCGCGAAGGGGCTGCTTCACAGCCTTTGTTGGGCAAAGGCGTGCGGGTTCAGTGAGCCGCGGAGCGCCGACGCCAGGACCGCGTCGGCGGTCGAGGGCACGTCCGGGGCCCGCCGTACCGCCCCGGGAGTTGTGGGGTGGCCCCCGCGCGCCCCAGGTTGGCGGCGTCCCTTCCCGGGGCGCCGGGGAACCCTTGGGGGGCCGTACCCCAGCGCCCCCAAGCCCCTGCCCCCGGGCGGCCGGTGCCGGCCCCGTCGGTCCGTCGGTCGTGCCCCTCCCGGGCCGCCAGCCCCGGCGCCCAGGGCGCGTCGCCGGACCGCCGGGCCGATGGCGCCCAAGGACGTTCTTCCGTCAGGATGGCTTTCCGTCGTGACGCCCTGCCTTCCCGGCCGTGGGCGCGTCGAGCCGCTGGTCGAGGGAGGGGGTCACCGACCCTACAGGAGCCCGGCCGCGGCGTTCTCCCGCCAGGCGTCGGCGGTGCGGACGTAGCGGTCGACCATCGTCCGAGATTTCCACCGCCCCTGGAGCATGATCGCCCGGTCGCTCCGCCCCGCCAGGGCGGTGGTCGCGAGCCCCGCGCGCAGCGAGTGGGACCACCAGCCAATGCCGACTGCCGCCGGTCCACGCGCGATGCCGCGCGTGCCGCGCCAGCCGGCGACCATTCCTTGAACGCTGGCTGAATCGGCAGCTCCGGTTGCGGCGCTCGGATACCTTCGGCGGTCATGACGAGCAGGCGGGGCGGCGTCGATCCGGAGGTGGAGCGGAGCGAGTGGCGCGCGCAGTTTCGCGAGGAGGTGTTCCCCGCGGAGATGGCCGCGATACGCGACCGGCGCCGCGCGCGCGACGCCGCGCTCGCCGGCCAGCCGCCCCCCACCGAGGGCGCCCGCGAAGACCCCTTCGAGCGCCCCTCCACGCGCCACGGCCTCATCGGGCTCGCGCTCTCCGGCGGCGGGATGCGCTCGGCGTCCCTCAATCTCGGCGTGCTCCAGGCCCTCCACCGCAACGGCATCCTCCGCTCCGTCGACTACCTCTCCACCGTCTCCGGCGGCGGCTGGATCGGCGCCGCCCTCCAGTCGCTCCTCCGCGAACCCCGCGCGGTCTTCCCCTTCGCTGGCGGCCTCCGTTCGCCCTCCGACAACGACGCGGTGTCGTACCTCCGCGGGCGCGCCGACGCCCTGCTCCCGTCGGGCACGCGGGGCAGACTGTTCTTTGCGGCGTCGATGATCCGCGGTCAGCTCGCGACCGCGGCGCTGCTGCTGTCGATGGCGGTGCTCGCGGCGGCCGCGGCCACGCCGCTCAGCCTGACCTACCTCGAAGCAGCCGCGCGATTGACGGCCCGAACCGCGCATGCGGTACCAGTCGCGGGCACCGAGGTGGGTCCGGACCCGGGCCCGGTCGCGGGCACCGAGGTGGGTCCGGACCCGGGCCCGGTCGCGGGCACCGAGGCGGGCCCGGTCGCGGGCACCGAGGCGGGCCCGGACCTGGCGCCGGACCCGGGCCCGGGCCCGGCCGTGCCCTCGGTCGCGGCCCCGGCCCGCGAGGAGCCCCTCGAATCGTGGACCACGTACACCCGCTACTCCCGGTACGCCCTCGCTGCCGCGGCGCTCTGGATGCTCCTCGGCCTCATGGGGACCTTCGTGGGTCGTCCCAGGGCGGGACTCCGCGACTGGCTGGAGCACTCCAACACCTTTGCGCTGGGGGCCGCGCTGGCCGCCGTCGCGCTGGAGCTGCAGCCCTTCATCTTCTACCGCTGGGCCGTGCTCCTAGCGGACCTCGATCGACCGGGAGGCGCCACGCCCTCGAGCTTTGCCGTGACAATCGGCGCGGTCGCCCTCCCGCTGCTCTCCTTCGGTCCGCTGGCCGCGAACCTGCCGCGGGTGATGCGCCCCCTCGGCCTCGCAATGGCCTTCGTGGTGAGCGTCGGGGTGCCGTACCTGATCTTCGTCCACCTCGTGGCGGTCGCCTTCCGGCAGCAACTCCTGCTACCCGACGCCGCGCCGCCCGACCTCACGCTGCCGGTGCTGGTCGCGCTCGGCGTCATCTGGGTGGTCGGCAACTTCAACACCAACGAAGTCTCGCTGCACGGGTTCTTCCGGGACCGGATCGCGCGCACCTTCATCCTCCGCCGGAAGGGCGGCGCCGGGGAGGGCGTCGAGCCCTACGGCACCACCGCACACCGCGACGACCTCGCCCTCTCCGCGCTCAACCGCCCCGGATCGACGGCGCCGTACGCGCTCATCAACGCCGCGCTCAACCTCCAGGCGACGACCGACCGCTCGAAGTCCGGGCGCCAGGGGGATTTCTTCGTGTTCAGCGCGCGCTATGTCGGCTCGGACCGCACGGGCTACTGCCCGACCGACAAGATGGAGGTCGCCGTCCCGGGGATGACCCTGGCGACCGCCGTCGCCGTGTCCGCCGCGGCGGCGTCGCCCAACATGGGGACCTACACCGTACGGGCGCTCGTGGTGTTGATGACCGTCCTCAACGTCCGGCTGGGTTTCTGGCTGCCGCACCCGGGCCGGTTGCGTCGGTGGCTGGAGGCGCGCGGGAAGGGCCTTCTCAACGAGTGGCGGCCGTACACCGTCTGGCGGTGGTACCCCACGGTCAGGTATTTCTTCTACGAGCTCTTCAGCCGCATCGACGACCTCGGGAGCCAAGTGTACCTCACCGACGGCGGGCACCTGGAGAACACGGGCGCGTACGAGCTCCTTCGCCGGCGCTGCCGGCTCATCATCGTGAGCGACGCCGAGGAGGACCGCTCCGTCAACTTCGGGGCCGTGGCGGCGCTGGTGCGCTACGCTCGCCTCGATCTGCACACCCGCATCGACCTCGACCTCGGCGACCTACGGTGCAACGAGCAAGGCGTCTCGCGCCGGCACGCCGCGCTCGGCGTGATCACCTACCCCAAGCTCGACGAGACGACGCCCGAGGAGGAGGGCTACCTGCTCTACCTAAAGTCGTCGATCACCGCCGACGAGGACGAGCTCATCCGGGGGTACCGCGCGCGCTTCGGAGACTTCCCCCACCAGTCAACCGCCGATCAGCTCTTCGACGAGGCGCAATTCGAGGCGTACCGCGCGCTCGGCATGCACGCCGTCGACGGCTTGTTCCCGCTGGATTTCAAGGCCGGGGCGGACGCCGACGCGGTCGAGCAGTGGGTGGAGGACCTGCGCGCGCGGCTCACCCGCGACGCCTCCGGGGACCCGTCGTTCGCGGAGATGCGCGATGAGCTCGAGGAGGTCGAGGCGATGCTCCGCGAGCCGGGCCTCGGGTCGTACTTCGCCGAGCTCTACCCCGAGCTCGCCACCGGCGGGGCCGACCAGCCCGCCGCGCCCGAGGCGCTCTTCGCGGTGGTCACCCGGCAGATCCACCTGATGGCCACCGTATTCAACCACCTGGGCCTGGACGTCCCTGACGCACACCGCGCGCCGCGCAGCCAGGGGTGGATGAACGTCTTTCGGCGCTGGGCGGCGGCCCCGACCTTCCGGCGCCACTGGCTCGTCGTGGTGCACACGCAGAGCGACGCATTCGGGCAGTTCGGCGAGGCGGCGCTCGCGCTGCCCATCACGGTGCAGTGGCGCGAGGTCGACGCCGCGGCCCTCACGACGGAAGCGGCGTGGGCCGCCACGCTCCTCGGCGGCGCGGCCACTGGGGCGCGCTTCCACCTGGGCCAGATCGAGGTGCGTGACATCGCCGGACCGACGGTGTTCGCGGCGCGGACGCTGGGGAGCAGGGTGGACGCCGACGCGACGCGCGAGGGCTACGGGGGCGCTCGCGGGCAGCGGGCGCGGCAGGCGCTGGAGAGAGATCTCCGCGGCGGCTCATAGGTCGGCGGGACAACCGGCGCATCGCGGGTTGGGTGCCGGGCCGAGCGGCTCGTCGGGGCAATGGTCTGCGATGTCGCGGATGCCGTCACCGTCGCTATCCGGGCCGTGTTCCTCGTTGTATCGGCGGGCGAGTTCGTTGGCGGGCACGATCAAGGGTCGGCAGATGCTCGGCGCCCGGTTGACGCAGCGGCCCGTGGGGCTCCCGGACGAGATGATTTGGAACTGCACGCGGCGGTTGGCGGCGCGGGCGGCCCGCGACGGGCCCGGAATCATCGGGCAGGTGAGGCCGAAGCCGTGGCCATCGAGCCGGCTCACGTTGATGCCGTGCGCGACGAGGTACCGGCGCACCGAGCGGACGCGGCGAATGGACAGCTCGCGGAGGTCCGCCGCGTCCACCTCGACGTCGTCGGTGTGGCCCTGGATGTCGACCGAGAGGTTGGACATCGCGCGGAGGATCGAGACGACCGAGTCGAGCACCTGGAAGCTCTGGCGGCCGACGATCACGTCGCTGCCGATGCGGAAGTTCACCTGCTGGAGGATGCGGATCGAGTTGCCCTCGGCGATGGCGAGAGACTCGCCGTCGGGGCAGCCGTCCTCGTCGTCGCGGCCGTTGAAGGTCTCGGGCTGCGTCGGGCAGCGATCGGGACCCTCCGGCTGGTCGATGATGCCGTCGTGGTCGGCGTCGGGCGCCGGGCAGCCGCGGCGGGTGGTGCTCGGGCGCGCGCCGGCGGGCTCGTTCACGCACTGGTCTTCGTCGTCGAAGACGCCGTCGTGGTCGGTGTCGGCGCGGGGGCAGCCGCGGCGCGACGGGTCGGGCGTCGCGCCGGCCGGCTCGTTCACGCACTGGTCTTCGTTGTCGTAGACGCCGTCGCCGTCCGTGTCGGCGATGGGGCAGCCGCGGCGCGAGGGGTCGGGGTGGTCGCCCTGGGGCGTGTCGACGCAGACGTCGTCGGGGTCCATCACGCCGTCGTTGTCGGTGTCGCGCGCCGTGGCGACCTCGTCCTCGGGGACGCGCAGGGAGAGGGAGAGTCCGCCGCTCCAGAAGATCGCGTCCTCGTCGGGGAAGGTCTGCGGGATGCCGCCGACGGTCGCCTGCTGGAACACCATCCCGAGACGCACCGCCGGGCCGACGGCGACCCAGCGGGTGACGGCGAACTCGAATCCGAGGCCGGCGTCGAAGACGAAGCGCCTGTCGTTGCCGGTGAACGCGAGGCCGGCGTTGCCATCGATGAAGAGCCGACCGACGCTGCCGAGGCGCGGCTCGATGCGGAGGCCGCCCATGGGGGCCAGCACCGATCCCGTGGCGCGGCTCGGGCCGCTCGCGTCCCTCGGAAACCACCAGCTCGCCATGCTGGCCTGGAGCACCAACGGGCCGGCGACCGTGAAGCCGAAGCGCGCCGAGCCCTGGAACCCGGGGCCGTTGTACCCCAGGCCTTCGCGGCCGTGCGTGGAGAGCATCGTCCCGACCCCGCCCTCGAAGCGCAAGGCAAGGCGCGAGACGACCTGCGCTTCGGCCGCGGCGGGCACCAACAGGGCGAGTGCGGAGAGCACGGCGGAGGCGCGACGTACGCGGGCCAGGCAGAACGGTGGAATCATCGGCGGGTCCCTCGGCGGGACCGTACGCTGTTCCCGCGACGGAGACCGGAACACCAGCGGGCGCCCGTCGCGTTCGTACCCGGCCTGGGCCGCCAGGCGCGAGCGCGGAGTAAGCCTCGGGCGTTTCTCGCGCGGGCCGCGGCCGTCACGTCAGCGCCAGGGTGGGTCGTCGGCATCGCACACGCAGATTCGCACTCCCGGCCCGGCGTGACCTCGAGCGTCCACCGGCGCTTCGACGGCGAGGCCGCCCCCCCCACGAACCCCACGAACCCCGGGCGTGCCCCCGCCGGCCGTACGGAGCGCCTTCGGTGCCTTCGGGGATCGACGCGCAGCCCGTCCACGAAGGCACTGAGGCCCTGCCTTCGCAGCCCTTTGCTGAAGCGAAGGGCTGCGGATTCAGTGAGCCGATTGCGCATAGACGCCAGGAGCGCGCCGTCCGTTGAGGGGCACATCTGGGCGCTGCCGTGCCGCCCGAGCATCGGGGCGTGCCCCCGTGCGCCCCAGGTCGGCGGCACCCCTTCCGGGGCGCCGGGGACCCCTTCGGGGCTGTGGCCCCCGGTGCCCCGAGAACGTTCCCCCGGCCGTCGGTGCCGACCCTGTCGGCCCGGCGGCCGTGCCCTCCCGGACCCGCCGGACCGTCGCCCATGGCGCGTCGATGGAGGGCACGACCGACGGAGCCAACCGCCGTCCTTCCGTCAGGATGTCCTTCCACCTTGACGCCCTGCCTGCCGCACCGAGGGAGCGTCGAGCCGACAGGGAGAGGGCGGATCTCCGGCCCTACAAGAGCCCGGCCGCCGCGTTCTCCCGCCAGGCGTCGGCGGTGCGGACGTAGCGGTCGACCATCGTGCGCGACCTCCAGCGCCCCTGCAGCATGATGGCCCGGTCGCTCCGCCCGGCCAGGGCCGCGGTGGTCGCGAGCCCCGCGCGTAGCGAGTGCCCCGACACCCGCGCCGCGTCGATCCCGGCGCGCGACGCCAGGGCCTTGAGGGTGCGGGCGACGTCGCGTCCGTCGAGCCGACCACCCACCCGACCGTGGCGATCGACCGACCGGAAGAGCGCCCCCGCCTCGACGCCCGAGGCGGCGCGCCACGCCTCAAGCGCGCGAACGGGGCAGACGTCGGCGTGCGAACCGAAGGGGATGGCCACGTCGGCGCCAGCGCCGAGCTGGTCGGTCTTGGAGCGTTGCACGCGCACGATGACGCCCCGGGTGGGGTCGACGGTCAGGTCGCCGACGTCGAGGGCCACGAGCTCAGAACGGCGAAACGCGCCGCCGAAGCCCACCAGGACCAGGGCCCGGTCCCGCAGGCCCCGCCTCTCCACCTTAGACAGGGTCGCGACGATGGAGCGGATGGCGTCGGCGGTAAGCGGGGCGGCGCACCGGGGGGCGGCGCCGTGGGTGCGGCGGATCCCCTCCCAGACGGTGCGGACCTCGGGGTTGGCGGAGGGGTCGGGGAGGCTCGCGTCGAAGTGGGCGGCGCGGATGGCCGAGAGGGCCAGGCCCAGCGAGGCGACCTTGAGGCCCGACTGCGCGCGAGCGGTGAGGAAGAGGGCGAGCGTGGCCGGGGCGGCCGGGAGGGACGCCCGCCCGAACTGCGTGCACCAGGTGTCGAAGGTCCTCCACTGGGTCCGGTAGGCGCGGCGGGTGTTGGGGGCCTTGGCGGCCTCGACGTAGCTCTTCGCCGCCTCGAGCAGGGTGGGCTGGTCGAGGGAGGCGTCGGGAAGGAGCGCGAGGGTGGGGTGGGGGTCGGGGAGGGTCATGGGGGGAGCTGGGGTCCGATAGCTGTCATTATCGGGCGCCAGAACCGCAAGATCCAGAGATCCCGGAAGCGCCGAAGTGTTCTTCGTCTTTGGGCGGCGGCACGATCTCAGACACCCGACGGATCGGTGGCGTCGTGAACCACGGAAATCTCGGCGTTCGCGCGGTCCGTCAGGTCGCCAACAAGCTTGCCGAAACGCTCATGGACCTTACGCCTCGTGCAGTTGCACGATCGCTCATAGGCACCATGCCGCGACTGGAGATACTCAGTGACAGCAACGTCAACTACTCTATTTGGCGACAGTCCCTTAGAAGTCGGAAACGCTACCACTGTCCAAATGATAGACGAAGGTAGTACCCCAGGGACGTCTAACAAGCAAGAGCGCCCCCCAGCCTCGCCTGTAAACGCAATCATACGCGCAACCAGGAGCCATCAGACACGGCCTTGGAATCGACGCACTCTCCGGCAACTCAGCCACCGACCGAGGCAACCTGCCATGAACACGCCGGAAGCGATTCACCACAGAAGCGACATGCGAGATGCGGCGGGAACGAATCGACGAACCTACCGCCAAAATGGCCAGATCACAGGCAAGAATACCGGCCAGGACCAGTACCGTCGACGCACGGATCCGCCTGAAAACGACCATCCCAAACACTACAAGACCCACCATGGACCACAACAACAACCAAAGAAGCCGAACGGCCACCACATCCAAAGCAGAGAGTGAAAGCAGCGCAGAGATGACCAATGTGACCACCACAGCACGAACTCGACCGCCGACAGAGCCTCGGAGGATGCGATGTCCGCGCTCACGATCGTTCATTACGCCGCCTTTTAATACCAAACCCACACCAAACCCCGACCGGCCCTATGGGGACCAGCAGAACCGAGGGGCTAAGTTCTGCGTGGTGACGAGAGTCATTCAGAACCCGTTGAAACGGAAGTTCAGTCCTAACGCCTGATCAATCCTTTGAAGAATACCTGGCCCTGAGTGTTCGCGTCGGGCAAGGTCACTGTTCAAATCCCAATTCTCGGGCCACAGCGGGCGAGGATTGATATCGCTTGCTCCCGGTCGGCCAGTAATTTCCGCATAGTGCCGTAGATTTTCGGTGCCGAACTCCGCGCCACACTGCCTCATGCATGCAGAATCTGCATCCTCTGCAGAGCGCCCCCCCTCACCTGCGTATCTCCTGCCACAAACATTCGCGTAATCGTCGTCGTACCCATCGGTCCCAGAGTCCATAGCCTCATTCCACCACCCAAGATGTCGCACGACGCCCCTGGAGAACCAACCCCCACTCGCAACCCTGCAACTCAGCATGCAGTGGGAGAAGATTGAGTCCTGATCGCCTCGATACGGCATGTCCGGATGACGTGCGGCCCAATAGCCAGAGTTATCGCTAAAGGCCCTCTCCTGCCGATAGGCGGAATACGCGTCCCACGCGACCGAAGCAGCAACTCCCACCACGATAATACCGAACCAAATCGGAATGTGCCCCGAAACATCAACCCAGTTGACAGGGTCATTCGCACAGTAACCATACAGGTTCGTATCCCCACCCGCGAAGCCGATCGGATCCCTGCTCACCCACCTTCCGAGAGCGGCATCATACTCTCGCGCTCCGAGACGCAGGAGCCCCGTAGCCCGATCGTACATCCCGCCGGCGTACCCGAAGGGCACCGGATCCCATCCGCTCGCCATCGTGTCGTCAACCACGCGCCCGAAGGCGTCGTAGTCCATCCGCTGAACCACCTCCCCGGTGGTCGTGTTTACCACCACGCGCACGCTCCCCAAGTGATCGCTCAAGATGCGGTAGGTCACCCAGCCTCCGCTGTCGTGCTGTAGCATCAGGTCGGGTGAACTTCCCTTCGTGGCATACACGAACACCCGGCGCACCGTCGTGCCGTCGTTGCCCACCTCCGCCACGGGGAGCAACCCGCCCCCGTAGAGCCAGCCGCGCTCCAACAACCCGCCGACCCGCCGACCGATCCGTCGACCCTGCGGGTCCAAGACGTAGCTGATCGCCGGCTCTCCGGTCCGGCTCACGCTCGCGAGCGGTCCCCGCGGATCCCACTCATACGTGGTCACGCTGCTGCCCGCGGTGCGCGTGTGCACGTTGTCGTGAGCGTCGTAGCCGTAGGTCGTCGTGTCCGAGGCCCTGGTCACCGCCGTCAGACGATCGCGGGCGTCGTAGGTCGCAGTGAAGGTCCCGCCCGGGTCGTATGTCCCGCTCGCGTTGGTCCAACTGGTGCGGTTGCCGTTCAGACCGTCGTGGGAGGCGTTGTCGTCGTAGAGATACTCCTCCACCACGGTGCCGCCGCGCGTCACCTTCCAGAGACGCCCTGCGGCGTCGTAGTCGTAAGCGGACGTGCGCCCGATGGCGCCAGTCTCAACCACACTCCCGACGCGCCCATGGTCGTCATAGTTGTAAACGAAGCCCAACGCCGCCGCGCCGTTGACCGTGGCGTGCATGTCATGAGATTCACCATAGATCGTGTGCGTCATGTGCGTCGCGACCAGGCCCGCTCCGCTCCCTACGCTCGTGTCTGTCAAGACGCCAGTCGAGGGATCGCGCGTCAGCGTCAAGCCACCAGCGCCCGTCAGCAGCCTGTCCGGATCACTGGTGACGACGACCGGGACCGCGGGAGCACCGACCACCGTCATCGACGTCGTCTCGAACAGGTCGTTGACAGTCCAATCCACTTCGCCCCGCACAGGGCAGGTTCCACCGTCTGCGGATTCCAGCACCACCCCGACGGGCAGCGTCTGATTCTGCACGACCGCGCGAAGCTGACACCCCCACGAGTCGCTCACGTGATCGATCGCCCCGGTCAACGGCTCGTAGCTGAAGGTCAGCGCGCCAATCGAGGAGGTCGCCGTGTTGAAGGTCATCGTGTTCAGGTGGCCCGTCGCGCCCTCGTCGTAGGCCCAATCCACGTGACTGCCGTCCACGCGCGTGAAGTGCTCCGGCTGCCGCCGGGCGTTGAAGGTCCAGCCGAGCGCCTGGGTCGTACCGCCCGCCGCGGGCGAGGTGAAGCTCGCGAGTCGACCCCCGCCATTGTACCCCATCGTGTGCGCCGCCCGCCCCGGCGGCGTCAGGCTGGTGGTCTGCCCCATCGCATCGACGGCCATGTCGATCGTACGATCGCCCGGCAATAACAGCGAGTGGGGGCGCCGCGAAGTGTCGTATCCGGTGGTCACCGTGTTCACGGGCGTGAAGGTGGTACCGTCCCAGGTGCCGATGGATCGCGTCCACACCCGCCCATCGGCCCGCCACGTGATTTGCTGGCGACGCTGAGCCTGGGTCACCGCATCGATGCGACCGCGCGGGTCATAATGGAACGTCACCGGCTCAACCCCCGGCACGGTGATCCGCACCGGGCGCCCTCGTGCATCGAGGCAGGTCTGCGCCGATCGGCCGCCGCGGGTGGTCTCCGTTACCATTCCGTGGTTGTCACACGCGGAGTTCGTCTGCTGATAGGTCACCGTGAGCCGCGGCGTGTCCTCGTAGACCATCGCCATCCCCACCTGGGTACCAACCGTCGTCGTGTCGGACTGCGACACCAGTTGCAGTGAATTGGTCGGAGAGGTCATCACCGTGCGCTCGTGCCTGACCGCGACGGTCCGTCCCGCCCGGGTCGTCGTGACCTCCGTGGGCAGAGCCACCCCGGCGCCCAGTCGAGGATCGGGCCCGACCGCCGTCTCCTGGGTCGACAGGACCACGCTCGGGTCGGTCCCGCTCCGCGCCGAGGTCACGTCGACCCTGTGACCGTTCAGCGCCGTGCTATTTTCGGTGGAGATCACGGTGGCCGCGTTGCCACCCGGCACGCTGCTACTCGTCGGGTGGGCCGCGCTCCAACCACTGAAGTGCGTGAAGACCGGCGCCGTCGCGTCGGCGGCGCCGAGCACCCGCCGCACCTGGAACCCGCCCGCCAATACCGGGTCGGTGCTCAAGCGCGTCACCGCTCCGTCCGGCCCGACGTCCCGCTCGAGTTGCCCCTCGGTCGAGTAGTAGTAGTGGTGCGGCCGGGTGAGGGGATCCACGAGGCTCTGCAACAGCCCCGAGGCGGACTCGGTGACGGTCCACGTGTCGGCCCCGTGCGCGACGGACGCGAGGTTGTGGGCGGCGTCCAGGGTCAGGTCGACGTGCTCCCCGTCGGCGCTGAAGGGCCCGCGGATCTGAACCAGCGTCGGAGACTGGCGGTCGATCTCGACCACGTTTCCGGCCGCCGCATCGGTCGCGTCGCCCAACACCACCCGCGAGGGCCGGCACCCGCCACCCGCGACGTACTCGAAGGAGAGCCGGGGATGCAGCGTGAGCGCATCCAGCGTCCGCATGTGGCAGCCGGTCGCGCCCTGGAAGACGTCGAGCGCCGAGCCGTCGGCCCGGGGGATCACGATCTCTGTGGCGCTGAAGCCGGGCGCCGGCGCGTTGATCCGTCCGATGAAGCCGCCGATGCCATCGGCGAGGAGGATCGCACCGTCAGGTGCGACCGCCATGCGGGTCAAACCGGTCAGGTTGGTGTTGAGGCCGGCCCGGCCCCAACCGTTGAAGACCCGACCGTCGAGACCGACCGTCGTACCCCCGCTGCCCACGATCGTCTCGATGATCCCGGCGTTCGATACCGCGCGGACGCGCCGATTGGAGGCGTCGAAGATGAGCAGGCTCCCGTCGGGCCTCAGACGCACGTCCGTTGGTCCCATCGGGGCGAGGCGGGCGTCGTGGCCGTCTCCGTCGAACGCGAAGCCGCCGTTGCCGGCGACGAGACGCGCGCTGCCGTCGATCCCGACGCGGTACACCCGGCCCGAACCAGCGAAGACGAACGAGCCGTCCGGCGCCCCGTCGACCCCTGTCGGCGTCGATAGTGCGAGATCGGTGGCCAGCCTGGTGACCGAGTCGGGGGTGGCGAGGCCGCCGCCGGCGACCGTGTGCACGCGCATCGTCGCGTGATCGTACCGTCGAATCCGGCCGAACCCGGCGTCGGCGATGAGTATCGAGTCCGGCCCGACGAAGCTCAACCGCAGGTTGTCCGAGAGGTGGGTGTCCGTGCCGAGTCCGCCTTCGACCGAAGGCACCAGGCTGGTCGTGCCCACCAGGAGGTGGATGTTTCCATCGGCGCCGACGAAACGAACGCGACGGCAGCCGCCCTCGGCGATGATCAACGACCCGTCCTCCAGGACCTCGATCGAGGTGACGCCCATCATCGCGGAGGTCGTCGCCGGGACGTCGTTCGCACCACACCCCGGGAAGCCGTTGCCGGCGATGGTGTCGACGAACCCGTCCGCGGTGATGTGCCGCACCCGATTCTCCTCGCTGTACCAGATGGTGCCGTCGGCCGCGACCGCCACGGAGGTGGGCAGCGCGTCGGCGACCAGCGGGGACACGTGATTCCCGAGCGAGGCTCCGGGGTAGCCGACCACCCGGTTGAAGGCGTTGAACGGCGCGTAGACGCGCTGACTGCCGTCGCCGTGGAAGACGGTGCCGGAGTTGGGGTCGTAGGCGTGGTGGGCGTCGAGCGTCCACCCGCCGAGCCCCTCGCCGCTGTGGTCCCACCCCCCCATCGTGGTGTGGAAGACCGACCAGAGCGTCACCGGCGGCGGCCCCGGTGGCGACCCGCTCGTCTCCTCGGTCGTGATGACCGTGCCGTTGCCGAAGTGGCCGAAGCGCTCCACCGCGCCGTACTGCGACTGGTACTCGTACCCCACCTGGATCGTCGCCGGGACGGTACCCTGGACCCTCCGACCGTACACGTCATTGCCGTCCCAGGCGTAGTGCGCGCGCAGCCCCGGGATTTGCGCCGCCGGCCACCGATGAGTGTAGTGCTGGCCAGCGACCTGGATGTCGACCGACACGGCCAGGACCCCGCTGGGCATGGGCCTGCGGCTCGGGTCGGGCACGCCGAGCGGCATGTCGATCACCCACTTGTAGCCCGCGGTTCGATCGCTCAGGTAGCGGAGATTGAAAGGGGTCCCCGGCAGCGGAATGGACTCCCCCAGCGCCCGATTCTCGCAGTGGATCTCGGACCCGTTGACGACGCTCTCGCAGTCACCCTGGCGTGACGGGGCGACGTCGACGTCCGGCACCTCGGCATTCGGAGGGGGGGAGAAGCCCCAGTTGAAGTCCCAGGTCGTGAAGTGCGTCACGCGCACGCGCCACAGCTTCTTGCTCACGGCGCACGCGGCCTCCGGGTACAGCACGCGGAGCTGCTGCCGCTCTTCGAGGGTGATGCCGTGCGCCGCCAGGGGACTGGTGTCCGCGACGCCATCGCCGGTCAGATCGAGGTCCGCCCCGCCGCCGGAGTCGGTGGTCGGCAGGACGTTGATGATGATGCCATTCCCGTTCCCGAGTTCGTCAGGGATCTGGTTGCCGTGATTGGCCACCCACGCGCCGTCCTCCCGGGAGAAGTACCCGGCGGGCACCGGCGAGCCGACCGGGAAACGCAGGAAGTTGTCGACGTACACCGCCACCGGGGCGTCGAACTCCACGCTCTCGGCCCCTTCGGCGACGGCCTCGTCGAAGCTGAACTCCGCCGCCCAGGTGTAGGCAATGTGCGGCGGGAGCGACGCCGGCATGGCGACCGGACCCCGGTCGCCGACCGTGTATTCCGTAATGCGGAGCGCCCCCGAGCTCAGCTCCTCCTGCATGCCGTGCGCGCGCATGTGCGCGTGGACATTCGCCGGGAAGAACAGCGCAGTTTGCCTTTGCCCACGTGCGTCGGACACGATGGCCCCGCGGGCCACCTGGGCCGGTCGGATCTGCGGGGACGGCGGATCGCTGAAGTCGATCCGCGCCGCGACCGCGGACTCCTCCATGAAGGCAACATCCCCGATGTCCTTCTGCTCACCCCAGCGCATCGGTACGGTGCGCGCAATGGACAGGATGGAAGCCTCTCGGAAACAGGTGCCGCCGGTGCAGGTCAGGCCCGACCCACACCCCCCTCCGCCGCAGCATGCCTGGCTCGCTCCGCCGCAGGAAGACCCGACGCAGACGCCGCCGCCGCAGCTACTTCCCTGCTGACACATGCCCCCCAGACAGCACGGCTGACCCACCCCGCCGCAGCCGACGCCGCCATCGCTCGCCCCGCAGAGGTTGCCAGGACCGCAACTGAAGCCGCCCTGGCACATCCCGCCCGAGCAACAAGCCTGGCCTGCGCCACCACAACCACCGA
>Ga0208511_100073_pt1 | contig 65828 bp, 48 predicted proteins | sample LakWasMet39_LOW7_2_FD_183879 | JGI IMG/M metagenome (GOLD analysis project Ga0208511, IMG submission 183879) | Freshwater sediment methanotrophic microbial communities from Lake Washington under simulated oxygen tension - Sediment Metagenome... | ecosystem: Environmental > Aquatic > Freshwater >...
GGGCCCGTGGATCCGCCCCGACCTGCCAGTTCGAGCACCACCCGAACCCATCGCAGAGCCCTTGCCCCCGCTCCGCGGGGGTGAGGGCGCGCGGCAGCGCGGTGAGGGGGCCGACCGCGGCGTCCCACACCCACCTGGGACCCGCTCTAGCCATCCTGGCTCTCATTGGTCAACGTGCTCTTTCTGGGTGGTGACCAGACGGGTCAGTGATTCCATCTCGAGCTCGGGGAAGGGGTCGCAAAACCTCTCGCTGAACCGTGATGCCGGCAAGCACGTCTGGAGTCGCCGAAGAGCACGCCAGAACGCCTCGGCGATCGCTATCGTCGCTCCGTGGAACTCGAGGATGGGCGTCGGAGTCAGCGTCCGAGATCGATCGGGAAACATACGCAGGCGCAGTACGGACGCCGTAGGACCCTCCGGCACGATCGTCAGTTCGAGCTCCGCAGGCTCCAAGAGGAACGTGACGCGGCGCGATGGTCCACCGCGCAGGGCGTCGCAGAGGGCAGCGCAGAGATCCGGTAACGTTGAGTAGATGTGCGAGAATCTGATGTGCACGCACTGGTCGCCGGAGCGAATCTCCACGGCGAGCCACCCCACGGAAGGTTCATCGAACGCGACTGCGAGCCTCGGTGGCTTGTTCATCGGAGCCTACGCACCCTCGACGCGGGCTAACGGCTGGCCGGTCTGCCGACCCGGTGGGTGCAGCGAGTTGGCGGTGGTCGAAGTGGGAGCGGCTGGCACCACCGGCTCGTTGGGCAGCTCCACTCCCGAGGACGGGGATGTGATCGCAGCGAGTTCGCCCGACGCGACAGCCTGATTCGGCCGTCGCTCGTCGTCTCGTCCGTGGTCTGGGCCGTCGTCACGTTGTAGTCCTCAGCCATCCGCGCGAAGCAGTGACTACTTCGAAGGCGTCCGCTTCGCACTCCTTCGAAGACCGGGTTTGGGAAACTCAGGAAGAACGGCGCCATCGTCCTCGACCGCGCGAACAATCCACAGCAAGCCAGGCAGGAGAACATTCCGGGCGACGAACTCTCGTTGGTCCCTCCACGACGCCGCCTCTGGACCGAAGCCCGGATAGCTCACGGAGAACGAGGGACGACTTGCATCGTCCACACTGACACCGATGGCTCCGCCGTTCGCCTCGCAGACCAGGAGAAGCGCATCCTCGCGAATCCGGCCTGTAACCGATCCACCGAAGCGCCTGGTGATCTCCGAGAGAAGGTCGGCAAGCACTTCCTCACGTTGCATGGCTGCCCGACGGCTGGCCGATGTTCCGCCGCACCGGGTCAATCGGATCCTCACCGGGCCAGGTGTGGGCGGTCGCCAACGACTGGCCGAGGTGCCGCCGCAGCGGGTGAAGTGGGTTGGCGGCGGGTGCAGCGGGAGCGGTCGGCACCATCGGCTTGTTGGGCCCCGCGCGAGTCGCGTCGAGACGCTTGCGACTTGAGGCGGGGAGGTGCTTTCTCACCGTCGTCTCAACTACTGCGGAGTAATGATGAGGTTCTCAACCGTGATCGCGGTAGCGGCCCGGCACTGATCGAGATTCTGGACCTCGCTCTCGGGGATCACGCGGGTCATGGTTTGTTGGGGCGTGACCACCTGACAGGCATGGCCGACGGCCCTAACGCCCGCACCGCATGCCATCACCACATCCCAACAGACGTTGACGGTGCTCGAACCCTGCTCATGAATGACGGAGCAGGTGAACGAGTCGTTGGTGGGATTGCACTGAACGCGAGCCCTCGTCTCAGGCCCAGCCAGTGCCACAGTGAGGAGGATAGAGGACACAAACACTGCGCACCACGCCACGAAGATCGTCCTGTTCTGTCGAAGCATGGTCGCGCGCTTCCAGAGATAAACAGGAACAATGAGCGCCCACGATCCCGGTGGCGCGGGATGCCCAGCGGCCTTGAGACGACCCGCGTCGAGTACGCAGAACATGAGGTTCAGGCCAATGCAGAGCCAGGTGGTAATGCCGCCGGCGTTCGAGGTGCCCACTAAGGCGTCCGCGACAGCACCAACAAGCGGAACAGGAACGATGGCCCACGCGAACGTGTTGTTTACGTAGCTTCCGGTGAGTGGCGGCGGCCCAGGTGCCCTGGATGCTGCGAATACAGCCGCCAAGGCAGTTTGTCCCGCGGGGCGCCAGTCACCCTCGCCGCCCCAGACCGGAGTTTCTGGTGTGACGGCACCAGTCTGAGCGAGCGCTACGAGAGCCTGCCAATCAACCGGCCCGAGTTGCCGACCGTTCACCGCGTAGTGCCACGGTGTTGAGTTGTCCATTGTCATCTGCCCTCGACCTCACACATTCTGTTGGCTCACGTTGATCCCACTGGAATCTACCGTCACCAGCACTCGCCGGTTATCTCAGCTTGCGAAAAACTGCTCGTATCGTTGTAGCTTCGCGCCGTGTGCAAACTCTCCCGGCGCGCTCAGATTGCATCGCCCGTCATCCGTTCGTCCGTTGCTCATCTGCCCAACGGCTGGCCGATGTGCCGCCGCAGCGGGCGAGGCGGGTTGACGGTGGGTGAGCCGGGGGCGGTCGGCACCATCGGCTTGTTGGACACGCCGGACGTTGGGAGTGAGTTCGATGACGCTGCGTACGAGGGGCGCCGGACGACGCGCGATGTCGCGGCGCGCGAGGAACTTCGCGCGACGCTCGATGATGCCGTGCGCGGCAGCCGCTGGGCGTCGGGGCGCTCGTCGCTCGTCGTCTGTTCCGTGGTCATGACGCCGCCTGAGTTGATCGCAGTCTGCCGCCCCGTTGTCCACCGTTCGTGGCTTGCAGATTGCTCTTTCGTAGGGCGCCACTCGTCGCCCTGTTCGGCCAAGAACGTCGAGCCGATTGCTGAATAGTTTGATAGACTCTTCCAGGAACAGTGATGGATTACCCCCCTCTGATTGACGCCGACCCGAACGACACGGAGACGCCCTTCTTCGTCAAGACGGTAGAGTCGATGATGCGACTGCTCCAGGTCGACGAGGTCACCGCGACGACCATCCTCGCCCACGAGCGTGGAGAGATCGAGGGCGACGCGATCGGCCACGACGCCGATTACGAACCCGACGACAGCGACCTCGTTACCGACGAGGGCTGACCCCCCACATCGCACCCCTCCTCCCGCCCGATCGCTCTACCCCCACCATCCCATCGCCCTCGTGCTCCCGCTTTCAGCGAGCGTCGCGGCCGCGCTCGCGCTGCTCGCGACCCCCTGTGCGGTGTCCAACGACTGGCCGATGTGCCGCCGCATTGGGTGCGGCGGGTTGGTAGCGGGTGAAGTGGGGGCGGTCGGCACCATCGGCTTGTTAGACCACACAAGTCAACTCGGCTCGCAAATGCGATCTGGATATTCAAGGCTAGAAGTCATACTTCGCCGGGAATTTGTAGTGCGCACCAAGGTGCTCGTAGACCCGATTCACAGCGGCATCAAAATCCTGAATGGCCGAAACCAATCGCGCTTCGGTAAATCCGAGATCCATCGTTCCTGCATGAACAAATTCGTTGCGATGCTCAATCCGCTCTTCGATTGATTCAAACAGCGATTGCTTCCGCCTTTTGTATGGTTTCTTTAGAACGCCGCCGAGGTCGAGTTTTGGGTCGAGTAGCCTGAAATTTTCCTTGATGATGCTTGGCCGCTGGAAAGACATCGTCTCGGCCACTGCTTCTTCGACAACCTGCGCGCCAGTCGCAACCAGTTCAAGCTGGGCTTGGTTGAGACGAACACGCTTCAGCGCCGCGTCTCGATGTGGCGAATAGCGCAGAATGGCCACAAATGTCGCCTTGAAGTACTCCTCCCAGACGGCGACGACATAAGGCAGTACAAGATTATTCGACAAGAGAAGAGGATTCATCTCATCGATATACCACACGCCTGTGGGCTCTTTGGACGCGATTGGAACTTTCAATCCCCGGAATTGGATGTAGGATTCGGCCCGTCCCGCTGCGTTTTTGTGTCGCCATCTGGCAATGTAGCAACCGGAGCCGAGAGGAGTCGTCTTTTCGCCTGGATGCCAATAACGGTTCGAGCCTGCGTCCGTTGTGAACGCACCGCCAAGAAGGCCTCGAAAAAGACGTAGAGTCCTATTTTGCTGCGACAGGTCCCAATAACTGCGCCCAGTTCTTGAGCGCGTCGATGCCGCAATCGTTCCCTGATCATCCCGGTACAGATAGAGTTCGACACCTGTGTGCGACTGATAGTCCAATCGTTCGAACCAGAAATAACATCCGACGCAGTTGGGTACTTTGAGGTCATCTCGGTACTTTCGATAGCCAAGCAGTTCGACAAGCTCCACTACGCGCGACAGCTTCGCCGCAGGTGGGAACGTGGTGGTCGATGTGTAACTCAACGATATTTCCCAGGCTGATTCACGTTGGGAGGATGATCGCGACCACCCTCCTGTGTCCTCAAGAATACGACCTCGACTACGACGGCGGGATAGTTCTTTTCGCCCAGCGCTCGTTGGCTGTTGCTCGTCGCCATCGTCTGATCCTCGCCGCTCCTCGAACCGCCGCTCGTTGCTTGTCTGTCCGTCGCGCCGCTGTCTAACGACTAGCCGATGTGCCGCCGCATTGGGTGAAGCGGGCTGGTGATGGGTGAGGAGGGGGCGGTCGGCACCATCGGCTTGTTGGGCTTGTTCTGTGTCGAAGTCGCAGGTGCTACCCACTTCCATCCTCTCGTTTTTTCGCCTTTCTCTCTTGAAGGTCACGGAGAATCGTAGGGATAGTCGAAGCATAACGAGTAACGGCCTCGGGATTGTCTACCCACTTGGGGCCCACACATTTTCCTTTGCTGCTTAGCAGTAGCTTAAACTGTTCTGACTCATCCTCGCTAGGCTCATGTCCAAGGAATTTTCGTGCCAAATCACGTTCGGAGCTGCTGTATCCACCCCACGCGCGGATCGACTTTAGGGCGACGTATTCGACGCAGATCACCGCTTCTTTTTGCGAGTTCTCATACCGACCGATTCCGTGGCCATAGTCCCGGATCTTGCTCTCGTTGTCACGCAACGCGGACACGAAAAGCCCGCAACCGAACAGCGCATCAATGTTGACGATCACTTCGCATGCCGATTCCTTCGTCAACTCAAAGATCACGCCCTGATAGCCTGGGGGAGGAACTCCGCCTTTGAACGCCTTGGCCACTTCGTAGGAAGTTGTCCAGGAAGAAATGGTTTCTGTCAGGTTCAGGTTTGAGGCAAGGGACACCAAGAACGCGGGTTCCAAAGACACTTGCCTGTAGCATGGCTGACTGACGGATCTAAATTCTTCCGGAAGACTCGAACACACTCGCTTCAGTTCTTGTCCGCGCCGTCGTTTCTGTTTTTCATCTCCGCCCTTTTGCCAATCAGAAACGCACTGGAGAAGGTCCAGACCAAACACCTCGTTCTTCTGTCCTGTGGTTATGGGCGTGCTGCTTGCTGTCCTGCTCTCCGTGAGTTCATCTCGTTCATCATGTCGTGCGCTGATCTTCTCTTCTTCCTCTTTCGCCTGAAGCCAATTCGATAGAGGATCCATCCAGCTTCTGCCAGTGCGGTTCTTGAAGTGAAAGTACGCGCGAGTTCGAATATTCTCTTCGTTCATGATGGCTCGGCTGTGTTCGGCTCCGAAGGGCGGGAGTAGTGCTGAACGACGACGTTTTTCGGCAGTGACTTGCTGTTGGCTCTTTGGTTCGGTCGGTTTTGGGTTTCGTTGCTTGTTCTCTTCCCGGGCAGCCCTGCTTGCTGTTCGGTGGCTCTCTGGCTGCTACTCTTGGCGCTCACCAACCGTGCCCAACATCGCATTGGGCAGCCTCCCCGAGGCATATCCCCATAAAGGGAGTGTTATGCAGCCGCTGCCTATCTCCCTAATACCGCAGTCGGCAGTCCCCCGCTGCATATCCACGGAAAGCGAGCGTTACGCAGCCGCCGGAACGTGTCAACGAATTTGACCCGATCCTCGTCCCCGTTGAGTGCGTGCCTGCCGACTGCGCCGGGTCGTACGCTCGCTCCCCAGTGCCTTCGCTCCCTCCGATGTCGAGCGCTCGACATCCCGATGACGAGCGCTCGACATCCCATCCACCCCATCCTCCCTCGCTCCCACCTCGCTCTCCCACCCCGCCCGTCCGCCCGCCGCCCCGCTCGTCAGCCCGGCTTCCCCTTCGCGAGCTTCTTCGCGTAGCCCGTCAGCGCCGCGCCCAGGTCGGCGAACTGCCGCTCCTCGATGCGCCCGAGGCTCCATCTCTCCCCGCGGCACTGCACCGCCACGTTGCCGAGCCCGCTCCCGCCGAACACCCGCCGCAGCGCCCGCACGCCCGGCGCGTCGGTCCCCGCGCGGCCCTTCGCGCTCTTCTTCTTCCGCGCGACGTCGCGCATCTCGTCGAAGCTCAGCGACGTGAACAGCACCCGCTTCTCCCCCACATCGACCTTCGTCTTCGCCAGGTCGATGCGAACCCTCGGAAGCTCCGTCCCCGACTCGGCCTCCAGGTAGTCGATCAGGAGCGCGAGCTTCCGCACCCCGTACTTCCGCTCGTCGTCGGCGTTGAAGTGCCTCGCGACCCGCACTCCGTCGCGCACCGTGGAGAGCGCCACGCCGGGGAGGACCGCCCCGAGAAAGGCCTTCGCCGTCTTGTACCCGCCCGCGATGAACAGCGGCGGCTCGCTGTGGAGCAGCGAGTCGAGCGCCTCGTACGCGGCGTCCCAGCCGCCGAACTCGGTTCCCTGGGCCTCGTGAAAGGCCTTCAGCAGCGCGTCGTAGCGCGCGAGCATCGCCTTGTTGACGAGCACCGCGGGCACGCGCGGCGTCTTCGCCCGGCTCGTGGTGGTCGCCTTCGCGCGCGTCGCGGGCGCTCGTGCCGTCGAGACCCTGCGCGCCTTCCCCGATGCCTTCGTCGTCGCCATGGCCTGGGATGCTACATCCGCCGAGAGGCCGATCGAGAGCACCAGACGGTTCGACCGAGAGCCCACCCAGGCCCTCCCAATGCGGCCTCGCCCGGAGGGGAGCAACCAACCACGTCAGCCCGATGCGGCCTCGCCCGGAGGGGAGCAGCCAGGCACGTCAGCCTGGTGTGGTTCCCCATTCGTTGACGTCGCTCGTAGCGACGATGACGCATTGGGCTGACGTGGTCACTCGCTCCCCTCCGGGCGAGGCCGCATCGGGCTGACGTGGTGGTTGCTCCCCTCCGGGCGAGCCCGCACTGGGCTGGCCTGGTCGGGCTCTCCCCCCCCGCCCCCGCCCCTCACCCCACCAGCGAGCCCCGCGAGTTTCTCCGCTCCGGGCCCAGCATCACCTCATCGAGCTCCAGCGCGTGGCGCAGCGCGTGGCGCAGCCCGAAGCCCGCGACCACCAGCAGCGCCGGCAGCAGCAGGAAGATCACCGCGCTCCTCCCGAGGGTGAACACCAGCCAGTCGTACGAGCCGTGCACCATCACCGCGACCATCAACCCGGCCGCCCACCACCGCGGCGCGTGGCGTCGCCGCACGAAGCGCGACCGCCCGATGAAGTAGCCCATGAGCCCCGACGCGATGGCGTGCATCGGCACCGCGGTGAGCGCCCTCACCAGCCCGAGCACCACGTGCTGCGCGTCGGTGTGCGAGCTCGTCTCTGCGCCGCACATGGCGGAGATCCACGGCACGGCGCAGATGGCGTTGGCGAAGGCGCCGGAGACGAAGAGGAGGTTCTCGAAGAGGCCGAAGCCCAGCGACACGGCGCCGGTGTAGAGCACCCCGTCGGTGTACTCGTCGAAATACCTCCGGCGGTAAGGCACCGCGAGCACCACCGCGAGCTTGGCGGCCTCCTCCGGCAGCGCGACCACCCCGTAGGCGTCGAAGAAGCGCGCTCCCGCCAGCGACCACGGCCCCAGCAGCCGCTTCAGCGCGACCTCCGCGAAGAACACCGGGACGCACGCGAGGGCGCCCAGCACCACGGCGCGCACGACCTCTCGCTTGGGCTCCGGGCGCCACCGGTCGGCGTAGCGGAAGACGAGCAGCAGCAGGGCCACCGGCAGGACGGCGACGACGAAGCCCAGGACTTCGAACCAGAGCGAGGACCACACGGCGGCTACGGAGCAGTCTAGGACGGGGGCGGCGGAGCGGGAGGCGCTCTCAGGCCAGGTTCACGTGGAAGATGCGCTGGCCCATGAGCAGGGCGTCGCCGTGGTTGAGGGCGCGGGTGCCGCGGATGCGGGCGTAGGTGCCGTTCGAGCTCTTGAGGTCGACCAGGAAGACCTGGGGGCCGATGGCGAGGAGCTGGCAGTGGAGGCCGGAGATCCAGCCGTCGTTGGGGAAGCGCACGTCCGAGCGGGAGCGCCCGAGGGTGAGGCCCGTCGGGGGAATGGCCAGCGGGAAGAGCGCCTTGTCGACGTCGCGGCCCACCACCAGCGAGAGGTAGCCCACCGCGTCGGGAGAGACCATCACCCCGGGAGGTGGCCGGTGGTCGAAGCGGAGGATGATGCGCCCCAGGCAGAACTGGTCGCCCTCCTGCAACTCGATGCGCTGGTTGGGAGCGACGCGGGCGTAGACGCCGTTGCGCGATCCCTCGTCGCGCACCCACGCCGCGCCGCCCTTCACGATCACCGTGGCGTGGCGGCTGGAGAGCAGGTTGTCCTCCGCGAAGATGCCGCCGACCTCGCGCCCGATGAGGTTGTCGCCCTCGTTGAGGGGCATCTCTCCCTGCTCGCTTCCATCGAGCTGGGTCACCATCAGCCGGGGGCGGTTGATGCCGAGCGCGCCGCGCACCTCGGTCATGTTCTCGAGCGGAACCTCCTGGTGGAAGGAGGGCTGCTGCGGAGGAGGCCATGCTCCGCCGACCGGTCCGACCGTGGCGGCGCGGGGGCGAGAGGCGGGCACCGGGGCCGGACCGCCCGGGAAGCTGTTGACCCCCGGCATCGCCGTCATCGGGCGAGCGAGGGGAGGCGCCCCGGGAGGCGCGGCGAAGGGGTTGTTGAGCGCGGCGAAGGGGTCCGCCGGGGGCATCGGCTGCGAGCGCGCCGTGGAGGCGTAGGGATCGCTCGGAGCCACGTTGGCGAAGGCATCGCCGCCCGAGCCGAAGGGGTCGGACGACGCGAAGGGATCGCCGCTCCCATAGGCCGGCACCGGGGGAGGACCCATCGGAGGCATCGCCACGGGAGGAGGCATCCCCACCGGGGGCGGTCCCATCGGCGGCACCGGAGGAGGCATGTTGACGGGCGGAGGCACCGGGGCCATGCCCGATCCGAAGGGGTTGGGCGCCACCGGGGGCGGCGCTCCGAAGCCACCGACCGGGGGAGGAAAGCCCGCGGGCATGGAGCTCACCAGCGGAGGAAAGCCGCCCATGGGAGGAGGCATCGCGGCAGGACCCGACGGGGCGACCGGAGGCGGCGCGGCGCCAGGGAGCGGCGGCATCGCGCCCAGCAGCGGAGGCGGACCGCCCATCGGAGGAGGCGCGCCCGCCAGCGAGGGCGGAGGACCGTGGGGAGAGGACGGCGGCGGCGATCCGAAGCCCGGGGGAGCGCCCATGGCCCCGAGGCCCGGAGGCGCGCCGAGGGAGGGCATCGGACCGAGCAGCGGCCCACCGGCGGACGAGGGCGGAGGCCCCAGCGGCGCCGAGGGGTTGTGCTGGTTGGACGAGAGCGACGGAGGCGCGTTGAGCGGCGCCGGGCCCCCACCGAAGGAGGGCGGACCCATCGGCGGACCCAGCGGAGCAGGCCCCGGAGGTCCACCGGCAGGGCGGGGCGCGCCCAGGGGAGGCGGCGGTTGAAGCCTCGGCGGGGCGCCGAGGGGAGGCGGGCGACCGGCGCTACCCCGGCCGTGCAGGTCGGTGCCGCAGCCCAGACAGAACCGAACGTCCTCGGGGTTTTCCTTGCCGCACCGCGGGCAGGTGATGTTCACCGAAGTTCTCCCGACACCGCCATCGTTTGCCGCTCCGCCGCGCGCATCACGCTCGGGGGCGCAACTTCCCACAGCCCCGCGGGGCGTGTCCAGCCTCGGCGTGCGGCGGTGGTGCTCGAGCCTGCGCCAGCGCTGGGGCGGGTAGTGCCCTCAGGTTGGAAGCTCTATCGGCCTGGGGTACGGCGTGCGGCCTCTGCATCGTCGTGCAGCGCCTGACCCCAGGCAACATCAGGTGGTCACCTTCGCGCGACGCGAAGGTTGCAAGGGGAACGGGGACGAGCAAGGTGGGTTTGGGGGCGGAGCGCGTCGACGGTGAGGGCGGGCGCGTCGGTCTGTCGGGCGGGCCGTGCGAGGACAGCGACAGCGCCTCTCCATGCAACCTTCGCGTCGCGCGAATCCATGCAACCTTCGCGTCGCGCGAATCCATGCAACCTTCGCGTCGCGCGAAGGTGACCACCTGATGTTGCCTGGGGTCAGGCGCTGCACGACGATGCAGAGGCCGCACGCCGTACCCCAGGCCGATCGAGCTTTCAACGCGCCGCTCAGTCCGAGGGGATGCCCGCGGGGCAGACGTTTCCCGCGGCGGGCATCGAGGGCACCACCCGGATCACCGCGCCCTGCGACGCGGCGGAGGTCACCGCATCGCCAGCCACCCTGCCGGGGAAGCTGTGAGGCGCCAGCTCGTTGGGGAGCGACCAGGTCGCGCCACGGGCCGTCACGATGGTCAGCGAGTAGCGCCCCGAGGGCAGGCCACGGTCTCCCGCGCAGCGAGAGCCAGGAGGGAGCGGTCCTGCGGCGGCCGCGATGGGGGCTGGGAGCTTCGGCACCACCGCCGCCCAGTCTCGCTCGGGGTTCGAGCCTCGGATCTCGAAGGCCACCGGAGGAAACACCACCCTCACCGAGGGCTGCACCACCGGAGGTGCAGGGGAGGGGCGCACGATGCTGGCGAAGTCCTGCAAGCCCGTGTTGGGGGCCACGCTGCCGAAGATCACCACGGGAACGGTTCCGGGCGCCCGCTCGGGCTGGTTGAGCGCGCTCACCACGCGGGCGAGGGCGAGCGGGTCGGGCGAGGCCGAGGAGAGCACCGCGCGCTCCTCGGCGCCGGGCTCGTGGAGCTTCACCATGATGGCGAGTGGAAACACCCACGGAAAGCGGAGCACCGGGGGCTCTCCGCCCGCGAGGTTGGGGGCGAAGAGGGTGGGGTGCTGCGCCCGGTAGACCGTCCCCAGCGCGAAGGAGATCGGGTTGCTGAAGAGCACTCCCGCGTTGGCCGCGGGCTGCACCTCCGCCTCGGGCAGACCTCCCTGGAGGGTGAGCGTGGGCAGCGCCCCGAGGAAGCCCAGCACGTCCGTCGCAGGCACGTTGCTGGGGAGCTCATAGGCCCTGGACTCCGCGGCGAGAAAGCCGGTGCGGGACGCGTAGGTCACCTGCGCGGCGCCAGGGGCCGATGGGCGTGGCTCGAAGGCGACGGGGGTGAGGGTCTGTCCCCGGTCGGGGGGCGAAGGGCTCACATGGAAGATCGGGCGGTCTTCGGTGATGGGCGCACCGAGGAAGACCGTGACGTCGCTGGTGACCGCGCCCGTCTCCGGGAGGGTGTATCCGCCATTGCCGTTGGGCACACCGACGGGGATGTTGATGAAGGTCGGAACGGCCGCCCTGGGGTCGAGCACGGCGCCGCCGCCCACGTCTCCCCGCACCGGCTGGCTCCTCACCCCATAGATGGGATGGAAGCCGGTGCGCTCATCCCTGTTGGAATAAAAAGCCCTCAGTTGATAGACGCCCGCCGCGGTGATGTTGGGAAAGACGAAGGGCACGCTCGCCCGCACCGCGCCCCCGGCGGTGGGGATGAGAGAGCGGAAGACCTGGGATGCGGGGAGGGTCTGCACCGACTCGGCGGTGGTGGCGAGTCCCTGCGGGGGCGGAGGGTTGTCGGCCCGGAAGAGCAGCAGCACCACGCGGCCGAGGGGCGTCCCTTCGCGGTCGAGCGAGGGGGCGGGGCCCTCGTAGAGGAGGGTTCCCTCGATGCGGGCGAGCGGGGCGTTGTGGTTGGGAAATCCGTCCTCGCGGTCGCGGTCGAGCGGCGCGTCGCCGCAGCCGAAGGCGGCGAGAAGGAGGGGAGCGAGGAGCAGCGTTCGGGGGCGGTTCATCTCACATCGCTCCAATCAATACCGGAAGGCGACCGTGGCCATCACCCGGGCCCCGATGGGGGCGCCGAAGGGGTGCTGACGGGCGCGGTTGTCCGTGAGGTTGGTGCCGCTGACGCCGAACTCCAGCCGGTCTCGGAGCGCGCGATATCCGACACGCCCATTCAAGAGGAAATACGTGTCCATCGCATAGGAGGTGTAGATGACCCCCCGGGCGACGTCGAAGTCCTGCTCACGCCACACCTGAGAGGAGACGAGGTTGCCGGTGAGCTCCACGTCGAGGCCGAAGGCGGTGCGCACCTGGGCGCCCAGGTTGAGCTTGTGCCTCGGCGTGCGCTGGTCTCCCTCGCGGAGCGTGCCCGACTGCTGCTGGGTGTACGCGAAGGTGTAGTTGGCGAAGAGGTCGAGGCCCTCGATGGGGGAGGCCCGCACCGCCGCCTCGACGCCGTACATGGACGTGGCGAAGGGGTCGTTGGCGAAGCGGAAGCGCCCGACGTCCACCAGGCCCCCCGGGTTGCTGGCGCCGGGGAGCGGGTTGAACAGCACGTTGGTGAGCTCGATGAGGTCGACGCCTCGCATGAAGAAGGCGCCGAGCTCGTACTGGAAGCGGTCGCTGGTCTGGTCCTGCCAGCCGAGGTCGACGGAGATGGCGCTCTCGGCGGAGAGGCGCTGCTGGCCGTTGTTGAACACCTCGCCGCCCTGCCCCTGCACCGCGATGCCGGGCACCGGCGAGGGGTTGGCCAGGTCGAGGTAGAGCTCGAGCATGGTGGGCGTGCGGAAGGAGGTCGCGCCGGTGAGTCGAAGCGCCCTCCTCGGGGTGGGCTTGTAGATCAGCGCGAGGCGGGGAGAGAGCACCGGGGAGTCGAGCACCGGGTGGCGGTCGACGCGCAGCGACGCGGTGGTCGAGAACCAGCTGGTGAAGCGCGCCTGCGCCTGCACGAAGCCCGCGAAGTGGTGCAGCAGGTGGTCGGCGTCGAGGAAGGAGAAGGAGATGTGCTTCGCGCGGTAGCTGCCGCCGAGGGTCAGGTCGAAGGGGATGCTCCCGAGCTGGAAGCCGCGCTGGTAGCGGGCCTCCACGTCGATGATGTCCTGGGTGAACTGGGTGTTGATCGGAGGCGTTCCGATGCGCTGCAGCACCTCGCCGGAGGTGCCCTCGACGTGGTTCATGAAGGCGCGCGCGGTGAAGCCCCCGACGTTGAGCTGCAGGTGCGGCTGGATGAAGGAGATGTCCGTCCAGAAGCGGCGCAGCGGGCCGATGGCGTTGAACCAGATGGTCCCGGTGGAGGCCGCGAGGCCGCCCTGGAGGGAGACATGGCGGGAGAGCTGGGAGCGCAGGTCGAGGTCGGCGTGGAGGTTCTGGAGCGAGAGGTTGAGGTCGCCCGCGCCGATGCGGTAGGCGAGGTCCGTCGCAGGCACCAGCCGGCCGAAGGTCTGCCCCTGCTCATAGCCGACGCCGGTGCGATACCCGACGCTGCCCGAGCGCCCGCTGTGGGTGATGGCGGTGCGAAACACCCCGCCGTTGCCGGCGCCCACGGCGACCGAGCTGCGCCCCTCGCCGGGGGTGCGGGTGATGATGTTGACGACCCCGGAGTAGGCGTCCGCGCCGTAGAGGGCCGAGCCGGGGCCGCGGATGACCTCGATGCGCTCGATCTCCTCGGGGTTGACCGGCAGCAGCGACCAGAGGGTGACGCCGATGAAGTCGAGGTAGACCGAGCGCCCGTCGATGAGCACCAGCACCCGGTTGGAGAGGCGGCGGTTGAAGCCCCGGATGCCCACCTGCTGGTCGCTGTTGTCGAGCGACATCACGTCGACGCCCACCGCGCGGCGCAGCATCTCCGCGACGTTGGTGAGCCCGGAGAGGCGGATGTCCTGCGCGGTGATGACCGTGGTGGCGTTGGGAGAGTCGAGCGGGCTCTGGGCCGTGAGGGTCGCGGTGACCACGCGCTCCTCGTAGGTGTCCTCCGCGCCGCGGGCGGGACCCGCCGCAGGGGCGACCGCCGGTGGCGCCGCGGGGGTCGCGGGCGCTGCGGGGGCGGTCGTCGAGGGCGCTCCGCCGGTGAGCTGCACCAGGGCGTTGACGGCGTTGCGGAGCGCGATGACCTGCTCGGGCGAGAGGGCGCCCAGCGGGATGACCGGGCTCACCGCGGGGGGCGCGTCGGTCGGGGCGGTCGGCGTCGGGCTCGGAGGGGTGACCGTGCTCGCGGCGGCGCGGCGACGCTGCTCGAGATCGCGGAGGGTCTGCTCGACCTCGGCCCGGTCTTCGACATCCCCCTGGAGGTATCGCTGGTAGTAGTCGATGGCCCGATCGACGTCTCCCAGGTCGGAGTACGCCCGGGCGATGTTGAAGAGCACGTTGACGTTGGGGAGGATGGCGTAGGCCGCCTGGAACTCCTCGATGGCGCGCACGTACTGGCGCTGCGTGACGAGGTCGAGGCCCGCGCGGAAGTGGCGTCGCGCGTCGGCGCGCTCGTCGGCGTGGGCGGCTCGGGGGAGGGCGCCGAGGGCGGCGGCGAGGCTGACTGCGAGGAGGATGCGGTTGCGCGTGTTCACCGGCGTCTCGTGCGGCGGGAGGGAGGAGCCTGAGGTCCCCCGACAGGACCGCCGCGGACGGTACCCCCTACGCGGCGTCGGAGGGAAGGCGCTCGCGACTCACGGCTCGCGACTCACCTCCGCAGCGCTCGCTCCACCAGCGGGATGCGGTCCTGCCCCCAGTAGAGCTCGGTGCCGTCGACCACCCAGGTGGGCGCCCCGAAGACCCCGGCGCTCTCCGCGTGCTTCGTCGCGTCGACCAGGGCCTTCTTCACCTCCGGGTCGTTGGTGCGCGCCAGCACCTGCGCCGCGTCGTCTCCCAGGTACTCCGAGAGCACGGCCTCGTCGCCGATGTCCCGCCCTTCGGCCCAGTACGCGCGAAACACCGCGTCGCGGAAGGCGTCTCGCCGCGCCTCGGGGAGCGCGATGTAGGCCCGCAGGGCCTTGATGCTGTTCACCGGAAAGACCGCCGGGAAGCTGAGCGGCACTCCCCAGAACTCCGCCCAGCGGTTCATGTCATCAAAGTAGTAGCGCCGCTTGGCGTCGCTCCATGTATTGAGGGGCACCAGCTCCTGTCCGATGGACTTGAAGAGCCCGCCGAGCAGCATCGGCCGCCACACCAGCGTCGCGCCGGTGCGCTCGGCCAGCGCCTTCGCCTGCGTCGCGCCGAGGTACGCGAAGGGCGATGAGAAGTCCCAATAGATTTCGAGCGTGTGTGCCATGGAGGGTTCCTTGGTGGATGGGGAGAGGTACGGCGATGCGTCGAAGCACACGGGGCCCCCTTCCCCGCTGCCGCGCGCCCTACCCCCGCGGGGCGGGGGCAGGGCTCCGTGACCTGACGGCGTCGCGATCGTCATGCGGACGTTTGAGCCCTGCCCCCGCCCCGCGGGGGTAGGGCGCGCGGCAGCGGGGAAGGGGGCCCCGTGAGCTTCGACGCATCGCCCGAAGTACTGCTCGGGGGTGAGTCCCTCGACGAAGTGCGCGCGGTCCTGTCCCCAGTAGAGGGCGGCGCCGTCGATCACGTAGGCGGGCGCGCCGAAGATGCCCAGGGCCACCGCCTGATCGGTCTCCCTCCTCAGCGCGTCGCGGAGCGCGTCGCCGGAGAGCGCCGCGAGGACGGCGTCGGCGTCGTGGCCCGCGGCGGAGAGCACGTCGCGCATCGTGGCGGGGTCGGAGATCTCCCGGTTGTCTACCCAGTAGGCGCGGAAGAAGCCGTGGATGACCGCCGGGTCGCAGCCCGTGGCCAGCGTCGCCCGTAGCGCCTCCACCGAGCGCATCGGGTGACCCGGGGGCATCCGAAGCGGGGCGTCGAACTCGCGGGACCAGCGCTCGAGGTCGTCGGCGTTGTGCTTCGCCTTCTGCGGCGAGAGCGTGGCGAAGAGCCTCTGCGGCGTGGCGTTGGCGCGGAAGACCCCGCCCAGCAGCATCGGGCGCCAGCGGAGCTCGTCGCCGGTGCGCCGCGCCAGGGACTCCACCTGGGTGCTCGCCAGATAGGCGTAGGGGCAGGTGTAGTCGAACCAGAAATCGAGCCGCCGCGGCATTCTCGAAGGAGAACACCGGGCGGGGGTGTCGGGTCAACGCCCGATGGTATGGTTCAAGGGTGGCGGAGAAAGATTACTACGGGCTGTATGTTCAGGAGCGCCGCACGCTCTCGCCCTTCGCGCTCGGCGGTCAGGACCTCGGGGTCCCGTATCGCGACGAGCTGATCGCGAAGATCGACGAGCAGCTCTCGGCGGGGCGCTCGGTGATGCTCGTAGGCCCGCCGGGAGTGGGCAAGACCGCCGTGCTCCAGGGGGTGCACGCGGCGAGAATCGCCCGCGGCGAGGGCGGCATCGTGCGCGTCTCGACGATGGACCTGCTCAGCGGCACCCACTACCTCGGCGACTGGCAGTCGAAGCTGCGCGCGTGGGTGCGGCAGTCGAGGGAGCGCAACGAGGTGCTCTTCTTCACCGACGCGTGGAACCTCAACACCGCCGGCGCCTCGGACACCTCCACGGACAACGTGCTCGACGCGCTTCGGCCCATGCTCGACGCGGGCGAGCTCGCGGTGGTGATCGAGCTCAACGTCGAGCGCATCCGCACCATGGACCGCATCCCGGGCTTCACCCGGCTCTTCCAGCGCTTCGACGTGCCCGCGCTCGACCCGGCGCAGGTCGACTCGGTGCTGCAGCGCGTGGCCGAGGGGGCAGGGCGGGAGGTCGACGAGGGAGTGCGCCGCGCGATGGTGCAGCTCACGTCGCGCTTCCTCCGGGCGCAGCTCCAGCCGGGGCCCGCCCTCGGGCTGCTCCAGTGGATCCTCGAGCAGCCCGACCTCAGGGACGAGGAGCTCACCCCCGCGCTGGTCGAGTCGGCCTTCGCGAGGCGCACCGGGCTGCCGTCGTTCATCGTGTCGCGCGCCGTCACCAAGACCGCGAGCGAGGTGCGCGCCTGGTTTCAGGAGCGCCTCGTCGGGCAGCGCGCGGCCATCGACGCCATGGTCGAGGCCATCGCGCTCTACAAGTCGGGCCTCCACGACACCGGGCGCCCCATCGGCACCTTCCTCTTCGTGGGCCCCACCGGCGTCGGCAAGACCGAGCTCGCCCGGCTGCTCGCGGAGTTCGTCTTCGGCAGCCCCGACCGGCTGCTTCGCTTCGACCTCTCGGAGTTCAAGGACTACCACGCCTTCGAGCTGCTGCTCGGGTCGCCGCGCCGAAAGGACGCCCCCGCCCGGCTGCTCGACCCGGTGCGCGCTCAGCCCTTCCAGGTGGTGCTCCTCGACGAGCTCGAGAAGGCCCACCCCAACCTCTGGGACCTGCTGCTGCCGCTGCTCGACGAGGGCCGCATGAGCACCCCCGACGGCGACGCGGTGGACTTCCGCAACACCATCGTCATCGCCACCTCCAACGTCGGCGCCCAGGAGTCGACGCGCTCCGTCGGCTTCGGCGACCGCGCGGGAGACGAGCGCGAGGGCCGCATCCGCCAGGCGCTGGAGACCTCCTTCCGGCCGGAGTTTCTCAACCGCTTCCAGCACGTGGTGGTCTTCCACTCGCTGTCGCTGCTGGAGCTTCGCACCGTCGCCCGCTTCGAGCTGGCGCGGGTGCTACAGCGCGAGGGCATCGTCGCCCCGGGGCTCACCGTCGACGTCGACGACGACGCGCTCGACCTGATCATCCGCCAGGGGGTCGACGCCCGCTACGGAGCCCGGGCGCTGAAGCGGGAGATCCAGAAGCGGCTGGTGCTGCCCATCGCCATGACCCTGATGGAGCAGGCCGTCTCTCCCGGGGCGATCCTCCGGGTGACGGTGCGCGAGGGGGCCATCCGGGTGCGGGTGCTGGAGACCGAGGCCTCCCGGGCGCACCGGGCGAGCTTCGTCCCCGCGCCGAAGACGGACCCCCGGGTGCTCGACCGCGCGGCGCTGCGAGAGCAGCTCACCCAGGCGGAGGCCTCCTTCAACGGGCTGATGGAGACGGTGCAGCTCTCCGTGGCGCTCGACCGTCGGGCCGAGCTGCTGAGCGCCCGAGACGCGCCGGGCTTCTGGAGGGACGCCGCCAAGGCCTCGGCCAACGAGCACGAGCTCCAGGTGTTCTCCGAGCTCATCGACCGCGTCGAGGCCCTGGAGGAGCGCGTCGCCGGGGCGAGAGACGCCCTGGAGAAGGGCGCGTCGCGGCGGGCGCTGGAGGGCGCCGCGCAGGAGGTGAGGGCCCTCGAGGACGCCCTGCGGAGCGCGCGCAGGGAGCTGGTGGTGCTGGGCCCGACGGGCCGCGCCGACGCGCTGGTGGAGTGCCGGGTGGTGGGCTCGACCGGGCCGGAGATGCGCGACCGCCTCGCGGAGATGTACGTCGCCTGGGCGAAGCACCGGGGCTTCTCCGTGACCTGGTGGAGGGACCCGCTGGAGGACGACGAGTCGTGGCTGCTGGGGGTGCGAGGCCCCTACGCCTTCGGGCTGCTGCGCGGCGAGGCGGGGCTCCACCGGCTGCGCCTCTCCGGCAACGCGGAGAGCCCCGGGCGGAGGGTGGTGGCGGCGGTGCGGGTGGCCCCCTGCGAGGCGGGGCACTCGGTGGTGGCCACCAGGGACGGAGAGCGCAGCGTGAAGGGGCAGGGGCGCTACGGCAGCAAGGTGCGCTCGGTGGTGGAGTTTCGCGCTCCCAGCGGGGCGAGGCTCACGCTGCAGAACGAGCAGTCGGCGACGGAGAACGCCGCGGTCGCGGGAGAGCTGCTGGCGGCGCTCTCGGTCGCGGTGGAGGCGCCCGAGGAGGTGGTGCGTCGCTACGACGCCGCGCCTCCGCTGGTGCGAGACGCGGTCACCGGCTGGGTCTCCGGGAGGCCCGACGCGCTGGGTCCGAGGGGCCTCGACGCGCTGCTGGTGCGGCGGGTCGACGCGCTGGCGCTGGAGGACGGCCAGGCCCCGGAGCTCAGCGACGGCCGGGACAGCCTCGTGGGGCTGCCGAGGAATTGAGCGAGCGCCAGCGCCCGCCTTACCCGATCGGGTAAGGTGGGCGCCCCGGTGACTACTCTCGGGTGAGGGTGGGGGTGGAGGTCCCGACGAGGGCCGGGGAGAGGACGCTGACGCGGCCGACGCCGCCGACGCCGCCGCGGGCGCGGTTGCAGGACGCCACGCCGGAGGAGCCGCCTCGGGCAGCGACCAGGCTGGTGCCCGCGCTGACCGAGGTGGTGGCGACCAGCCGGATGCCTCCGCCCGCGCCGCCTCCGCCGCCGCCCATGCCGCAGCCTCCGCCGCCGCAGGTGTTGTTGCCCCCGGCGCCGTTGCCGCCGTCGCTCAGCACCGCGCCGGTGACGGTGATGGTCGCCGCGCGCAGCACGATCGCCCCGCCGCCCGCGCCTCCTGCGCCGGGGCTGCCGCCGTCCTCGTCCGCGCCGCCCTCGCCGCCTGCGCCGCCGAAGAGCAGGCTGGCGCCGAGGTTGATGTTGCCGGCCACCGCGCCGCCGAGGCCGTGCGGGATGGGGCAGCTCTCGGCGCAGGCGCTGCAATAGTTGGCGCCCGTGTAGACGCCGCCCTCGCCGGTAGTGCCGTAGGCGCCGCCGCCGCCGGAGCCGTCGTCCTGGCCCGCGCCTCCTCCGCCGCCGCCGGAGCCGTTGTTGACGATGTTCGCGCCGCCCACGCCGAGGGCGCCTTCGCCCTGGAAGCCGCGGCCGCAGTGGTAGAGGCACCCGTGGCTCTGCGGGCGGAAGCCCCGCGCGGCCATGGTGACGGTGCCCGCGACGCTCAGCGCCCCGGCCACGTCGACGGCGAGGATGCCGCCGTGGGAGCCGTTCCAGGCAGGGGCGGAGAGCGAGGCCCCGGTGGCGACGGTGAGCGAGCGGAACTCCGTCACCAGCATCACCTGCGCCCTGTCGCTGCCCGCGACGGAGTACTCGTTGGCGAGCGGCGTCGCGAGGGTGAGCGTGCCCGCCCCGACGGCCGCCACGCGGTTGTACTCATGGCGCCCCGCGCCCGCGCCCTGCGTCTGGTGCACGATCACGGCCTGGCCCACCACGAAGCTCCCCACCGTGCTGGTGAGGGTGAGCGTGGTGCTCCCGAGGGTGCCCCTCGCCGCGGCGCGCGGCGGGTCGAGCGTCACCGTGGTGGTGATGGTGCGGTCCTCGGTGCCGCCCCCGAACTGGCAGGCGCCCGCCACGCAGGCCGAGCCCGAGGCGCAGACGCGGCCGCACGCGCCGCAGTTGCGGACGTCGTTGGTGACGCTGACCTCGCAGCCGTCCACCGCCGCGCCGTTGCAGTCGGCGAAGCCCGCGTTGCACGAGCCGATGGCGCACACGCCCGAGCTGCACGCCGGCGCCGCGTTGGGGAAGGAGCACACCCGGCCGCAGAGGCCGCAGCTCGTGAGGCTGCTGGCGGTGTTCACCTCGCAGCCGTCCGAGGCCGTCGCGTTGCAATCCGCGAAGCCCGCGTTGCAGGCGTCGAGGGCGCAGGCCCCGGCCACGCACGCGGCCGAGCCGTTGGTGAAGGAGCACGCCCGACCGCACGCGCCGCAGCTCGTGACGGTGGTCTGGGTGTTGACCTCGCAGCCGTTGTTCGCGTCGCCGTCGCAGTTGGCGAAGCCCGCGCTGCAGGCGCCGAGGCCGCAGGCGCTCGCGCTGCACAGCGGGGCCGCGTTGGGCCGCCCGGAGCACGCGTTGTTGCAGCTGCCGCAGTGGGCGACGGCGCCTCGGGTGTCGGTCTCGCAGCCGTTGGCGGTCACGCCGTCGCAGTCGCCGAAGCCGGTGTTGCAGCTCCCGATGCCGCACGCGCCCGCGGCGCACACCGCGCTGCCGCTGGAGGGCGTCGGGCACACGGTGTTGCATGCGCCGCAGTGCGAGAGGTCGGTGCGGGTGTTGACCTCGCAGCCGTTGCCGGCGTTGCCGTCGCAGTCCGCGAAGCCCGCGTTGCAGCTCGCGATGCCGCACACCCCGGCGGCGCAGCTCCCGGTGGCGTTGGCCGGGCTGCACGCCATGCCGCAGCCGCCGCAGTGGGCGAGGGCGCTGCGGGTGTCCACCTCGCAGCCGTCGGCGTCCATGGCGTTGCAGTCCGCGAAGCCCTCGGAGCACGCCCCGAGGGCGCAGACCCCCGCGGTGCAGACCGCCGCGCCGTTGGCCGGGGCGGGGCACGCTCCTGCGCACCTGCCGCAGTGGGCGGTGCTGCTGCGGAGGTTGACCTCGCAGCCGTTGGCCGCCATCCCGTCGCAGTCGCCGAAGCCCGTGTCGCAGGACGCGACGGTGCAGGCGCCCGCGGCGCACCCGGCGACCCCGTTGGCCGCCGAGCACGCGGTGCCGCAGGCGCCGCAGTGGCTCGTGGTCACCGCGAGCTCGACCTCGCAGCCGTTGGCCGCGTCGCCGTCGCAGTCGGCGAAGCCCGCGTCGCAGGTGAAGGTGCAGGCGCCCATCGCGCAGGCGCTGCTGGCGTGGGCGCGCGTCGGGCACGCGACGCCGCAGCCGCCGCAGTGGCTGGTGCTGCTGAGGGTGTCGACCTCGCAGCCGTTGGCCGCCATGCCGTCGCAGTCGCCGAAGGGGGCGGTGCAGCGGGCGACGGCGCAGACCCCGGCGACGCAGCCGGGCTCGGCGTTGGGGGCCGTGCAGGCGGTGCCGCAGGCGCCGCAGCTCGCGGGGTTGCGCGCGGTGTCGACGCAGCCCCCGGCGCAGCAGGTGAGGCCCGTCGGGCAGGCCCGCGCGGCGTCGCAGCCGGGGACGCAGACGCTCCCCGTGCAGCGCGTCCCGGCGGGGCAGTGGTCGTCGACGACGCACTGCACGCAGCTGTGGGTGGCGACGTTGCAGCGGCCTCGCTCGGAGCCGAGGCCCCCGTCGGCCGCGCCCGCGTCGGCGCCGGAGGTGACCAGGCAGCCCTGGTCGTCGTGGCAGCCCGCGACGCACACGTTGGTGCCCGCGGCGCAGTGCTGGTCGCTCGGGCAGGTGTCGCGCGAGGGAAGGCAGGCGACGCATCGGCCGCTGGTGGCGTCGCAGACGCGAAGCCCCATGGCGTTGTCGGCGCAGTCGGGGTCGGCGCGACAGCCCGTGGCGACGTCCGGCGCGCCGGTGTCCGCCGGGCCGAGGTCGTTGACGACGGCGGCGTCGGTCGGCCCGCCGACGACGCTCTGACCGGTGGAGCAGGCCGCGGCGAGCGCGGCCCAGAGCGCGAGCAGCCCGAGCGAGCGGGCGCGAAGCAGAGGTAGGTCTCCCATTACAGGGCCGCGTATCAGGGCGCCGGGAGCACTGCAAGCGACCCGGTGCCGCGGCGCAGCGGCGCGTACTCCGCGGGGGTTGCTGCGCTTTCGGGGAGACGGGGCCGTCGGTTACGTTGGTCTGGATGAAGCGCATCCTCGGCGGTTGTTTCGCGCTGCTGCTCGGCTCGCTGGGCTGTAGTTCAGAGCCGGGCGGGACGGCGCAGGAGGTGGGCGCCGACGCGGCGGCCGACCTCGGGCTCGACGGAGCGACCGACGGTGGGGGCGAGGCGGACGCGGGCGATCCCCGCGGGGGCCTTCGGCTGCCGCGCTGTGAAGAGAGCGAGCCCGAGGGGGCGACGGAGCCTGCGCCGGTGGCGTCGACGCTGGTGGGGGCGCTGCTCCCGATGGCGACGCGGGCGCTGATGCCCGACACGAGGCCGATGATGAACCCGGTGTCCGAGGCCGGGGAGCGGGCCTACCGGGCGCTCGGCTTCGACCGCTACGCCCGCGGCGCGGCGGTGACCCGGGAGCGGCGCATGGACCTCGGAGGACCGGCCTCGACCCCGCCGGCGGCGCGGCGCTCGCTCGCGTGGTTCGTGGCCTTCTCCGACACGCAGCTCGCGGATGACGAGTCGCCCAGCCGCTACGGGATGCTCGACAGCCCCGGGGCGCCCGGGGCGGTCCGCCCCCAGGAGGCGTGGCTGCCTCGCGCCATGACGGCGATGAACCGAACGCTGAGGGAGCTCACCCAGGGAGGGAGGGCGTTTCAGTTCGGGGTGGTGGCGGGAGACTGCGCGGACAGCGCGCAGCAGAACGAGCTCCGGTGGTTCATGCAGGTGATGGACGGCGCCCCGGGCATCCACACCGACTCCGGCGAGGACGACGACCCGGTGCCCGGCCCCGGCAACGACCCGAAGGACCCCTTCGACGGCGTGGCCTTCCCCGCGCCCTGGTACTTCGTCCCCGGCAACCACGACGTGATGGTGGTCGGCACCACCGCGCCGACCCCGGCGCAGCGCGCCAGCGCCATCGGGGCGGTCTCCTCCTTCGGCACCCGTGATTACACGACCTGGTATGCCGCTCCCCGTCGCGGCGAGGTGCGAGCGGACCCTGCGCGGCGGCTGCTCGACCGCTCGGACATCGTGAGCGCGCTGCGGGCCGGGGGCGCGACGCCCGGTCCGGTGGGGCACGGCTACCCCGAGGGCGCGGACGTCAGCACCGGGGCCCACTGGACCAGCGACGTGGTGCCCGGGCTGCTGCGCGTGCTGGCGCTCGACACCAGCGACTTCTCCGGCGGCTCGCCCGGGATGGTGAAGCGCTCGGTCTTCGACGGGTGGCTGCGCACGGAGCTCGATCGCGCGCAGCGGGACGGGGTGCTGGTGATGCTGGCCTCGCACCACCCGACGACCTCCATCGACCGGCGCGAGGGGGAGTTCGGCGCCGAGATGGCCGACGCGGTGAGCGCGGCGGAGGTCGAGGCCAGGGTGGCGTCCTACGCCAACGTGGTCGCGTGGCTGGTCGGCCACGAGCACGACGTGCGGGTGCGGCCGGTGCGTGGCGCCGACGCGGCGCACCCCGGGTACTGGGAGGTGCAGAGCGGCTCGATGGCCGACTGGCCCAACCAGGCGCGGGCGATGGAGGTGGTCGACAACGGCGACGGGACGCTCTCGCTCTTCGGCACCATGATCGACTTCACCGCCAGCACCTGCATGGAGCGGCGCTTCCGCAGGCTGGCGATGATGGACTACCTCTCCGCGTGGGATCACTCGCACGTCGGCACGGCGCTCGACCGCAACGTGGAGCTGGTGATCCCGATCCCCGAGGCGGCGCGCGCTCGGGTGGCCGCGGCGGCGATGACGGCGCCCTCGCGCATCGAGAGCGAGACCACCCTGCGCGGCATGCGCTGAGGCGCTGTACCAGCCCTGCGCAGCGGTGCAGGACCAGCTCTGCGCACGGTCTCGGGCGGCTCTGAAGTCGCGGGTCAGAAGTACCCGCTGCCCCGCCCCGTGAGACTTAATTCCCCATCACGATCCCCGTCGACGCCAGGCCTGGAGGTCTGTGGCGAGGGGGTAGAGGGCGAGCACGTCGGAGAGCCGTTGGAGGGTGAAGGGCCGCCTCGCGGAGCCGCCGTTCTTGGAGAAGACCAGGCCCGAGGCGACGTAGTTGACGGCGTGCTGCGGGAGCCCTCCCGGGGCTCGGAGCACCAGGACGTCGCCGAGGGTCACCTCGTCGAGGGCGACCGGGCTGTGGGTGAGCGAGAGCTGCCGGCTGAACTCCTCGGCGGAGTAGAGCCGGGCGTCGGGCTCGCCGCGGAGGTCGAAGTGCAGCGCGGTCCAGAAGCAGTCGAAGGCCGGAGCGCTCGGGGAGGGGAAGGTGTCGACCCTGGAGCGGGCGAAGGGCGGCAGGAGGCGGGTGAGATCGACGCTGCCGCCGGAGCGCTGCGCCGCAGCGACGCTGAGGAGTGGTCGCACCGCGGCCTCGTCGCCCCCGGCGGACCAGTACCGGACGATGGGCTCGACGTCGGCTCCCGCGGCGACGAAGACCGTCGCCGAGACGCTCTCCCGGCCCTTGAGCACCTCGATGAAGCGCACCCGCTCGGCGTCGGACTGCAGCTGCGGGCACACGTCCGCCACGTCGGCGAAGTGGGTGCTCTCGCCGTCCTGCCAGGACAGCCGGGTGAGCAGCTCGCGCGCCTTCGGGGAGAGGCCCTCCGCGCGGGTCCACGGCTCGGCCGCGGCGTTGCGGCTGAAGTGGTTGATGATGGAGGGGTTCTCGCCGTGGCGGGAGAGGTTGGCGTAGAGGGCCCTGCGGGTGGCGGGGCGCATGTCTTCGATGAGCTCTCGCGTCGGGTGGATCGTGCAGCCGCTCGCGTCACAGCGGACGGCGGCCTCGAGCCCCGCCCGCATGGCGGGCACCGGAGCGATGGAGTCGAGGAGCCCGTCGAACTGGGCGCGCGAGTAGCCCGGGAGCACCCAGTCGGCCTGGACCATGTCGCACTGATCGGGCGTGACGAGGCCCGCGGGGAGGGGCAGCACCTGGAAGCGCCAGCGCACGTTCCCCGGCGAGGAGCGCGCCCTCGGGGAGGCCGTCGCGGAGGCCGTCGCGGAGGCCGTCGCGGAGGCCGGGCGCTGGCGGGTGCGGAGCCCGATGAGCGTCGCGGTCGCGAGCACCACCGCGGCGAAGGCGACGAAGGGAGCATGGCGATGCGCCGCGCCCTTCGGCGCCGAAGGAGCTGGCGGGGTGGCAGGCGCGGGGCGAGGCGTGACAGCCGCCGGGGCGGGAGCGCGTCTCGGGCGTTGGGCTGAGCGACGATGGGGCATCCGGACGACAGCCCCACTCGCACCAGATGTGCCAGCGAAAATACCCCACGGGGCGCTACCGGCGGGGGTCTCGGGAGTGCTACCGAAGCCGCGGGTGCGCGGCCCCCTCCGTCGGGGGTCGATGGATGCCCCGACCGCTGCTTCCACTGAAGGAGATCCCTGCGATGCTGACGATCTACGGAAACCCGCTGAGCACCTGCACCCGGAAGGTGCTCTGCCTCCTGGCGGAGAAGAACGCGCCCTTCGAGTTCTCGCTGATCGATTTCACCAAGGGCGAGCACAAGAAGCCGGCCTTCCTGGCGAGGCAGCCCTTCGGGCAGGTTCCGGCCATCGACCACGACGGCTTCGAGCTCTTCGAGTCGCGGGCGATCTGCCGCTACCTCGACGAGGTCCTCGACGGCCCGAAGCTCATCCCCGGCGATGTCCGCGACCGCGCCGTCGTCGAGCAGTGGATCAGCGTCGAGAGCGCCAACTTCACGCCTCACGCCATGAAGATCATCTACCAGCTCATGCTGGGTCCGATGCGCGGCCAGACCCCCGACCTCACGATCGTGGAGATGGCCCGCGCCTCGCTCGGCCACACGCTCTCCATCATGGAGGCCCGGCTGGAGCGGTCGGAGTACCTCGCGGGCCCGGAGTTCACCCTCGCCGACCTCGTGTACCTCCCGTACATCGAGTTTCTCTTCGCCTGCGAGCAGGGCGACCTCATCACGGGCCACCCCCTCGTCGGCGCGTGGTGGTCCCGCTGCAGCGCCCGGCCCTCGTGGCGCAGGGCCGCCGGCAGGGGCTGATCTCCCTCAGCGCCCGAGCAGCGAACGGAGCACCGTCTCCAGCGTCGTCGCGCCCCGCACCCTCAGCGCGGCTCCTCCCTCGAAGCTCACGTGGTCGCGGTTGATCGCGTCGGTCATCTCCCCGTAGAGATCGGCCACCGCCGCCGAGGCGCCCATCCCCTTCAGCGCGCCCTTCAGCCCCTCGATCGGAACCTGCACCGCCGCGATGGGCTTGCCCACCACCGCCGAGAGCGCCGCCGCCGTGTCGTCGAGCGAGTAGTCCACCGGGCCAGAAAGCTCCACCACCCGCGTTCCCGAGCGGACGGGCTCGACCAGCAGCCGCGCCGCGGTGGTGCCGATGTCCCTCGTCGCCACCTGGGAGACCTTCTTGTCCGCGATCAGGGCGTTGTAGAGCGCCCCGCCCTCGATCGCCCCAGCGAGGCTCGCGCCCCAGTTCTCCATGAAGTACGACGCGCGAAGGAAGGTCGCCGGAACCCCGGTGGCCGCCACCTCACGCTCCAGCGCGTGAAGCGCCGCGATGGGGCCGGTGCCCGCCGGGTGCTGCGCCCCGATGGACGACAGCACCACCACGTGCGCGGGCCTGCCCTTGCGGAGCGCCCCGGTGATGCCCGCGATCTGCGCCGGGCGCTCGCGCGACGGATCTTCGTCCGCGAAGCCGAAGGGCGGCAGCAGCACGTAGACCCCTTCGGCCCCCTCGATGGCCCGGCCGAAGGCCTCGGCGTCGGTGAGCGAGGCCACGGCGACCTCCGCCCCCCGGGCCTTCCACGCCTCCCCCCTGGCCGCGTCTCGCACGACCACGCGCACGGGCTTGCGCTGCGAGAGCAGCGTCTCCGCGACCACAGAACCGGTATGCCCAGAGACTCCAGCGACGACGAACATGGCGATGATCCCTCCGTCGGGGAGGCGTTGATGGAGTGAGCTCCCCGACGAAGGAGAGTCTGGCGCTGCTCCCTTCATTCATCCAATCGAAGGATGGCATGATGGATATTCGCGCCATGAATCTCTCCTCCGTCGACCTCAACCTCCTGGTGGCGCTCGAGGCGCTGCTCTCCGAGCGCAGCGTCACCCTCGCGGCGAGGCGCCTCGGGCTCAGCCAGCCCGCGGTCTCGCACGCTCTCCGCCGGCTGCGCGAGCTCTTCGGCGACCCGCTGCTGGTGCGCTCGTCGGGCGGCCTCCAGCCCACCGAGCGGGCGCTCTCGCTCTCGGCCCCGCTCGCCCACGCCCTCGAGGCCGTGCGGCGCACGCTGGAGGGGCCGGCCGCCTTCGACCCGGCCACGGCGACGCGCACCTTCGCGGTGGCGACGGCGGACCACGGCTCCTTCGTGCTGCTGCCCGAGCTCTGGGCGGCGCTCAACGCCGAGGCCCCCGGGGTCGACGTCGCGGTGCGCGCGGGGACGGTGGAGCAGGGGATGCGCGAGCTCCTCGACGGGGAGCTCGACCTGCTGGTGGGGCCCTACCAGCGCGAGGTGGCGGGCTACTACCGGCAGCGCCTGCTGCACGAGCGCTTCGTGTGCGTGCTGCGGCGAGGGCACCCGGCCGCGCGAGGGGAGTTCACGCTCGACCGCTGGCTCTCGCTGCCGCACCTGCTGGTGGCGCCGACGGGCAGGCCCGGCAGCGCGGTGGACGCGGCGCTCGCGGCCATGGGTCGCACCCGGAGGGTGGGGCTCTCGGTGCCGCAGTTTCTGCTGGCGCCGCACGTGGTGGCGGCGTCGGAGCTGGTGTGGACGGCGCCCGAGCGCATGGCCCGCGCGTACGCGGCGCTGCTGCCGCTGACGGTGGTGCCGGTGCCCATCGCGCTCGAGGGCTTCACGGTGTGGCAGAGCTGGCACGAGCGCAGGCACCGCGACCCCGGGCACGCGTGGCTGCGGCAGCGGGTGCGCGCCGTGGCCGCGGGGACGCGGCGGGAGGACGAGCGCGGCGACGAGTGAGGTTGCGCCCACTGGACAGCGGGAGCGTCCCGGGATGAGTCTGCGCGCGCCGAGAGGGTTCGGCGCCGGAGAGACTCGCATGGGACTGCTCGACTCGATGTTTGGTGGAGGGACCAACCTCACGCTCACGCTCGACCGACCGACGGGATCGCCCGGCGGCGTCATCGGCGGGGCCATCACGCTCACCGGCGGCAAGAAGCCGCTCAAGCTCACGACGCTGCGGGCGCACCTGATCTACGTCTCGGTGCACTCCAACCCCGAAGGGGGACTGCCCGACATCCAGACCCGCGTGGTGGGCGAGCAGACCGTCGCCGCGGGCATCGACCTCGCGCCCGGCTCGTCGCACGCCTTCACCTTCCGCATCACGCTCCCCTACGACACGCTCCCCACGGCGCACAACGTCACCTACCGGGTGCAGGCCGTGGCCGACATCCCCGGCGTGAAGGACCCTGCCGCCGAGGTCGACCTCAAGGTCGTCGACGCCGACGTCGACGCGCACCGCACCATCCCCCTGCAGGAGATCTACGCGCGCTTCCCGGGGCTGCAGTCGCCCGACCCCACGCAGCTCTGCCGCGCCATGAACGACCTCTTCCTCGAGTGCTACTCCAACGGGGGGCAGTTCATGGAGGCCGAGCCCCTGCTCGCGCACCACATGCGAACGGGCTCCGTGGAGGTTCGCCGCCAGGCGCTCCAGGCCTGGGCCAACCTGGTCGACAACCGGGTGCAGCCGCAGCACCTGCAGTCGCTCTACGCCGTGGCCAACGTCCCCGGGCTCGACCAGGAGACCTTCGACGAGGTGATCCGCTCGGCGTGCAAGTTCGCCGAGGAGGGCGCCTTCGCGATGGTGCAGCAGCTCGCCACCTACGCCGACCCGCACGTCCGCCGGGTCACCGCGGAGAGCCTGCGCTTCCACGCCGCGTCTCGCTTCCAGGGCAAGCGCGAGCTGCTGATCCAGATGATCCGCGACGCCGACCCGCAGGTGCGCGCCGCGGCCGTCATGGCCTTCGGGGATTTCCGCGACGACCAGCAGGTGATGTACGGCGTCGCCAACCAGATCGACAGCGACCCCTCTCCCGAGGTGCAGGCCGCCTGCATCGGGACCCTGTCGCTGGCGCACCACCACGGCCTCGGCGAGCTCACCCTCGCGGTCTACGAGAAGCACGTCGCCAATCCCAACGAGCGGGTGCGCCAGGAGATCGCGGAGAACCTCCACTGGCAGCCCGAGGCCGCCGCGCAGCGCATCTGGGGCCTCGCCCAGCGGCTGCTCAGCGACTCCTCGGAGAGCGTGCGGCGCGCGATGGCGTTCCAGTTCTGCAACATGGAGCGCTTCCCTCAGCTTCTGCCGTTGATCCAGCACGCGGCGGAGAACGACCCCTCGGCGGAGGTTCGCCGCGAGGCCCTTCGCGGGATGGCGCGCATCTCACCCCCGCAGCAGCTCATCGCCTACTACCAGAGCAAGCTCAACCAGAACCCCGACACCGAGACCCTCTGGGCGATCATCAGCGGGCTGCGGGACCACAACACCACGCGCGAGGCCAAGGCCCTGCTCACCCGGCTGGGGCAGCACCCCGACCAGGACATCGCCAACGCCGCGCGCGACGCGATGAGCTGATCGCTCGCTCGACCCGACGGACCCATTGAAGGAGACAGCGATGTATTTCGAGATGTTTCAGCAGATGAAGAAGATGCTCGGGCAGTTCGACGTGTGGTTCGAGCACGCCGAGGCGCACGCGAAGGCGAAGTCCTTCGACGCCAACGTCTATCTCGGGCTGCGGCTGGCGCCCGACCAGTTCGCCTTCGCCCGGCAGGTGCAGGTCGCCTGCGACACGGCGAAGCTGGGCGCCGCGCGCCTCACCGGGAGGGAGGCCCCCAAGCACGAGGACAACGAGGGCAACCTCGGCGAGCTCAGGGCCCGCGTCCACTCCACCATCGCCTACCTCGACACCTTCAGCGCGAAGGACTTCGAGGGCACCGCGACCCGGGTCGTCACCCAGCCCCGCTGGGAGGGAAAGACCATGACCGGCGCGGCCTTCTTCCTCCAGCACGTGGTGCCGAACTTCTTCTTCCACATGTCGCAGGCCTACGCGATCCTCCGCCACAACGGCGTGCCGCTGGGCAAGCGCGACTACCTCGGCGCGCTCGACATGCGCGCTCCCTGATCACCCTCCCGCGACGGCCTCCGCCAGCGCGCGGATGGTCAGCGGCGAGCTCCCCTCGGCCTTGTTGTTCACCAGCACCCACGTCTCCAGTCCGCCGCCCAGGGCCTCGACGATTACCGAGAGCGTGTCTGCTCGCCTCGCCGGGTCGACGTCCTGCAGTCGGTTGAAGGGGGCGAAGTCGCGCCTTCGCTCTTCGTATCGGGTGTGCGGCGGCATGAGCAGCCGCACCACCGCGAAGGGCTGATCGCGCAGCGCCACCACCGCGCGTTGCGCCCCGGGCAGCGGCATGTGCGTGTGGAGGTTGTAGACGTGGGCCGCGCGGCGCTCGCGGAGCACGCTGGCGTAGGCGGTCTTGAGCAGCCCCGGGTCGCGCAGCTCGACCGCCACCGGGATGCGCGGGTCGAGCTCGGAGAGCATCGCGTCGAGGCGCCGCGCGAAGGCCGCCGCGTCGCCCGAGAAGGCCCGCGGCACCATCGGGAACTCGAAGAGCACCGCCGCGGTGTGCGGGAGGAAGTGCCCCAGCACGGCGTCGCCGAGGTCGCGCTGGAAGCGCTCGACGGAGCAGTAGTCGGGGTTGGCGACGGGGGCCTCGTCGCGGCGGTTGGGGACGATCGCGGAGGTCACGCTCGCGGGCGCCTTGAGCACGCACTTGAAGCCCGGAGGGAGCTGCGAGGCGTAGCGGTCGAGGTCCGCCGGGGGGAGCGGCGCGTAGTAGCTGCGGTCGATGCCGACGGTGGTGAGCAGCGGGTGGCGGGCGTACTCGCGGAGGCCGTCGTGGGCGAGGTCGGACTCGGTGTAGCGGCGCGACCAGACGAGGCCCTCCCAGCCGGTGGAGAACCACGAGCTGGTGCCGAAGTGGAGCTTCGGGGGGAGGCGGGCGGCCACCGCGGCGGCCTCGCGGTAGACCGGGCCGAGGGGGTCGGGGCCGGCGAAGAGGTCGAGCTGGGCGATGGGGGCGGAGCGGCGCGTGGGCATCGGTGGGACTCTCCGGGTGGGTCAGCGTAGCGGCGCGCCGGAGGAGGAGCCAAGGCTTCGGGCGGCGATCGCGCCAGGCACTAAGATGTCGAGCGATGGACCTGCCCTCCGACGAGACGATCCGAGAGCGACTGGCCTGGGTGGACGGCCTCGCGAAGAGCGACGTGAAGGTGCGGGTGCTGGAGGCCATTGGCTGGCCGCGCGAGGTCGAGGAGCGCTTCTTCGAGGGAGGGGCGAGCTCGCTCCCGGAGGTGAGCTACGACGTCGACCGGGACGCCCTGCGCGACCGGGTGAAGGAGCTCGACCGGGCGGAGAAGAGCATCGAGGGGGACGACCCGATCACCGAGTGGCTGCGCTCGTCGGTGGCCTCGATGCGCGACGCCTCGCGGCTGGTGCTGGCGCTGGGGACGGCGGAGTTCTCGCGGCTCTCGAAGGAGCTGTACGGCGGCCCTCGCACTCGCTTCCACGGGGGCAACGAGCGCAACATCGACCTGGCCCACCATGTGATCGAGCGCCTCCGACCGCACGGCAGCGACGAGGCGGTGGACGAGGGCGACGTGGAGACCCTGGACGCCGAGGCGCTGGCGAGCTCGCTTCGGGCGAGGCTGGCGCGCGAGTACCCGAGCATGGCGATCGCGGTGCTGGTCGACCCCGGAGCGACCGCCAAGGTGGTAGCCGGGGCGAGCCGGGTGAGGGTGCGCGCGGACGCGACCTTCTCCCCGTGGGAGGCCGACGCGCTCTGGCATCACGAGGTCGAGACGCACTCGCTCTCCGGGCAGAACGGCGCCGCGCAGCCCGCGCTGGGCTTCCTGCGCACGGGCGGCCCGCGGTCGACGCGCACGCAGGAGGGGCTCGCGGTGTTCAGCGAGCTGCACCACCACTGCGCGTCCATCGAGCGGATGCAGCGCCTCGCCAACCGGGTGCTGCTGGTGGACATGGCCGAGCAGGGGGCGAGCTTCCTCGACCTCTACCGGCACCTGGTGACGCGGGGAGCGCCCGAGCGCGAGGCCTACCTCGACGCGCAGCGGGTCTGCCGCGGGGGCCTGGTCACCGGCGGAGCGCCCTTCACCAAGGACACCGTCTACCTGGCCGGCCTGCTGGACGTGCAGGCCTTCCTGAGCGCGGTGGTGCGCGAGGGCTTCCGCGACGAGATGGAGCTCCTGGTGAGCGGGCGCCTCGCCCTGGAAGACCTGACCGCGCTGGTGCACCTGCGGCGCCGGGGGATCCTGCAGCGCCCACGCTACATTCCCACGTGGCTGCGGCGCTGGCGGACGCTGGTGCCGGAGTTCGCGTTCCTGTCCTTCCTCGACGCCATCGCCCTGCAGCGGGTGCAGTCGCACTACGAGGCGCTCATCCACGCCGCGACGGAGACGTGACGAATTCTTTGTGGCCCGAGAGACCCGCGATAGGGTCCCTCTTGCCTGAGGGCGCTGCGGTGCTGGTCGAGGTCCTCCCTCCTCGATCCCTGCGGTACCACCCTCCCGGGTGCGTGGACGATGCGGCGCGTGAGCGCTCATCGGACTTCGCGGCAGCGGCTCCGTTCGTACGGCCGCGCGATTGCTGGGGTGCGTCCGTCCACGCATTTCCCGAAGAAGCAGTCGCGCGGTAGTCGAACAGGGGCCGATCTGCCATTTGGGCGACCAGCGACCCCGTCGGCGGTCGCCCCCGGCGGCAGCCCGGACCGTCAGCTCACCGGGGTGCCGAAGTTCTGCGTGGTCGCCTCAGGCCGCTTCACCGGGAAGGGCCCCGGCGTCGGCTCCGGCGGAACCAGCGACGGCGTCCGCTGCACCACCCCGAGGGCCGGCGCTGCGGCCGGCGCGGCGCTCGGGCTCGCCGCGCTTCGGAGGGCCGCGAGCCCGGGCGCGGGAGCCTGCTCGCCGAAGCGGTCGAGCCACCACGCGCCCGCCAGCCCCGCGTAGGTCGCGAGCACCGAGAGGCTGAGCGCCACCATCCAGATCGCCTGCTGCGTCCACCCGGGGCGCGCGCCCAGCGCGTCGATGGTGATCGCCGCCGCGACCGCCGCCATCGGCGCGTAGAGCCACGACATCGCCGAGCGCACCACGGCCCGACGCCACGGCACCTGCTCGGACACCAGGTCGAGGTCGACCATCGCCGTCGGAACCCTCGCCAGCGCCGCCAGCAGCAGGTCGCGCCGCGCGAGGCCCACCTCCAACGAGCCCCCGGCCACCGCCAGCAGCGGCGCCACGAAGAGGTACCTCGGCTCGGCGCTCTGCCCGTGCACCAGCAGCCAGGCGGACACCCCCGCCAGCGTCGCGAGGCGCAGCCCGAGGGTCTGCCCGTGCACGCTGGCGCGCAGCGTCGCGAGGAAGCGTTGGTGCTCGGCGTGGGGGTGCTGCTGGGGTTCCATGAGGCCGGATCGTAGCGGCCTTCGGGGTCGCGAGCCACGTCCGGGGCGTGTAGCGTCAGGGACAGACGCCATGACCGACGCGACCCGCCCCGACGCGCTCCCCGCCCCGCTGCGCGACGAGCTCCTCGCCGCCGTGAGCGCCGCGACGGGCCTCCCCGCTGCGCTCGTCTCCGCGAAGCGCCTCGCGGGCGGAGCCTCGATGGAGACATGGTCCGTCGACCTGCGCGTCGGCGACCGGGCCGAGGCCCTGGTGCTGCGCCGGGACATGGGCGCCAACATGAGCGCCTACGCCCTCGACCGGGCCACCGAGTTCGCCCTGCTGCAGGCCGCCTGCGCCGCGGGAGTGCTCGCCCCGAGGCCCCGCTACCTCTCCGAGCCGGGCGCGGAGAGACGGTGGTTCCTGATGGATCGGCTGCCGGGAGAGAGCGTGGGCCGCAAGGTGGTGCGCTCCCCCGAGCTGGCCGCCGCCCGCGAGGCTCTGGCCCGCCAGCTCGGCGAGGCGCTCGCGGTCATCCATCGGGTTCCGATCGACCGCGGGCTGCCCCCCTTGCCGCGGCCCACGGAGGGGCGCTCTCCCGCGGAGGAGGCGCTCCACCAGGTGCGCGAGGTGCTCTCCTCGCTCCAGCTTCGCAACCCCGTCTGGACCTACGCCCTCCGCTGGCTCAGCGCGCGCGCCCCCGCCTGGGACGGCGCGCTCTCGCTGGTGCACGGCGACTTCCGCATCGGCAACCTCCTCGTCGACCCGGGCGGGCTCGCGGGCGTGCTCGACTGGGAGTTCGCCCACCTCGGCGACCGCCACGAGGACCTCGGCTGGGTCACCGTGCGCGACTGGCGCTTCGAGCAGGACGCGCGCCCCGTCGGGGGCGTCGGGTCGCTCGACGATTACCTGGCCGGGTATTCCTCCGCCGGCGGCGCCCCGGTCGACCGCGACGCCCTCGTCTGGTGGGAGCTTCTCGGCAACCTGCGCTGGGCCGTCACCTGCCACTCCCAGGCGCAGCGCCACCTGGGCGGCGCCGACCGCTCGGTCGAGCTGCTCAGCCTCGGACGCAAGGCCGCGGAGATGGAGTGGGAGCTCATCGACCGCATCGACGCCATCGAGAAGGGAGCGCGCTGAACCGAATGTCCGACGAGCGAGACGCCTTCGAGCAGCACCCCAGCGCCCTCGACCTGATCGACGCCGCGAGGGAGCACCTCGCGACCCGGGTGCTGCCCACGATCACCGACCCGAGGCTGCGCTTCGAGACGCTGGTGGCGACGCACGTGCTGGGCGTCGCCTCGCGCGAGCTCTCCCGCGGACCCGAGATGACCGCGGAGATCGACCGGGGGCGCGCGGCCCTGCCGGGCTCGCCGGAGGGCGACGGCGCCCTGTGCGCGTTGATCGAAGAGGGCCGCTACGATGATCCGGAGGCGGGGGCGGCGCTGAGGCGCTGGCTCCAGGCGCGCAACGAGCTCTCGCTCTTCGCCTGGAACCCGCTCTTCCTCATGCGGGTGAAGGGCTGAAGGGCGCTCAGGCGCTGCGCGGCGGCACCTTGATGCCGTAGTCCTTGATGCGCTCGTAGAGGGTCGAGCGCGCGATGCCCAGCGCCTGCGCCGTGCGGAGCAGGTTGTATCCGCAGCGCTCGAGGGTGCGCTCGATGTGCTGCCGCTCCTGCATCGCCAGGTTGGGTGAGCCGGCGTTCTCCTCGCGGCAGACCTGACGGCGGATCTCCCTCGGAGAGCGCCCGCGCCCGGGCCTGGCGAGCTCTCGGCCCGAGAGGGAGGGATGCAGCGCGTGGGCGACGAGCCGCAGCGTCTCGGCGTCGAAGCGAGGGCGATGCGGGAAGTGGAAGATCACCACCTGCCCGAGCGCCTCGAGGGGGACCGCGAAGCAGGCTGTGCCGTCGAGAAGGCGGATCCACTGCGGGGCGCGGCCTTCCATCACCCCGATGAGCTGGCGGGTGTGGGCGATGGTGGCCACCTGCGGCGAGAGACGGCTGGACTCCAGGGGGCGGGCGCGCAGCACCCCGGAGGGCGCCCGCTCCCAGAGCACCACCGCCGAGGACTGGAGCGCCTCGCCGATGGTCACCGCGAGCCGCGCCGCCCGGAGCGCCGGGTCGAGAGGCATCACCAGCGCCGAGGCGATGCTCCGGGAGAGCCGCTGGCGCCGCTCCATCTGCCGCAGCGCGGTGGCGTCTTGATGGAGCACCAGCGATGCACGACGGCCTCCCCATGTCACTGTCGAAATGCTGACAATGAGCCAGTGTTCGCTGTCATTGTTGTGGCAAGCGAGTGATTGTTCCCTGACAACGCCGCTCGCTTCGGGGGAGCTGTCGAGGGAGCGCGAGAGCGCATCGGCGTCGGAGGGGCTGAGGGTGCGGAGGCCGTCGAGGTAGCGCTGACCCACGGTCGCGAACTTCATCGGGCTCGTGCGCCAGGCGTCGTTGACGTCCCACACGACGCCGGATTCGTCGAGGATGGCCGCGGGGAGGTCGAGGTCTTCGAGGAGCGGACGGTCGTCCGAGGCGTCGCTGCGAGGCGGCTCCGAGGGGAAGGTCGGGGGAGCCGCGGCCGATGAGGAGAAATCGTGCATGGCTGTTCCGCGCGGGGAAGGGGAGGTCGGTGACGAAGCTGGACCGTGGAATTCCTCCGTCGGTTACAAGGCTCATGCCGCCATACGAGGTCGGGTCAGCGGGGGCGCAGTTCGAGCGCGAGGTAGAGCGACGCTCGGGGGTGGGTGACGCCGGGCTGTCTCCAACTGAGGAGGGCGTCGCCGAGGCAGGCGGAGAGGCCCCTCGCCAGCAGCGGGGGATCGAAGGTCACGGCGGTGGCGCGACCTCCGAGGGTGAGGCTCACGACCACGTCGACGCGGCGGATGGTGGCGAGGGAGGCCGGGTCGACGACGCGCGCCTGCTCGATGCAGCGCTCGACCCCGGGGAGCATCGTCGGGATGGCGAGCGCGGCGGAGGCGGCGGAGGCACGCTCGGTGCGCAGCAGCCGGAGGTCCACCGGGCGGGAGGCGGTGGCGCGAGGGGGAGGGCGGTGGCGTCGGCGGCGCCCCTGCGCGGCGAGGGGAGAGGCGGCGACGAGGAGCGCGAGCAGGGCGGAGAGGGCTTCGGGGCGGGTCACGTCCCGGCGTCGGTGCGCGGGTGGCAGAGCGTCGGCGGGTGGTAGGCGGGCACCTCGCGGAGGAGGGCGTCGCTCACCTGGCTCTCGTCGATGATGCGCCGCATCGTCTCGGCGGCGGGCGTGGGGATGCGTCGGCGCGAGGGGTCGCGGTAGTCGACGGTGTAGAGCCCGAAGCGGGGGCAGAACCCTTCGGCCCACTCGAAGTTGTCGATGATCGACCAGTGGAAATAGCCGCGCACGTCGAGGCCCTCGCGGATGGCGCGGGCGACGATGGCGAGGTGCTCGGCGAGGTAGCGCGGGCGGTTGGTCCCGGAGGCGTCGGCGAGGCCGTTCTCGGTGACCAGGATCGGGAGGTTGAAGCGGCGGAGCTCACGCAGCACCAGCAGGAACCCTTGGGGGTAGAGGTCCCAGTCGAGGTCGGACTTGGGCAGCGGCGTGGCGAGCGAGGTCTGCTGCGGCAGGCCCCGGAGGATGGGGAGCGTCGGCAGTCCGCGCACCAGCGAGAGCCCGTAGTAGTTGAGCCCGATGTAGTCCGCGCGGGCGCGCAGCGAGGGGTCGTTGGTGCGGTCGGTCGGGCCGGTGAGGGTGCCGTCGGCGTCGGCGTCGAGGTCGCCGCGGACGATGGCGTTCATGAAGAGGTCGTTGTTGACGTAGCTCGCCGCGCGGGCGCCCGCCTCGTCGGCCTCGTTGCCCGGCCGGTCGGCGCGAAACACCCGGTTGTGCGTGGCGATGGACACCAGCGCGGGGCGGCCTCCGGTGCCCCCGACGCCCGCGTCGGCGTTGCCCGCGACGGCGAAGGTGTCGGCCTCGTGGAGCGCGTCGTAGCCGCGGGCGTGGGCGCGGATCATGTTGGACACGAGCCGCCGCACGCGGTCGAAGTTGAGCGGGGCGCCGGGGGGGAAGACCCCCTGGAGGTATCCGCCCGCGGCGATGACCAGGGGCTCGTTGAGGGTGATCCACCAGTCGACCTGGCGGCCGTACTCCGCGCCGGCGAAGCGCGACCACGCGGCGAAGTCGTCGACGATGCCGTCTCGCACGAAGCCCTGCGTGTCGAAGGGCATCGAGAGGTCGTGGAGGTAGTCGGGGAGCACGAAGTGATAGAGGGTCACCATCGGCACGAGGCGGCGGGCGGCCATCGCGTCGAGCACCCGGTGGTAGTACGCGACGCCTGCCGGGTCGGCGGCGGCGCGGCACTCGGTCATGAACTCCGCGAGGGGGCGGGTGCGGGCGGCGGCGCAGCGGCCCCACTGGGCGCGCGTGGGGAAGAGGCGCGACCAGTCGAAGCCGAGGCGGTAGGCGTTCTGGTGGGTGGCGACGAGGGCGTCGAGGTCGGCCTCGAACTGCGTGTAGCTCTGCGGTCCGTCGTTGGCGCGGTCGCCGTTGAGCACTCGCCCCGGCATGCGCTCCCACTGCCCCCAGTCGGTGCGGTCGAGGCCCCCTTCGATCTGGTAGGGCGCCGTCGCCGAGCCCCAGAGGAAGCCCGGAGGAAAGGGCCCGCGGGGCGATGGCTCGAAGGGCTCGATGGTGAGCGGAACGTCCGCCGGGGGCACGTCCGCGGCGGGGGGAAGGTCGTCCGCGGCGGGGACGTCGGCGGCCCCGAGGTCGCTGCGGGCGGCGTCGAGGACGGCGGCGTCGGCGGGCGTCGAGGGGGTGTCGTCGCAGGCGGCGAGAGCCAGGGGGAGCAGGACGAGCGCGCGCGCGGTTCGCATGGTGGGCAGGGACGCTACCAGAGCGCGGGGGCCGTCGGAACGTGCGCTATGGTCCGCGCGCATGAGCGCAGCAGAGACGGGGGCGAGCCATCTGGTGGTGGGCGTGGCGGGGCACATCGACCACGGCAAGACCGCGCTGGTGAAGGCGCTCACGGGGGTCGACACCGACCGGCTGCCCGAGGAGAAGGCCCGGGGGATCACCATCGAGCTGGGCTTCGCGGCGCTGACCCTCGACGACGGGAGGCGCGCGGCGGTGATCGACATGCCGGGCCACGAGCGCTTCGTGCGCACCATGATCGCCGGGGCGGGGGGCGTCGACCTGATGCTGCTGGTGGTGGCGGCCAACGAGGGGGTGATGCCCCAGACGAGGGAGCACCTCGCCATCGCCGACCTGGTGGGAGTGCGCGGCGGGGTGTGCGCCCTCAGCAAGTGCGACCTCGCCAGCGACGACCTCGTGGAGCTCGCGGTGGAGGAGGTGCGCGAGGTGCTGCGGGGGACGGCGCTCGACGGGGCGCCGGTGATCCCGGTGAGCGCGAAGGAGGGGACCGGGCTGGCGGCGCTGAGGGCGGCGCTGACCGCGGCGGCGGTGAGCCCTCGGGACGCGAGCGGCGCGCCGGTGATGCCCATCGATCGGGTGTTCGCCCGCAAGGGCTTCGGGGTGGTGGTGACCGGGACGCTGTTGGCCGGGACGCTGCGCGAGGGCGAGGTGGTGGCGGTGGGCCCGACGGGGCCGGAGCATCGGGTGCTCACGGCGAGGGTGCGAGGGCTGCAGGTGCACGGCGCGGCGGTGAGCGAGGCGCGCGCGGGCTCTCGGGTGGCGGCGAACCTGGCGGGCGTGGAGGTGGCGGAGGTTCCTCGGGGGCAGTGGGTGTTTCGAGAGGGGGTGGTGGCGGTGACGCGCTCCTTCGACGCGAGGGTGCGGCTGCTGCCGGAGACGAGGCGCGCGCTGGGGAGGCGCACGAAGCTGGAGGTGGCCGCGGGGGCCACGCACGCCCTGGCGACGGTGTCGCTGCTGGAGGGCGACTCGCTGGAGCCCGGGGCCGAGGCGCTGGCGAGGGTGAGCACCGACCGGCCGCTGGTGCTGCGGGTGGGGGAGCGCCTGGTGCTGCGCGGTCCGCCGTCGCTGGCGGGCGTCGGAGGCACCGTCGGGGGGCTCACGGTGGTGCGCCCGATGGCCGAGCGGGTGCGTCGCAGAGCGGTGGCGCTGGAGCGGGCTCGGCGGAGCGCGGCGGGCGACGCGAGGGCTCGCGCGGAGGTGGAGCTCGAGGCCGCGGGGCTGAAGGGCCTCGACGCCGACGGGCTCATGGCGCGCGCGGGCTACGCGGCCTCGGAGGGCAGGGCCGGGGTGGCGGTGGGCGCCGACCGGTGGGTGTCGAGAGCGGCGCTCGAGGCTTTACAAGCGAAGGTATTGGACGCGCTGAGCGGTCAGCACGCGAAGCACCCGGACGAGCGGGGCCTCGACCGGCGGGCGCTGGCGGCGCTGGGCGACGACGCGGTGGTGGACTCGGCGCTGGGCGCGCTGGTGGCGGCGAAGCGGGTGACGCGCGAGGGCGACGTGATCGCGAGGGCGGGGTGGAGGGCGAGGAGCGCGGACGAGACGCCGTACCTGGCGCAGGTGCGCGCGGCGCTGGCGAGGGCGGGCACGTCGGCGCCGAGCGTGAACGAGCTGGCGGCGTCGGTGGGCACGGACGCGAAGGGGATCGCGCTGGCGATCAAGCGGCTGGTCGACCGGGGAGAGGCGCTGAAGGTGACGAGCGAGCTCTACGTGGACGCGGCGGCGATGGGGGCGCTGGAGGCGGCGCTGGTGCAGTGGCTGAAGGAGAAGGGGACCATCGACGCGCAGGGCTTCAAGGAGCTGAGCGGGCTGTCGAGGAAGTGGGCGATCCAGTACCTGGAGTGGTTCGACGGGAAGAAGCTGACGCTGCGCGTGGGGGACAAGCGGAAGCTGCGGGGGTGAGCGCTCGGCTCAGCCCTTGAGCACGATCACCAGCGCCACGACGCTCACCACCAGGATCACCACCGCCAGCGCCAGCACGATCCAGTCGGCGTCGCCCCGGCGCTCCTTCAGGGCCTTCGGGTCGGGCGTCGCGGCGAGCGCCGCCGCGGGCTCCTCGGCGGGCGCCGGGGGAGGGAGCGAGGGCGTCGGCGGGGGCGTCGAGGGCCTCGGCGGGGGCGGCGGGGCGGCCTCGTCGGAGCCCGTCTCGAAGCTGCGGAGAAGCTCCTCGGTGGGGTCGACGAAGCGCAGCGTGCTCTTGCCGATGGTGAACTCGTCGCCGTTCTTCAGGCGCTTCTCGCTGAGCGAGCGGCCGCCCACCACGATGCCGTTCTTGCTGCCCAGGTCGCGCAGCGCGTAGCCCTCGGCGTCGCGCTCCACCTCGGCGTGCTGCCGGGAGCAGTCGCGGTCGTCGAGCAGCACCTCGCAGCCCTCGGCGCGCCCCAGCGTGAGCCGGGAGCCCGCGGCGGGGATCTCCCACCGTCGGCCCGCGGTCTTGCCCGAGCGAAGCTCCAGGTAGGGGGGCGCGCTGTCGCCGCCGAGGGAGCGCAGGGAGTCCCTGAGCAGCCGACGAGCGAGCGTGGCGGTGCGCTCCGGGGGGTCGGCCAGCGCGATGACGAAGGACACCTTCACGGCGTAGTCGCCGACGCCGATCTCGTCGCCGTCACGGAGGAACTTCCTCCGACCCCGCGCGATGGCCACGCCGTTGACGCGGGTGCCGTTGGTGCTGCCCTCGTCGACGATGGAGACGTCCGGGCCGTCGACGCGGATGAGCGCGTGCTGGTCGCTCACCGCCCGCGAGGGAAGGCGCACGTCGACGTGCGCGCCGCGGCCGATGACGACGCGCGGCTGATCGAGGGTGATGGTCTGGGGATCGCTCCCCGGCACCGTGACCAGGAACGTCAGAGCCACGCGGCGGCCGTTAGCGCATCGGTGAGAAGGCCGTCAATTCCCGTGCAATCGGAAGAAGCGCCGCGACGAAAATTGGACGCATCGGAACGCCCCGTCGCATAGGCCGCTCAAGCGCCGAGCGAACTGTGCGGGGACCGCTACCAATGGTCCTCCCGACGTCGACGGGGAGGTGATCCCCGCCGCGGCGGGAGCTCTCTGCCCGTCTTACAGGGGTCGCGAGGAAGAGGAGAGATTCCATGGGTTCCATCGCCACCGCGGATCGGCGCGACCCGACCGCCGCCCGCCGACCGTTTCACGCCTCCGTCGGCCTCGGCGCATACGACGCCACCGACGCCATCTCCGCCGACGCCATCGACCTCTCGGTCGGCGGCATGAGCGTCCGAAGCCCGCTGCTCCCGGACGTCGGGGTGCAGCTGGAGTTTCGCTTCATGCTCGAGGACGGCAAGTCCATCAACACCCGCGGCGAGGTCGTCTGGACCCACGACGAGGGCTCCCGCTCGGGCGCCTTCGGGGTGAAGTTCCTGGCGATGCCGGGCGACGCGAGGGCCTCCCTGCGCCGCTCGCTGGAGCCCGCCATCAAGAGCCCGTCCGGCGCCGAGACCAAGGTCCGGCTGCACCTCGACAGCATGGACGCTCCCTTCCGGGCGAAGCTCCGGGAGCGCCTCCCCGGGGCCGTGGTCGTGGGCCACGAGCTCTCCTTCCTCAAGCTGGGCGGCAAGGTCACCGTCGAGGGCGCGAAGGACAACGAGGCCGGCGTCATCAGCGCCGTCGACGTCGAGATCGACCCGGCCACGCAGAACCCGCGCCTCATCCTGACCATCGACCTCGACGGCGGCGCCCCCGCCCGCGCCATGCGCGTCACCTCCGTCGCCAAGGCCCCGGTCACAGCGGCCCTCATCGACGCCGCGCGGGTCTCGATCCCGCCGGTCGAGGCCGCCCCGGTCGTGGCCGCGCCGGTGGTCGAGGCCGCGACGGTGGCCGAGGCCGCGACGGTGGTCGAGCCCGCGAAGACCCAGCCCGAGCCCGTGAAGGTGGCCGCGAGCGCCGTGGACACCGCCCGCAACGAGCAGGAGCCCGTTCGGGCGAAGTCCTCGACGGTGATCCTTCCTCCCGCTCCGGCGCCCTCGGCGATCGACTCCTCCTCGGACGAGGACGAGGACTTCGACGACGACGCCCCGGCGGGCCCCGCCTGGATGCAGCGTGGCGTCTCGGCGGCGCGAGGCGCCTGGGAGGGCACCGTGCGCCTCGCGACCCCGGTGGCCGCGGGCGTGGTGAAGGGCGTCGGGGCGCTGCGCGCGAGGTTCCAGCGCACCGGCGACGGCGCCGTGGTGGAGGCGCCCCGCAGCGGGCTCCGGCCGCAGCACTCGACCGTGCTCGCGACGGAGAGCGACCCCGACGGGTCGATCGCCCGCAAGCGCAACCGCCGCGTGGTGATGTACGCCGGCGCCGCCGCGGTGCTGACCATCCTCATCATCGCCGTGGCCATCGCCGGTGGGCCGAGCGCCACCACGCCCCACCCGCAGGTCGCGGTGACCACCGACCCTGCTCCCGTGGCCGAGCTCGCTCCGCCCCCGGCGCCCGCCCCCGCGGTGCCCGAGATGGCGAACGAGGAGCCCGCCCCGATGGGCGCCGAGCCCCGGATGATCGCGGCCGGCGGCAACAACCTCCCGGCCGACCTCCAGGGCGCGGCGCTCTCCGCGAACCAGGTCGACGGCACCCAGGCCGTGGTCGTCCGCAGCCGCCCCCGCGCGGCGGCCTTCGTCCCCGCGGTGACGCCCTCCCGTCCGGTGGCCGCTCGCCCGGTGGCGGCGGTGACCGTGGCGCCGGCTCGCCCCGCCGCGATGGGCAACGCCAGCGTGCGCGTCGGCACCCGCCTCGCGCTTCGCATGGACGGCCCGGTGGTCTCCATCACCGGCCCGGGCACGCGCGGCAACACCATCTCGATGGTGATCCCCGGCCGGCGCTCGCTCGACCTCGCGGCCTCGCTGGCCCGGATGGACTCGCGCATCCTCAACGCGGGGGTGATCAACCGCGCCGCCGGGGCCGAGCTCACGCTGCGCTTCCGCGAGGCCGCTCCGCCCTTCTTCGCCCACGCCCGAGGCAACACCCTCGAGGTCGTCCTCGGCGCCACGCCGGGCGCCCCCGCCCCGGCCCGCCGCGCCGCCGCGCCCGCCCCGGTGCTGCGCGTCTCGCGTCGCTGACCGAAGGCCCTCCGCTCCTCCCCGACCGATCCCCATCGCCCGCCACGGTCCTTGCCACCCGCGCTCGGGGTGTGGGATCACCCGCCCCATGAAGATCGAGACGCTCGCGATCCACGCTGGCCAGCACCCCGACCCCACGTCCGGCGCCGTCATGACGCCGATCGTGCTGTCGAGCACCTTCGCCCAGGACGGTCCCGGTCATCACAAGGGCTACGACTACTCGCGCAGCGGCAACCCCACCCGCGGCACCCTCGAAGCCTGCGCCGCGGCGCTCGAGGGCGCCCGCCACGGCCTGGCCTTCGCGAGCGGCTGCGCGGCCACCACGACCATCCTCCACACGCTGTCCCCGGGCGACCACGTCATCTGCGGCGACGACGTCTACGGCGGCACCTTCCGCATCATCGACAAGGTCATGAAGCCCATGGGCATCACGGCGACCTTCGTCGACATGACCGACCTCGCGCTCACCGAGGCGGCCTTCCGCCCGGAGACCAAGATGGTCTGGCTGGAGACCCCCTCCAACCCGATGCTCAAGGTGTTCGACATCGAGCGCGTGTGCGCCATCGCGAGCCGCAAGGGCGTGCCCGTCGTGGTCGACAACACCTTCGCGACGCCGATGATCCAGCAGCCGCTCGGGCTCGGCGCGACGGCGGTGGTGCACTCCAGCACCAAGTACCTCAACGGCCACTCCGACGTCGTCGGCGGCCTGGTGATGTCCAACGACGACGAGCTCGTCCAGAAGGTGCGCTTCCTCCAGAACGCCATGGGCGCGGTGCCGTCGCCCTTCGACTGCTTCCTCGTGCTGCGCGGCCTGAAGACCCTGCCCGTGCGCATGGACCGTCACGCCGCCAACGCCCAGATCATCTCCGGGTACCTGCACCGCAACCCCGACGTCGCCCGCGTGTACTACCCGGGCAACGAGGACCACCCCCAGCGCGAGCTCATCCGTCGTCAGATGAAGACCCCCGGGGGGATGATCTCCTTCGTCATCAAGGGCGCGAGCGGCACCGTGGCCGAGCGCTCGCAGCGCTTCCTCTCGGCGCTCAAGGTGTTCACCTGCGCCGAGAGCCTCGGCGGGGTGGAGTCGCTCATCGAGCTGCCCGCGGTGATGACCCACGCCTCGGTGCCCGCGGAGACGCGCGCGCTGCTCGGCATCGACGACGGGCTGATCCGCATCTCCGTCGGGCTCGAGGCGGTCGACGACCTGATCGGCGACCTGGATCATGCGTTTTCCGCGTCGCGCTAGCCGACTGCGGTAGATTCCCGGCAACTCTTCTTGGATGACGGCGGCGGAGGTTCTGTGCTGAAGCAAGCGTGGCGTGGGTTGGCGATCGGTTCGCTGGTGGTGCTCGGTCTCGGCTGCGGCGACGACCCGGTGCCGATGACGGGGCGGGCGTTCTGGCGGGAGGGCTGCACCGCCGCCTCGGCCTCGTCGTGCACGGCCAACAGCCACGCGGTGAGCGGCAGCAACGGCTCGCCGACGGTCATCGTCTCCTGCAACGTCGCGCCGGGCACCGGGGGGACGCGCGTGTCCTTCCAGATCGCCGCCATCGAGCGCGGGCAGAACTTCGAGGAGTCCCAGGAGGCGCTCTTCGCCACCGGGCTGCTCACCGGCGCCGGGGCCGAGCTCCGCAGCGCCGACGACGAGAACGGCTTCGTGCAGGTGCGCGGCTCGGGCTGGGCGGTGCGCAACGCCTCGATCGGGGTCGTGGGCAACTGCCACGTCTTCATCGACCGCATCAACGGCCAGAGCTTCAACGGCCGCATCAAGTGCGACGGCGTCACCGACGACCTCACCCCGCCGCGCACGCGCTACCTCGCCGGCCTCGCCCCGCAGACCGCGGACAACGAGTTCGGAGAATTCAGCTTCACCAACTGTGACAACCGCTGAGGCGCCCCACACTCCCTCCCATGTCGCGATCCAATCCGCCTTCCCGAAGCGCGGCGGGCCTGAAGGTCCTGCTGCTTGAGAACGTTCACGCCAGCGCGCACGAGCTGCTGCTCGACGCGGGCTGCAAGGTCGAGGCGCTCTCCGGCGCCCTCGGCGAGGACGCCCTCATCGAGCGCCTGAAGGGCGTGCACATCCTGGGCATCCGCAGCAAGACCCAGGTCACCGCCCGGGTGCTCGCCTCCACGCCCTCCCTCATGACCGTCTCGTGCTTCTGCATCGGCACCAACCAGGTGGCGCTCGGCACCGCGCACGACCTCGGGCTCCCGGTCTTCAACGCGCCCTTCAGCAACACCCGAAGCGTCGCGGAGATGATCATCTCGGAGATCGTGATGCTCGCCCGGCAGCTCGGCGACCGCGTCCGCGAGGTGCACGCCGGCAAGTGGAACAAGGTCTCCGCGCACTGCGTCGAGGTGCGCGGCAAGACCCTGGGCATCGTCGGCTACGGCCACATCGGCTCGCAGGTGGGCGTGCTCGCCGAGGCCATGGGCATGCGCGTGGTGGCCTACGACATCGCGACCAAGCTGCCGATGGGCAACACGAAGATGATGGACTCCCTCGACGAGCTCCTCGAGGTCTCGAACTTCGTCACGCTGCACGTCCCCGAGACGCCGCAGACCCGGATGATGATCGACGCCGGAGCCATCGCGCGGATGAAGAAGGGCGCGATGCTGCTCAACGCGAGCCGTGGCAGCGTGGTCGACCTCGACGCGCTCTCCGTGGCGCTGCGCGGCGGCCACCTCGGCGGCGCGGCCATCGACGTGTACCCCGAGGAGCCCGAGGCCAACGGCGACGGCTTCGTGTCGGTGCTGCAGGGCGCTCCCAACGTGATCCTGACGCCGCACATCGGCGGCTCGACGCTGGAGGCGCAGGCCAACATCGGCCGCGAGGTGGCCACGAGCCTGGTGCGCTACCTGGAGATGGGGAGCACCGTCGGCGCGGTGAACTTCCCCAACCTGGAGATGGCCCCGACCGCGGGCACGCACCGGCTGCTCAACGCGCACCGCAACGTGCCCGGCGTGCTGCGAGACATCAACCGCATCACCAGCGACCTGGGCGCCAACATCCGGGCGCAGACGCTCGCGACGGACTCCACGCTCGGCTACCTGATCATGGACATCGACCAGGACGTCTCCACCGCCGTGGCCGACGCCGTCCGCGCGCTCGGCACCAGCATCAGCACCCGCGTCGTGTACTGATAGTCTCGGCGGCGATGAAGACCGCCGCCCTCCCGCTGATCGCGCTGCTCGCCACCGGGTGCGCCGGACCCATCGCCGCGAGCCCCGAGGCGCGCACCGCCCGCTACCTCCACTCGATTCGTGGGCGCTCGGCCTTCGAGACGGTCTTCGTGAGGGAGATGCCCAAGGGGGGAGAGCTTCACACCCACCTCAGCGGCGCCGTGTACGCTGAATCCTATCTCCGGTGGGCCGCCGAGGACGGGCTCTGCGCCCGACGCTCGCCTCCGTCGATCGTCGACCCGCCCTGCGACCCGGCGCGAGGCGACGTGAGCGGGGCGGCCATCGCGCTGGATGTCCCGCTCTACCGGGCGCTCGTCGACGGCTTCTCGATGCGCAATTTCCCCTACGCGACGGGCTCCGGGCACGACCACTTCTTCGACACCTTCGAGCGCTTCGACGCGAGGCGCGAGCGCTACGGCGACATGCTCGCGGAGGTCGTCTCCCGCCTCGCCCGGCAGAACACCCGCTACGTCGAGGTGATGCAGTCGCTCGGCGTCGGAGGCGCCAACCGCCTCGGCCGCGAGGCCGGGTGGAGCGACGACCTCTCGGTGATGTCCACGCGGGTGCCGGAGAGCGCCGTCGCGGCGGTGGTGGCCGACGCGAGGCAGCGCATGGACGCCCAGGAGGCCCGGATGCGCGCGCTGCTCCGATGCGGCCAGGCGGGGGAGGACCCGGGCTGCGGGGTGACGCTGCGCTACCTGGTGCAGATGATCCGCACGGTGCCTCGGGAGGAGGTGTTCGCGCAGGCGGTGGCGGCGGTGGCGATCATCGAGGCCGACCCTCGCGCGGTGGGGCTCAACCTGGTGGCCCCGGAGGACGACCCGGTGGCGGTGCGCGACTACCGCGACCACATGAGGGTGATCGACCACGTCACGAGGCACGGCACCCGGGTGAACGTCGCCCTGCACGCCGGGGAGCTCACCCCCTCGCTGGTGACGCCGGAGGTCGCGAGCGACCACGTGCGGCTGGCGGTGGAGCTCGCGGGCGCGCGTCGCATCGGGCACGGCACCGACATCGCGTGGGAGCACGACGCCCGGGGCACGCTCGCGATGATGGCCTCGCGAGGCGTGGCGGTGGAGCACTGCCTCCGGAGCGCGGACGTGATCCTCGGGCTGCGCGGGGCGGAGCACCCGTGGGGGCTCTACCGGGAGGCGGGCGTGGCGCAGGTGCTCTGCACCGACGACGAGGGCGTCTCGCGCACGGACCTCTCCCGCGAGTACCTCCTCGCGGTGCAGTCCTTCGGCCTCGGGTGGACGGAGCTCAAGACCCTGGCGCGCAACGCGCTGTCGCACTCCTTCCTGCCGGGCGCGACGCTGTGGGAGCGAGGCGCCATCAACGCGGCGTGTCGGTCGGAGGTGCCGGGCGCGGAGCGTCCTGGCGAGGGCTGTGCGCGCTGGCTGGCAGGGAGCGAGCGGGCGAGGGAGCAGTGGCGCCTCGAGGCCTCGCTGCGGCGCTTCGAGGCGATGTGGTGAGCCCTCGCTAACCCGCCCGCTGTCTCCGCGCCGGGCCCCGCCGCTGCACCGCGCGCACCCGGTCGAGCCGACCCGTGGGCAGCACCCGCTCTCCGACGATCACCGCGGTCTCCAGCTCTGCTGCATCGACCGCCGCGGTGAGCCCGGCGGCCTCGTCGTCGAGCACCAGGTCGCTGCCCCGGGCGAAGGGCGTGAGCGCGGGCAGACAGACGATCCCCGGCGCCCAGGCGAAGGCCATCACCTTGGTGCGGGCGCCCACCGCGTCGCGCAGCACCAGCGCCGGGTGGTGGTGGCCGATCACCACGCGGCCTCCCCCTCGCCGCGCGCTCGCCCGCTCCGCGCGCAGGACCTCCGGGTCGTCGCCGTGCAGCGCCACGTGGGTGCCGAAGACCCAGCGTTCGCAGACGGTGACGCCGCGGCCATGAAGCGCCGCGTCGAGGCCGCGGTCGTGGTTGCCGGGGACGATCACCGCGGCGCAGCCGTCGAGCGCCGAGAGGAGCCCGTCGAGGGCGCTCGCTCCATCGGGCGAGGCGCGCATCGACGCAGGACCGTGGACCACGTCGCCCGCGATCACCACCGTGGCCGGGTCGAGGCGCCCTCTCAGCCGGGCGATGCGGGCGAAGAGCTCGCGGTCATCGACGCCGGGGAGCAGGTACCCGCGCGACTGGAGCGAGCGCACGTAGCCCGCGTGGACGTCGGCGATCACCAGGGTGCGGGTCGCAGGGTCGAAGAGCCCTCCGGGGGCCACGCAGCGAAGGTCGTCGTCGAGGGTCAGCATCGCGCAGCTCACGGCTGCCCGAGCGTCGCCTGGAAGAGCCGGTTGGCCGCGTCGAGCAGCGCCCGCTCGGGGTCGTCGCCGCGCACGGCGTCGCGGTCCATCCAGGTGCGCGCGGGGATGCTGAGCGGAGACGGGCCATCGAGACGGTGGAGGTGCCAGCGTCGCCCGGTGCGCTCGGCCAGCGCCTCGAGGGCACGCTCTCCTTCGAGGGTGGTCCAGAGCGTGTGGTCGAGCGCCCGCAGCAGCACGTGCCCCGGGTCGTGCTTGCGCAATACATCGTGGAGCAATCCAGGGGTCGCCGCCCCGGCCTTCGTCCCCGGCATCCAGAGCTGCGCCACGCGGGCCACCTCGCGGAAGTACGCGCCGCTCAGCACCCCCTCGGAGAGCGCCCCCATGGCGACCTCGCGCAGCCCCTCCGGAGAGAACCACCGTCGCAGCGTCTCGAGGGATGCCTCCGCCAGCGAGGCGTCCGCGGTCACGCACACCGCCTCGTCGAGGGCGCACACGCTGGCGGCCTCGCCGGTCTCGTCGCGGTAGCGGGCGGCGACGGCGCGGGCGATGAGCTCGTTGGCCATCGATCCCGCGAAGGTGAAGGCCACGAGGTGGGCGCGCGCTCCGTCGCGGTGAAGCTCCACCACGAAGCGGTCGGTCGAGGGCAGCGACGCGTGGCGGTGCTGGGCGCGGACGAGCTCGCACACCGCTCGGGCGGTGACCGGGTGAACGCCCAGCAGCGAGGTCACCCTCTCGACCAGCTCGGCGGGAGCGAGGTGGACGAGCGCGCCGAGCTCCGTCCAGAGGGCCTCGACGGCGTCGGCCACCTGGGCGCTCTGCGCCGCGCGCTGCCCGTGCCACGCCGGGAGCGCCCGCTCGGGGCTGTGGTCGGGGCGCACCAGCAGCGCGTCGCTGGCGCGCTCGGTCACCCGCCACTTGCGGCCGCCCAGCACGAAGCGGTCGCCCACTTCCAGCGAGACCGCGAAGCGCCCGTCGAGCTGCCCCACCACGCGGCGCCCGTGGCGTACCTCCACGGTCACCTCGCCCACGATGGTGCCGATGCCCTGGCGGTAGAGGCGCTCGGAGCGCCTTCCGCTGATGGCCCAGCGCTCCCCGTCGCTCACCGCGCGCGCCATCTCGGGGTAGGCCGCGAGCGCGTCGCCGCCGTGCGCGAGGTAGCCCATCACCCGCTCGAGGTCGTCGCTGCTCAACCCTCGCAGCGAGGCCGAGGCGCGCAGCCCCTCGCCCACCTCGCTCGCCGTGGCCGAGCCCAGTTGCAGCCGCCCCAGCGCCGCCTGCACCGCCACGTCGAGGTCGCCCACCCTCAGCGTGATCGGCTCGACCTCGCCGCCCTGCGCCGCGCGAATGGCCGCCGCGCAGCGCACCACGTCGAGGGCGCTGGTGGGGATGAGCTCCGCGCGCGCCGGTACGCCCGGTCGATGATCGGCCCGCCCCGCGGCCTGGAGCAGCCGCGAGGTGGCGTTGGGGGCGCCCAGCACCAGCACCCGGCGCACCGCGGGCAGGTCGACGCCCACCTCCAGGGCGCTGGTCGCGACCACCACGCGGAGCGACCCGGCGCGCAGCGCGTCGGCCACGCGGGCGCGCTCCTCCAGGGAGAGCGACCCGTGGAAGCACGCCACGCCGTAGCGGGCGGGGAGGACATCGCGCAGCGCCACGGACCACTGCTCCGCGCGGGTGCGGGCGCCCACGAAGAGCAGGGTGGTGCCGTCGGTCTCGGCCACCTGCCGGGCGATCATGGGGAGCACCTTGCGCCACGCCCACGATCCATCGGGGAAGGCCTGCTCCATGGGGGGATCGGTGATGCGGAGTTCGGCGGGCGCCTCGTTGGCGACGGCGATCACCTCGGTGTCGGGGTGCACCCAGGCGGCGAGGGCGTCGAGCGGGCGCGCGGTGGCGCTCAGGGCGAGGCGCCGAGGGGGAGGGGAGGCGTGAAGGGCGGCCCAGGTGTCGAGCAGCGAGAGGGTGGTGGAGAGCAGGGCGCCGCGCTTGCCGGCGGCGAGCAGGTGCAGCTCATCGAGCACCACGGCGCGGACCCCGGTGAGCATCTCCCGGCCCGGCCCTGCGAGCAGCACGGCGAGGGACTCCGGCGTGGTGAGCAGCACCTCCGGGGGGCGCTCCCTCTGCGCGGCGCGCTGCTTCGGGCTGGTGTCGCCGGTGCGCTGGGCCACGCGGAGCGCTCCTCCGAGCGAGGCCACCATCGCGGTGAGGGCCTCGGTCTGCGTGGCGGAGAGCGCGCGCACCGGGGCGATGTAGAGCACGCGCACCCCGGCCGGAACCTCCGTCGGATGGGCGATCAGCTCGGCCATGAGCGGGAGCATCACCGCGGCGGTCTTGCCGCTGCCGGTGGGCGCGGTGACCAGCAGGGGGCGGCCCTCATCGAAGGCCGAAAAGACAGCGCGCTGCACCGCCGTCGGCGCGTCGCCCCGGGCGGCGAACCACCCGGCGACGAGCGCGGCGGCGCTGCGCCCGGAGGGAGCGACGCTCGACCGACGGACCCGCGGGCGGCGAGCGCGAGGCGTCGCTGGGGCTTCGGGGCGGAGGCGGGCGGTGGCGCTCATCGGGTGGATCGGAGGGGGAGGATCTTTGCGGAGGGAGAGAGCAGTAGCGCAACCACCGTACACGGGGGAGCTGTGACCGGCAGGCGAGCACGGCGCGTCGCTGATTTGGCAACGACGGCCGTGCGGTCGTCGTCGGCGCCATGCTAGCTTCGCGTTGTGGAGGTCGTGCTCCGCAAGCTTGGTCCGAAGCCTGGACGCCCGGTGGTTGGCCGCCTCGTGCGAGCGCCCCGCCGTGGGGCCGTGGTCGTCATCGAATTCCCCGATGGGCTCCACGAGTACGTGACCACGCCGGTGCGTCGCATCCTCCGGGTGGCGGGCGAGGAGGTCTACTACCTCCAGACGACCAACAGCCGGTACCGCCTCGAGGTGCGCCGCGCCTCTCCGTCTGCGACCGAGAACAGCATCGTCCGTTAAGGACGCACCGAAGGTCTCGGCCGCCGGGTGGTGGCGAGCGTCGTGCCCCCTTACGGCGAGTGCGCGATGTAGACCGCGGGGCCGCCCGAGCGCGTGTCGCTCCAGGCCAGCCAGATCGTGCCGTCCGCCGCGAGCGCTGCCGCCGCGTGGCTGCCGTGCCAGCGCGTCAGGTCGACCGTGGTGCTGAGCGTGAACCGCGCCCCCGACACCCGCTCGTTGGGCCCGCACGGCTGCGCCGCGTCCGCGGGGCAGCGCGCGTAGGCCACATGGCCGTCGCCGTGCCGATTGTCGAGCCAGACGACATGCACCGCCGAGCGCGTGGCGTCGCCCGCCAGCGCAGCGAAGCCGTGCGTCGCGCAGGGGGCGTCGTCGTTCACGGTGCGCACCCGCCAGGTGCCCGAGGCCTCGCGCGTGGCGAGCCGCACGTTCCATCGCCCGTCGGGCGTGCCCGCCACGTAGAGCACGTGGACGGAGCCGCCCACCACCGCCACCTGCGGCGGCTGCGCGACCACGGACTCGCCCTCCCCGCTGACCGCCACGGGCGCCTCGAAGGGCCCGGCGCCGTCGCGGTCGGAGGCGTACCGCACGACGTTGTGGGTGTCTCCGAGCGCCGAGCGCGTGTTGGCGCGGCTCTGCATCACCCAGGCGACGTGCGCCGCTCCCGCGGCATCCACGGTGACTGTCGGGGCCGCCGGCTCGACGTCGATGCGCCCGACCAGGCCTACGCCGTCGAGGACGGCCGGTACGCTCCAGTGCGCGCCTCCGTCGTCGGAGTGCTGCGCCGTCACCCAGGCGTCGCGCCGCGTCGAGCGCGTGAGGTAGACCACATGGAACCGGTCGCGGGCGGGGTTTCCTGGCGCCGCGCCGATGGCCAGCCACGGCGGGTCGCAGCCGCCCGCGCAGCGTCCGAGCGGGGTGATCGAGCGGCCGTCCTCCCAGTGGACCCCGTGGTCGGTGCTGCGCGAGACCCGGACCGAGGGCGACGGCCGGTCGAAGGTGAGCGCGAGGTACGACGCCCAGAGCGCCCCCGCGCGGTCGTACGCGATCACCGGGTTGATGGTGTTGTTGAACTCGCGGTCGGTGAGCACCCCGTCCATCGCCCACGAGCCGTCCGCGCGGCGGCGGCTGAGCCCCGAGACCAGGTTGGTCCCGGGGTCGTGCCCGATGTAGGAAACGGTGACGGTGCCGTCGACCGGGGAGAGCGCGAGGGACGGCTCCGCCTCCGTGTCGCTGTCCGGCCGCTCGCGCGACGCGCTCTCGCCGTCGCCCGTGAACGACCCGCGGGGCAGCGCGTCGCCGCTCGCGCAGGCCCCGCCGTCGGCGCTCCCGGTCGGGGCGGGGTCGGGCAGGCAGCCGCGAGGCAGCGTCGGGGACGGGCGCACGCACACGTAGCCCTCGGCGCCGCGGCACTCGGCGTCGTCGGAGCAGCGCCGGACGCAGTAGCGGGTCGAGCCCTCGGAGAGGCAGTAGGCGTCCCCGGGGCAGGGGCGCAGGAGGCAGTCCTGGGTGCAGTACCCGCCGGGAAACCCGCGCGCGGAGGTGTAGCAGCGCTGCCCGCCCCGGCAGCCCGCGACGGCCTCCACCATCTCGCGCTCGTCCGAGCAGCCGAGGCCGATGCCCGTCGGGGCGTCGGACTCCCCCGCGTCGGCGGCGTCGACCGTCGCTGCGTCGGGCGGGGAGAAGGCGCGGCGCGAGCCGTCCTCGCAGCCCAGGGCGAGGGCCGCCGCCGTCAACGCCGCGAGCCCCCTCATAGCGGCGGCGCGATCGACACGAGGTCGCCGCCCCCCGGGTACATGAACGAGGTGAAGGGCGCGAAGCCGTAGACCCGCAGCCCGAAGCGGGTGCCGGTGGTCTCGCCCTCCAGCCGGTGCGCGCCCTGGGAGAGCGGCAGGCGGTAGAGGTCGCGGGCTCCCAGCACGCCGGTCGGCGCGGCGGTCACCGCCCGGCCGTCGAGGCGCACCCGCCCACCGCGGGCGATCACCACGTTGGCGAAGGAGGGGACGAACGCCGGGGGCACGAAGAAATCATACCGGGACCGGTATTGCTCGACCGGCGTCTCGATGGACATCGCAGGGTCTCCGACGATGCCGCGGGCGACCACGGTCTCGCGGCGGAAGTAGTCGGCCCCGACGAGGAAGGTCGCGACCAGGAGCGGGGCCGAGCCGACGACGACGTAGTCTTCGCGGGACTCCACCGTGAGCGACTCGCCGCGCGCGAGGCGGGCCGGCGCGTGGGCGCTCGCGGGCTCGAAGGTGACCTCCGTGGCGTCGTGGACGGCCACGATGCGGGCGACGGTGGGCTCGCCCTCCGGGTGGTCGCGCTTCGCCGTGGGGTAGGGCTCCGAGCGGGAGACCACGTACCGCTGGCCGAGCGTCTCGACGGGCGGGATCTGCTCCTCCAGGTGGTCGCAGGCGTAGCGGTCGTAGGGGATGTTGGCGCACTCGTGCCCCGAGAACACGGCGACCGGCTCGGAGGACTCGACGACGGTCCCGGTGAGGTCTTCGCCGGCGACCGGGAGGCAGAAGCGGGTGTCCGTCACGCGGTCGAGGACGTCTCGCGCGCAGGCCGGATCGACCGACGAGATGAGCTGCACCACGTCGCCCACGCCCAGCGTGAAGGCACGGGACTCTCCGGCGGGCCCCGCGGCGATGCCCACGCCCGCGGCGACGCCGCCCGCGAGCCGCACCGTGACCCGCGTGTCGGGGCGGGTGCCGACGATGGACACGAAGCCCGCGCTGGCGGACCACTCGGTGCGGGCGTGGGGCAGCGCGCGCTGGGTCGGCCACGAGACCACGACGTGCTGACGGCCGAGCGACGCCGCGGGCAGGAGCAGCGACGCGTCGCCGGTGTAGGAGAAGCACGCGTCGCCCTGCTCGCAGTCGACCGTGCGGCTGAACTTCAGCGGGTTGAACTGGTACGCGGTGACCGGCGCCGTCGCCCGGAGGTGGAGCGCCCCGCCGCGCACCAGCGCGCTCGCGCGGTGGAGGTGATCGACGCCGTCCACCAGCGCCGCCTGCCAGGGGACCTCCATGGTCCCGGTGCCGCCGCCCGCGATGACGCGCTCGACCGGCGCGGCGAGGGCGCCCCCGTCGAGGGTGACGCGGACGGGCGAGGGCCACGGGTTGCTGACCACGAGGGTGAAGGGGAAGTCGGTCGGGCTCTGCCCGTCCGCCAGTCGCCCGAGCTCAGGGTGCAGCGTCTGGACGGGCCAGAACTCGCAGCCGCGGGTCTCGCGGCGGAGCGACGCCTCCTCGCAGGCGCGCACGCACCGGCCCTCGGCGCAGACCTCGCCCGCCGCGCCGTCGCAGCGCGCGGCCGCCACCCGGGCGGTGCCGTCGGCGTTGCAGGTGCTCGGGGAGAGGCCGTCGTCGCCGCACGAGGTCTCGAGAGGCGCGCAGGCGAGGGCGGGCGCGTCCATCGCCCCGGCGTCGGTGACGGGCGCGGGCGTCGGGTCGCCCTCGCACGCTCCCAGGAGGAGCACCGCCAGACATGGCATCGACCGACGCGCGCGGCTCATCACCGATGGGCTCGTAGCGAAGCGCGGCGTGGAGCACAAGTGCTGCCCGGGCGGGGTCATGGCGAGCGCAGCTCCCCGCGGGTCTCCAGCGGGCGCGGCTGGCGGCGCACGAGGTCGAAGGCCCACACGGCGAGGCCGTACGCGTAGATCTGGTCGGGGCCGCTGCGGCCGACGGGGGCGTCGCGCTCCACGGCGAGGTGCAGCTCGAAGGGCTGCAGGCGCCCGATGACCTCCACCGTGAGGTCGAGCTCCGAGGGCACCACGGGGTTGTCTGCATGACGGTCGCTGAACATCGTTCCCTCCAATCCGAAGGAGATGTGGTCGTGCCAGAACGACAGCTCGGCGTGGGCCACGTAGCGAAAGAGCGCGACGCCCGTGTTGTCGGGGCGTGCCGCGTAGGTGGGGTTCCAGGCGAACCAGCCGAGGGCGACCCAGCCGGAGAGGTCGCCGTCGCGCAGCGCGCGGGCGAGCCCGGGGAAGGTCGTCCCGAGCGAATAGAGGTATCGCGCGCGGACGTCCACGTAGGTCTGGGTGAAGCCGCTCACGCCCACCGGGCGGTCGTGCTCGTAGTGGGCGCCGAGCTCCAGCAGCCCGGGGCCGGCGACCCAGGTCGAGCGCAGCCCGGTCACGACGTCGAACTCCGTCGGCGACAGGGTGCTCAACCCTGAGGCGGTGCCGTCGGTGAAGAGCGTCACGTCGAGCGGCACCGTGAGGCGCTGCCCGACGAGGTCCATGTCGGCGTGGGCGGCGTAGCGGAAGAGCGCGAGGCCCGCGTTGTCGGGGTACGCCCCGTAGCTGAGGTTGACCGGGGCGACGCCGAACTGAAGCGCGCCGGAGAGGTTGAACCCGCGCGTCTCCAGGTCGAGGGCGCTCGACCGCAGGCCCTCCTGCGCGCCCCGCGGCGCCTCCTGGGCGAGCGCGGTCGTCGCGGCCAGCAGCGCCGACAGCGCGAGGGGGCCCGCCGCGCGCACCGCCTACGCCTCCTCGACCGCGAGCGGGAGCCAGAGGGAGACGCGCGTCCCGGCGCCGCCCCGCCCCGCCGTGCAGTGGATCCGGCCGCCGTGCAGCTCGACGATCTCCTTGCAGAGGTAGAGCCCGATGCCGGTGCCGCGCGGGCTCTCCTCGCGGGCGAGGTGATGGTGCTCCACCCGGAAGAACTTCTCGAACACCCGCTGACGAAACTCCTCCGGAATGCCCGGCCCCGTGTCCGTCACCTCGAACTCCACGCGCTCTACCGCGGAGGACGCCGCCAGGGTGACGGCCACCGAGCCGCCGGCGGGCGTGTACTTCAGGGCGTTGCTGAGCAGGTTGTCGAACACGATCCGCAGGCGGCCGCGATCGGCGCGCACCGGCCGCGTCACGCTCGCCTCGACGGTCATCGTCACCCCGAGCTCCTCGGCGTGCGGCTGCGCCCGCGCGGCGGCCTCGCGCGCGAGAGCGCCCAGGTCCACCAGCTCGAGCTGCAGCCGCAGCCGGCCGGCCTCGATGCGGGTGACGTCGAGCAGCTCGTCCACGGTCTCCCCGAGCTGCTCGACGCCGCCGATCGCGGTGTCGATGAGCTCCCGGGGCCGGGCGTCGAAGGCGGCCCCCTCCTCGCGCAGCATCAGCAGCGACATGCGGAGCGTGGTGACCGGCGTGCGCAGCTCGTGCGAGGCGACGGCGATGAGCTGGGCGCGCATCTCGTCGAGCCGGGCCAGCTCGGTCACGTCGGAGAGCACCACGATGATCCCCGCCCGCTCCTCCTCGCGGCGCGCGGCGGGGATCATCCGCGACGAGAGCTGGCGGAGCTGGTCGCCGAGCCGGACGGTGATCGCCCCGGAGAGACCGACGGCCTCGCTCGACGTCACGCCGGCGAGGGCGCTCAGGATGCGCGCGCGGGGGAGCCCGAAGGCGACCAGCTCCTCCACCGTGCCCGGCACCGACTGCCCCGCGCGGCGGAACAGCGTCTCGGCCGCGGAGTTGGACGAGACGACCCCGCCGGCCGCGTCCACGAGGAGCAGCGCGTCGGGGAGCGCCGACATCATGGCGTCGAGCGCGCTCTTGGCCTTCAGCACCTCCGTGATGTTGGAGCGGCGGAACTCCTCCAGCCGCGCGGCCATCCCGTTGAAGGCCGCGGCGACCTGGGCGACCTCGTCGCCGGGTGGCACGTCGATGCGCGTCTCGAAGTGGCCCTCCTGGATGCGCCGCGCGCCGACCGCGAGCTCGCGGAGCGGGGCGACCACCAGCTGGGACATCCGCAGCGCCACCGCGAGGGCGAAGAGCAGCGAGACCGCCGCGATGGCCGCGACGACCCGGCGCGTCTTGGCGACCTCCGTGCGCGCCAGTGCCGCCACCGCGCGGGCCTCGGCGAAGTGCCGGTCGCGCACCCGACCTACGGCGGCGACGACGAGTCGGAGGCGCGGGTTCACGCGGCGGTGGTAGCCGTCGAGCCCCCCGGGGGTGGCCTCGGCCCGCAGCGCGTCCCCGGCGTCGCGGTAGGTCGCCACGGTGGCGTCGATGTCCTCCGCGAGGCGGTACTCCACGGCGTTGGCGAGGAGCGCCCGGAGCCGGCGCTGCGCGTCGTCGGTGCGCGCGCGGGCGCGGTCGAGCGGGGCGCGGTCGGCGTCCGGCCCGCCGAGGGCCACGAGCAGCGCGTCGTCCTCGCGCTCGATCGCGCTGGTGAGGGCGCTCGTCGCGCCGGTCGTGTCCTCGCTGTCGCGGGCCATGGTGCTGGTGACGGCCGCGAGGCGCGTGAGCACGAAGAGCGTCCACACCGCGGCCGCGGCCGTGGTCAGCACGAAGGCTGCGCTCACGACCATGAAGCGGGCGCGGAGGCCGAGGCGGCGCGAGCCCGTCACGTCAGCCCGTACTTCTTGCGCTTGCGCTGCAGGGTCGTGGCATCGATGCCGAGCACCCGCGCGGCGGCCTCCAGCGTCGGGGTCCGCAGCACCACCCGCGCGAGGTGCTCGCGCTCCAGCTCTTCGAGGCTGACCAGCGCTCCCACCTCGGGCCCCGCCGCCGGGCGGGCCCCGAGGCCCAGCGCGTCGGCGGTGATGACCTCGGCCTCGGCCAGGATCACCGCGCGCTCGACCGCGTTGCGCAGCTCGCGGAGGTTGCCCGGCCACGGGTGCCGCCGCATCGCCTCGACGGCCTCCGCGGAGAAGTGCGCCCGGCGCCGGCCCTGCCGCGCGGCGAAGTGCTCGAGGTAGTGCTGCGCGAGCCGGGGGACGTCCTCCGAGCGCTCGCGCAGCGGCGGCAGCGAGAGCGGCAGGACGTTGAGGCGGAAGAAGAGATCCTCGCGGAAGGACCCATGGCGCACGAGGTCTTCGAGGGGCTGGTGGGTCGCGGCGATGAGGCGCACGTCGGCCCGGCGCGAGTGCGTCTCGCCGAGCCGCTCGTAGGTGCGGTCGTGGAGGAAGCGCAGGAGGCGCATCTGATCGACCGGTCCGAGGTCGCCGATCTCGTCGAGGAGGAGCGTGCCCCCCTCGGCCTCGTCGAGCTTGCCGGGCACGTCCGCGCCCCCGCTCGATCGCCTCGCGTCGCCGAACAGCCGCATGGTGAACGAGGTCTCGTCGTCCGACGGGCAGTGGAGCCGGGCGAAGGGGCGGTCGCGCCGCGGGCCGTGCGCCCTGAGCCACTGGGCGAGCACGGTCTTGCCGGCGCCGCTCTCGCCGCGGAGGAGCACCACCGCCTCCGAGGCCGCCGCCCGCCGCGCCGTCTCCAGGAAGGCCCGGTACGCCGGGCTCTCGGACTCGAACCACGCCGGCGTGTCGGCGTCCGCGACGCGCTCCTCGAGCTCGACCACCCTCGCGCGCAGCCGCCGGGTGTCGAGCGCCCGCTGCACCGCCACGCGCACCTGGTCGGGCGTAAAGGGCTTGGGGAGGTAGTCCATCGCGCCCAGCTGGATCGCCTTCACGGCGCTCTCGAAGGTCGCGAAGGCCGTGATGACGATCACGCCCGCGTCGGGCCGCCGACGGAGCAGCTGCGGCAGCGCGTCCAGCCCGGAGGTCGCGCCGAGCCAGAGGTCGAGCAGCACCACGTCGAAGGACGAGCGCTCCATCGCCTCGAGCGCGGCGCCGGCGGTGCCGACGCCCAGCACGCGCGCGCCCACGCCCTCCAGGCACAGGCGGAGCGACTGACGGACGCCGGGGTCGTCGTCGACCACCAGGGCCGAGAAGGAGGTCGGGGCGTCGGCGGGCTGGGCGCTCATACGGCGCCCCGGAGGCTATGACGGCGGGGGCGAGGGCGGGAGGCCCGCGCGTCGTCCCTGCAAAACGCCCGATCGGTCTTCGCGCGCGGCGGCATTTTGCCGGGACGCCCCGGTAGTTGCCCGGAGGCGGCACTTCGGCCGCTTCGCATGGCCTGCTTGTGGCGTACCTCACGGCCTCACCCGAAGGAGCGCGAGAGACCCATGAGCGGATCCGTCGATCAGGAGTCAGTCCGTAGCGCCGTGCCCGTGGCCAACCTCTCGGCGCTCGACGCGGCGCTGGTGCAGGGCGACGAGGTCGTGCGCGAGACCCTGCGCAAGCTGCGGCCCGCCGACGTGGGCCGCGACCTCTCGCGCCGTGACGTGGACGAGGCCCGGCGCACCGTCGGCTCGCTCATCCCCCTCGGGGCCCAGCGCGTCGGCATCGACCCGACGGTGGTCTCGGGCCCGCTCATCACCACCCTCGTGGACGCCTCCGGGCTCTTCCTCTACCTGACCATCGCCCACGCCATGGTCGCCCAGCTCCGCGGGCACTGATGCGCGCGCTCGCCCGCTCCGACGTGCTCGCCGTGCTCGCCGTGCTCGCCGTCGTGCTGTCGCTCGTCGCCTCGTGCCGCCGCGACGCGGCCCCGCGCGAGGCCCTCGAGCCCGAGACGGCGCGGCGCCACGGGGACGCCATCGAGGTGCCCGCCGGCTCGCCCCTGAGGGAGCGCCTCGCGGTCGGGCCCGTCCGCGTGGAGGCGGTGCGCCGGACGCTCGAGGCGCCCGCCCAGATCGAGGCCGACCCCGCGCGCCTGGCCCGCATCGCGCCGCCGCTGGCCGGCCGCGTGGTGCAGCTCTTCGTCCACTTCGGCGACAACGTCACGCAGGGGCAGGCGCTGCTCACGCTCGACTCGGCCGACCTCGTCGCGGCGCAGACCGACTACCTCCGCGCCCGCAGCGCCCTCGCCCAGGCCGAGCGCACCCTCGCGCGCCAGCGCGACCTCGCCGAGCACGGCATCGGCGCCCAGCGCGAGGTCGAGACCGCCACCACCGACCGCGACCTCGCCCGCAGCGAGCTCGAGCGCGCCACCCTGCGCCTGCGCCTTCTCGGCGTCGAGGCGGCGGCCATCGGGCGGCCGCTCACGGTGCGCTCGCCCATCGCGGGGCGCGTGGTGGAGTTCGGCGTCGCGCCGGGCGAGTACCGCAACGACCCGGCGCAGCCGATGATGACCGTCGCCGACCTCTCGACGGTGTGGGTCACCGCCGACGTGCAGGAGAAGGACATCCGCCGCGTGCGCGTGGGCGAGGAGACCTGCTCGGTCTTCGCGGCGTGGCCGGGGGAGTGCTTCGGGGGGGCGGTGCTCTTCGTGGGCGACCTGCTCGACCCCGCCACGCGCACCATCAAGGTGCGCGTCGCCCTGCCCAACGCGGAGCGCCGCCTGCGCCCCGGGATGTTCGCCTCGACGACCTTCACCGAGACCGCCGCGCCGGAGGTGGTCGTCCCCACGACGGCGATCGTGCTGCTGGGCGACGCGAGCTACGTCTTCGTCGAGACGGCGCCGTGGGTCTTCGCGCGCCGCCGGGTGACGCCCGCCGCGCAGATCGGGTCGGGCACCGCCATCACCGAGGGGCTGCGCGCGGGCGAGCGCGTGGTGACCCGCAACGCGGTGCTGCTCCAGTGATCGACCGGCTCGTCACGGGCGCCCTCGCGCGCCGCTGGCTGATGCTCGCGGTCTTCGTGCTCGTGGGCGTCTTCGGCTACCTCTCCTGGAGGGAGCTCTCCGTCGAGGCCTACCCCGACATCGCCGACACGACGGCCCAGGTCATCACCCAGTACCCGGGCCACGCCGCCGAGGAGGTCGAGGAGCAGGTCACCGTGCCGATCGAGCGCGAGCTCCACGGCACGCCCGGGCTCACGGTCATGCGCTCGCGCAGCACCTTCGGCCTGTCGCTCATCACCCTCGTCTTCCAGGACGGTGTCGAGGACTACTTCGCCCGCCAGCGGGTGCGCGAGCGCCTCGCCGCGGTGAGCCTGCCCCCGGGCGCCGAGCCCGACCTCGACCCGCTCACCTCGCCCATCGGCGAGATCTTCCGCTACACGCTCCAGAGCCGCGTCCGCGACCAGCGCGAGCTGCGCGAGCTCCAGCGGTGGATCGTCGTGCCCGCCCTCAAGACGGTCCCCGGCGTCGCCGACGTGACCAACTTCGGCGGGGAGACCACGCAATTCCAGCTTCTGCTCGACCCCAACCGGCTGGCCCAGTACCACGTCTCGCTCCGCCAGGTCGTCGAGGCGGTCGAGCGCAACAACACCAACGCCGGCGGCAGCATCATGGTGCGCGGCGACCAGGGCTTCGTCATCCGCGGCCTCGGGCTCATCCGCAACCTCGACGACCTCGGCGGCATCGTCGTCACCCAGGAGCGCGGCGTCCCCGTCTACGTGCGCGCGCTCGGCACCCTCCAGCTCGGGGCCCTGGCCCGCAACGGCGTGCTGGGCGTCGATGACAACCCCGACGGCGTCTCGGGCATCGTGCTGCTGCTCCGCGGGCAGAACCCGTCGCGCGTGCTCGAGGCCCTGCACGACCGGGTGCGCGCGCTCAACCACGGCGGCCTGCCGCCCGACGTGCGCGTGGTGCCGTACCTCGACCGCACCGACCTGGTGAAGACCACGCTCCGCACCGTGTCGCACACGATGCTGGAGGGCATCGGGCTGGTCTGCCTCGTGCTGCTGCTCTTCCTCGGGTCGCTCCGCGCCGCGCTCATCGTGGCGGTGGCCATCCCGCTGTCGATCCTGATCGCGTTCATCCTCATGCGGTTCACGGACATCCCCGCCAACCTGCTCTCGCTCGGGGCGATCGATTTCGGGGTCATCGTGGACGGCGCCATCGTCCTGATGGAGGTGGTCCTCCGAAAGCGAGAGCAGAACCCCGACGCCCCGCTCACCGAGGCCGACGCCCGCGGCGCGGCGCTCTCGGTCGCGCGGCCGATGTTCTTCGCCACGGCGATCATCATCACGGCCTACCTGCCGCTCTTCGCGTTCCAGCGGGTCGAGAAGAAGCTCTTCTCGCCGATGGCCTACACCGTCGGCTACGCCCTCTTCGGCGCCGTGCTGGTGGCCCTCCTGCTCGTCCCGGGCATGGCCCTCGCGGCCTTCGGCAAGCCCGGCAGGCTCTTCCACAACCCGGTCCTCGCGGCGGCCGAGCGCGGGTACCGCCGGGCGCTCGACGCCGTCCTCCGACGACCGTCGCGTGCGCTCGTGCCGGGCCTCGTCGGGGCGGTGATCGCGGTGGCGCTCTCGGTCACGGTGGGCAAGGAGTTCCTCCCCGAGCTCGACGAGGGGAGCATCTGGCTGCAGGTGCAGCTCCCGCCGGGGCTGTCGCTCGCGGCGGGCGCGGTCATGGCCAACGAGATCCGTGGGGCGATCCGGGAGTTTCCGCAGGTGACCCACGTCGTCACCCAGCTCGGCCGCAACGACGACGGCACCGACCCGTGGACCCCGTCGCACATCGAGTGCTCGGTGGGCCTGCGCCCCTACGCGACGTGGCCCGCCGGGCTCGACAAGCACGGCCTCGTCGACCGCATGAACGCCCGCCTCGGGCGCATCCCGGGCCTCGTCTACGGCTTCTCCCAGCCCATGATCGACGGGGTCAACGACAAGATCTCCGGCGCCCACAGCGAGCTCGTGGTGAAGGTCTTCGGCGACGACCTCGACGACCTGCGCCGGGTGGGGGCGGAGATCGTCGCGGCCCTCGGGCGGGTGCGCGGCTCCGCCGACGTGGCGGTCGACCAGGAGCCGCCGCTCCCGCAGCTCCGCATCCAGGTCGATCGCGAGGCGGCGGCGCGCTTCGGGCTCAACATGGCCGACATCGCCGACCTGATCGAGATCGGCATCGGGGGCAGGGCGGTCGCCGAGGTGTTCCGCGGCGAGCGGCGCTACGACGTCGCGGTGCGCTTCGGGGAGGCTGCGCGGCAGAACCCCGAGGCCATCGGCAACCTGACGCTCTCGGCGCCCTCGGGCGCGCGCATCCCGCTCTCGCAGGTGGCGCGCATCGAGCTGCGCGCGGGCGAGAGCACCATCACCCGCGAGGGCGGCCGGCGGCACCTCACCGTGAAGCTCAACCTGCGGGGGAGGGACCTGTCGTCGTTCCTGGCCGAGGCCCGCGCGCGCATCGCCCGTGAGGTGCGCTTCGAGCCCGCGCGCGTCTCGCTCGTCTGGGGCGGCCAGTTCGAGAACCAGCAGCGCGCCCAGCGCCGCCTCGCCGTCATCCTGCCGGGCGTGCTGGTGCTGATCTTCCTGCTGCTCTACGGGGCCTTCGGGACGCTGCGGCACGCGGCGATGATCCTGGTGATGGTGCCGCTCGCCCTCCTCGGCGGGATGACGGCGCTGCACCTCCGCGGGATGACCCTCAACGTCTCCAGCGCGGTCGGCTTCATCGCCCTCTTCGGAGTCTCGGTGCAGGACGCGGTGCTCATGCTCTCGACGCTGAGGCGCACGCAGGGGGAGATCCCCGACCTCGCGCGCGCCGTGGCGGCGGGCGCCCAGGAGCGCCTGCGCCCGGTGCTGATGACGGCCTCCGTCGCGACCCTCGGGATGCTCCCGGCGTCGCTCGCGCGCGGCATCGGATCGGACGTCCAGCGGCCGCTGGCGACCGTGGTGGTGGGCGGCCTGATCGTGGCGCCCTTCGTGACGCTCGTGGTGCTGCCGGCGCTCTTCCTCGCGGTCGAGCGGCGCGTCGCGAGGAGCCCGTCGTGAGGGCCCTGCACGCCGCCCTCCTGGTGACCCTCGCGGCCGCGGAGGCGAGCGCCCAGCCGATCCCCGCGGCCACCACGGAGGTCAGCGCGTGGACCTTCCGCGACTACCTCGCGCGCGTCTCGCGCTCCAACCTCGACCTGCTGGCGCGGCGCATGGATGTGCCCATCGCGCAGGCGCAGATCGCCGTCGCGCGCATCCTCCCCGACCCGGTGGTCACCGCGGGCCTGGGCACCTGGGAGCCGACCGGGCGCGTGATGCCTCCGGCGACGTACCTCTCGCTCTCCTGGCCGATCGAGCTGGGCGGCCGGCGGGGCGCGCGGGTGTCGAGCGCCGAGGCCGCGCGGGAGGCGGCCCGCACCCAGCTCGACGACGCCGTCCGCACCCTCCGGGCGGACGCGGCGCTGGCCTTCGTCGAGGTGCTCCACACCCGCCAGGTGGTCGAGCAGCGGCGGCGGATGCTGGCGACCCTCGACCGCCTCGTGACGATCAGCGAGGTGCGCCACCGGGCGGGAGACGTGGGCGAGGTCGCGGTGCTACAGGCGCGCGTGGAGGCCGAGCGCTTCCGCACCGAGGTGATCGGCGCGGAGGGGGACGCGCGCGCGGCGGTGCTCGGGCTGCGGGCGTTCACCGGCGGCGCCGACGACGGCGAGGCGCGCGGAGAGCTGGCGATCGCCGCGCGGACCTTCGACGTGGAGGCGATGGCGGCGCGCGCGCGGGCCTCGAGGGCCGACGTCCGCGCGGCGGAGCGGGCGGTGGCGCAGTCGCGGTCGGACCTCGCGCTGGCGAGGGCGAGCCGCTGGGTGGACGCCGGGCTCACGGTCGGGTGGGCGCACAATTTCGACGGCCTCGGCCCCAACGCCTCGAACCCCGCGACGGTGTCCGCGACCCCGCCCTTCGAGCAGTTCAGCGCGACGCTGTCGGTGCCGCTGCCCTTCTCGCGGCTCAACCACGGGGCCCTCGACGCCGCCGCGGCGCGGATCGCCCAGGCCGAGCTCGGCTTGCGGGCGGCGCGGCTGCGCGCGGAGGTCGAGGTGCGGCAGGCCCATGCGCGCTACGAGGCCGCGGTGGCGCGCCTCGCACGGTACTCCGAGACCCTGCGCGCCGACGCCGACCGGGTGCTGGCCGCGATGCTCTACAACTTCCAGCGGGGCGGGGCGACGCTGCTGGAGGTGATGAGCGCCCAGCGCACGGTGGACGAGGTGACGCTCGGCTACGAGGAGGCCCTGGTCGGCCGCGCGCGCGCCCTGATCGAGCTGGAGCGCGCCGTCGGCGCGTGGGACGTCGACTTCTAGAGCGGTGGCCTGACGGGTCGGGTACGCGGCCGTCGGCCCCCTCACCGCGCTGCCGCGCGCCCTCACCCCCGCG